>Ga0302314_10001126_pt1 | contig 49851 bp, 52 predicted proteins | sample III_Palsa_N2_3_FD_200533 | JGI IMG/M metagenome (GOLD analysis project Ga0302314, IMG submission 200533) | Peat permafrost microbial communities from Stordalen Mire near Abisko, Sweden - III_Palsa_N2_3 | ecosystem: Environmental > Terrestrial > Soil > Palsa > Peat permafrost | place: Sweden... | reverse complement strand
GAGTATGAACTCTTTCGCGTCCCGCCGACCGGCTCTGTTCCGAGCGAGCGCGGCTTGTATCCGGGGCGCCGTGGCCACGCAACCCCGTATGTGACATTTTTCGCAATCGCGAGGGCTTGCCATGGGCGATTGATGTCGCCGTGACGCCACAAAGCTCCTCGTCCTGAGGCGCCCGCGCAGCGGGCCTCGAAGGACGCAGCGGCGGCTCAATTGCGTCGTTCGAGGCTCGTCGCTACGCGCCGAGCACCTCAGGATGAGGAGCTTTGGTGGAGGCCGCTTCCAGCTCACCGCCCGTGGGAGCCCGATCAGTCCTTCATGGCCAGGGTCAGCGGCTGGACGATGGCCTGGAACGGCTCCAGCGCCTCGCACCGTTCGGCCAGGGCGGCCAGATGCGGCCACCGCGCGGCGTCGAACAGATCGCCGTGGGCCTCGCGCACGAACCGGATGGCGCAGGTGGTGATGATGTCAGCGTGGCTCAGCGCCGGCCCCATCCAATAGAGCGTCCCTCCCCTCGCCCGCTCCGCTTCCAGCGCGTCCAGCACCTCGCCGATCTGGGCGCGGCAGCGAAGGGTCCAGACCTGGGACGGCTCCCCGTGCAGGACCGTCTCATAGAGCAGGCTTACCGCCTTTTCCGCGACGCTGGCCGACAAGGCGCATAGACGCAGGCACCGGCGGCGCTCGGGCCCCGAGGCCGGCGCCAGCGCCTTGTCAGGCCCGACCAGGTCATCCAGGGCGTCGAGGATGGTGAGGCTGTCCATCAGCACCTCGCCATCGCCGAGAATCAGCGTCGGCACGCGCCGGGCCGGGTTGATCTTGGCCAGCGCGTCTGCGTCCGCCCAGACCGACCAGGGCCGGTGTTGATACTCAAAGCCGTATAGGCGCGCCGCGATCGCCACGCGGCGGACGAAGGGTGAGTCGTACTGTCCGATCAGGATCATCGGGCAAGGCTCCTAAGGCGTGGTCCCGTCAGGCGGTCGCTCCTATTCTATAGTGAGCGCTCGACGCCTCGTCACGGCGCCGCTTATCCGCCCTTGCCCGCAGCCGCCGCGCGGTTCTATGCAATCAGGCAAGGATGGAACCCGATGCTGTCGCAAAAAGCCCGCTACGCCCTGCGCGCCCTGGTCGAACTGGCGCGCGCCGAGCCCGAGGGCCAGCTGACCTCGGCCGAGATCGCCACGCGAGCCGACGCGCCGCGCAAATTTCTGGAAGCCATTTTGCTGGAGCTGGCCCGCCGGGGCCTGGTGGTCAGCCGACGGGGCAAGTTCGGCGGCTACATATTGGGCCGGCCGGCGGCGGCGATCAGCTTCGCCGAGGTGATCCGGGTGATCGACGGGCCGCTGGCGCTGGCGCCCTGCGTCAGCCGCACCGCGTTCCGAAAATGCCCCGACTGCCCCAGCCTGAAGGACTGCACCCTGCGCGGCGCCCTGCTCAAGGCCCGCGACGCCACCGCGGCGATCCTGGAAGACTACAGCCTGGCCGACGCCGCCCGCGAGGTCGGCAGCGCGGAGATCCTGACGGCGGTTTAGGGGCGGTCGTACCCGCCGGTCCGCAGGGCCGATCCCAGCGTCGGCGTAGCGGCAAGGCCCCCTCAGTCGCTTCGCGACAGCTCCCCCACCGGGGGAGCGATTAGTTAAGTAGCGCCGTGAGTTCTTGAATCGCTCCCCCATTGGGGGAGCTGTCCCGTAGGGACTGAGGGGGCCTACGCCGCCGCACTAAAGTTGCCGGCACGCCCTCGAGCGAACCCCCTACCCCGCCGAGATATAGGCCTTCAGCCCCTCGGCTTCGGCTTCGGTCTCGGCGATCTTGCTCTTTACCAGGTCGCCGATGGAGACGATGCCGGCCAGGCGGCCGTCGCTCATCACCGGCAGGTGGCGGATGCGGCGGTCGGTCATCAGCTCGAGCAGCGAGCCGACCGAGTCATGCAGGTTGGCGAACACCACATCGCGGCTCATGCAGCCGGAGATCGGTTCGGTCAGCGACGCGGCGCCACGCTCGGCCACGACCCGGACAATGTCGCGCTCGGACAGTATTCCGACAACCTTGTCCGATGAGTCGACGATAACCATGGCGCCGACCCGGCGCGCCAAAAGCAAAGCCGCCGCAGCGGCTACGGTTTCCTGCGGTGAAGCGGTAAAAACCAGATCGCCCTTACCCTTCAAAATCTGGGATACAAGCATCGGCGTTCCTCCTCGCCTTATTATTAGGGGAGCCTCACGCCGATCTGATCAGAAATCAATTCTCTATACCGTGATCAAGTTTGAGCCGGCCGATCAGGGCCAGGGCCGGCGAGATCAGGAACAGGCCCGCGGCGTATCCGGCCAGGTGCACCTGCCAGGCGATCGGCGCGCCACCGGTTCCCGGCGCCCAGCCCACCAGGATCAGGCCGAAGACCAGGTTGACCGCCAGCCAGGCCAGCGCCATGCCGATCACGATGCGGCTTCGGAACGGCGCCAGTTCGCCAGGGCGGCCCATCAGCCTGGACGCCGCGCCCATCATGCCGGCCACCGCGCCCGAGGCGCCCACCGCGGGGTTTCCCTGCCCGAAGCTCATGAGCGCATAGCCGACATTGCCGAGGATGCCGCAGGCCAGGAAGAAGATGAAGAAGGCGGCCGCGCCCTTGGCGTCCGATCCCATCCGCCGCGAAACCGGGGTCGCGAAGGCAAGTGCAAAGGCGGCGTTGGTCAGCACATGCGCCCAACCGCCGTGCAGGAAGATGGACAGGACCAGGGTGTCGACGCGCCCGGCCAGAAGATCATCCGGCTCAAACCCCAGGTTATTGGCCAGGCGGTCCACGCCCAGGAACGACTGAATCACAAACGCGCCGATCAGCACCGCGATCAGGGCCAGGACCGGCCAGGGCGAATTTATCGCCGGCACGCGCTGCTCGGTCATGAAGCCCCTTTCGCGTCACACATCCGCATGGGCCTCAATTCCTTTCAAAAAAGTCGCGCCGGCGATGGCGGCTTAACCAATTCGCGAGGCTTGGGCCCTAAACCTTAAACGAATCCGAACCTGGTTCGGCTCACGCTGGGCCTGATTGATTAACAGAGGCGGGCATCGATGACGCCAAAATCATACTTCGCACCGATCATCGCGGTCGGCCTTCTGGCCGCGGCGACCACCGTGAACGCCCAGACCATGGCCGCCAGCGCGGCCGCCTACAACGCCGGCTATGGCCGCACCGCGGGCCAGGAAAACCAGCCGGTCAACGTCCAGCTTACAGATGCAAACGGCAATATGACCGTCGAGAACGGCATTATCCGCAACAGCGCCTCCGGCAGCGTCTTCGCCAGCGCGGGCGTCGAGGCCAACTTTTCCGGCGCGGGGGGCGGCTCGGCCTCGGCCATCGGCAACAACCTGACCGTGGTCGTCGAGGGCAACTACAACACCGTGATTGTTAACTCGACGCAGATCAACAACGGCTCGGTCACGGCCACCACAGTCATTAACGGAAAGCCTTAAAGCATGACCGCCGCGCTCGCCGGTCCTTTTCGACGCCCGAAGGTCAAGGCCGTCGCCCTGATGACGGCCTGCGCCGTGGCCCTGGGCGGCTGTGTGTCGCCCGTCGCGGGACCGAGCGGCCGTTATGCGGCCCCGATCGGCAATGCGCCGGTGATCGCCAACCCCACGCCCTACTCCCGGGCGCTGGTCTGCCTGGGCGAATACGCCCGCGCCAACCACCGGATCTCGCCGCGCATCGCCGTGGGCCGCATCTCCGACTACACCGGCAAGGAAGAGGCGGACGGATCGGGCCGCAAGCTGACCCAGGGCGCCTCGCTGATGGCGATCTCGGCCCTGGCCAAGTCCGGCGCCAACCTGGTGGAACGCTACGACACCAGCGTCTCGGAACTCGAGCTCAAGTACGCCAACAACAAGCTGATCACCGACGGCGCCCCGGCCGGGCCGAACGCGCCCACCGACTATCGCAAGATCATGGCCGGCCAGGTGGCGGGCTCGGACTTCTTCCTGGTGGGCGGCATCACCGAGCTGAACTTCAATATCCGCTCCTCCGGGCTGGACGCGTCAGCCGGCAACACCGCCAGCACCAAGTCGGCGCAGGGCTCCGGCCAGCTCTATGTGATGAACGTCGGCCTGGACCTTCGCCTGGTCGACACCCGCACCCTGCAGGTGGTCGACGTCGAGTCCTACCAGAAACAGATCGTCGGCCGTCAGGTGGGCATCGGCCTGTTCGACGTGCTCGACGGCCACGTGTTCAACGTCTCCGCCGGCGAGGGCGGCCTGGAGCCGATCCAGCTGGGCGTGCGCGCGGTGATCGAACGCGCCGTGCTTGAAATGATGGCCAACCTCTATGGGGCGCCCGGTCCGGACATCTGCCTGGATCACGGCGATCCCCTGGGCGGCGGCACACTCGGCATTACGGGCGGATACACGCCGGCCTACAACAACCTGGACCGCAACAATGGACATACGCGCGCGGAGACTTCTCGCTGGGAGCATCCTGGTTCTGCCGATGATGCTGACCGGGGTCGCTACTAGCCAGAGCGTCGTCAACAACACCCAGACTCAGACCTCGCCGGTCACCACCAGCCAGACGCTGAACGTGGTCGACGCCTCCGGCGCGACCACCGGCGTGACCGATTCCACCGGCAACAGCCTGACTGGCGCGGTCACCAGCGGCTCGCTGTCGATCACCTCCACCCAGTCGCTGACGGCGGACGTGACCTCCAACAGCACTCTGAATGTCGTCACCAGCGCCGGCCCCTCGACGACCCTGAACACCGCGACCACCGGCAACACGGTCGACGTCGAGACCGTGACCGGCGGCGGACCGGTCACCGGCTCATTGAGCCAATCGGTGGGCGCGGTGAACATCCTGGCGACCAATTCGATCAGCGCGTCCGGCGCCCAGACCGGGTCGCTGTCCACCGGCGTCCAGGCGATCGCCAACTCCATCGGCGTCGCCACCGACTCTTCGCCGGTCGCGGTGACCACGGTCCAGTCCAGCGCCGCGGTGGTCAACGCCGAGGACGGCGGCACCTTGACCTACACGCCCGGTGTGGCCGCCCTCACCGCCTCGGCGGTGTCCAACAATCTGACCGGCTCGGGGTCTGGCGGCGCGAGCCAGACCCTCAACGCCACCCAGACCAACACCGGGACCCTCACCCAGGCCGGGGAATACGCCTATTTCGGCAACGCCCAGGCGCCGCAGACCGCCGCGACGGCCTCGGACAACAACATCTCGCTTACCGGGCAAAGCGGCGCGCTGACCGTGGTCGCCAAACAGTCCAACGGCGCCTACACCCAGGCGGAAACCATCCTCAGCAGCTATGAATTCGGCGGCGCCCAGGCCAGCGCCTATGCGGCCGGCAACTCGGTTCTGGCGGCCAACGCCGGCCCCTACACCAGCCTGGACACCACCCAGACCAACACCGGCGGCGTGGTGGCGAGCTCCAGCTTCATCGGCAACAACGGCTATGACGCCACCAGCTCGGCCACCGCCATGGGCAATGCCGCGACCGGATTCGCCTGCTCCAGCTGTGGCGGGGTGATCTCGGTGAACAACAGCCAGATCAGCAGCGGCGGCGTCAGCGCCACCTCCAGCATCGAACTCAGCTCGACCAGCCGCTCAACCACCGGAACCTCCACCGCCGTCGGCAACAACGCCACCTTCTATGTGAGCAAGCCGAGCAGCTAGGGCGGGTTGGCTTTGGCTTCACGCCCGCCTGTCATCCCGGCCTTGAGCCGGGATCGTCGTAAGCGCTCAGCCCGATCCCGGCTCAAGAGGCCGGGATGACACCGGAGGGTGGAGCTAAGGCCTACACGCACTCACCGAAGCCTCACCGGTTCGTCGCGCCGTCGAGCGAGTTTGACGGCGGCTGCAAAGCGACCGGCGGACGCGGCGCCGGCGGAATCGGGAGCGGCGGGGGCGGGATTATCATGGGCGGCGGAGGCGCCTGGCCGCGCAGTCTCTCAGCCTGCGCCTTGGCGATCTGGTCGCCGTGGGCGGCCGCCTTGTCGAACCAGACCAGCGCCTGGGCCCGGTCCGCCGGCACGCTGTTGCCGTTCAGATAGATCAAGCCCAGCACCCGTTCGGCCTGGGCGTCGTTCAAGGCCGCGGCCTTGCGTTCCAGCGCCACGCCGCGGACGACGTCCTTGGGCACGCCGAGGCCATCCAGGTACATGGCGCCGAGCTGGGCCTCGGCCCTGGGCTGGTTCTGGTCGGCCGCCATCTGCAGCCAGACCCGCGCCTGAGCCAGATCGCGCGGCACGCCGTGACCGAACAGATACTCGGTTCCCAGCGCCGTCTCGCCCAGGCCGTTGCCCTGTTCGGCGGCCTTGCGATACCACTCCGCCGACGCCACGAAATCGCGCGTGACCCCCTTGCCGGCCTCGTAGACGTAGCCGAGTTCGACCTGGGCGATGGCGTTGTTCTGGTCGGCCGCCTTGCGCAGCCAGACCAGCGCCTGGGCGTCGTCCTCGGCCACGCCCTGACCGGTCAACAGCTCCGCCCCGAGCGCCGCCTGTCCCTCGGCATAGCCCTGGTCGGCGGCCTTGCGGAACCAGGTCGCCGCCGCCGAGCGGTCGAAGGGCACCCCGTAGCCGCTGGCATAGGCCCGGCCCAGCCTCACCTGCGCGGCGGGGTCGCCGGCCGCAGCGGCCGCCTGGTCGCGGGTCGTGTTGATTGTCGGCGCCGGGCCTGTGGGCTTGAAGCCGGGCCGATAGGCCACGGCCACTCCGTTTGAAGCCAAGGCCCGCAACCCCGCGCCATCGGCGTCCGCCTCTGACGCCGGGAATTCCTGCTCGACGGCGTGGAGAGTGGATTCCACGGTCAGCACCCCGCCATCGATCCGCGAGGTGCGGCGCATCTCGGTGCCGGCCAGGGTCTTTTCCACATCGGTCCCGACCAGCAGGAAGGTTCCGCCGGTGGGCAGGACGATCCGCCAGGTCTGCTTGCTGAAGAAGGGGTAGTTGACGACATAGGGCGCGTCCTGGTTCGGCCCCGGCTGCCGCTTGAAGGTCACATTGGCGCCCATGGCGGTGTTCGGCACCCGCAGGATGCGGCCACCGTCGGCGGAGGAGGTCCAGGTGAGCCGTCCCACGCCATCGACCGTCAGGTGCGGCTCGCCGGTGACCGGATCCTCGGTCTCGCCGACGCTGTGCACCTCGAGCCAGGGATCGGCCTTGGTCCAGAAGTCACGCAGGAAGCGGTCGCGGTCGGAGGTATCGACGCTGGCCAGGGTCTGCCGCAGCTTGGCCGCGGGCTCGCCGCGATAGATCGCCTCGATCTGGGTCGGCGCCGGCGCGTCCGGCCCGGCGGAGACGTCGACCTTCAGCGTCAGGTCGACGGCGGGCTTGGTCAGAGGCTCCGGTGTAAGCTTGATCAGCGCCGCGCCGGCGGTCCGCACCGGCAGAGCCCAGCGGTAGGACGGGGTCGTCAGGTCATCGATGCTGCGGTCGCCAATCCGGGTGCCGTCGAGCCAATAGGTCTTGCCGCCGATCTCGGCGCGGACGATGGCGTGGTCGAACCAGGAGGCCATGGGCAGGCGCTCGTCCATGCCGTCGCCAAAGGTGGTGTTGACCAGCACCGGCTCGGCGTTGACGCCCAGGGCCCGCAGCAGGGCCGTCAACAGCGCGGTCTTGCCCTTGCAGTCGCCAAACCGGCGCGCCCAGGTCTGGTCGGCGTCCGCCGGCACCAGACCGCCGTCGTTCATGCCCAGAAAGACGTAGCGGGTCTGATCCTCCACCAGCCGCAGCGCGGCGGTGGCCCGCGCCTTCGGATCTGAACTGGTCGCGGCGATCCTGGCCACCTCCGCCCGCAGCGGCGACGTCGGCGGCAGGGTGGTGGCCTTGTCCCACAGCGGTGAGAGCAGGCTCGACAGCTGCGCCCAGTCGGTGAACTGGCTGAACTCCACCGAGCCCAGCTCGAAGAACCGGGCCGGGGCGCCGTTGGGCGGCTTGGGCGTCTCGACATCGCGCATGTCGAACACCAGTTCGGTTCCATCCTCGGACTTGCTGATCTTCGGGTCGGCGACCCCCACCGTGGCGCGCCAGCGCATGGTCTTGGAGGCCGGCCAGAACTCGCGCCAATAGACCTGCTTGGCGACGCCGGCGAAGCCCAGGCCCTCGTAGTCTTCCGAATGGCCCTTCAACGCAGGATCATGGTGGGTGATCGTGTAGGAGAAGTCGACCACGTCGCCCACCTGCAGCCCCTCTGGCTCGAAGGTGGCGGTGAGCCGCCCGTCGAGCATGGCCAGCTCGAGCTTGTTTTCCCGCCGCAGCACCAGCAGCTTCTGCCCGCCCGCCAGGGCGTCGATCACCGTGTCGCCCCGGATCACATGAACATGGTGGATGACCAGGTCCTCGGTGTCCGGATCCCAGGTCTCGGTCAGGGTGCCGACGGTGGCGAGCCCCTGGGGCGCCAGGATCTTGTTCGCCTTCTCGACGAAGTAGGAATCGCCGTCCGGACCAAGCTTTCCCTGGACCTCATAGAGCAGCACCTGCGCCGGCGCACCGGCCGCGGCGGCCCCTCCCGTCGGTATGGCGACCGGCTTCACCCAGGCCGCCGGCGGGCCATAGGTCGGTTGATCGGCCGCCCATGCGGCGGTTGAAATCGCCGACAGGCCCAGAATGAACGCGGCGATGCGGCCCCCAGAAACTGGGTTGGCGCCGCCACCGGGGTGGATCGGCATGGTTGACTTCCCCCTCACAACACATTGGGTTTGTTACACAAACCCACGACGCCGGCCAACGAGACCGCCAGAATTTGGTCATCCCCCGCGCGGCGCCGCATTTCTCGGCCAATCTAGGCCGCCAGCGTCCCGCCCGCCAAAGCTTGCACCAAATAGGTGCAGCGTTGCCAGATCAAAGATGGAGACCCGCGTTGCGCCGCCGGACCGCCCCGGCGCTGCGGCGGCGACAATATGACCAAGACCGTCCGCAATTCCGCCTTGCCCTGGTCTTAGGCGGCGGCGATGGTCGCGCTCTTGTCCCGCGCGCGTCGGTTGAGGTCATTGCATGTTTCGTCCGTTCCGTCTGGCCGTCCTGGCAGCCATCAGCTTCGGTCTTGCCAGTTGCGCCGGATCGGGCGGTCAGGGCTTCGCCCTGCCGCACATGCAGTTGCCCGCGCTGCCGATGGCCGCGCCCAAGACCGGCACGCTCGGTCCCCTCCCCGCCGGCCCGTCGGAAAAGGTCTGGCCACAATCCTATGCCGCCGACCTGCCGCCGGACCCCGCCATGCGGTTCGGGACCCTGCCCAACGGCCTGCGCTATGTGGTGATGCACAACGCCACGCCGCCCGGACAATCTTCCTTGCGGCTGCGCATCGGCGCCGGCTCGCTGGAGGAGACCGACGCTCAGCAGGGCCTGGCCCACTTCCTGGAGCACATGGCCTTCGACGGCTCGACCCATGTGCCCAACGGCGAAATGATCAAGATCCTGGAGCGGCATGGCCTGGCCTTCGGCGCCGACACCAACGCCCAGACCTCCTGGGCCGAGACTGAATACAAGCTCGACCTGCCCAAGTCGGACGACGACACGGTGGATTCCAGCCTGATGCTGCTGCGCGAAGTGGCCGGTGAGCTGACCATCGAGCCCGCGGCCATCGACAAGGAACGCGGGGTGGTGCTGTCCGAAGAGCGGCTGCGCGACACCCCCGGCTATCGGGTGCTGAAGCAGAACTTCCAGTTCCTGCTGCAGGACCAGCTGCCGGCGCGGCGGTTTCCCATCGGCAAGGTGGACGTGATCCAGGGCGCCAACCACACTCTGATCGACGACTTCTACCGCAAATACTATCGCCCGGACGATGCGGTGCTGATCGCGGTGGGCGACTTCGATCCGGACGCCATGGAGGCCAAGATCAAGGCCAAGTTCGGCGACTGGACCGCCAAGGGCCCGGCCGGTCCCGATCCCGATCTGGGCGCGCCGCTGCGGCGCGGGACCACCACCAACCTGATCGTCGAGCCGGGCGCGGCAGAAACCGTCGACCTCAGCTGGATCGCCCTGCCCGACCGGTCCCCCGACTCCAAGGCGCGGCGGCGGCGCGACGTCATCGACCAGATCGCTTTCGCCATCCTGAACCGCCGGCTGGACCGGCTGGTCCGCGAAGACGATCCGCCCTTCGTCAGCGCCGCGGCCTATCGCGCCGACATGTTTCATTCCGCCGAGGTCACGACCATCCAGGCCACGGCCCATACCGGCGACTGGAAGAGCGCGCTGGCGGCCATCGACCAGGAGGCGCGCCGGTTGTCGCAATACGGCGTCTCGGCGGACGAGATCGCCAATGAGGTCGATTCCCTGCGCGCGCAGCGCAAGGAAGCCGCCGACGGCGAGGCCACCCGCACCACCCCGGCCATCGCCGAGGACATTTCCGGCACGCTCGCCACGCCCGAGGTCGAGACCAGCCCGGCCGAAGACCTGACCCTGTTGGATGAGGACATCAAAGGCCTGACCCCCGCCGAGGTGAACGCGGCGATCAAGGAGGCCTTCGCCGGCTCCGGGCCGCTGGTCACCGTGACCACGCCAACGCCGATCGATGGCGGCGATGACGCCGTCCGCACCAGCTTCGCCCAGATCGCCGGCCAATCGGTCGCCGCGCCCAAGGCCGGCGCGGTGCTGTCCTGGCCCTATGACAGCTTCGGCGCGCCCGGCGTGGTGGCCGAGCGCAAGGAGATCGACGACCTCGACACCGTCTTCGTCCGTTTCGAGAACGGCGTGCGGCTCACCGTCAAGCCGACCAAGTTCGTCACCGGCCAGATCCTGGTCCAGGCCCGCATCGGCGGCGGCGAGCTGGCTCTGCCCAGCGACCGGGTCACCACCGCCTGGGCCGCGGGCAACGTCATGCCCGAAGCGGGCCTGGGCAGGATCAGCGCCCAGGACACCGACCAGGTGCTGCGCTCGAAGATCCTCGGCCGCCAGTTCACCGTGGCCGACAACGCCTTCGTCTTCAGCGGCGCGACCCAGCCGGACGATCTTCAGACCCAGCTGCAGCTGCTGGCCGCCTCGGCGTCCGATCCCGGCTGGCGGCCGGAAGCCTTCGCCCGCATGCGCGGCGCGGCGCCCACCATATTGACCCAGCTGGACGCCACGTCAGACGGCGTGCTGAACCGCCATCTCAGCCGCCTGCTGCATTCGGGAGACCCGCGCTGGTCCATCCCGGACGCCGCCGAGATCGCCGCCCAGTCGCCGGCCCAGTTCAAGGCCGACCTGGCGCCCGCGCTGGCCAGCGGACCGATTGAGATCGTGATCGTCGGCGACACCACGGTGGACAAGGCCATCGAGGCGGTCGCCGCGACCTTCGGCGCCCTGCCGCCCAGGCCCGCGCCAACCGCGCCCAACCCGGCGCCGATCGCCTTCCCCGCCCCCACCGCGGCGCCGATCGTCCTGACCCACAAGGGCCGGGCCGACCAGGCGGTCGGCCTGATCGCCTGGCCGACGGACGATTTCCTGTCTGACACGCAGAGGGCCCGCACCGTCAGCCTGCTGGGCGCGGTGCTGCAGCTGCGCCTCACCGACCAGCTGCGCAAGGCCGAGAGCGTGACCTATTCGCCGGCGGCCGGCGCCGTCGCCTCCAACGTCTTTCCGCACTACGGCTACGTCATCGCCCAGGTGGAGCTGCCGCCCGGCAAGCTGGACGGCTTCTTCGCCGACGTGGCGCAGATCACCGCCGACCTGCGCGCCAAGCCGGTGTCGGCCGACGAGCTGCAGCGGGCCAAGCTGCCGGCCTTCGACGACCTCGACAAGCGCCGGCACACCAACGCCTATTGGCTGAACGCCCTGGCCGGCGCGCAGGTCGATCCCCGCGAGATCGCCGCCATCCGCACCTCCGAGCCGCAGGTGCAGCGGGTGACGGCCGAGGACATCCAGAAGGCCGCCCAGACCTATCTGAAGGACGACCGCGCCTGGAAACTCGAGGTCAAACCGGTGGGCGCGCACTGACGGGGCATGCGGGAGATAAGGGGACATGATACTTATCCCCGCGAACGCCGGCGCGGCCAATCGCTTCGGCGATAAGGGGATAAGTATCGTGTCCCCTTATCTCCCCGCCTTCCCTAGAACGTCACCCCGCCCACACCGCCGTCGAGGCTGATCGCGCCGGCGGTCATCGTGCTTGAGGTCTCGGTCTGCTGCTCGCGGAAGGTCGAGTATTTCTCCACCGTGATCATGGTCAGGATCTTCACCCCCGCGCCGAACCGGCGCAGCAACGAGCGTTCGTTGCAGTCGCGCGCCGGCTTCTGCAGCCGGCACTCCACCTTGCCGCCGGGAGAATGGTACAGCGCATCGCCCTTGGCGCAGGCCAGGGTCTGGCCGTGGCTGAAGTCGACCTGGCCGTTGTAGACGGCGATGGTCGCCTGCATGTGGGCGCCGGCGATGCAGCGATAGAGTTCGTTGTCATAGGCGTCGTCGATGTCGCGGTCGGGGGTCACCTGGGACGCCGGGTGCGGCACGTCCTTGTCGTCGATGCAGACCGCCTCGATCACCACCTTCTTGGTGATGGTGCGGCTGGACTCATAGCTCTCCCGGTTCAGCTGTCCGCCGCCGACGACGAGCAGGTTCTGGATCAGGCCCTGGTTTCCGGGGGTGAACCCGCCACCCCCGCCTCCACCACCGCCGCCGCCGTTCACCAGGATGGCGGCCTGGCCGCTGGCCGACCCCTGAGCGCTGGCCTGAGCCTCGACATTGGCGTTCACGATCACCGTCGCGCCGACATTCACCTCGATGCCGGGGATATTCACCGTGTGCCCGGGCGGCTGGCAGCAGGGGGTCGAGGGCGGCGTCGGCGGGCTGGGCGGGGTGCAGCAAGGCGGGGGCGGCGTGCAACCACAACCGGCCGCCGTCGCCTCGCCGGCGATCGCCACCGCCAGAAAGAAGGCGGCGGTCGCGCCCAGCACGGTCAGGAACATCTTCATCGGCGCCGGCATCGGCGGATCTCCATCTAGGACCCGCGCTGGGAGGAGGCTTTTGACCTCTTCCCTGTCCCGGCTTGGGACATTCGCCAACTGGCCCACGTTTCTCTGCAAGCCCCATGCGGTCGGAATTGACCGCGAGAGGGCGCTTCGATGTTCCATTCAAATACGGAACAGTTGATAGACTATTGGCGAGGGGTTAAGGGCGCGGCGGCGGTCGCCATGCGCTCTTCGATCAATCCCACTGAATTCGCTCACCTTTTGCCCCAAGTCTTCATGCTGGGGCGCCGAGGCTCGGGCCAATATCATTTTCGTCTTGCTGGCGGATTTGTCGCGGATTTGCATGGCCGCGACCTCAAGGACGAGGAATTGATGCGTCTTTGGTCGCCGCAGGACCGAATCCAGCTGCAGCTGTCGCTGGAGCTGGCGCGCCGCAAGCCGGACCCGATCGTGGTTGTCGCCGAAGCCCGCACCGAACTGGGCGCGGCGCTGAACCTGGAAATCCTGTTCATGCCCCTGGCCGCCCCCACGGGCGACGTCGACCGGGTGATGGGCTTTTATCAGCCGACCTCGCCGGTCGCGGCGCTGGTGGGCCAGCCGATCAAGGTCTTGTCGCTGACGTCCATCCGCAGCATCGGCGTCCAGGGCGCGGTCCAGCCGCACCTTCGCCTCGCGGCCGTGGACGGTCGCAGGATCGCCTGAGTCCCCGCCGGCCTCAGCTTGGACGGCGATACCTGCAGAAGAACTCAATTGAAGCTTCGGCCCAGGTGCGGCTTGATAGCGTCATGAGCACCGCCGACGACGCCATCCACCCCTTCTGGTTCATTCCCGCCCACGGCGACGGCCGCTGGCTGGGCTCCGAAGACGGCGCCCGCTCGACCGACTTCGACTACCTGTCGCAGGTCGGACAGGCCGCCGACCGGCTCGGCTTCGAAGGCGTGCTGATTCCAACCGGCAGGACCTGCGAGGATTCCTGGGTGCTGGCCAGCGCGCTTGCCCCCCTGACCCGTCGGCTCAAATTCCTGGTCGCGGTGCGGCCGGGCGTGACCTCGCCGCTGTTCGCCGCACGGCAGGCGGCGACGCTGGACCGGATCAGCGGCGGCCGGCTGCTGGTCAATGTGGTGGCCGGCGGCAGCGCTGATGAACTTGCCGCCGACGGCGTCTTCCTCAGCCACGACGATCGCTACGCCCTGGCCGACGAGTATCTGACGGTCTGGCGCAGGCTGATGGCCGGCGAGAAGGTGGATTTCGACGGCGAGCATGTGAAGCTGAGCAAGGGCGAGCTGCTGTTCCCGCCCGTACAGGACGGCGGCCCGCCGCTCTATCTCGGTGGATCGTCGGAGGCGGCCAACCAGGTCACGGCCGATCATATCGACTACCAGCTCACCTGGGGCGAGCCGCCCTCGGCGGTGGCCGAGAAGATCGCCGCCGTCCGCGCCGCCGCCGCCGTGCGGGGCCGCACCGTCCGCTTCGGCATCCGCTTTCACGTTATCGTCCGCGAGACCGAAGAGGCGGCCTGGGATGAGGCCGATCGGCTGATCAGCCGGCTGAGCGATGATGTGATCGCCAAGGCTCAGGCCAATCTGGCGAAATCGGAATCGGTCGGGCAACAGCGAATGAGCGCCTTGCATGGCGGGCGGCGCGACCAACTTATGGTCTATCCGAACGTCTGGGCCGGCGTTGGCCTGGTGCGTGGCGGCGCCGGCACGGCCCTGGTGGGGTCGGCCGAGAACGTCGCGGCCCGGATGCGCGAATACCGGGCCCTGGGCGTCGAGACCTTCATCATGTCCGGCTATCCGCATCTGGAGGAAGCCTACCGGGTGGCGGAGTTGCTGTTCCCTCGCCTCAACATCGCGCGCGACGACGGTCCCGCCACGGCGAGCGTCAAACCTGGCAGGGCCGGCGAGACCGGCGCCCATTTCGCCACCAACGCGGCCCATGCCGCCGGAGCGACCGGCCCGGGATAGGAACATCACCGTCCCCAACGCTTTCTGATGACGCTCGCCCCGCCCGTCGCTATCTTGGGGGGAACGGGAGTATTGGCGATGAAGCGTAACCTGACCCTATTGGCCGCCGCCCTGGCGCTGAGCGCCTGTTCCACCGCGGGGCCCATCGCCCCGCCTGTGCCGACCGCCGCGCCATCCGTGGGCCTGATCGAGGGCACGGCCGCCTATGTCACCGAAACCGGCCGCCACATGTCCTGCTCGGGACTGTCGGTGGCGCTGATGGCCGACACCGCCCAGACCCAGAGCCGCTTGCTGGCCCTCTATGGCTCGGCCGCCCACGCGATCCAGCCGGTGGAGGTGGTCAAGGCCAGATCCGCCGGGCTCGAGCCAGGCGCCGCGCCGATCAATTCGGCGGGGTGCAACGCCCTCGGCGCCTTCGTCTTCAACGATGTCCAGCCGGGGCTCTACTATCTCATCGCCCACGTCCGGCGTGAGCCGCCGAGCGCGGTCGGCGACGACTTTGTGATCCTGCAGCGCGTTGCCGTGCAGGCCGGCGAGGCTCGCCGCGTTCGTCTCGCGCCCTAGCGTCGGATAAGGCCGCCGCCCGCGGCTGCTCGCCATGATCGAGATCACCCCCAACCTGGCCATCGGCGAGGACGAGATCGTCGAACGCTTCGTCAAGGCGTCCGGTCCCGGCGGCCAGCACGTCAACAAGACCTCGAGCGCGGTGGAGCTCAGGTTCGACGTGCGCGGCTCGCCCAGCCTGCCCGAGGACGTCAAGGCCAGGCTCGAGGGACTGGCGGGCAGCCGGCTGACCCTGGAGGGCGTCCTGGTGCTGTTCTCGCAAGGCAGCCGGTCGCAGGAGATGAACCGGCAGGAGGTGCGCGAGCGGCTGGTGGAGCTGATCCGGCGCGCGACGCACCGCCCCAAGCCGCGCCGTCCGACCAAACCCACCAAGGCCTCCAAGCTCAGGCGGCTGGACTCCAAGACCCGGCGCGGCGGCGTCAAGGCCTTGCGCGGACGCCCAGGCGGCGACGATTGACGCCACTGGCGCGGCAAGCGTAGCAACAGCCGGCGCCATCCAGCCGCCAGGAGCCCTCCGCGATGTCCCGAGCCCCCGCCCTTCTGATGCTGCTTGCCGGCTCTGTCCTGCTCGCGGCCTGCGGTCAGAAGACCTCTTCGGACTCCGGCGCCGCGTCCGCGCCGGCTTCGGCGCCCGCGGTAGCGACGCCGGAGCAGGCCAAGGCGCTGGTGGCCACCCTGCCCGCCCCATACAACACCGGCGACCCGGAGGCCGGCAAGGCCAAGTTCACCCCTTGCGCCGCCTGTCACACGCTGACGCAAGGCGGGCCGAACATGACCGGCCCCAACCTCTATCTGATCTTCGGACGCAAGCGCGCCTCGCAACCGGGCTTCGACTATTCCGACGCCTTCAAGGCTGTCCCCGGGAGTTGGGACGCCGCCTCGATCGACACCTGGATCGCGGGCCCGCAGGCCGCGGTTCCGGGCACCCGCATGTCCTTCCCCGGCCTGAAGGACCCCAAGGACCGCGCGGACGTGATCGCCTACCTGAAGGTGGCGACCAGTCCGGTTCCTTAGGACGAGCAGACCACGTCGTGCGACCACAGGTCACTTATCGTCAAATTACATGTAGCAGTTGACTCTTTTCGGTTGCGATTGGATGATCCGGTCATCGGCTTGACCGCTTTCCGTCATCGAAACCGGAGGACACCGCAATGCCTACACCCAGCGGCCACTCGGGCGGCATCCGCCCGCTCTATGGCGTGATCATCAAGGACAAGTGCAAGCACGCGCCGCATATAACCCTGAACGCCTATCTGCTCGTGGCCGAGGACCTGCTGAAGGACTCCGCCGGCGCCGAGAAGGCGGAAATTGAGGAAGCCATCGCCGACCTCAAGAAGGCGCTCGCGAAATAGGCCGGCGGTGGGGTCCGAACCCGCCGGGACGACAACGCCAGGGGCGCGCCGGGCATGAGCGATGACTCCCCACGACGGCGCGTCACGCTCCGCGACCAGCTCGATTGCGTGCCCGTGTATGTGGTCTGGGAGATCACCCTCGGCTGCAACCTGAAGTGCCTGCATTGCGGATCGCGCGCGGGCCACAAGCGCGCGGCCGAGCTGAGCACGGCCGAGTGCCTGGACGTGATCCGCCAGCTGGCCGACCTCGGCACGCGGGAGATTTCGCTGATCGGCGGCGAGGCCTTCGTGCGCAAGGACTGGCTGACGCTGGTGCGCGCGGTGCGCGAGGCCGGCATGGACTGCACCATGCAGACCGGCGCCTACAAGCTCTCCGAGGCGATGCTGGAAGCGGCCGCCCAGGCCGGACTGCAGGGCCTCGGCGTGTCGATCGACGGCCTTCAGCCCTTGCACGACCACCTTCGCGGCGTGCCCGGCTCCTATGCGGAGGCGCTGCGCGTCCTGGACGCGTGCCGACGCCTCGGTCTGATCGCCAGCGTCAACACTCAGATCACCGCCACGGTGATGCCCGAACTCGGGGCGCTGATGGACGTCATCTCGGACGCCGGCGCCAAATACTGGCAGGTACAGCTCACTGTCGCGATGGGTAATGCGGTCGACCACGACGAAATCCTGCTGCAGCCCTATGATCTCGCCACCCTGATGCCGCTGCTGGCGCAGCTGCACGAGCGTGGACGCGAGCAGGGCCTGCTGCTGTTGCCCGGCAACAATATCGGCTACTTCGGCCCCTATGACGCACTCTGGCGCGGCCCCGATCGCGGCCACTACCCCGGCTGCCCGGCGGGACAGAACGTCATCGGCCTAGAGGCTGACGGCGCGCTGAAGGGCTGCCCGTCCCTGGCCACCGAGCGCTACAGCGCCGGCAGCGTGCGGGATGCGCCCATCGCCGAGCTGTGGGCCTCGCACCCGGCGCTGCAGTTCAACCGGGAGCGGGGCGTCGCCGATCTCTGGGGCCACTGCGCCACCTGCTACTACGCCGAGGTCTGCCGCGGCGGCTGCACCTGGACCGCGGACTCCCTGTTCGGCCGCCGGGGCAACAACCCCTACTGCCACCACCGGGTGCTGAAGCTTGCCGAGCGTGGGGTGCGCGAGCGCGTGGTCAAGCTGGCGGACGCCGGAGACAGCCCGTTCGCGACCGGCCTGTTTGAACTGATCGAGGAACCGATCCCGGCCACCGAATCCCTCGCGGCCGCGCTATGACGGCGCCCGCCCATGGCCGTGCGCCGCCGGCGCTGGTGCTCTGCCGCCAATGCTGCGAGTACGTCTTCGACGCCGAAGCCGCCTGCCCCCACTGCGGCGGCGACACCCGGCGGGCCGGCGCGCGCTACCTGGCGTCCGGCTATGCCCCGATCGAAGCCATCAACCGCCTCGACCGGGTCCTCGAGCGTCGCGGCTCCAACTAAGGCCAATCCGCCCAAGGCGGACTAGGTCGGCCCGCTAACCCGCTTGACCGCGACAGCCAACCCAAAGCAGGCCAGCCAAGCCATATAGTCAACCAGCGCCACGCGCTGAATCAGGCCGACATAGGGATGTAGGGAACCGGGCAGCATTGCGCCTTTCAAGGCGGCGACCGACGCGGTCATGATAAGGCCCGCCGCGAGGGTCCACCCCTGAAACCATCGCCACCGTCTATCTGTGCGGAAATGACCAAAGAAGATGAAGCAGCTAACCGGCGCCAGCGAAAAGACCAAGACGCCGAATGCATAGTGAAGATAGCTGTGCCAGCTCATCTCGAAAAACGGCACGCTGACCGGATCCATGACGAACGGACCGGACGCTAGAATACTGAAGCCTATGATGCTTAGAAGTCCGGCGCCGACCCGCCAGAGCTTGCCCTCGTTGAACTCCGACGCAATGCGGCGTGCAAATAGAACAATCAGCGCGCCGCTGATAACAAAGTTGGCGATCTGTATGCCGCCGCGCGGACCCAGGGACAGTGCGCTGACGAACATGCTGCGTGGATCATAGCCGGGCCGTAGCCAGCCTTCGATCGTAAAGGTAACGGTAAATAGCAGCGGTCCGACAAGGCCAGCCCACGCACCAATTTGCCGACTGATTGCGCCCCGCCTACCCGTCATGTCGACCATCGATCGCCAGGGTGGGTGACGTCCAACACCACCTCGTCTCGCGCGACTGAGCTTGCGCCACCAATCTCAACATATGCCTGAACCCGCGCACCACCATCCTCCTTGCAACCTTCGCAACGTCTGCTCCCAAGCAAGGCCAGCGCGCCACGCCGCGAGCTAGGCCGAGGCGCGCCAAGCGTTAGATCCTATCCCCTAGCTAGGGCGCGTCATGAACCAGCTTGTGATGTTGAGAACCTCGCCCTCAGCGGTCACCGAAAATCCGTGGCGCTCGTAGAAGTGGATATTTTCGCGCTTATCCGTCTCCAGATAGGCGACGCCGCCGGCGGCGTCCACACGAGTGCAAAACGCCGAAACGAGCGCTCCGCCAACGCCGCCGCGCCGCGCGCTCGCCGCGACGGCGACCGGGCCAAGGTGCCAATGCGCGATGGGAGGGTCGCGACGAGCCCACTCGCCCACCCAATGAGCCGTGCGCAATACGGTCGCGATGGACCCCGTCTTCAATAGAACAGGAACCATCCGCAGTTTTTCAGGGGTGGCCGGTTGGCACTGGCCCGGCGGTGCGACGCCGCAAACGCCCAGCATCGCACCATCCCCAAACGCGCCCAGCACCAGGCCGCGCCGTTCGAGTCCTTGAAGGGCCGTTTCGAAAAAGAGGGCCAGCGCTCGCTGGCGGCAGGCGTCGTCCGGGCCGAACACCGCCATATTGATCGGGTTGTCTCTCATCGCTCGCGACAACAGATCGGCGGCGCTTTGACGCTCGGATGGTCTCAGTTGGCGTATTTCCATGGGTCCCTCTCCTTACCGTCGGTGGTGCTTGGGCGGGTGAAAGACGGAAACCCGCTGTGTCGAAAATGCCCGGGGTTGGCGACGTCGCCGCGGTCGTCACGGCCGCGGGTACCGTGGGCCTGCGCTCAGGCGTAGCGGCGTTGCAGGTCTCGCAGATAGGACCGCACGGCCGCGACGACATCGTCTGTGTCGTCGTCAATGCGACCCGCGCCTCCACTGTGGAGCACCAGTCGAAGGGCGAAACCGTCGACCAGCCCCCTGATCAGCTCACACTCGCGCTTGGCCGCTTCAGTGCGCCGCACGATCGGCGCCAACAATTCTTCCAGCAGCTCGCCCCATCGTTGAAAGCGGCTCACGTTTTCCTCGCGTAGCGCATCGTTCTCCGACGCAGCGCTCCAGAAAACCAGCCGGGTCTTCCATTCCCGCAAGCGCACTGGATCAAGCGGGAGTGCTTCGAGAACGATGGCCTCAAGGCGTTCGAAGTCGCCCGTGGTGGTTCGCAATATGGCGATCATCCGGCCCGCGGCGGCGTCATGCGCGGTCCGCAAGGTCTCGATCAGAAGCGCCTCGCGATTGCTGAAATATCGGCTCAGCGCGCCGGTCGTACAGTTGGCCTCACGGGCGATCCGCCGCAGTGTCGTGGCCGGGAAGCCTTCCTTGCCGATAACGCGCCAAGTCGCCTCCGCAAACTCGGCCTTCTTCTGAGCGACATCGACCACCTTGGGCATCAGACCCTCCTTGACGCAATCCCCGTATTATATCACAACGTTATATAACGATGTAATTTTACGTCGAGGCGCGCAAGCCAAGGTTTTTGGTGTAGCGCGGGCCAGAGTCCGGAACGCCCGCAGCGCTGGCGCTTCGGCTCCCGAGATTGTCGAGCTTGAGCAGCACCGGAACGTCAGCCCACGCAGCCGCGGAGTCATCACCTTCCATGAAATCCGACCCATCCGCTGCGGCCGATGATCTCTCATTCCGCAGGACGGCGGCCATCATGGCTGTCGTTTCCATGCCCCTGGCGATAGGCAACCTGATCGCCATGCTCGTGGCGGCGGGGGGCGATCCGGATGCGCTTACCGATCCCTTGATCCTCTTACATATTGGCCCTGCCGGAGCCGAATGGTGGCGGTGGAGCATGATCCTGGATCTGTTCGGCTACTATCTGCTGATTGTTCCGCTGACGCTGCTGCTCCGGGACCGGCTGCGACACCGGAGTCGGAACTGGATTGATCTGTTTACGGCCTGCCTGCTGGCCTACGCCCTTATCGGGTCGATTGGGGCGACGATCCTGGCGACCGTCACGCCATCAATGATCGCCGGATATGCCGGGGCGGGGGCGGCCCAGAAGGCCGTGCTGGCGATCGTTTCCGGCTCCTATTCCGACGCCATATACCGAGGTCTTTGGAACCTCCTTGAGGAGTGCCTCGCCGGCGTGGGTTGGCTCGGCCTGGGAATATTCCTGCGAGGCCAACTGCATGGCTCCGGATGGATCGCGATCCTCTTGGGCGCGGCCTGTCTGGTTGATTCCGCCGGGACGGCCCTGAACCTGGAGGCAGTCTCCATGTTCGGCCTGGTTGCCTACCTTGTCCTGGCGCCGCTTTGGGCCATGTGGACCGGCGTCGGTCTCCTACGGGTCAATTCAGCGAACAATGGGTTTGGCCGGGCCTGACCGATAGCCGCTCGCCCTCGGCGAAAGCGGCATGCAGGCCAGCGTCCCGCCACGAGGGGATTGGAGTCATGAAGTCATTTCCGCGATCAGCCGCAGTGGCGTCAGCGCTGCTTGCAACCACGCCGCCGTTCGCCACAGCGGCCGCACCCATGAACGATCAGCTGTCGGGTATCTGGCTGACCGAGGACCGCCAGAGCGTGGTGCGTTTTGCGCCGTGCGCCGTGCGCCGAGATGATGTGCGGAACATTGGTCGGGTTGAAACCCAACCTTTCCAGTGATGGCGCGCCGCCACGCGATGATCGCAATCCAGACAGCCGTCGCCCCGGCCTGTTGCTCTGTGGCCTGGAGATCTTGCGGGTTGGGTGGAGGGAGCGCCGACAAAGCTGGCACGGTTCGATCTACGATCCAGCCGGGGGCAAGGATTATGTCAGCGACATCTCAATCCGGCCGCACGGCGCGTTGGCGGTGCGAGGTTCAATTGCGGCGCTGCCGCTGTTCGGCCGCACCGAGACCTGGACGCGCTATCATGGCTCCATCGGCAACGACTGTCAGATGCAGGGGTAACGGATCGGCAACTCGCCATTCAAACTCAAGAACCGGAGAGGCTCATGAGTCAGCAACGCCCTTGAGCGATCCGCCCCTTCACGTCCTAAGCGTCGTAGCCCGGCATCTCGCGGTCCAGCCGGCGCAGGGCGCCCGGCCAGATCAGGGCGCCGCGCAGGGTCTCGCCCTCGGTGCGGCGCGGGGTGTTGGGGCGGCCGGAGACCTGGCTGCGCACCTCGGCCTGGGCGGCTTCCGGCGCGATCAGGATGTGCTCGCGGCCGCCGGCCAGGGCGTGGACCTGCATGCTGCAGGCCCGCTCGAGGAAGTGCATGGCGTTCCAGCAGTCGGCCGCGCTGGGGCCCACCGCCAGGGTGCCGTGGTTGCGCAGCAGGATGAGATCCTTGTCGCCCATGTCGGCGACGATCCGCTCCCGCTCCTCGAGGTTCAGGGCGATGCCCTCATAGTCGTGATACGCCAGCCGGGGCAGCACGATCAGGGCGTGCTGGCTGATCGGCAGAAGGCCATGAGCCTGCGCCGACACCGCCACGCCGTGGTCGGTGTGCAGGTGCATCACATACTGGGCGTCGTCCCGCGCGGCGTGGATCGCCGAGTGGATGGTGAAGCCCGCCGGGTTCACCATATAGGGCGTCTCCTGGATGATGTTCCCGTCCAGATCGATCTTCACCAGCGACGAGGCGGTGATCTCCTCGAAGAACATGCCGTAGGGATTGATCAGGAAGTGATGTTCGGGTCCGGGGATCCGCGCCGAGATGTGGGTGTCGACCATGTCGTCCCAACCGTGCAGGGCGACCAGCCGGTAGAGCGCCGCGAGGTTCACCCGCGCCTTCCATTCCGCCTCGCCGACCTTGCCCTTGAGCGAGGAGACCCCCGCGATCGATCCGTCCGCCATGGCGGTCTCCTTCCGATATCGTTGCCGTGAATCCTCCCCCCGACGCGGCGCCCCGTCAAGGGCGGCGCGCTCAGGGCGGCTGCGCTTTGGACGGGCAGAATGCGATTTCGCCGCGCGATGACGAGCGTAGCCGTGGCGCGGCGGCGCGGGTTGCGGCATCGCGAGCTGTGCGGCTTTCCAGTGAGATCGAATTTATGAGTGGCGCTTTTCGCGCGGGCCTTGTGGCCGCGGCGCTGGTTTTGTGCGGCGGCGCGGCGTCGGCGGCCGATGATCCGTCCGGCCGGGCGCCCACGCCGCAGGACTGGGCCGCGCTGGCCGCCCTGCCCGACTGGAGCGGCGTCTGGACCCCGGACATCGAGGACCAGTTCGTCCAGGCGCGCACCAATGTTCCGCCCTGGACGCCCAAGGTCGCCGGGGAGATGAAGGCCATGGCCGCCGACGAAAAGGCCGGCAGGCCGCACGGCATCTTTCAGAACTGTCTGCCGGAAGGCATGCCGGCCTGGATGCTGGTCAGCCACAATGCGCTGGAGTTTCTGTTCACCCCCGGCCGGGTGACCCTGCTGGGCGAATCCGACGGCGGGCGCCTGCGCCGCATCTATACCGACGGCCGCGCCCATGCCGCCGACCCCGATCCCAGCTTCCATGGCGAGTCCATCGGCCATTGGGACGGCGAGGTGCTGGTGGTCGACACCATCGGCGTGCTTCCCGAGACCTACATCGCCACCGGCGAGGCGCTTGGCGTTCCCAACGACGGCGACCTGCATGTGGTCGAACGGATCCATCTGGTCGGACCGGACACGCTGCACGATGATCTGGAGATCACCGACCCGCACGTGCTTGCCGCGCCCTGGCGCACGACCCGCATCTATTACAGGCATCGCGGGCGGAAGAATGAGATCGTCGAGGGCGCCTGTTTGCAAGGCAGCTTCAACGAAGCGCATGACGCCCAGGGCCATGCGGTGTTCGCCCCCGTCGCCCAGGACCAAGGCAACGTCGTTCCAACCCCGAAGTAGAGCAAGACGCCCATGAGCCGCAAAACCCTGGCCCTGGCCGGCTGCCTGATGATGGCCGTGGGCCTGGCCGCCCCGACGGCGTTCGCCCATCACTCGTTCGCGATGTTCGATCAGAGCCAGACCACGGTGTTTCGCGGCACGATCAAGGACTTTCAGTGGACCAATCCGCATGCGGTGATCTGGGTCATCAATGACGCCAAGCCGCTGGCGACCCCGGACGTCTGGACCATCGAGCTGACCAGTCCGGGCAACCTGACCCGCATGGGCTGGACCCGGCACGCGCTGGCGATCGGCGACAAGGTCAATGTGGAGATCAACCCCCTGCGCGACGGCCAGCACGGCGGCTCGCTGAAGAAGATCACCGTCCTGGCCACCGGCGCGGTGCTGACCTCCAGCCTGATCATCCCGGGCAAGCCGTAGGGGGCTGCGCCTAAAGCGTGCTGGATTTTGATTGAGCCATTTTAGCGTCGTCATCCCGGCCTTGAGCCGGGATCGGACAGGCAAGTGCTCATACATCGTTCGCATAGGCTGCGGCCCGTCCGATCCCGGATAAGCCGCTTCGCGTCTTTCCGGGATGACGAACTGCAAGAAAACGCAATTCAATCAACGCCAACTCGCCCCCTACCCCAGGGTCGTAAACCCGATCCAGCGGCCGAAGGCGACGATGGCGATCCAGAGCGCCAGCGAGGCCGCGCCGGATGCGCGCGCGATCAGCGGCGGCGGGGCCTGCGCCGGCGCGGTTGCGATCGCCTTCTGCACCACGGCGTGGAAGACGCCCATGTTCGCCGCCGCCAAGACCAGCAGCGCCATCTTGCCGAGAAAGAAGAAGTTCTGCGTATAAGTGACGGGTTTGCTGACGAACAGCAGCAGCCCGGCGCAGGCGGCCACGGCGAAGGCGGTCCAGGTGATGGGCAAAAGCTCGTCCACCAGCTCGCCGATCGGACGGGATTTCGACGCCAGGCCCATCAGCCGCAGATCGACCACCGAGATCGACCCGACCACGGTCACGAACGCGATCACGTGCAGGCATTCGATGGCCGGAAACAGCCAGTCCGACTCCCGGATCAGGCTGGAGAGCGGCGTCGCCTGCAGCCAGGCGATGACGGGGCTCATGACGGCGACCCCGGCCAGCCCTCGGCATAGCCGATCCAGCGGCCGGCAATCATGATCACGGCCCAGACCACCAGCAGGCCGGCCGCCAGGCCTTTGTAGAGCAGCGGCGGCGCGGCCTGGGCGTCGCCCCAGGCGGGGCTGGCCCTAAGACCTCGCAGCATCAGCGCCGTGGCGGCCATGGCGATCGCCAGCAGGCTCATCTTGATCCAGAAGACAGAACGGAACAGCGCCCGGTCCGGCTCCCCCGCGATCATCAAAAGGCCGGTGAGCAGCAGCACCCCGATCGCGGCGACCGACGGCATGACGAACCGCCGGGCCAGATCGCCGATCGGCTGGCCCTGCTCGATCACGCCGAGCACCCGCAGGTGCAGGATGACCACCCCCGCGACCACCACCGAGATGGCCAGGATGTGCACCGTCTGCACCGTGGGCACCACCCAGGCCTGCCCGGCCACAAAGGCGCTGAGCGGCGTCTTGCCGAGCCAGGCCGCGAAACGTTCAAGCATACTCACCCCTGTCTGCACGCCTGCTCCGCGGCCCACAGGCCGGGCGCGCCGCAATGCCGTTGGGTGCCAAGCATGGCCCTGCCGGTCGCCGCAACATTGGCGCCGTCATCGGCGGCGGCCTCGCGCGGGATGACGCGCGTGGGGCGCCGAGAGCAGGCTGTGGTCAAACCGTAATCGTCCGGACGGCGTCCGCGGCCGACTCGCGCTAATGACCTCATTTGCGGCGCTCGGCCCGGGCGACGGCCCCGGATTCGTCGTCCAGGCCCAGTAAGTTTCGCCGCGTTAGAGTTGTTTTCACGCCGATGCGGCATCTTCACCGCCAAGCTTCAGTAATCAGGACCAGCCTTTGAGCCTCGCTCAGACTGCCCCCGACAGGGAAACGCCCGACCGGCCGCGCCCGACGGCCGACCGTTCGCGCCTGATGCTGGCGCTGGTCGACATGTGCGCCGGCTCCGGCGAAGCCGTGCGCCAGCCGCAGGTGCAGGACCTGTTGAGCATCGCCCTGACCAAGCTGGTCGCCGGCGCGGAACATGACATCCGCCGGCGTCTGGCCGACAAACTGGCCACCGCCGACTGGCCGCCGCCGGCCCTGATCAACATCCTGGCGCTGGACGATATCGAGATCGCCCGGCCGATCATCGCCGGCAGCCCCCTGCTGCACGACATCGACCTGGTGAAGCTGCTGCTGGATGGCGCGGTCGAACACCAGATCGAGGTCGCCCAGCGGCCCCGGATCGGCCCGCCGGTGGTGGAAACGATCATCAGCCAGGCCCAGCCGGCCGCCCTGACCGCCCTGGCCGGCAATGAGACCGCGGAAATCTCTCCCGCGGCGATGGAAAAGCTGGTGGACGCCTCGAAGGAGCTGGCGGCCCTGCGTTCGCCCCTGGCCCGCCACCCGCGCATGACCGCGGTGATGGCCGAGAAGCTCTACGCCTGGGTGGGCCAGTCCCTCCGCGCCGCCATCGTATCCCGGTTCAAGGTCGACGCCGCGGCGCTGGACCGCGCCATCGCCGAGGCCATCGGCGAAGCCCGGGAAGGGTCTGCGGAGGCCGCGCCGCGAGTCTCCGCCCTGACCGCGGAACAACAGGACATGGAGCGCCGGCTGATCGGCAAGCTGCACATGGCCGGCCAACTCAAACCCGGCTACCTGCTGCGCGCCCTGCGCGAGGGCAAGCTGAGCCTGTTCGAGGCCGCTCTCAGCGCCCTGGGCGACTATCGCAAGAACACCGTCCGCGCGGCGCTGGACGCAGATCAACCTGAGAAGCTTGCGCTCGCCTGCGCCGGCGTCGGCGTCGACCGCGGCGCCTTCATCACCATTCTCGGGCTGGTGCGCGACCTCAACGCCAGACGGCCCGGCGGCGATGTCCTGCGGGCGCGGCATGTCTTCGACACCTTCGGCCCCGACCGATCCAGCCTCGCCGCCGCGGAATTCCGCAGGGCCATGGCGGCCGTCGACGCAAAGCCCGCGCGGTAGAGCGGGTTGGGTTTTGGCCTCACTCACAGCTGTCATCCCGGCCTCTTGAGCCGGGATCGCCGCAAGCGCTTAGCCTGATCCCGGCTCGAGAGGCCGGGATGACAATGGGTGGAAAAGCCAAAACCGAATCTTCTTAGCCAAACCCGGTTTGACAAGCCGCACTGAGCCGGGCTTGTCTCCGCCTCATGGCCGCCGCCCCCCGCTCTGTCCACAAGCTCGCCTTCGTCGCCAGTGACCGCCCGGAGGCGCAGGCGGTGCGGGCGCACCTGGCGTCCCGCTACGGCGATGTCCCGGAAAGCCAGGCGGAGGTGATCGTCGCCCTTGGCGGCGACGGCTTCATGCTGGAGACGCTGCACCGCAACCTGGCCTCGCGCACGCCGATCTACGGCATGAACCAGGGCTCGGTGGGCTTCCTGATGAACGAGTACAACGATGAGGGCCTGGTCGAGCGGATCAACGCCGCCGAACTGGCGGTGATCTATCCCCTGGCGATGACCACCAGGGACGCGTCCGGCAAGATCGAGAGGGCGCTGGCCATCAACGAGGTCTCGCTGCTGCGCCAGACCCGGCAGACCGCCAAGCTGAGCGTCTCCATCGACGGCAAGGTCAGAATGGCCGAGCTGTTCTGCGACGGGGTGATGGTGGCGACCCCGGCCGGCTCGACCGCCTACAACCTCTCCGCCCACGGACCGATCATCCCCCTGGACGCGCGGGTGCTGGCGCTGACCCCGATCAGCGCCTTCCGGCCCCGGCGCTGGCGCGGCGCCCTCCTGCCCCACCGCGCCCAGGTGAAGTTCGAGGTCCTGGAGGCGGAAAAACGTCCGGTCAGCGCCGTGGCGGACAATTTCGAAGTCCGCGACGTGATCGAGGTCTCCATCGCCGAGGATCGCCACACAAAGCTGCACATGCTGTTCGACGCCGGCCGCAGCCTGGAAGAGCGGGTTCTGGCCGAACAATTCTCCGCATAACGCCGTCTCACCACTTTTTAACGTTGACCCGTCATTCTGCCGCCAATCCAGGGTGCGGTCAGCGCGCCCGGCGCCATTTTCGGAGGCGGCAGTGAGCCAAGCAAACCCCGGCCAGATGATCTCTGTGCCCAATACCTTGAAGGCCAAGATCGGCGGCCGGTTCGGCGGCATCGACCCGGCGGCGCTGGCCAAGGCCGAGGCGGCGCTTAAGGGTTTGTCCGACAATTTCGGCCAGTGGATGGAGGATGAGCTGACCAAGCTCGCCGCCGCCCGCGAACGGGTCCGCAACGAAGGCTACAACGCCGAAACCGCGGAAAATCTCTATTTCCGCGCCCACGACCTGAAGGGCCTCGGCGCAACTTACGGCTTTCCGCTGGTCACCCGCATCGCCGGCTCTCTCTGCCGGCTGATCGACGATCCGACCACCCGCCTGCGCGCCCCGGCCGTGCTGATCGACGCCCACATCGACGGCATCAACGCCGCCGTCCGCGGCAAGATCTGCGACGTCGACCACCCGGTCGGCAAGACCCTGGTCGAAGAACTGGAACGGCGGGTGCGGGAGTATGAGGGCTGAGGCCCTCGCTCCGTTCCAACTGAATCTGAGAGTGCGACAGACCGCGCCCGGCCATTCCGGGCGCGGTTTGCGTTCATCTGGACTGTTGACTTGAACGGCGAACCACACCGTCGCTAAGCTCGGCGCCTTGCAACCTCGGAGATCCGACATGCAGCAGGCGCCGCTCCGCCGCCTCGGCAAGACCGGGGTCGAGGTTCCGGCGATCGGGGTCGGCACGAACCGCTGGAGCTATGGCGCCAATGACGCGCCGGTGTTCGAAACCTACCAGGCGCTGCTGGGGGCGGGCGGCGGTTTCATCGACACGGCCGAGATCTACGGCTTCGGCAAGTCCGAGCGGCTGATCGGCGACTGCATCCGCAAGGATGGCCGGCCGGTGTTGGTGGCGAGCAAGTTCGCCCCCTTCATCGCCCGCACCTCGCCGCGCCATCTGCTGGCCGCGCTGGACGCCTCGCTCTCCCGCCTGGCGATCGCCGCGATCGACCTCTACTACGTACACTTCCCCTTCCCGTTCGCCGACCTGGACGGTTTCGCCGACGGCCTGGCCGAGGCGGTGAAGTCGGGCAAGGCCAAGCATGTCGGCGTCAGCAACTTCAATGGCGACCAGATGCGGCGCATCGCCGACCGGCTGGCGCGTTCCAACATTCCGCTGGCCGCCAACGAGGTCCACTACAGCCTCGCCCACCGCAATCCCGAGACCAACGGCGTGCTGGACGCCTGTCGCGAGCTGGACGTCGCCCTGGTGGCCTATTTCCCGCTGGCCTCGGGACGGCTGACCGCGGCGCCGGACGCCGCAAAGCCGGACAAGCTCGACCCGGTCCGCCACGCGCTCGCCGAGGTCGCCCAGGCGCATCAGGCCACGCCAAGCCAGGCCGCGCTGAACTGGCTTCTGGCCCGCGATGAACGCGTGATCCTCATCCCCGGCGCGACCAAACCCCACCACGCCAGGGCCAACCTCGCCGCGCTCGACTGGCGCCTGACCGACGAGGAGTTCGCCATGCTCGATGGCGCCTCCGCGCCAACCGGTTAGATGAGCGGGCGCTCGAGACCGGCCAGATCGCCGATCCCCAACCAGATGTCCGCTTCCCGGCCTCAAGCCAATGACAGCCGTCAACCCTAAGATATCCGGGGACGATATCCGGGGACACAATACTCATTCGGCGCGCGCCCGGCGTCGTGCCAACCCTGAGCCATGGCTAGGCTTGCTCGGGTTGTAGCGCCAAGCGTCCCGCATCATGTCACCCAGCGGGGCAACGGGCGACAGCAGACCTTCTTCAACGAGGAGGACTATGGATGAGCCGCACCGGCCGGCCGCTGGGCGCGGCGGCGTTCGTGGAACGGCTGGAGGAGTGGCTGGGCTGGCGCCTGAGCCCGCAAAAGCCGGGCCGCAAGCCCAAAGCTCCGAAATGAGTATAGTGTCCCCGGATTTAGCCCTCGATAACCTCGGCATAGGCGCGGTGCGCCGGCAGTTCATCGTCGCGCCAGACATCGTAGCCCAGCGCGCGCAGGGCCTCGGCGACCGTCTGCGCTTGGGTGGCGGTGGACCGCGCGTAGCTGATGAAAATGTCCGACATGCAAGGGCGGCCCCACCTCCGGCCGCTGGCGCCAACCCTAACGATGGCGGGGAGCGGGGCGCAAGGCAAAGTCTCGCGGCGGTTAGGATGGGCAGAGCTTAAGGTCGTGTTTCCCCCCGTAGCGGACTTCCGCAGGGTCTGCTTTCGGGCATGTCGCATGGGCACGTCGAAAGTGCCTGCTTGCGTTACTCACTGGACGTGCCCGCTCATGTTAGGTTGAGCCGGCAGGGGCAACATTGCGGTCGTTCGCAGCCCGACGCTTAGCCGACTCTCGCGAGGTAGGCCCACGGCCAACGCCGCAGCCGGGCGCTCATCGAACCGTCTCCTTTTCCCTGGGCGCCGATACGCGGCGGGTCCTGGGCTCGGCCTTGGGCTTGGGCAGGAGTCGGAAGCGCGTCTGGCACCACCCGAAATCAACGCCTACATCCAGAAGGGCGTCGGAACGCCCGCATGGGCAGGCAAATTCCATGACCGCGAAGACGCGGTAGTCCTCCCCGTATACCAGGGGCACCGGCCTGCCCGTGCCGTGGTTCGGGGCGACATTGACGCATAGAACAAGATCACCAGGGCCAATGGCGTCGCTCATCGCTTCGATCCACAGAATTTCGGGAAACTGACCTGGGTTTCCCATCCAGCCATAACGAGGGTCCGCAGTTGATTTGGACCTTAGTGGTCGCCGCTGGCAAGGGGGCGGCGGGCGGAGCGGTTAGCGATGGAGCATCATACAGCGAGATCGCGACGCTGCGACAGGCTCGCCAACTTCCGCTACCCCCCATCTCGGACTCTGCCAACGTCCACTCGTCGGTCGTGCATCCGCCTGAGGCGCCCCTAGATTCCCACCGACGACAGCGATTCTTCCACCACGCCATAGCCGGCGTCGGGAGGCAGGACGAGCACCTGGCCGCCGTCGCGGCGCTCGATCTTGGGCTCGACTGTGACCAGGGTCCGGGCGGCCGCGCGGGCGATGGCGTCCTCGGCGCTCGAGGCCTCCGCCAGTAGCTGCAGGTTCATCCGCGTCGGGAAGATCACCTTGCGCTCGCCCTTGGCCGCCAGCTCCAGCGCCCTGCCCGGCGCGATCCATTCGGCGTCCACGGTCTCCCAGCCGTCGCAGATGGCCTTCTGCTCGCTGCCGGCGCGGGCGAGGTAGAACCAGGTGTCGAACCGTTTCGGCGTCAGGGGCGGGGTGATCCAGCGGGCGAAGGTGGTCAGGGCGCCCAGGTCGAGCTTCAGGTCCAGCTCAATGACCACGTCGATGAAGGACCGCTGGTCGGTGGCCACTACGTCGCGCGCATCGTGCGCCCGCTCATCGCCGGTGAAGGCCGCGCCGGCCGCATCCACGGCCAGCAGCACGCCGGCCTCCTCATAGGCCTCGCGGATGGCGGCGATGCGGAACGGGCGCTCGTCGGCTGGGGCGGCGTCCCAGGCGGTGCAACGCGCCTCCCAGGCCGGGTCGTGGTCGCCCTCGTGGGTCTTGCCGCCGGGAAACACCAGGGCGCCGGAAGCGAAATCGATCTGGTGGTGCCGGCGCACCATCAGCACCTCGAAGGTCGGCTCGTCGCGCAGCAGAAGCACGGTGGCGGCGGGACGGATCGGGACGGCGGAGGGTTCAGGCATGGCAGGTTCCTAGATCAGATCGGATTCTGGTCGATCCATCCACCCTTGTCATCCCGGCCTCGAGCCGGGATCGCCGCAGGCGCTTAGTCCGATCCCGGCTCAAGAGGCCGGGATGACATTTATGGATGTAGCTAAGACCAAACACGCCGAGGGCGCCCACATGCGCGCTCCCAGCCCATCCTGAAGCAACAGCCTAGGAGATCAAGCCGCCCCGACCAGCCGCGCGCGAGACGTGGCCTCCTTGCGGACCCGGTCGAGCTTGTCGATCAGATAGTCCATGTCCTCGCGCGAGGCGCTGCGGGGCTGGGTCAGGAACCGCTGGAGCATCTTTTCTTGAAATCGCTCGCGGTCCTGGTGGACCCCCCCTTCCGCTTCCATGACGTGGTAGGTGTCGACGCCGGCGCGGAAGGCGGCGTAGAGGCGGGCCGGCAGCCCGGCGCGCTCATAGATCGCCTTCAGCCCCAGCGGCCCGGCGTCGTGGATCATCAGCCAGGTGCGGTGGTGCGGCACGCCCCCCAGCTCGGACATCCCCCACTCGAAGAAGGTCATGTGGCCGTGCGCCAGGGCGCGCAGCATCATCGAGGCGGTCAGGCGGCCGGCGCCGTGCAGGTGGCGGGCGAAGGCCTTCACATCGGGCGCGCGGCCGGCCTGGTCGACCAGATCGATGGTCGCCCGCTCCTTGGAGCCCATGGCGATCTGCAGCGCCAGCTCGGGCGACAGCGCGTGATGATTGATCAGGTGATCGCGCAGCTTGTCGCCGACCATGTCGATCAGCTTCTCGGTCACGGCCAGCGGCAGGGCGGCGCGATAGGCGACGGCGGCCAGCACCGCTTCCGACTTGGCGAAGCGCTCGATCACCGCCTTCAGCGTCTGTTCGGCGAAGTTGGCGTTGTCGTTGGCGCAGGCGGCCTGGACCGCCCTTTCCACCCCGTGCTCGACGATGGTGGTGGTGACCTTTTCCGACACCATGGGGCGGGAGGCGATGGCCACCTGGCGCAGCGGGCCGCCGATGCGGACGATCTCGCACAGATCATCGTCGGTGAAGACCGGCGAGAAGCTGAGCAGCGGCAGGCTGACGCTTTCCACGTCCTTGGCCAGGCGGATGGCCACGTCCCTGGGCACCATGGGCGAGGAGCGCAGGGTCACGGCCACGGCGCGGCGCACCAGTTCGGCGGCGTCGCCGGCCATCACCCGCAGGATTTCCTGCGCCTGCACCCGTTCCTCTGGCGTCAGCTCGCCCCGGTCGATGCGGCGGCAGATCTTGTGCGCGGCCACGGCGCGTTCGTCCGCCGTCGGTCCCCGGACCAGCGTGCGGATATCGACATCGGTCAGCGCTGCCCGCGTCGTCGCCATATTGGCCCCCTCTTCAGCCCCCTTTTGGGGACGGTCTTCAAGCGACCACTATGTCGGGCCAAGCTTAATGATTGCTTGTCTTTCGTTACTAAAATTAACCCGCCTGGTTCATCGGCGGGCAACCTTAATTGGTTAGCCTCCCCTCAACCTTGAGGGGACCAGAGGATGCAAAGCGCCTCGTTCAACCAGCCGGATCTTACGCCGCCGGATCGCGGCAATCTGGCGATCCGCACCACCGCGCTGCAGTCGCTGGACACCCAGGCGGCGCTTTTGCCCTACGCCCTGGTCTTCTTCGGCGTCGCCCTGCCGATTTTCGCCTGGGTCTGCTCCTTCGCCGCCGACCGGGTCTGGATGACGGCCAGCTTCGCCATCTTCGCGATCAACTGGGCGATGTTCTACGCCACCATCGACTGGATGAGGCGCCATCCCGGCCAGCAGTCCAACGTCAACCTGCGCAGCCGGATCCACATCCTGGGCGGCCTCCTATGGGCCGGCGCGCTGGCGCAGATCACCGCCGTCGCCCTCGGCGCGGGGGCCGCGCGCGAGCCCCTGCTGCTGCTGGCCGTGGGCGGCGCGGCGGCCTGCATCTTCTTCTCGGCGCCCAACCTGGCGGCGCTGCTGATCGTCACCCCCGCCGCCGCCGCCGCGCCGCTGCTGGCCCTGCACATCGACCCGGCGACCCAGGCGACCGGCCGGCTGGCCCTGGGCGGCATCGCCCTGGTGATGGCCCTGTCATTGATCCTCAACCGCCTGCTGCGGCGCATGTTCACCCTGGCCAATGAGCACGAGGCCCTGGTGGAGGAACGCGCCCGCTCGCTGGACGAGGCGGAGAAGCTGGCCAAGACCAAGTCGGACCTGGTCGCCACCCTGTCGCAGGAGATTCGCACCGGCCTCACCGGCATCGCCCACACCCTCGGCGCGGCCGGGGCCGGCGGACGCTCGGCGCCGACGCGGGAGCAGCTCAACGCCGCCCTGGGCTCGGCCCAGGAGCTTATCGCCGTGCTCAACGCCACCCTCGATACGGTGAGCGCCGAGTCCGGCATGCTCGATATCGAGCATCGGCCGTTCGACATCGCCGCCCTCGCCCGTGAAGCGGTGCTCGAGGCCCGCCCCCTCGCCGCCGCCAAGGGCCTGGAGCTGGGCGTGCACGTGGACGACAGCCTGGCGGGCGCCGGCGCGGTGATCGCCGATATGGCCCGCACGCGCCAGATCCTGGCCAACCTGATCGGCAACGCGATCAAATACACCGTCAGAGGCCGCATCGAGGTGCGCCTGGAGCCGCCCGCCGCCGGCCGCGTCCGCCTGGAAGTCGCCGACACCGGGCCGGGCCTCACGACCGACGAACTGGAGTTGGCGTTCCAGCCGTTCCAGCGCATTGCCCGCACCGGCGCGGGGATCCCCGGGGCCGGCCTCGGCCTGTCGCTGTCGCGGCGGCTGGCGGTGCTGATGAAGGGCGAGGTTTCCGCCGAGAGCGCCATGGGCGTCGGCAGTTGCTTCCGCCTCGACCTGCCGTTCGATTCCAGCATCCGCCTGGACCCGCCGGCGCCTGCGCCCGAAACCCAGCCCGTCCCCGGGAGGACTGCCCGCTCCTTACGGGTGCTGATCGCCGAGGACGATCCTCTGAACGCGGCCATGCTGCGCGCGGCGCTGGAGCAGCTGGGGCACCATGTCCTGCACGCCCAGGACGGACGCCGCGCGGTCGACCTGGCCCAGGTCTGCGATGTCGACCTGATCATGCTCGACGGGCATATGCCTGAGCTGGAAGGTCCGGGGGTGGCACAGGCGGTCCGCGCGCTGGCCGGCGCCAGCGCCCGCGCGCCCATCGTCGCGGTGATCGGCGGCGACGCGGATGAGGCCAAGGCCTTCCTCGATGTCGGCGTCGGCCAGGCCCTGCGCAAGCCGGTGAACGTCGCCAGCGTCGCCCGCGCCATCGCCGCGGCCCTGCGCGAAGAGCCGCCGAGGCTGAAGGCGGTGTCGTAAAAAGCCTTCCTCCTCCCCCGCGAGCGAAGCGAAGACAGGGGCAGGTGGCAGAGCGTGGAGCGAAGCGTAACGCTCTGCCGGTGGGGGCGACCCACTATCCGGGCCACCGATCGATCCGATTGAGACTCAACAATCCGTCGGCGCTGGCCCCCACCGTCTTTGCGCTCCGCTTCGCTATGCGCAAATCCACCTCCCCCTCTCTTCGCTTCGCTCGGAGGTGAGGAGGAAGAGCGAGTAGCCCGCGCCAACAATGATTTCCTTTCCCCACGGCGCCGTTTATCCATGGTCGAAAGCCTGGTGGGAGACGCGCGTGCTGGAAGGCCTGAAGGTCGTTGAGTTGGCCACCTATATCGCCGCCCCCGGCGCCGCCGGGGTGATGGCGGATTGGGGGGCGGACGTGATCAAGATCGAGTCGCCCGCCGGCGATCCGATGCGCAAGTTCCTGGCCAATGTCTCCGACATCCAGGGCAGCCCGCCCTTCGACCTGGACAATCGCGGCAAGCGCTCGATCGTGCTCGACATCAGCAAGCCCGCCGGACGCGAGGCGGCGATCCGGCTGGCGCTGGAGGCCGACATCTTCCTGACCAATGTGCGTCCGGCGGCCCTGAAACGCGCGGGCCTGGACTTCGACACCCTGCACGCCAAGGCGCCGAGCCTGATCTACTGCTCCCTGACCGGCTATGGCCTGGTCGGGCCGGACGCCGACAAGCCGGGCTTCGACACCGCCGCCTTCTGGGCGCGCACCGGCGTCGCCTCGCTGACGGCGCCCAAGGGGACCGAGCCCTTTCCGATCCGCACCGGCATGGGCGACCACACCTGCAGCCTGGCGACCGTCTCGGCCATCCTGGCGGCGGTGTTCGAGCGCGGCAAGACCGGCCAGGGACGGCTGGTGGAGACCTCGCTGATCCGCGCCGGCGCCTACGCCATCGGCAGCGACCTGGCGGTGCAGCTGAAGCTGGGGCGGATCGCCTCGACCCGGCCGCGCCACCAGGCGGTCGAGCCGCTGACCAACTTCTTCCAGACTTCGGACGGCAATTGGCTGTGTGTGTTACCCAAAGACGGCGGCAGGGACTGGCCGCAACTGGCCGCCGCCGTGGGCCGTCCCGAGCTGGCGACCGACCCCAGGTTCGATCGCTCCAAGGCCCGGCGCGAGCACAGGGCCGAGCTGGTCACCGCCCTGGACGAGGCCTTCGCCGCCTTCACCCTGGAGGAAGCGGCGCAGCGGCTGGATGAGGCCGACATGGTCTGGTCGCCGGTGCAAACGCCCGCGCAATTCGTCGCCGACGTCCAGGCGGAAGCCGCCGGCTGTTTCGTCGACGTCCCCGACGGCCACGGCGGCCACTTCTTGTCGCCCGCCTCGCCGGCGCGGTTTCCTGGCGCAGACGACGGCCCCAAGGGCCCGCCGCCAGGACTAGGGGAACACACACAGGCTGTGCTGGCGGAGCTGAACTATGCGCCGGCGGAGATCGAAGCGATGATCGCGGCTGGGGCCGCGGCGGGATGAGTCTCTTCGTCTACCGTCAGAGGGATAAAGGGACAGGATACTTATCCCGCGACCTTGTCGGACGGGTCGTCTACGGTGGCTTGGGATAAGTATCCTGTCCCTTTATCCCGGCCTACCGATCCACGCTTCCGTCGCGCCGCGCCTCGGACAGCACACGCAGCATATCAGCTGAAAACAGCGAGCCGGCGACGGAGTGGTGGCTGGCGGTGGCGTCCATCGGGTCCTGCGGGCCGCGCAGGACGATGTCCACCAGGGCCTGCTCCTGTTGCAGCCGGTCGATCCGCCGCGCCGAGGCGTATTGCAGGAAGCCGGCCTCCTGCACGGGCGCCGCCGTCGTGGGGGCCGACGCGCCGGCATGGCCCGCGGTCGAGGTCAGGTCGGTGTAGAGCTCGCTGACCGACACGGCCCGGCCCTCGCGATAGAAGACCGGATGGTTCGACGCCGCCGCGTCCGGGAACATGCTGGCGGCCGAGGCGTGCGGGGTGGCGCGCGCCGCCTCGATCAGCCTGGCCGAGCCTTGGGGTCCGAGGAAATGGGCGGCGTAGAGTTCGCCGCCGGTGGGCTCGCGCCCCACCCGCCCGCGCAGGTAGGAGGCATGGTCGGAGGCCAGCTCGCCGGCCATCAGCGAGGCCGCGTGCGGGTCCAGGCGAAGATCCATCACCGCCCGGCGCGCCTCGACGCCGTCCACGTGATAGTGTCCGTCGGAGCCCTTCTGAATCAGTTCGGCATAGCGGGCGTAGCCGTATTTCGAACCATGTTGCTTCAGCGTCCCCAGCCAGGTCTGGTCGACGAACTGGAACAGGCCGGCGGCGGAGGATCCCTGCGCCCTGGCCGCCGGGTTGAAGCCGCTTTCGCGCCGCGCCGCGCCGAGGAGGAAGCTGAAGTCCACGCCCGTGGCGGCGGACGCCCGCTGGATGGCGGCCTCCACGACTCCCCGGATGGACTGAACGGTCATGCCCGCAGTCGTGAACAAACATGGTTAAGCGCCGATTAACCAGGACAATCCTGCCGGGCAGGTTTTGCCGGGCGACGCCCGTTACATTGCAATCACGAAATTTTGCATCAAGTGAGCAATGATAATGTATGTTATAGCTTTACATATTAGATCGGCAGCGTGACGCTCGTTCAACCAATGTGCTGAGGGAGAAAACGCCATGATGGCCATCGACCGCACCCGGATGGACTCCGCCTTGAGCCTGGCGCTGGACCCGCCATCGGGCCCAAGGCGCCTCAAGCCGACCACCATCGCCGCCGTCGTGGTCGTCGCGACGCTGCACGCCAGCCTGGTCGCCTACCTCTATACGACGAAGATGAACCCGCTGAAGCTGGAGGCCCTACCCGAGCCGCCGCCCATGGTGATCACGACCTACCGGCCGCCGAAGCCGCCCCCGCCGCAACCGGTCCGGCAGACCCAGAGCGTCATTCACCATCCGCCAATCACGGATCTGCCCATCGACGTCAGGCCCCTGTTGGTACCGGACGACCCGCCCATCAGGCCGATCGCCAAGGAGGCTCCGCCCTTCCAACCGCCCGTTCAGGAGACCCGGCCCAGCGTGATCCAGAACCCGGACTGGCTCAGCCGCCCGACTCCGCTGCAGATGACCCGCTACTATCCGCAAGGCGCCATGGAGAATGACATCAGCGGCAAGGTGGTGCTGACCTGCAGCGTGACGGCGGCCGGCGCCATGACCGGCTGCCAGGTGCTGAGCGAGACGCCCACCGGCCAGGGCTTCGCCCAGGCGGCGCTGAAGCTGGCCGGCTTCTTCCGGATGAGCCCGCGCACCGAAAACGGCAAACCCGTCGACGGCGCCCTGGTGCACATCCCGCTGGTGTTCAGCACGGGGGATTAGGGCCGCCCGCGGCCTGTTCAGCGGTGGCGCTGGCAGTCGCGGACAGGACGATGGTGACGGCGAAGCCCGCGCCTCCTGGACGGTTCTCCGCAGTGATGGAGCCGCCGTGCGGGCCGATGATCCGTCGGGCGATGGCGAGCCCCAGCCCGGCGCCGGAGCCTTCGCCGCGAAAGGGCTCGAAGATGTGCGGCAGGTCTTCCGGCGATGCGCCCGGCCCGCCATCCAGCACCTGAAGGCGCACCGCCTGCTGATCCGTGGCGATGCCGATCTCGATGGCGCCGCCCGGGGGTGCTGCAGGCCCGGTTCAAGGGCGCGGCCGGCCCGAACGTGATCCTCAAGGACTATCTGATCGGGTTCGAGGTCACCGGCCAGATCAAGCGCAGCGACTTCGGCCTGACGCGGTATGCGCAGACCATCGGCGATGACGTCGACCTGATCATCAGCGCTCCCTTCGCCCGCACGGGCGACTGGCGTCGAGCGGCTCTGACACGCCAGAATTTCTGCCGCCCCCCGCAAAGCATCTCGAAGGCGAACCGGGACTTGAACTCGTAGGCTTGGGTGGCGTCAGATGGCGCGCCGATTTTGCACGAATGGAAACGTCGACGTGAAAGCCACGATCATCGCTTCGGTCCTTGCTGTCCTGGCCCTCGCCGCGGGCGCGGCCCGGGCGGACCCCGTCGACGGACGTTGGGACGCCACCGCCGAGGTCAGCGGCGCCGCCATCCCGTTCCAGCTGCAGATCGACGGCGCGGGGAACGCGGTCCGGGGCCATTTCTTCAACGGCGAGCGTCCGACCAATCCATCCACCGAAGGCGCCTTCCAGAATGGCCATCTGCACCTGGCGTTCGCCAGCTATGCGGCCGTGCTGGACGCCACCGTTGCGGACGGCAAGCTCGAGGGGACCTATACCGCCCGCGGCCACTCAACGCCGATCCACGCGGTGAAGGCCCATGGCGCGCCGGTCGCGGGCGGTCCGTCGCCGCGGATCGCCGGGGAATGGATCATCCCCTACCACAGCGCCAAGGGAGAGACGGCCTGGCGGCTGATCGTGCATCAGAAGGGCCCCGCCGTCGAAGCCACGATCCTGCGCATTGACGGCGACACCGGCGCCTTGAGCGGGCGGTTCGACCGGGGCGTCTTCCGCCTCTCGCACTATGCCGGAGAACGCCCCGCGTTGCTGGAGGTGACGCCCAGGGCCGACGGCAGCCTCGGGCTGGTGCTGACCGACGGGTCGGGACGTGTCGAGCTCAGCGCCCTGACCGCGGATCGCGCGCATGCGGCGGGCGCCAACCCATCCGATCCGATGAAGTTCACCACGGTCAGCGACAAGGCCGCGCCATTCGCCTTCAACTTCCCGGACCTGACCGGCAAGTCCGTCGCCAATACAGACCCCCGGTTCCGCCACAAGGTGGTGGTGATCGACGTCATGGGCAGCTGGTGCCCCAACTGCCACGACGAGGCGCCCTATCTGCAGGCGCTCTACGCCAAACACCGGCATGAGGGGCTCGAGGTGGTCGCTCTGGATTTCGAGCAGCCGGATCAGGCGGGCAAGACCGATCGCCTGCGCGGCTTCATCCGGCGCTATGGGCTGACCTACACGGTGCTGCAGGCCGGGCTGGTCAAGGAAGCGCCGGCAAAGCTGCCACAGACCGTGAACCTCAACGCCTGGCCGACCACCTTCTTCATCGGCCGCGACGGACGGGTGAAGGCCGTCCACGTCGGCTTCACCAGCCCCGGCAGCGGCCAGCGGGATATCGAGACCAAGGCCGTGTTCGAGCATGAGGTGGACACCCTGCTGGCCCAGCGATAGCGAATGCCTGGACGGGTCCGAGCCAGGCGTTATCATCGCGCGGCGATCCGGGCGTCGGCTGGGGACAAGATGATCCGCAAATTGATTGGCCTCGGCCTGGCCTTGGCCGTGATCCTGGCCGTCGCCGCCACGGCGGCCTGGGTGCATATCGACCGCCAGACGGACCCGATGATCGCACGATCGCCCGCAGGCCTCGCCGCGACCAAGGCCGGCCTGGTGCTGGGCACGAGCCGCCTCTATGCCGGCGGCCGGCCCAATCCCTATTTCGACTACCGCATCGCCGCCGCGGCCGGCCTCTACGCCTCGGGCAAGGTGCAATACCTGATCGTCAGCGGCGGTCAGGCCCATGGCGGCCGCGCCGCGGGCGGCTATGACGAGCCGAACGACATGCGCGACGCCCTGATCGCCTCAGGGGTGCCGGCGGCGCGCATCTACCGCGACTACGCCGGCTATCGCACCTTGGATTCAGTCGTCCGCGCCCAGACCATTTTCGGCCAGGACCGGGTGATTCTGGTCTCCCAGCCCTTCCATCTTGAGCGGGCCCTCTACCTGGCGGCGCACCATGGATTGGCGTTCCAGGGCCTGGCCGCCCAGGACGTGACCGGCGTCTATGGCTTGCGGATCAAGCTGCGCGAGGCCGCCGCGCGGCTGACGGCCCTGTTCGACGTCGCCGTCAACAGAGCGCCGAAACGGGGCGGGCCGCCCATCCGGCTCGGCGTCGATCCGCCGAGTTGAGAGGCTCCCACGATCACGCGCTCTCCTGACCAGGGCGGGCGTCGGGGCGTACGCGCCCTCCTCCTGACGAGACGGCGCTAAATCGCCCGGGATAGAGGGGCTTACAAAGCAAGTTAAGTTGGCTTGAACTGGCCTTGTCGAGCGAGCACGATCATGCTCGGCAGGTTTCCTGAAGATCAGACCGCAAGGCGGTCGCGAACCGTGGGATCAAGACCACACGGAAGGCCTGATGCGTTCACGACGGACTGTGCTGCTGTCAGGACTGACGGCCTGCCTGTTCAGCGGCCCGGCTGGCGCGCAGGCCGCCGCCGACTTCGGCGACCCAAAGCCAGTCAGGATCCTTGGCTACGACGGCGACGCCATGGAGCCGTTCCTGTCACGCGACGGCAGGTATCTGTTCTTCAACAACCGCAACGATCCTGCGGTCAATACCGACCTGTTCTGGGCCGAGTGGATCGACGACCTGACGTTCCGCTTCCTGGGCCCCCTCACCGGCGCCAACAGCCCCGATCTGGACGCCGTGGCGTCAATGGACAAAGACGGCCAGTTCTACTTCATCTCCTCGAGAGATTATGCGGCGACCGGGGCGCTGATCCACCGCGGAAGGTTCCACAATGGCCGCGTGGATGACGTAACCGTCGTGGCGGGCCTGGTTTCGAAGGCCAGACCCGGTTTCAATTTCGACGCCGAAATCAGCGCCGACGGCTCGCGCCTCTACTATGTGGAAAGCCGGCGCGGCGCCCATGACTCACGCCTGGCCCTGGCCGATCGTGTCGACGGCGGATTTGTGCGCGACGTCCGGTCCGACGATCTCCTGCGCCGGGTCAACGGCGCCGGCATGGTCTATGCGCCCGCCACCAGCGCGGACGGTCTGGAGCTCTTCTTCACCCGGGCCGAGACCCCGTTCGGATTGCCGCTCAACGCACCGAAAATCTACCAGGCGCGGCGCAGCCGCCCGGACCTGCCCTTCGGGCCGCCAACCCAGATCGGCGCGATCAGCGGATTCGCCGAAGCGCCGACGATATCGCCGGATAATCTGGCGCTGTATTATCACGCGCTTATCGACGGGCGGTTCAGGCTCTACCGGATCATCCGGAGCACTCGACCCGCGTTTTGACATCATCCTTGGTTCCCGCCCCTAAACGGGACGCCATACCTATTTCAGAGCAACCCCGCGGTCAGGGACACCGGGCGAGCCGGGTTCAATCGTCTGTGTCCCCGTTTCCGAGGGCCAGGACGGCGTTTTCGCAGGCATGGAAGCCGGCCTCGGCGCAGCGGCGCTCAAACACCGTGATGATGACATCGCGTCATTCATGAAGGGGTGGCGACGGCTGTGGTCGCGCGGTTAACTGGGCGCCAAACCAAAGTCGCTCAACCCGTTCCGCGAGAGCCCGCCGATGTCCGCCCAAGCCGGCCATACCCTTCACAGCCATCACCACCACATCGGCTGGGACAACGCCCTTGCGCCCGCGCTGACCACAGAGCCCGGCGCGACCATCGCCTTCGACTGCCTGGACGCCTCCGGCGGCCAGCTCACCGCCGCCAGCACCCTGGCCGATGTGAAGCGCTTCGACTTCGGCCGCACCAACCCGGTCACCGGGCCGGTGTTCATCGACGGCGCCCAGCCGGGCGACGTGGTCAAGATCACCATCGGCGCCTTCGAGCCCTCCGGCTTTGGCTGGACGGCCAACTTCCCCGGCTTCGGCCTGCTGACCGACCAGTTCCCCGACCCCGCCCTGCACATCTGGGCCTATGACAAGGTCCGCATGACGCCGGCCGCCTTCTCGCCCGTGGGCCGCGTGCCGCTGAAGCCGTTCGCGGGCACGCTCGGCCTGGCGCTGGCCGAGCCCGGCCTGCATTCGGTGGTTCCGCCCCGGCGCGTCGGCGGCAACCTCGACATCCGCGACCTGTCGGCCGGCGCCGTGCTCTATCTGCCGGTGGAAGTCCCCGGCGGCCTGTTCTCCGTCGGCGACACCCACGCCGCCCAGGGCGACGGCGAAGTCTGCGGGACCGCCATCGAAAGCCCCATGAACGTCACCCTGACGCTGGACCTGATCAAGGACATGCCCCTGGCCGCGCCGCGTTTCACCACCCCGGGGCCGGTGACGCGGCATCTGGACGAACGCGGCTATGAGATCACCACCGGCGTCGGCCCCGACCTGATGACCGGCGCCCGCGAGGCCGTCAGCCGCATGATCGACCTGCTCTGCGCCACCCAGGGCCTGGCGCCCGTCGACGCCTACATGCTGTGCTCGGTCTGCGGCGACCTGCGGATCAGCGAGATCGTCGACATCCCCAACTGGGTCGTCTCGTTCTATTTTCCGAGGGTGGTGTTCGAGTAGCGGCGCAGGCCATGCGTCAGGCGAGCATGGGCGCCATGTCGGGCTCGGCCTTGGCCATGGCGCGCTGATAGGCCGGCCGCGCGCCGATCCGCTGCAGATAGGCCTTCAGGTTTGGACGGTCGTCCAGCGACGTCCCCCGGAACGCCCGGCTGGTGGTGAGGCAGTAGACCATCATGATGTCGGCGGTGGTCAGGCCCCGCCCGCCGAAGAAGGGCGCCGCGCCCAACCGCGCCTCGACCATCTCCCAACCGCGCCGGCTGCGGTCGGCCACGAAGGGCGCGGCCGGGTTGTCCTTAGCCCCGCCGCTCAGCACCAGCTGCATCATCAGGGTGGCCATGAAGGTGCCGTTGGACCAGTGGAACCAGAACAGGTGATCGGCGAAGTCCGGGTCGTCCGGCCCGGGCGTCAGCCGCCCGTCGCCATAGCGGCCGCAGATGTAGTCGCAGATCGCCCCGCTCTCGCCCAGCACCAGCTCGCCGTCGGTGATCACCGGCGCGATCCCCATCGGATGCAGCGCCTTGTAGTCGTCCGGCGCCAACCGGTTGTCCGCCCGCCGGTCGTAGCGCTTGAAGGCGTAGTCGAGCCCGAGTTCCTCGCACAGCCAGACAATCCGCTCCGACTGCGAGATCCCAAGGTGATGAACGGTGAGCATGGCGGTCCCTCTGTTGTGTAGGCGGCCGATGCTAGGCCAGCCGAAGGGCCGCCGAAACCCAGCGCGGGGGCGTCCCTAATTCATCTGTCTCACCAAAGGGGGCGCAGTCCAAAGGGCAAACGCACCTGGAATTGAGCGCACGGTCACCGTTTTCTTCCGGCCCATTTCAATCGAATTGTTCAATTGGCCTGGACGGATCGAACGAACCGGGATTGGCTCTTCGGGTGAAGCCATACTCTGGGCTCACCCTGTTAGGTCTGGCCGAGGACCGATGTCATGAATGGCGCCTGGCCGACCGGACTGTTGCTCTCGCTTCTGGTTGGCGTAATGCCCAGCTGGGGCGCGGACGATCCGCGGGTCGAAAACCTGGCGCTGTGCCGGGACTCCTGGCTCGACTGGAAGACCACCGATCCAGCCAAGCTGAACAGCTTCGCCGCCTACTTTCGATCCGCGTTCACCCACAACGGCAATGATGCGTTTGCCGTGCCGAACGCGCCCACGACGATCGGCCCGCTGAAGGTTACGCGGGTTTTCCCGGACAGCGTCGGCATGGGCGTGGGATTTTCAGTGCAGGTCGACGCGACCTTCGATGTGTCCAGGAAGGCGGTCGAACAGCTGCTCGGCAAGCCTCTGGGCCAATGCGAGGCCAGCGACGGCATGAGGACGTGCGGGCTGCCGGTTGCCGCGCAGCGAACCTTGGTGGTGATGTCCGGGGATGCGCCGAACGACAAGACAACCCTGGTTGGGTGCTATTACCTCTACGAGAAGTGAAGGTCCGCAGCAGGCGATAGGTGCTCCTGTCCCCTCAAACGTGAGTTCTCACAATCCGGGGACACTATACTTATTCCTTCACCTCGGCTCATCCGGATTTAGTGGAGCCACAACGTGCGCAGGACAATTAGGTATAGTGTCCCCCGATATAGTCCGCCAATCACCAGATAGCAGCGGACGGCCTTGCCCTCTGCCTAAGTGCGTTGAGGGCAGTGGTGATGTCGGGCGAAGCGCCGAAGCCCGAGGACTGGGAGCTATCAGGAGGCCCGCCCTGGAACCTCTTCAACCCCGCCGCCATGCAAAGCCAACCGGACGAACACGACCCCGCTCGCCAGGTTGCAGCGCCAAGCGAGCCGCCAACTCAGTAGTCGGCGGGCGAGAATTGAGGTGGCAGGTACCTATTTCAACATGACCTGCGTGGTCGGGGAAACGCAGGATGAGTTGAATTAATGGGTGCGTGTGTGTCGCCTTTTTCGTTCGACTATCCAGCAGCCATGATCGCGGCTAGATACTTCATCTCCGGATGAGCTGCACAAGCTTGGTAGATGGTTTGAAAGTCGGCATGCGGAACGGTCCCCGAGTGCGCGAAGAACATTCCCGTCGCCAAAGAATAACTTCTCAGCTGGTTGGGCCGCTCCTCCGGAAAGGTCTTCGCATGCCAATCCGCATCAACGACAAAATCGCGGCAGGTCTTGTTCCCGATATTTGAAAGATCGTCTTTCCAGTACTCGAGAGGAATTGTGGTCTGCACGGCGAGCGCCTTGCCGGTCGCGTCCATGGCCGGCTTAAACGTGGTCGTGTTGATCGCGGCAACACCCGCTTCATCCAACTCGGCCGAGCGCGAAGACTCGATGACATGGGCGTCATGCACTCGGCCATCAACGCCGATATAGCCGGCTATCCTCAACTTGCCCTGGATGCCTTGCCGATACAGGTCCGTAAGACCGGCCGGATCAGAATAAGAAATCACGACGGGACGTCTGGCGCCCGCCATCGCAGCCAACTGCGCAGATGTTAGCACCGTTTCTCCGGTCGAGGCTACCGAGGGCGCAGCGCGAGCCGCCTGAGAAAACGCCGGCGTCACGGAGGCTGAGCCAGCCCAGACGGCCATTGCAAGAACCATCACTGCATTTGTTCGACCCATCGTTCCCCCCTAATAACTCTTCGGCAGCCCCAGCACCCGCTCGGCGATGTAGTTCAAAATCATCTCCCGGCTCACCGGCGCGATCCTCGCGATCATCGCCTCGCGGAAATACCGTTCGACGAAATACTCCTTCGCATACCCCATCCCCCCGTGGGCTAGCACCGCGTTTTCGCAGGCGTGGAAGCCGGCTTCGGCGCCGAGGTATTTGGCGGCGTTGGCTTCGGCGCCGCACTCCTTGTCGGCGTCGTAGAGGGCGGCGGCCTTGAAGGCCAAGAGGTTGGCCGCCTCCAGCTCGGCCCAGGACTTGGCCAGGGGATGGGCGACGCCCTGGTTCTGGCCGATGGGGCGACCGAATACGACGCGCTCGTTGGCGTAGGTCGCCGCGCGGGCCAGGGCGGCGCGGCCTAGGCCGACCGACTCCACCGCGAACAGCACCCGCTCGGGGTTCAGGCCGTGCAGCAGGTACTGAAACCCCTTGCCTTCCTCGCCCACCAGGTCGCCCGCTGGGACCGGCAGGTTGTCGATGAACAGGGTGTTACACTCCACCGCCTTGCGGCCCATCTTGGGGATGGGGTTGGCCTCGATGTGGTCGCGATTGAGGTCGGTGTAGAACAGGCTGAGGCCCTGGTGCGGCTTGGCCACCTGGTCCTTGGGCGTGGTGCGGGCGATGATCAATATCTTGTTGGCGCGCTGGGCGCCGGTGGTCCAGATCTTGCGGCCGTTGATCAGATAGCCGTCGTTGGTGCGCTCGGCCTTGGTCTCGAGGCTTGCGGTGTCCAGGCCCGAGTTGGGCTCGGTGACGGCGAAGCACATCTTGTCCTGGCCCGAGATGATGCGCGGCAGAAGTTCGTTGCGCTGGGCGTCCGTGCCGAACTTCACCAGCGGCATGGGGCCGAAGATGTTCAGGTGGATCGACGAGGCGCCGCTGAAGCCCGCGCCGGACTGGGCCACGGTCTGCATGACCACGGCCGCCTCGGTCAGGCCCAGGCCCGCGCCGCCGACGCTCTCGGGCATCGCCACGCCCAGCCAGCCGCCGGCGGCCATGTCGGCGACGAAATCCTCCGGAAACTTGCCGGTGTCGTCGGTCTTCAGCCAATAGCCGTCGTCGTATTTGGAGCAGACCTGCGCCACGCCCTCGCGGATCGCTTCCTGATCTTCGGTCAGCCAGAAACTCGACATCTACGCCCCTGCTCTTCTTGTTCAGCCGGCGTCGAAGCGGCGCGGATTGAGCCGCGCGGCGAAAGCGCCGGGGTTGTCGCCCGTCAGGTACGCCGCGATCATCTCGGCGACAAGCGGCGCCAGCAGCCAGCCGTTGCGGCGCATGCCGACGGCGATCAGGACGTTTGGCGCGCGCGAGGGTCCCACCATGGGCAGGCCGTCCGGGGTCGCTGCGCGGACGCCGGTGCGGGCCACAAGGTCCGCACCCACGAGCGCCGGATAGAGACGCTCGCCAAAGGCCTTGAGCCGGGCGGCGATGGTGGGATCGATCGTGTGGTCCGCCCTGCCCGCCTCCATGGTCGCGCCCACATGCACGCCGCTGGCGGTGGCCGAGACATAGCCGGCCGCGGCGCGCAACATGGGGCCGCCGGCGCTGCGGTCCGACAGAGCTTGGCGCAGGATGTGGCCCTTGATCGGCGACAGGTGGGCTAGTTCCGGCGCGACCAGGGATGCATCCATGCCGGTGGCGATCACCAGGGCGTCGGCGGCGATCGTCCGGCCGTCGGAGAGGCTCGCCACACCGTCTTCAAAGGCTGTGACGCGGGCGCGAACCACTTCGGCGCCGGCGGCTGTGGCGGCGCCGCGCAGGGCGGAGAGAGCCTGGAGCGGATCGAGGCTCCAGTCCTGGGGGGTGTAGAGGGCGCCGGTGAGGTCCGGCGGCAGGCTGGGCAGGAAGTCGCGGGCAATGGCGGCCGCCACCGCTTCGGCCCGGGCGCCGAGCGCGTCGAACCGGGCCTTCAGGTCATCGGAGGTCGGGCCCGCCGCGCCGGGCAGATCGACCCACAGGGCGCCGCCCCGCCACAGGCCGACGTCCGGAGCGCCCAGGGAGGCGAGCAGCACCGGCCATTGGTCGCGGGCCGCCTTGAGCAGGGCGAAGGTCTCCGCCCCGCCGCCCTCCAGGGCCGCCTCGAAGCCGGGCGCGAGCATGCCGGCGGCGACGCCGGAGGCGTTGTCGGCTTCCAGGGCGGGATCGGCCCAGGCGACGCTGGCGCCGCGCGTGGCCAGGGTGGCGGCGATGGCCGAGCCGACCGCGCCGGCGCCGGCGATGATGACGCGCTGATGGATCCGGCTGGACATGGCCGCCTTTTAGGTGGGCCGCGCTCAATCGGCCAGCCGGTCCAGGCGTTTTGCGGCAGGACCGGAGGTGTGCTTGCGTGGTCTCAGTAGCGGCCAGGCCTCCTCCACCGCTTCGCGGTCCCCCTCCTCCTACGGAGGAGGAATTGATACTGCGACGCCTGAGCCTCTAATTCCTCCTCCGTAGGAGGAGGGGGACCATGCGCAGCATGGTGGAGGAGGCCTTGCGGCTACTGCGGCGGCGCAGGCACGCCAGCAAGCGACACTTTTGTCGGCCAATCCTACCGCATCCGATCCAACCGCTCCCTAGGCCTTGCTGCGGGCGATCAGCTGGCGGGCGATGATGATGCGCTGCAGCTCGTTGGTGCCCTCGCCGATGCAGAGCAGCGGGGCGTCGCGGTAGAGGCGCTCGATCGGGTATTCGGTGGAATAGCCGTTGCCGCCGAAGATACGCATGGCCTCGGTGGCCACCTCCAGCGCGGTCTCGGACGCGAACCATTTGGCCATGCCGGCTTCCATGTCGATGCGGCCGCCGGCGTCGAAGGCGCGCGCCGCGTCCTCCACCAGCAGTTCCGCCGCCTTGGTCTTGGCGGCCATCTCGCCCAGCTTGAGCTGGATCGCCTGGTGCTCGCAGATCAGCTTGCCCATGGTCTTGCGCTGCTGGCTGTAGGCCACGGCTTCGCGCAGGGCGCGGCGGGCGATGCCGACGCCGCGGGCGGCGATGTTGATGCGGCCCAGCTCCAGGCCGCCGGTGGCCATGTAGAAGCCCTTGCCCTCTTCGCCGCCCACCAGGCAGAGGTCGGCGGGACATTCGTAGTCCTCAAACGCGATCTCGCCGGTGTCGACGCCGCGGTAGCCCAGCTTGGACAGTTTGCGGCCGACCTTGACGCCGGCCAGGGGCGCGCGCGTGTCGACGTCGATCTTGGGCGTGATCAGCATGGTCATGCCGTGGTGGCGCGGCTGGGCGTTCACGTCGGTCTTTACCAGCAGGGCCAGGACGTGGCCTTCGATGCAGTTGGTGATCCACATCTTGCCGCCGTTGACGACATAGTTGTCGCCGACCCGTTTGGCGGTGGTGCGCACCGCCTGCAGGTCGGTGCCGGCGTCGGGTTCGGTCAGGCCCAGGCCGCCGCGCAGCTCGCCGGTGGCGAAGCGGGGCAGCCAGTAGGTCTTCTGCTTTTCGGTGCCGTAGCGCTGGACGATCAGCGCCATCATCAGGTGGCTGTTGATCACGCCCGTCAGGCTCATCCACTCCTCGGAGATCAGGGCGATGATGCGGGTGTAGGTGGTGGCCGACAGGCCGAGGCCGCCGTACTCCGGCGCGATCATGGCGCCGAACAGGCCCAGCTCGCGCATGTCCTGCACCAGCTCCTCCGGATAGACGTCGTCACGCTCCAGCTGGGCGGCGACCGGCGCCACTTTGCGCTCAAGCCATTTGGAGATGGCGTCAAGGATGGCCTGGTCGTCGGCGGCGGAGATGTCGGTCTGGACGTTCATGGTCGGCGCCTGTCGGGGAACGAGGTGGAAGCTAAATGGCTAATCCGGGCTAGATTTATTCCTTCTCCCCTTGCGGGAGAAGGTGGCCTCCGAAGGAGGTCGGATGAGGGGTCGCGCTGGCCCATCGGCGCGAAGTCACTCACCACGATAATCCCCTCCGCCGGCGCGACCCCTCATCCGTCGGCTTCGCCGCCACCTTCTCCCGCAAGAGGGAGCAGGGGAGCGCTACCGCATCTCGACGGAGCCAAAAATGCGCGGCGCGACCAGCCCCTCAATACGTCCCCATC
>Ga0302314_10001125_pt1 | contig 49907 bp, 46 predicted proteins | sample III_Palsa_N2_3_FD_200533 | JGI IMG/M metagenome (GOLD analysis project Ga0302314, IMG submission 200533) | Peat permafrost microbial communities from Stordalen Mire near Abisko, Sweden - III_Palsa_N2_3 | ecosystem: Environmental > Terrestrial > Soil > Palsa > Peat permafrost | place: Sweden... | reverse complement strand
GGGTGACCCGGTTGTCCGGCTTGCCGATCGACCAGGCCAGGCCCGCGCTGGTCGAGGCGAGCGCCTTGAAGCCCATCGACTGAAGATATTTCGCCGAGCCGGCGTCCCAGGGATTGGGAAGAGTGAAACAGCCCGACTGGTGCAGGGCGTGAAAGGCGGCGCGTTTCTGTGCGGTGGTGGTCATAGCGTCCTCCCTGAAGGTCGAGGACGGTATAGCCGAGCCGGGTCGGCGCAATGGCGGAAATCGGTCGCGGACAGTTTGGGGCGGGTCGAAGAAACGCTTGCCGCTCGCCCCCCCCCTCCAAAGCGCCTCAGGATGAGGATCTTATAAAGGGCGAGGAACTCAGCCCTCGGCGCCGGCCGGCACGATGGTCACGCTCTCACCGCAGCCGCAGGCGTCGGTTTCGTTGGGATTGTGGAAGACGAACTTGGACGACAGCTTGGTCGTCTCATAGTCGATTTCTGAGCCGATCAGGAACAGCACCGCCTTGGGCTCGACCAGGATGGTGACGCCCTTGTCCTCGATCACCTCGTCCAGCGGATGGGGCGCCTCGGCGTACTCCAGAACATATTCCTGTCCGGCGCAGCCGCCGTTCTTCACGCCCACGCGCAGGCCCATATAGGGCTGTTCAGCCTTGGCCATGATCTCCTTCACGCGCTCAGCGGCGCGGTCGGTCAAGGTGACGACCTTGGGCCTGGGGCGACGGACGCGGGGTTGGGGTTCGCTGTGGGTTTCCATGGCTCTAGAACATATTCAGTTGCAGCTTGGCTTCGTCGGACATCCGCGAGGGATCCCACGGCGGATCGAACACCAGCTCGACCCTGCAGGAGCGAACTTCGGGGATGGTCATCACCGCGTCCTTGACCCACTCTGGCATCTCGCCGGCGACCGGACAGCCCGGCGCGGTCAGCGTCATGTCGATGGCGACGTCCTTCTCGTCCGAGACGTCGACCTTATAGATCAGGCCAAGCTCATAGATGTCGACCGGGATTTCCGGGTCGAACACCGTCTTCAGCTTGTCGATCAGCTGATCGGTCATGGCGTCGAGCACCGCCTGGTCGAGCGGGGCGGCCTTGGCGGCTTCGGCGTTGAGATTGGCGTCATCCATCGGGAATCAAACTCTAGCTGAAAAAGGTTTGCGCTCTGGTGAGCGCGTCGACAAAGGCGTCCGCCTCCTCAAGCGTATTATATAGGGCGAAGGAGGCCCGCGCGCTTGAGGTTACGCCAAAGCGTCGCATCAAAGGCTCGGCGCAGTGGGTTCCGGCGCGCACGGCGACGCCATAGCGGTCCAGAATCTGGGCGATATCGTGCGCGTGGGCGCCGGCGATATTGAACGAGAAGATGGCGCCCTTGCCCGGCGCGGTTCCCAGTTCCGTCAGCCAGTTGACCCCATTCAGGCCGGTCTTCACCCGCTCATACACAGCGTGTTCGTGGCGCGCGGCGGCGTCCCGGTCCAGGCTCTCGAGCCAGGTGATCGCCGCGCCGAGGCCGATCGCCTCGAGAATCGGCGGCGTGCCGGCTTCGAAGCGGTGCGGAGGATCGGCGTAGGTGATCCGGTCCATGGCGACTTCGCCGATCATCTCGCCGCCGCCCTGGTAGGGCGGCAAGGCGGCTAGCTGTTCGGCCTTGCCATAGAGTACGCCGATGCCGGTGGGGCCGTAGAGTTTGTGACTGGAGAAGACGTAGAAATCCGCGTCCAATGCCCGCACGTCGACGCTCAGATGAACGATCGACTGGCAGCCGTCGATCAGGACGGGCACGCCGGCCGCGTGGGCGTCGGCGATGATCTCGGCGACCGGATTGATTGTGCCCAGCACATTGGACATGTGGGCGACGGCGACCATCCGCGTGCGCGGGCCCAGCAGGGCGCGATAGGCTTCCAGGTCGAGGCGGCCGTCGTCCGTAACCGGGATGAACTTCAGCACCACGCCTTTGCGCTCGCGCAGAAAATGCCAGGGCACGATGTTGGCGTGGTGCTCCATTTCGGAGACGATGATCTCATCGCCGGCCTTAAGGCCGAGGCCGAACGAAGCCGCCACCAGGTTGATGGCCTCGGTGGCGCCCTTGGTGAAGACGATTTCGGACGCCGCCTCGGCGTTGATCAGCCGGCGCACGGATTCGCGCGCGGCCTCGTAGGCGTCGGTGGTCTCATTGGCCAGGGTGTGCAGGCCGCGGTGGACATTGGCGTAGGAGCCTTCCATCGCCGCGCTCATGGCGTCGATCACCGCGCGCGGCTTTTGCGCCGAGGCGGCGCTGTCCAGATAGATCAGCGGCTTGCCGTTCACCTGACGGGACAGGATCGGGAACTGTTCGCGGATGGCGGCGGGATCAAAGGTCATCTGGCCCCCGCAACTGAGCGGCGACCCAGGCCCGCGCCACATCCCGCGCGCCTTCGTGTTCAATTCGATCCACGACTTCGCTGACAAACGCCTGAGTCAGCATAGCCCGCGCTTCGGCTTCCGGAATACCACGCGAGCGGGCGTAGAAGATCGCTTCCTCGTCCAGCGCGCCGACCGTGTTGCCGTGGGCGCAAGCGACGTCGTCGGCATAGATTTCCAGCTCCGGCTTGGCGTCGATCTCGGCGCGTTCGGAGAGGATCAGGCCGTGGTGGCCCATCTTGGCGTCGGTTCCGTCGGCGCCCTGGGCGACGACGATCCGACCCTGGAACACCGCCCGGGCCTGGCCCGACACGCAGCCCTTGACCAGCTGGCTGGTGACGCCATCCGGCCGGGCGTGGGTGACCTCGGTGGTGATATCCGCATGCCGGCGATCGCCGAGCAGGTAGACGCCATCCATCCGCACCGATCCGCCAGCGCCAGGGTGGGTGACCACCGTCTCGATCCGCTGGCGGCGGCCGCCGGTGGTGAGCACTGTCTGTTTGAAGGTGGCGCCGGGGTGCAACACGACACGCGCTTCGGAGACCAGGATGGCGTCGGCCGGCTCATCGACCAGGACGATCCGCGTCAGATGACCGCCGGCCTCGACCTCTATGGCGATCTCAACGCTGGCGACATAGGCCGATCCCTTACCTTCGTAGCTCTCGAGCAGGGTGACGGTATCGCCCTCCTCCACCGCGATGGCGACGAAGCTCGAATGGCTGGTCGCCGCAGCGTCCGACACGAACCGCAGCCGCAGGGTCCCGTCGCCGACCATGGTCAGGCTGCTGTACTCGGCGCCATTGGGGCTGCGCCCGTTGCCGTAGGCCAGTTCATCGGCCGCTACGGACGCGAACGGGCCGCCCTCGGCGACCTCGATCTGGGGCGACGCCGGGGGGACTTCGCGCAGCAGGCCGCGCAGATCGGTCCAGCGCCAGTCCTCGTCCCGGCGGCTGGGCAGCTTTGTGACATCGGCGGTGCGGAGAGCGGCGGCCAGACTCATGCCGCCGCCTTGGCGTATTTGTCGTAGCCTTCGGCTTCGAGCTCGTGCGCCAGCTCTGGCCCGCCCGAGGCGACGATGCGGCCATCGGCCAGCACATGCACCCGGTCGGGTTTGATGTAGTCGAGCAGGCGCTGATAGTGGGTGATCACCAGCATGGCCCGGTCCGGGCTGCGCATGGCGTTGACGCCTTCGGAGACGATCCGCAGGGCGTCGATATCGAGGCCGGAGTCGGTCTCATCCAGGATCAGCAGACGCGGCGAAAGCACCGCCATCTGAAGGATTTCCATCCGCTTCTTCTCGCCGCCCGAGAAGCCGACGTTCAGCGGCCGTTTCAGCATCTCGAAGTCGATCTTCAGCGCGGCGGCCTTCTCGCGGATCATCTTCAGGAAGGCCGGCGCTGTGACCTCGTCCTCGCCGCGCGCCTTGTGCTGGGCGTTCAGCGCCGTGCGCAGAAAGGTCAGGCCCGGAACGCCGGGGATTTCCAGCGGATATTGGAACGACAGGAAGACGCCCTTGGCGGCACGTTCGCTGGGGTCGAGGGAGAGCAGGTCCTGGCCATTCAGGCTGGCCGAACCAGCGGTGACCTCATAGCTGGGCCGGCCCGCCAGGGAATAGGACAGGGTCGACTTGCCGGCGCCATTCGGCCCCATGACGGCGTGGACCTCGCCAGCGGGGACATCGAGCGACAGCCCCTTGATGATCTCGGTTTCGCCGACGCGGACATGGAGGTTTTGGATGGAAAGCATTGATTCAGAACTCATAAAATTTCGTCATAGCCGGGCTTGTCCCGGCTACCCATCGGGCAGCTAGGACCGGCGAAATGGATGCCCGCCACAAGGGCGGGGAAGACGGAGTTAGGTGGCGGCTCATCCGACCGACCCTTCCAGGCTGATCGCCACAAGCTTCTGGGCCTCTACCGCGAACTCCATTGGCAGTTCTTGCAGCACCTCGCGGACGAAGCCGTTGACCAGCAGGGCCACGGCTTCCTCCTGCGAAAGGCCGCGTTGCATGGCGTAGAAGAGCTGGTCTTCGGACAGCCGGGTGGTGGTCGCCTCGTGCTCGAACTTGGCGCTGGCGTTGCGGGCCTCGATATAGGGGACGGTGTGGGCCGCGCAGGTCTTGCCGATCAGCAGGCTGTCGCACTGGGTGAAGTTGCGCGCGCCGGTCGCTTTCGGGTGGGCCGAAACCAGCCCGCGATAGGTGTTGGACGAATTCCCGGCGCTGATGCCCTTGGAGATGATCCGCGATTTCGTGTCGCGGCCCAGGTGGATCATCTTGGTGCCCGTATCCGCCTGCTGGCGATTGTTGGTGACGGCGATGGAGTAGAACTCGCCGCTGGAGCCGTCGCCGCGCAGGACGCAGGAGGGGTATTTCCAGGTGATGGCCGAGCCGGTCTCGACCTGGGTCCACGACACCTTCGAGCGCGCGCCCCGGCAGTCGGCGCGCTTGGTGACGAAGTTGTAGATGCCGCCCTTGCCGTTGGCGTCGCCGGGATACCAGTTCTGGACGGTGGAATATTTGATCTCGGCGTCGTCCAACGCCACTAGTTCGACCACGGCGGCGTGCAGCTGGTTCTCATCGCGCATCGGCGCGGTGCAGCCTTCGAGGTAGGAGACGTAGGCGCCCTTATCGACAATGATCAGGGTGCGTTCGAACTGGCCCGACTCCGCCGCATTGATGCGGAAATAGGTCGACAGTTCCATGGGGCAGCGCACGCCCGGCGGCACATAGACGAAGCTGCCGTCGGAGAAGACCGCGCTGTTCAAACAGGCGAAATAGTTGTCCGACACCGGCACCACCGAGCCCAGATACTGGCGCACCAGTTCGGGATGTTCGCGGATGGCTTCCGACATGGAGCAGAAGATGACGCCGACCGCGGCCAGCTCCTTCTTGAAGGTAGTGACCACCGAGACGGAGTCGAACACCGCGTCCACGGCATATTTCGGCGCGCCCTGAACGCCGGCCAGAACCTCCTGCTCTTTCAGTGGGATGCCGAGCTTTGCGTAGGTGGCCAGCAGCTCCGGATCGACCTCGTCCAGCGACATCGGCCCGGCCTTGGTCTTGGGCGCGGCGTAATAGTAGCTGTCCTGATAGTCGATCTTGGGGAAGTTGACCTTGGCCCAGTCCGGCTCATCCAGGGTCAGCCAGCGTTCGAAGGCCTCCAGCCGCCAGGCCAGCATCCACGCCGGCTCATTCTTCTGGGCGGAGATGTAGCGGACGGTGTCGGCGTTAAGACCCTTGGGCGCGAACTCCTGGTCGATGTCGGTGACGAAGCCGTGCTTGTAGGCTTCGAGCGCCTCGACTTGGTCAATGGTCTGTTGGTCGGCCATGGATAAGGCTCCTTAAGCGGCCGAGGCGCGACGACGCGCCTGATGACGGGTGTAGGCGGCGAGCCAGGCCTCGGCGAACCGGTCCCAGTCGTCTTCGGTAGTGGCCCAGCCGCCGCTGGCGCGGATCGACTGGTTGGCCAGGGGCTCGAACCCCATGGCGATGAGGACGGCGCTGGGCGCCATCTTGCCGGACGAGCAGGCCGCGCCGGCGCTGACCATGACGCCGTCCAAATCCAGCGCCATGACCTGGCGCTCGGCGTCGAAGCCGTCGCAGCCGAAGCAGAGTGTGCCGGAAACGCGCGGCGACTGAGCGCCAAACACCTCGACATCGGCGGCGTCGAGAACTCGTGCTTGGGCGGCGTCACGCCAAGCGGCCTGAGCGGCCGCGTAGGGCAAATCGCTCAGCGCCGCTTCGGCCGCCGCGCCAAAGCCGGCGATGCCCGAGAGATTTTCCGTGCCCGCGCGACGCCCGCGTTCCTGTCCGCCGCCGTGGATGCGCCGGGACAGGGTCGCGCGCGGACCGGCCGCCAGGGCGCCGACGCCTTGCGGCCCGCCCAGCTTGTGACCGGACAGGGCCAGGGTGTCGGCGCCCGTGGCGGCGAAATCGACGGGGATTTTTCCCGCGGCCTGCACCGCGTCCACATGCAGCCAGCCACCGGCGGCGTGGATCAGCTCGGCCGCCTCGGCGACCGGCTGGATCACGCCGGTCTCATTGTTCACCAGGGAGAGGGCCGCGAATGGCGCGCCATCCTTGGCGCTCCACTTCGAAAGCCGATCCCTCAGCCAGTCCAGATCGGCGCGGCCATCCGCCGTCACCGGCCAGCCCTCGACCATCAGGCCGGACGCCATGGCGCTGGCCAGCACACTGGCGTGTTCGGTCAGCCCGATCAGGGGGCGTTTGGCGCCGGCGAGGATGGCGCTTTCGATAGCCAGGTTGTTGGCCTCGGCGCCGCCGCTGGTGAAGGTCAGCGAGCCTGGCTTGACGCCGACCAGCGACGCCACCTGCTCCCGCGCCTTCTCCACGGCCGCCCGCGCAAGGCGTCCGGCGGCGTGAATCGAGGACGGATTGCCGCCGATGGCCAGCGCGCACGCCGCCGCCTCCGCCGCCTCGGGGCGGATCGGCGCGGTGGCGTTGTTGTCGAGGTAGACCGAGCTCACGCGGCCCTCGCCGGCAGAGATGGCAGCCGCCCGCCCGCGACGTCGGCGAGCGAGATGCTGGCGAAATAGTCGTGGATCAGCTGGCCGGTGGCTTCCCACAGATTGTGGGTGGCGCATTTCACGCCGCCCTTCATGCAGCCGAGCGTCGAGCCGTGGCCGGCGCAACGCGTGGCGCGCAACGGTTCGTCCACGGCGGTGACAACATCGGCGATGCTGGTTTCGGCGGCGGTCTTGGTCAGCAGATAGCCGCCGCCGGGGCCGCGCACGCTCTGCACCAGGCCGCGCCGACGCAGGCGGGCGAACAGCTGCTCAAGGTAGGCGACCGACAGCTGCTGGCGTTCGGCGATCTCCGCCAAGGTCACGGGATGGCCCTCGCCCTGGCTGGCCAGGTCGGTCATCGCCATCACGGCGTAGCGTCCCTTCGTGCTCAACTGCATCGCGCCATCCTTTTAAGTCCGTCCAAGCCCTTCAGAATTCCCGCGCATCCGATAAAGCTTGTGCTACACACCGCCGCCTTCCGACGGTCTGCTCGCCCGAGGACGGACTTAAGAAGACCAAGCGCTGTGGTCAAGTATTCCCGCCGCGTCCCTAGGAGGTTTCATGCCTGAAGTGGTTCTGACCGGCGCGGCCGGCCGCATTGAGGGCCGCTATTCGCCGGGTAAGAAGGACAATGCGCCGATCGCCTTGATCCTGCATCCGCACCCGCGCGCCGGCGGCACGATGAACCATCCCGTCTCGGCGCAGCTGTTTTTGATGTTCATGCAGCGCGGCTTTTCGGTGCTGCGGTTCAATTTCCGCGGCGTGGGCCGCAGCCAGGGCGAGTTCGACGCCGGCATCGGCGAGCTTGCCGATGCAGCCACCGCGCTGGATTGGCTCCAAGGGGTCAACCCGACCGCGACCCAGACCTGGGTCGCCGGCTTCGACTTCGGCGCGTATATCGGCATGCAGCTTCTGATGCGCCGACCGGAAACCGACGGATTCATTTCGGTTTCGCCGCCGACCAACATGTACGACTTCAGCTTCCTGGCGCCCTGCCCGGCTTCGGGCCTGTTCCTGCACGGCTCGGCCGACGGCGTGGTGCCGCCCTCCGAGGTCGAGCGGGTGGTGACCAAGCTGCGCACGCAGAAGGGCATCGTCATCGACTACGACATCGTCGACGGCGCCGACCACTTCTGGGCCCACAATCTCGCCGACGTGGACAAGCACGTGGGCGGGTATCTGGACAAGCGGCTGGAGGCGGAGCCGGCGTAAGCGGGCGAACCCATCCGCCCTGCGCTACGGGACGCTTGACCTAGATATTCAAAGCATCCGAATGAGTAAGTGCGTAAATCCAGGCACCAAATAATACGATAGGTATTGCCCAAGCGCGCATCGTAAATATCGGCGACTGACTAAACCATGGATTTACGTCTCCAAGCTCGCCTATCGCAATTGCCGTCAATGCCGCCGAAACATAAATAATGGTTCCGGAAAAATTTGCGGGAAGAATGCCGAATAAGGCAATTCTCCAGAACCGAGGTTCTGTAAGCCTGAATCTGCTCTTGGGCATTTCGGTCACCCCAAACCAAGCACGCCGAGAAGCGCAACCTTAAGGTAGCGGCTGGTTGGCGCCTTGACTACTCCCGCGACACCGCGAACGCGCCGAAAGCCTGCTGCACAGGCATGACCTCCAGCGAATTGACGTTGATGTGAGCCGGAAGGCGGATCACCGATTCAAGCGTCAGGGCGATGTCGTCGGCGCTGAGCGGCGTCATGCCCTGGTAGACCTTGGCGGCGGCCTCGGCGTCGCCCTTGAAGCGGACCACCGAGAATTCGGTCTCGCACATGCCTGGCTCGATCGAGGTCACCCGCACCTTGGTGCCTAACAGATCAGATCGCAGGTTCAGCGAGAACTGGCGCACGAAGGCCTTTGAGGCGCCGTACACATTGCCGCCCGGATAGGGATAGCTGGCCGCCACCGAGGCCATGTTCAGCACATCGCCCTTGTTGCGCGCCACCATGCCCGGCAGCACCGCGCGGGTCATGCGGGTCAGCGCCAGGACGTTGGTTTCGATCATGGCGTCCCAGTCGGCGATGTCCGCCTCCTGCGCCTTGTTCAAACCTAAGGCCAAGCCGGCGTTGTTGAACAGGATGTCGATAGCCGCGAAGGCCGCCGGCAGATCGGCGACCAGGGCCTTGATCCCCTCGCCATCGCGCAGGTCGAGGGCGCGGGTCAGCAGCTTGTCGGTCTTCACTTCTTCGGCGAAGGCCTTGAGCCGTTCTTCGCGGCGTCCCGTTGCGATCACCCGGCCGCCGGCGGCCAGGACGCGGCGGGCGAACGCCTCGCCGAAGCCCGAAGTGGCGCCCGTGATCAGGGCGGTGCGGCCGTCGGCCCATTGGTCGGTCATCATGTCCTCGTAAGAATACTGATCGTGGCGTCTCAGGCGGCCGGAGCGGTCTTACCGCCTGTCATCGGCGCTGGCACGCCTGTCGTGTCGGGAAATGAGATCGGCAGGCCTTTCACCGAACGCGCCGCCAGATAGGCCCAGGCCTCGGCCTCGATGGAATCGCCGCGCCAACCCGCGTCTTCCGCCGATAGCACCTGCATCGGCAGCTTGGCGCGTAGCCCCGCCATCAGCGCCGGATTGTGCCGGCCCCCGCCACAGACGATCAGGGCGTTGGCGGGCTCGATCCAGTCGGTGGCCAAGCGCACGGTCTCCACGGTGAAGGCCGTCAGGGTCGCCACCGCATCCTCCAGGCTCAGCGAACGCACCGGATCGAGCGAGAAGTCGTAACGGTCGAGAGACTTGGGCGGCGGAGCGGCGAAATAGGGATGATCGAGCAGGGCCTCTAAGGCGGTCATGTCGACCGTCCCGGCCAGCGCCAGCCGGCCGCCATCATCGAATCGACCGGCGCCACGCTCCTGCACCAGCAGGTCGATCATGCCGTTGGCGGGGCCGGTGTCGAAGGCCTTCAGATCGTCAGGCCCCTTGCCGATCAGGGTGATGTTGGCGACGCCGCCCAGGTTCAGCGCCGCGGCCGGGGCGTCCAGGCCCGAATGACGGACCAAGGCCGCGTGATAGATGGGCGCCAGCGGCGCCCCCTCCCCGCCAGCCGCCACATCGGCCTTGCGCAGGTCGTAGACCACCGGGAAACCCAGCCCCCTGGCCAGCAGGTTCGCGTCGCCCAGCTGGATGGTGCGCCCGATCCGCCCGCCGTTGGGCCGTTCGTGGAAAACCGTCTGGCCATGAAAGCCGGCGAGATCGAAGTCCGCGCTGGTCAGGTTATTGGCCGCCATGAAGCCCCGCGCAGCGGCCAGATGCTCCTCGGCGATGGCGCGGGCCGCCTCGGCGAATACCGGCGGCTCGGCTGCGCCTCGAGGCAGAGCCAGCGCCTGGCGGGTGGCGTCGAGCACCACTTCGCGGGTCTCGTTGGACAGTTTCCGCTCGCCCGCCGGTCCGAACGCCTGGATGGTTTCGCCGTCCGTCTCCAGCACGGCCATGTCGACCGCGTCCAGCGAAGTGCCGCTCATGAACCCCAGGACGCGCATGCCTCACCTCTTCAAAGCCGCGCGACGGTAAGGACCCGCGCCTTGACGGGCAAGACGGGCGCGGTTAGCAAACCGCCATGACCAGCCGCGCCCGCCTCCGCTCGCGTTATTACCGCTCGCCCTTCTAGCGAGCGGCCGGTCATCTATTGCCCAGCCGCCATTCGGTCGGCGGCGGGCTTCCATCAAGGAAACGGTCTCCGGCCGAACTCTCAAGTCCAGGAGCCGTATCATGAACGCCGTAACCGATCCGTCCGCCTTCAGGCCCAAGTCCGACTTCCTGCGGGTCATGATCGAGCGGGGCTACGTCCACCAGCTCAGCCACGCCGAGGAGCTGGACGCTGCGGCCTTGGCCGGCCCGATCACCGCCTACATCGGCTTCGACGCCACCGCCGACAGCCTGCACGTGGGCTCGCTTGTGCAGATCATGCTGCTGCGCCGCCTGCAACAGACCGGCCACAAGCCGATCGTAGTCATGGGCGGCGGCACCACCAAGGTGGGCGACCCGTCCGGCAAGGACAGCCAGCGGCAGATGCTCACCGCCGAGCAGATCAACGCCAATATCGCCGGGCTGAAGCGGGCGTTCGAACCCTTCCTGCGCTTCGGCGCCGGGCCGTCCGAGGCCATCACCGTCGACAACGACGAGTGGCTGTCCAAGCTCGGCTATGTCGAATTCCTGCGCGAGTACGGCCCGCACTTCACCATCAACCGCATGCTGACCTTCGACTCGGTCAAGCTTCGGCTGGAGCGTGAACAGCCGCTGACCTTCCTCGAGTTCAACTACATGCTGATGCAGGCGACCGACTTCCTGGAGCTGAACCGGCGCTACGGCTGCACCCTGCAGATGGGCGGCTCGGACCAGTGGGGCAACATTCTCAATGGCGTCGAGCTGATCCGCCGCGTGGACCAGAAGCCGGCCTTTGCGCTGACGACGCCGCTGATCACCACCGCGTCAGGGGCCAAGATGGGCAAGACGGCGGCCGGCGCGGTCTGGCTCAACGCCGACCGGCTGAGCCCGTACGACTACTGGCAGTTCTGGCGAAACACCGAGGACGCCGACGTCGGCCGATTCCTGAAGCTGTTCACTGATCTTCCGCTGGACGAAATCGCTCGTCTCGAAGCCTTGGAGGGCTCGGAGATCAACGAGGCCAAGAAGGTGCTGGCCAACGAAGCCACCGCCCTGCTGCACGGCGCCGAAGCAGCCGAGGCGGCGGCGGCGGCATCTGAAATCGCCTACGACAAGGGTGGGCTTTCGTCAGACTTGCCCACTCGGCTGATCGCTAAAACCGGCGAATGGCCAGTCGGTCGATCGACCACCGAGATCGCGTTTGCATCCGAGTTGTTCTCCTCGAAAGGCGAGGTCAGAAAGAAAATTCAGGCGGGCGAAATCCGGATCAATGACAAGCCGATCTCCGACCCCGCCGCTATCGTTCGATGGGATGAGGTCGATCCCGAACTTGGCGTGTTCAAGGTTCAACTCGGCAAACGCGGTAAAATCGTTCTCGTAAAGCCTGAATGACATCAAGCCCTCCCCCTCGATGGGGGAGGGTTGGGTGGAGGTGTGACTGCTAGGTCGGGGCGAAAGGCGCGATTGGGCGCCGGCGCCCATCAGAGCTTCGATCACTACCGCCGGCGCGAAAACCCCCAACCCTGCCCTTCCCCCATGGAGGGGGAAGGGTTCTACTAGGCCGGTCTGAGCCAAGGAACCGACATGACCCTCGCTGTTGGCGATCTCGCACCCGATTTCGACCTGCCCACCGATGGCGGGGGTCAAGCCAAGCTGTCCGACTACAGGGGCCGCAAGCTGGTGCTCTACTTCTACCCGAAGGACGACACCACCGGCTGTACCAATGAGGCCAACGGCTTTTCCGAACTGGCGGCGGACTTCGCCAAGGCGGGAACGACGGTGATCGGCGTCTCCAAGGACTCGGTGAAAAGCCACGACAAGTTCAAGACCAAATACGGCCTTGAGTTCACCCTGGCCTCGGACGTCGAGGGCAAGGTCGTCGAGGCCTATGGCGCCTGGGTCCAGAAGAAGCTCTACGGCCGCGAATATATGGGCATCGACCGTTCGACCTTCCTGATCGACGGCGAAGGCAAGATCCGACAGCTTTGGCGCAAGGTGAAGGTGCCCGGCCACGTGGCCGCCGTGCTCGCCCAGGCGCAGGCGCTCTAACGGGCGCGACCTGACGCCGCAGGGACCTTGCGCCCGACAGGGACGCAAATCTCCACTTCTGGTGGCGAAACAAGGTCAAGACGCCGGCCCAAGCCGGCGAATCGGCCAAGTTTCTCAGCCATCGCGAGAGTCTGCGACTCGGCGTACACTTGAAATAAAGTTAACCACAGTTGCGTTTTCGGCACACGTCTTGAGCGAACGCGGTTGTGTATTTCATTGAGATCGCTGCATATCCCCAACGGCTGTTCGCGGGGGTGAGCGTTAATGATGTCTGCCAGATGGGTTCGCTGGCGGCGTTTTGCGGAAGCGGTGTTTCCGGAACGCCACATCTATCTCAGGTCAAATGGCGCGGTGCACGGTCTGACTTTGAGCACCGGCCGCCAGCTTATGTTGAGTGGCGCCCTGGCCATGCTGGCGCTTTGGACCGGCATCGGCACGGCCTCCATGCTGATCGGCCTGCTGTCCGCCGGACCGGCTGAGCAACAATCGATCCGCACACGCGCCTATTATGAGCGCCTGATCGCCGATCGTCAGGCGCGCCTGAACAGCGCCGTCGCGCAACTGAACGACGCCAGCTCCTCAGTCGCCGACCTGGCGCTCTCCACCGAAAAACGCCACGCGGCCCTGGCCATGTTGCTGACCGAGGTCAAGGGCGAGCCAGGCCTCGTCAGCGTCCTGGCCCCAGAACCGCTCAAGGCCTTTTCGGGCCGCTCGCCGTTGGACGGTGTCAAGGCGGTCCGCGACGACCAGGACCGGCTGATCGATCAGGCCGAGAGCTACGCCAAGTCCAGGGGCGACCGTTTGCGCCTCGCCCTTCGCCTGGCCGGCCTGGCTCCCTCAAACCTGGATCAGGTCAGCACCGAAAGCCTCGGGGGGCCGTTGATCGACGCCAAGGACCCGCGCGCCCTGGCCGCGGTCCTGGATGTGGACGAAGGCTTCGCTCAGCGGATCCAGCATGCCGCCACCGACCTGTCGGATTCCAAGAGCCTCGGCCGCATCACCGAAGAGCTGCCGCTGGCCCGCCCCACCGTTGGCACTCACGAAACCAGCGGCTTTGGCGTCCGGGCCGACCCATTCAACGGTCATCCCGCGTTTCATGCTGGCCAGGATTTTGCAGGACCGATGATGACGCCGATCAAATCGACCGGTCCTGGCGTTATTTCGTTTACGGGCGTGCGGACCGGCTATGGGAATACAATAGAAATTGATCACGGCAGGGGCATAAAGACACGATATGCACACCTTGCCGCGATATATGTGAGTGTAGGCGAGCACGTGGTGCTGGGCCAACGGATCGCCGCCATGGGTTCGACCGGGCGATCTACCGGCCCGCATCTCCACTATGAAGTCTGGGTGGACGGCCGCCCGCAAAATCCTAAGCGTTTCCTGGAGGCAGGCGATTATGTTCAACAAGCAGGTTAAGCCGACGAGCGGCCCGGTGATGAGCGCCGAACCGCCTGTTATGAACACCCCGGCGCCCTCCGCCCTGAACACCCTGGCCGCCGCCCCGGCCCCAGCGCCCCGCAAAGCGCCGAAGACGGCCTCGCTGATCGCCGACGACATCACGATCGAAGGCAATATCGTTGGCGATGGCGAACTGCATGTGGACGGCGTGATCCGTGGCGATGTGCGCGTACCGCGTCTGAGCGTGGGCGAAACCGGACATATCGAAGGTTCGGTCCAGGCTGAAGCGGTGGAGACCCGCGGCCGGATCGTTGGCGCCATCGTCGCCAAACAGGTCAAGCTGATGGGCACCTGCTACGTGGATGGCGACATCACCCACGAACAGCTGACCATGGAAACGGGCGCCTTCTTCCAGGGCCGTAGCCTGAAGTTCCAACGCCAACCGGCTCCAGCCGCCGCGCCCGCCCCGACCCCGATCGCCGCCGCGCCCAGCCTGACGCCCGCCGCGGCCGCGCCAACGCTGGCTCAGCAGGCCGCTAGCGCCGTGACGCCGATCAACGGTTCCGCTCCTGGATTGACCGCGGCGCACTGAGCGGATTAGACCCGCGCCGTTTGGTGTCGGTCGACGTTATTTTCCCAATTTGACGCCGTTCCCTCGCCCTTGTGGCGAGGGAACGCCGCATTTGATAGCGGCGTGTACGCGCCTACTCCGCCGACGCGTCTCGCGTGACGCCGACGCGCTGAGCCAGCGAGGCGCCCATGAAGGCGTCGAGGTCCCCGTCGAGCACGCCCTGCGAGTCCGAGGTTTCCATATCGGTCCTCAGGTCCTTCACCATCTGATACGGCTGCAGGACATAGGATCTGATCTGGTGGCCCCAGCCGATGTCGGTCTTCTGGTCCTGTAGGGCCTGGGCCTCGGCTTCGCGTTTCTGCAGCTCGATCTCGTACAGGCGCGCGCGAAGCATCTTCCAGGCTTCCTCGCGGTTCTGGTGCTGCGAGCGGCCGGCCTGGCAGGCGACGGCGACGCCGGTGGGAATGTGGGTCAGACGCACTGCGGAGTCGGTCTTATTGATGTGCTGGCCGCCGGCGCCGGACGCCCGATAGGTATCGGTGCGCACGTCCGAAGGATTGATCTCGATCTCGATGGTGTCGTCCACCACCGGATAGACCCAAACCGACGCGAAGCTGGTGTGGCGCCGCGCGCTGGAATCGAACGGCGAGATGCGCACCAGACGGTGCACCCCGGCCTCGGTCTTCAGCCAGCCATAGGCGTTGGGGCCCTTGATCTGCAGGGTCGCGGACTTGATCCCGGCCTGATCGCCATCGGTCTCTTCGATCAGGTCGACGGCCATCCCGTGGGCGTTGGCCCAGCGGGTGTACATGCGCAGCAGCATGCCGGCCCAGTCGCAGGACTCCGTCCCGCCGGCGCCGGAGTTGATCTCCACATAGGCATCGTTGGCGTCCGCCTCGCCGGCGAGCAGGGCTTCCAGCTCAGCCCGGGCCGCGCGTTGCTTCAGGCCTCTTAACTGGGCGCGGGCGTCTTCCAGCGACGGTTCATCACCCTCGGCGTCCGCCATCTCGGCGAAGTCGACAGCGTCGGCCAGATCACGCTCAAGTCCCCTCACCGCCTCGACATGGGCGGCAAGGCGGTTGCGCTCGCGCATGAGCGCCTGAGCCTCGGTGGGTCGATCCCAGAGCGTGGGATCTTCCGCCTTGGCGTCCAGTTCATCGAGCTGTCTTAGGGCTGGTTCCCAGTCAAAGACGCCTCCTGAGCAGTCCTATGGACTGCTCGATGTCGGCTGCAGCAGCCTCGACATCCGCACGCATGGGTATTCTCCAAATCCGGGGGCCGGCAGATAGCTTGCGCCGGCGTCGAGTTCAATGTCCGCCGTCGGCGGGCCGCTAATAAAGGCCGTTGAGGTCGGCCGGCGCCTTCTTCGGCGGAGGCGGCGCGCCGGCGGGGACGCCGGGCTTGGCCGGGCCCGGAGGCGCGCCCGGAGCAAGGCCGCCAATGGGCGTCGCGCCATCGGCGGGCGCGGCGGGCGCCTGCTTGGGCTCGGTGCCAGGCTTAAAGGCTTCGCGGATGCCATGGACCATGGCGAACTTGGCGTCCGCCGGCGGCTTGAAGTCATGCACGGGCGTGTCTTTCAGCGCCGTCTGCATGAAGTCGACGAAGATCGGCACGGCGTCCACCGCGCCGGTCTCGTTATCGCCCAGCGAGCGGTTGTCGTCGAAGCCCACGAAGACGCCGACGACGATGTCAGGCGTGAAGCCTACGAACCAGGCGCTGCGGAAATCGTTGGTGGTGCCGGTCTTGCCGCCGACCGGGCGACCAAGGCTGGAGGCCTGCACGGCCGTGCCCCGCTGCACCACGCCCTGCAGCATGGAGGTGATCTGGTAGGCGGTGATCGGGTCGACCACCGTATCGCCCGGCGCCTGCAGGCGCGGCGACTCGGCGTTGTCATAGCCGCCGCCGCAGTTGGGGCATTGCCGCCGGTCGGAATCCAGGATCGGCTTGCCGTCACGGTCCTCGACCACCTCGATCAGGTGAGGATTGATCCGTCGGCCGCCGTTGACGAAGGCCGCATAGGCCGCTGTCAGGCGGAAGGGCGTGGTCTCGCCGGCGCCCAGGGCCATGGCCAGGACCGGCTGCATATTGTCGACCACCCCGAACAGCTTGGCGTTGTCGACGATCTTCTTCATGCCGACCTGCTGGGCGAGACGCACGGTCATGGTGTTGAGCGACAGCTCCAGGCCGCGCCGCAGCGGCAGCATGCCCAGGTAGCCTTTATGGAAGTTCTCCGGCGACCACACCTCGCCTTCCTTGGCGCCCGGCAGCGAAATGGGTCCATCCAGGACCTCGCTGGCCGGGGTGTAGCCATTTTCCAAAGCCGTCGTGTAGACGAACGGCTTGAAGGACGAGCCCGGCTGACGCATCGCCTGGGTGGCCCGATTGAACTTGGACAGCGAGAAGCTGTAGCCGCCCACCATGGCCAGGGTGCGCCCGGAGCGCGGTTCGATGGCCACCAGGGCGCCGTTGACGAGGGGCACCTGACGCAGATTGTACCGGCCCGCCGTCGAGGGCTCGACGAAGATCAGGTCGCCCTCGTGCAGGCCCTTGCCGCTGGCCTTGGCCCAGGCGGCGTCGGCGCCTTCGAGAACGCCGGAGCCGGACCCATCGGCCAACTTTACGCGCACGTCCCCGCCCGCCGAGACCACCATGGCCGCGCGCCAGCCGCGGCGTTCAGACGGCGGCGATTGGGCCAGGGCGGCCTTCTGCCAGTCGGCCGTCGGGTTCCCGTGACCCCAGGCGCCGCGCCAGCCGTGGCGATGGTCGTAGTTCTCCAAGCCATGCATCAACGCCACCCGCGCGGCGGTCTGCAGCCGCGGATCGAGCGTCGTGCGCATGTAGTAGCCGCCTTCGGAAAGGCGCGGGCCCAGGGTGATCAGCGCCCGCTCACGCACCTCTTCGACGAAATAGTCGGCGTCGCGGTATTTGGCCCGGGTCGGCGAAAGCTGGACCTTCAGGTCCTCCTTCATCGCCTTGTCCGCGTCAGCCTTGGTCGCCCAGTGATAGGTGACCATCTGGCCGAGAATCCAGTTGCGCCGACCGATCGCAGCGGCCTTGTCCTTCACCGGCTGATAGTTGTCCGGCCCCTTGGGCAGGGCGGCGAGATAGGCGCATTCGGCAAGGTCGAGGTCGGAGAGCGGCTTGCCGAAATAGTTATAGGCCGCCGCGCCCACGCCATAGGACCGATAGCCGAGCCAGATTTCGTTCAGATAGAGCTCGAGGATGTGCTGTTTGGTCAGCGTCTTCTCGAGCCGGTTGGCGAGGATCGCCTCCTTGAGCTTTCGGCCCATGGTGGCCTCGTTGCTCAGCAGGACGTTCTTGGCCACCTGTTGGGTGATGGTCGAGCCGCCCTCCAGGCGGTGGCCCCGGGCGGCGTTCATGACGTCCTTGCCCATGGCCCGCGCCAGACCCAGCGGGTCGAGGCCGCCGTGGTTGAAGAAGTCGTGGTCCTCCGCCGCCAGGAAGGCGTGGGTCAACTGCTCGGGCATCTGGTCATAGGGAACGAAAATGCGCCGCTCGCGGCTGAACTCGCCGATCAGGGTGCCATCCCAGGCATAGACCCGCGTTGCGGTCGGCGGATGGTAGTCCACCAGCTCCGACGCATCAGGCATGTCGTGAAACAGCCAAGCGGAATAGATGGCGAGCGCGAACCCCGCGACGGCGATTAGGCTCAGCACGGCCACGCCGGTAATCGCGATCCAACGCTCGGGGGGTTTCAACTCATGGACCTCCGCGGGACGCCCTCCCCGCCGAAGCAACGGTCTAGCGCGTGTCGCGCGCCTAGCAAAGCGCCTGCCTGCAACAGTGTCGCCAGCTTACATCTTGTCGGCGAACTGGCCAAAGGACTGGGCGGGGAACCGGCCAAGGAACCGGTGTGGCCTTGGCCCGTTGCGCTAGCTTGCGCCGGCGGCTGGACGTTGGGCGTCGAACGCGTCTACCAGACCGACCAGAGCCCGCCGAGGCGCGACGGCGCGCGAACAATTTGAGGATATCACGATGCAGCTTGGCATGATCGGCCTTGGCCGGATGGGCGGCAACATCGTCAAACGCCTCATGCGCGACGATCACAAATGCGTGGTCTACGATCGAGACGCCAAGGCGGTGTCCGCGCTTGCGGACGCCGGCGCGACAGGCGCCAAGGACCTGGCCGATCTGGTCGCCAAGCTGGACGCGCCCCGGGTGGTCTGGGTCATGCTGCCGGCGGGCAAGCCCACGGACGACACCATCACCGAGCTCGGCAAGCTGCTGAAGGCCGGCGACATCGTCATCGACGGCGGCAACAGCTTCTACAAGGACGACATTCGCCGAGCGAAGGCGCTGAAGGAAAAACAGGTCGCCTATGCCGACGTGGGCGTCTCCGGCGGCGTCTGGGGCCTGGAGCGTGGCTACTGCATGATGATCGGCGGCGAGACCAAGACCTTCGACCATATCGAGCCCTTGCTAAAAACCCTGGCGCCGGGCCTCGGCGACATTCCCCGCACGCCCAAGCTGACCAAGGCCAACGCCCGCGCCGAGCATGGCTATATCCACGCCGGCCCGGTCGGCTCGGGCCACTTCGTCAAGATGATCCACAACGGCATCGAGTACGGCCTGATGCAGGCCTATGCCGAGGGCTTCGACATCCTGAAGAACAAGAATTCGGAAGCCTTGCCGGAAGACGAACGGTTCGACTTGAACCTGACCGATATCTCGGAGGTCTGGCGGCGCGGCAGCGTGGTGTCTTCCTGGCTGCTCGACCTGACCGCCCAGGCCCTGGCCTCGGACAGCCAACTGGACCACTTCAGCGGCGAGGTCGATGACAGCGGCGAAGGCCGCTGGACCCTGAACGCCGCCATCGAAGAGGCCGTCCCCGCCGACGTCCTGGCCGCCTCCCTGTTCGCCCGCTTCCGCTCGCGGGAAAAGAACACCTTCGGCGAAAAGCTGTTGTCAGCGATGCGCTTCGGCTTCGGCGGCCACATCGAGGGGGCGCTGGAGAAGAAGCCCGGCTAAGGCGGGCTGGGATTGTACACTCTTCTCGCCCTTGCGGGGACAGCCGAGGCGGACCGCGCCCTTCGCGCCAGCGTAGGAACAGGGCCTTTGAGAGCCGGCGGCTGGCGGCGATACTGCCGTTGCGATGGCCGCACCACCAGGGCAGGAGCAAGGCCTCGGAATGGCGATGATTACCGATCCCGACGACTTCTTCACCAAGGGCTGCGGCCGGTGCGACCGGTTTGCGACTCCGGATTGCTCGACGCGGCCCTGGATCGAGGGGCTGACCAACCTGCGCCGGATTTGCCTGGGCATGGGTCTGGTCGAGACGGTGAAATGGGCCCACCCGGTCTATATGCACGTCGGGCGCAACATCGCGCTCATGGCGGCGTTTCGCACCGACTTCCGCCTGACCTTTATGAACGCCCGCCTGCTCACGGACAGCGAAGGGGTGTTGGAGCCGCAAGGTCCCAACAGCCAGACGCCGGGCATGATCCGCTTTACCGCTGTGGAACAGGTCGGCGAGATGGCGCCCGTCATACAGGGCTATCTTCGGCAGTTGATGGATCACGCCGAGGCGGGGTCGAAACCCCCGAGGGTTCAGCGTGAGATCGAGGTTCCCGACGAATTGACCGAGGCCCTGGACGCCGATCCGGAACTGGCCGAAGCTTTCCAAGCCCTGACGCCGGGACGCCAGAAAAGCTATCTGTTCAACCTGAACCAGGCCAAACAGCCGGCGACGCGCATGGCGCGGATCGAAAAGTTTCGCGGCCGCATCCTCGAGGGCAAAGGCCTGCTGGAGCGTTAGGTTTAGGGCGCCAGGGATGTCTGCGGGCCGGCGCCGTCCAACTTGAAGACATTGGCGTTAGTCCGAAGACCTCGACGCCGCCTTCGGTACGCGCTGACCGGGCGCGCAGGCCTACGATAGCGTTTGACGATTCCATATTTCTCGAATTATAGAATTATCCTTGTGACGAGGAGCCAATCATGAAGCGAATGCACCTGCATGTGAGCGTGCCCGATCTCGCCCAGTCGATCCAGTTTTATGAAACTCTGTTCGGCGCGCCGCCCTCCGTCGTGAAGGACGACTATGCGAAGTGGATGTTGGAAGACCCGCGCGTGAACTTCGCGATCTCGCAACGGGCGGCTCTCACCGGTGTCGACCATGTCGGCATTCAGGTTGAAACGCATCAGGAGCTGGAAGACCTGGCCGCGAGGCTGAAGACGGCGGGCGCGAGCACTTTCGATGAGGAGGCGGCCACCTGTTGCTACGCGCGCTCCGACAAGAGTTGGGTGACCGATCCCGCCGGTGTTCGCTGGGAGACCTTCTACACCGTCGGCAAGGCCGTGACGCACGGCGAGGACACTGCCGAAGCGGCGCTGAGCGCGTCGGAAGAGACCCGCGTCTGCTGCGGCGGCGGGCCCAAGGCCGCCGCCGCGTGCTGTTGAGCCATGGAAACGCAAACCGCAGTTAGCGCCCTTTCCGCGCTCGCCCACACTGGACGTCTTGAGGTGTTCCGCCTGCTTGTTAAGGCGGGACCCGACGGCATGGCGGCGGGCGACATCGCGCGCGCGACGGGCAGCCTTGCCAACACCTTGTCGGCCAATCTGAACGTCCTGGCCGGCGCGGGACTCGTCAGTTCTCGGCGCGAGGGAAGGTCAATCATCTATTCGGCTGGCTATGACCGAATGCGCGATCTCATGGCCTTCCTTGTCAGGGATTGCTGCGGAGGGAACGCGGAAATCTGCGCGCCTCTGGTTGCTATTGCCGAGCGTGCCGCGTGCTGCGCGTAGCATCTCAATGAGTGGCGCCACGCTCCAGACCGGCGCTAGCCTGGAGCCGCCGCTGCATCCGTTTTCGATGTCTAGGCGGCTGCTTGCAGAAGCGCTCGGGACGGCGCTGCTGCTCGCGATCGTCATAGGCTCCGGGATCATGGGCGAGCGTCTCGCTGGCGGTAACGTGGCCATCGCCCTGCTGGGCAACACACTCGCGACCGGAGCCGGCCTCGTCGTGCTCATCACCATCTTCGGGCCGCTTAGCGGCGCTCACTTCAATCCGGCTGTCACGCTGGTCTTTGCGCTCCGTCGCGAGATCGCCTGGGCCATGGCCGTCGCCTATATCGTGGTTCAAATCGTCGGCGGTGTTTTGGGCGTTTGGGCCGCCCACGCCATGTTCGCCGAACCGATTTTGCAGATCTCGACAAAACTACGCGATGGCCCGGCGCAGATCTTCGCCGAGTTCATCGCCACCTTCGGCTTGATTGCGGCCATCCTCGGATCGATCCGGTTTCGCGCCGAGGCCACCCCGATGATCGTCGGCCTCTACATCACGGCGGCCTATTGGTTCACAGCATCCACGTCGTTTGCGAATCCGGCCGTGACGATCGCCCGATCACTGTCGAACACCTTTGCAGGCATCGCGCCTGCCTCAGCGCCACTCTTCATCGTCGGCCAATTGCTCGGGGCGGTCTCTGCCTGCCTCTTGTTCGGCTGGCTGCTCAAGGAAAGACAGCCGACATGACCGAGGCCCCGTTCCCCATCACAATCTACCACAACCCGGATTGTGGCGCCTCGCGCAACGTGGTCGCGATGGTGAAAGCGGCGGGTTATGAGCCGCTGATCATTGAGTATCTCAAGGTCGGCTGGAGCCGGGAGCTGCTCGCTGAAATCATGGCTGACATCCCGGCGACGCCACGCGAACTCCTTCGCGAGAAGGGCACGCCCGCGGCGGAGTTGGGATTGCTCGATTTGACCGTGAGCGATGATCGCATCATCGAAGCGATGCTGGCCCACCCCATTCTCGTCAATCGACCGATTGTCATTACCCCAAAGGGGGGCAAGCTCTGCCGGCCTTCGCAGGTTGTGTTGGGCCTGTTAGATCGACAACCTTCGTCCTTCACCAAGGAAGACGGCGAGATCGTTATCAGAGCGAACCAGTGAGGCCCTACTGGCTCCATCCACGCACTCTGTCGGGATGGCGGCGAATTCCACTTTAGGTTGAAGGACGGGATCGTCCTCCCAGCCAAGTTGGCTATATGGGCGCCAGGTAAGGTGCATGGCCTTGGCCTGCGCGACCCGTTTCCTCGGTGGCGCAAACATCAAGAACTGACGATCCGCGACCTCGCCTCGATTGAGACTGCTGAACTTTAAGCCGAGCAGCCCCTGAGTCGGCTCATTGTCATTAGCCGCCGCGAGGCGCGGGCCGGAAAGCAGCCCCCTCACGCCGGCTAGCGCGCAGCGAGTCTGGTCTGCTGGCCGAAATAGTCGTCGATGGATTCGGCGACGCCGCTCATCAGCCGGTCGCGCTTGGACGGGTCGTTGAGTTCGGCTTCGTCGTCGGCATTGGTGATGAAGCCCATTTCCAGAAGCACCGCCGGCACGTCGGGCGCCAGGAGGACCACAAAGCCGGCGTCGCGGTGATTGCGGCGCTGCAGGTCCACCCGGTCGCTGATCTTGTTGAGCAGGGTTTCGGCGAAGGCGGCGGAGCGGTTGCGGGTGGCGCGCTGGGTCAGGTCCAGCAGGATCTGGTTCACGGCCCGGTCGCGGCCGGGCAGGTCGACGTTGATGAACCAGTCGTTCTGGCCCATCACGCCCCGGACCACCCGGTCCGAGCCCTTGTCGGACAGGGTATAGACGGTGGCGCCGCGGACGCTGGGGTCCGACCCCGAATCCGAATGCAGCGAGATGAACAGGTCGGCGTCGGCCTTGCGGGCGATCTCGACGCGGGTCTCCAGCGGCACGAAGGTGTCTGAATCGCGGGTCATCACCACGCGGTAGCGACCGGTCCGCTCCAGCTTGGCCTTGAGCGCCTTGGCGGCGGCGAGGTTGATGTCCTTCTCGCGGCTGTCGGCGCCCTTGGCGCCCGGGTCCTTGCCGCCATGACCCGCGTCGATGACGATCACCTTCTTCAGATGCAGCGGCGTGACGACCGAGGCGGCGATCAGCTGCGTCGCATGCGCCTGGCTTGCGGCGGGCGTGGGCGCCGGCGCCGCTGTTCCCGGCTTCACTCCGTCATCGGCGCTGATGTCGATGACATAGCGGTAGACGTTCACGCCATCGGCGGGTGACAGCAGAAAGCGGCGGACGACATGAGCGTTCTTGGCCAATTGCAAGGTCAGCCTGGCGCCGTCGCCGGTCCGGTCGAACGCCCAGCCGCTGACGAGCCCCTGGCCGTGCCCCTGAAGATCTGGGCTGGCCTCGATCTTGGCGAGATCGACAACCAGGGTCCGGCCCGGGCCATCGCCGGTTTCGGAGTGGCCCTTTGCGGCGCGGTCCATCTCGACCACGACGCGGGTGTCATGGGTGTCGCCGCCGAATCGGACGTCGAGCACGCCCTGGTGGGCGGGGCCCGGTTGAGCATGGGATGTGGCGGCAAGCACAAGGCAGGCGGCGGCCCCCAGCGCGCCCGCCAGGCCAAGCCACCTTCCTCCGACCAATTGGATCGGCCGCGCGCGCATTCTTCGCCCCGACATTTGGAATTCAATTCGTTGAAGGATTATCCAACCCTCGTCGTAGCCAAACCGTTAAGCATGAGTCAGCCGGGGTCAGTAAGGCTGACGCTTTCCTTTCCCGCGCGATTGTTGCAAACATAGCGCGCGCAATAGACGCCCTGTCATCGGGCGACGAGCCGCGCAAGGGCCGCGCCCGTTTTCACCCCGAGGTGATTCGCCGCGCCATCCGATCCGCGCCACCCGGCGCAGCATATCTGACGCGCGCCATTCGGCGCGCCAGGGAAACCTCATGGGCAGCGCCGCAAACGCTCGCACTCGGCAGATGGTTCGCATCGTCCTTACCGACGTAGCGCCGCCGTTTGCGCGCGCCCTTCACTTCGTACGGCCCCCGGAATTGCATTCCGGCGCGCGCCGTGGAGATCGTTTAAATGACAAAAAGAATGTTGATCGACGCCGCCCACGCGGAAGAGACGCGTGTGGTGGTTGTGGATGGATCCCGTGTTGAAGACTTCGATTTCGAAAGCGCCTCTCGAAAGCAGCTTCGCGGAAACATCTATCTCGCCAAGGTAACCCGGGTCGAACCCAGCCTTCAGGCGGCCTTCATCGAGTACGGCGGCAATCGTCACGGCTTTCTGGCCTTCAACGAAATCCACCCCGACTACTACGACATCCCGATCGCCGACCGCGAAGCCCTGCTGCGCGAAGAGGCCGAGGAAGCCGACGAGGCGCCCTCCTCCTCTTCCCGTGACCGCGACGGCGACGACGACCTGGACGACAGCGACGACGATGTGATGGGCGACGAGGCCGCCCGCCGCAATCGGCGGCTGATGCGCCGCTACAAGATTCAGGAAGTGATCAAGCGCAAGCAGATCATGCTGGTGCAGGTCGTCAAGGAAGAGCGCGGCAACAAGGGCGCGGCGCTGACCACCTACCTCTCCCTGGCCGGCCGCTATGGCGTGCTGATGCCCAATACCGCCCGGGGCGGCGGGATCAGCCGCAAGATCACCGCGATCACCGACCGCAAGCGTTTGAAGAGCGCCGTCGCCAGTCTGGAGGTGCCGCAAGGCATGGGCCTGATCGTCCGCACCGCGGGCGCCAAGCGCACCAAGGCCGAGCTGAAGCGCGACTACGAATACCTGATGCGTCTGTGGGAAAACATCCGCGAGCAGACCATGCAGTCGATCGCGCCGGCGCTGATCTACGAGGAGGAAGACCTCGTCAAACGCGCCATCCGCGACATGTTCGACAAGGATCTTGAGGGGATCTGGGTCGAGGGCGACCACGGCTTCCGCGAAGCCCGCGACTTCATGCGGATGATCATGCCGTCGCAGGCCAAGAAGGTGAACCACTACCGCGACCCCACGCCGCTGTTCGTGGACGCCAAGATCGAGGACGTGCTGGCGCAGATCTATTCGCCGGTCGTGCCGCTGAAGTCCGGCGGCTATCTGGTGATCAACCAGACCGAGGCCCTGGTCGCCATCGACGTCAACTCCGGCAAGTCCACCCGCGAACGCAACATCGAAGCCACCGCGCTGAAGACGAATATGGAGGCGGCCGAGGAAGCCGCCCGCCAGCTTCGCCTGCGTGACCTGGCCGGCCTGATCGTCATCGATTTCATCGACATGGACGAGGGCAAGAACAACCGCGCCGTCGAAAAGAAGCTGAAGGACAGCCTCAAGGACGACCGCGCCCGTATCCAGATGGGCAAGATCTCCGGCTTCGGCCTGATGGAGATCAGCCGCCAGCGCCGCCGCACCGGCGTGCTGGAAGGCACCACCCACGTCTGCGAACACTGCCAGGGCACCGGCCGCGTCCGCTCGCCGGAATCCAGCGCCCTGTCGGCGCTGCGGGCCATCGAGATGGAAGCCGTCAAGGGCGGCGGCGGGGCGGTGATCCTGAACGTCTCCCGCGCGGTCGGCCTCTATATCCTGAACGAAAAGCGCGCCTATCTCGAGCGTGTCCGCGCTGGCCACGGCCTGCATGTGACCGTGCTGATCGACGACGCCATCCCGCAGGGCGAACACCGCATCGAGCGCACCGAGACCCGCGACCACGATCGCTCGTCTCCGGAAGCGCTCGCCGCCCTCAGCCATCTGGAATATCCCGCGGACGATGCCGTCGCCGACGTCGACTACGACGAAGACGACGAGGACCTCGACGAAGAGGAAATCGAGGACGAGGAATCCGAAGGCGACACCATCCCGCGCACCGAATCGCCGCGCGAAGACAGCGAAGAAGGCGAAGGCCAGGGCCGCGCCCGTGGCCGCGGCCGTCGCCGGCGTCGGGGACGTCGCGGCGATGAGGGTGGTGAACGCCCCGTCGCGGCCGAAGCCACCGCTTCAGCGCCAGCTCTGAGCGACGAAGACAGCGAAGACGGCTCGGACGAAGGCCGAGGCAAGCGCCGCCGGCGCGGACGCCGAGGCGGTCGCCGCATGCGCGAGGAGGTCCGCAGAGACGATCCCTACGCGTGGCTGCGCCCCCGGGTCCCCGAAGGCGACCCCTACGTGTGGATGGAAGCTGGCCAACCGGCGCCGCGCGCTCCGGAGTTTGACCGTCCGCCCGCGTCTGTCGCCGCCCCCGAACAGGTGACAGCGGCTGAACCGGCGCCCGCGCGTGAGCCCGCCAACACGCCGATCGCCGCCGCCAGCGGCGAGGGTGACGAGATCTGGGTGGAATTGCCGGCCGCGGCCGAGCCCAAGGCCAAGTCCGCCCGGCCTCGCCGGTCACGCTCGAAGAAGGTCGCTGAAGCCGAGGTCGCCGAGACGCAGGTTGTCGAGGCTGAAGCCGCGGTCGATGTCGCGGCCGAACAGCCCGGGCCGGAGCCGGAACCCGTGCAAGCCGCGCCCGAACCTGAACCCGTTATCGCTGAAACCCCCGCCGCGCCGCCGCCCGTGGCCAAGCCAGCGGTGGTTGTGGCCGCCGACGTCGCCGAGATCTCGGCGCCGCCTGAAAAGCCCAAGCGGGGGTGGTGGCGTAGGGGCTAAAGCCTTACGCTTGCCTTGATCGTCGTTTGAAAGTCGCGGGGGGCGCGTAGGATACCGACGGAGCCATTTGCCATGACCGCCGCTGCGCCGCCTCGCCTGCACCGCCGCACCTCACGGCCATCCCGTCTGCTGACAACAGCGGTCGGGATGGCTGCGGCGGTATCGACCCTGCTTGCGCCTGTCGCCCCGGCCTTCGCCCAGGAAGACGCCGGGCCGCAGATGAACCTGATCCGGGACACCGAGATCGAAGCCATCCTGCATGAGGATGTCGATCCGATCTTCACGGCGGCCGGCATTAATACGAAGGCGACGCACCTCTATATTATCGGCGACACCGACATGAATGCGTTCGTGGCCGGCGGCCAGAACCTGTTTATCACCACCGGCCTGATCATCCGCACCCAGAGCCCCAACCAGCTCATCGGGGTGATGGCGCACGAGACCGGCCACATGGCCGGCGGCCACCTCGCCCGCTCGGAGCAGGGCGAAAAGCAGATGCTGGCGACCTACCTGCTCACCATGGGCTTGGGCATGCTGGCGGCTGTCGCCGGCGCCCCGGACGCGGCCGGCGCGCTGATCTACAGCTCCGGCCAATTCGCCTATCTTACCGGCGCGGGGTTCACCCGCGTGCAGGAAGCCTCGGCCGACCAGGCCGCCCTCACCTATCTCGACAAGGCCGGCGAGTCGGGACGCGGAATCATCGATTTCTTCAATAATTTCCGTTACGAAGAGATCTTCGACAACGTCCGGCGGTTCCGCTTCTTCGACGATCACCCGCTGACGGACGACCGTATCGACGCCCTGCGCCTGCGCGCGCAACGCCTGCCGCACTGGAACGCCGTCGATTCGCCCGAAGCGATCGCCAAGCACGCGATCATGGTGGCCAAGCTGAAGGCGTTCATGAATCTGCCTCAGCAAACGCTGAACGAATACCCTGAAGCGGACACCAGCTTCCCGGCCCGATACGCCCGCGCGATCGCCTATTACCGCGACCTGCAGACGGAAAAGGCGTTGAAGTTGACCGACCAGCTGATCGCCGAAGAACCGAACAACCCTTATCTCTACGAACTCAGGGGCCAGACCCTGTTCGAGATCGGCCGCGCCGCGGAAGCTGAACCGGCGCACCGCCGGTCCGTGGAGTTGAACCCCGACGCGCCGATCCTGCGGATGAATCTCGGCCAAGCCCTGCTTGCCGAGGACAAGCCCGCAAAGACCGACGAAGCCGTGGTCCAGATTCGCCGCTCGCTGGATGCTGAACCGGATAATCCTTTCGGCTGGCTGCTGCTGGCTCAGGCCTATGATCACGAGAACAAGCCTGGGATGGCGCGGCTCGCCGCCGCCGAGGAGAACTTCGCCCTCGGCCAGGCCAACGAGGCCCGCGCCTTTGGGATGAGGGCGCGGATGCTGCTGCCCAAGAACAGCCCTGAGTGGCGGCGCGCCACCGACATCGTGCTGGTGTCCAACCCGACCCCCGCCGACCTTCGCCAACTGGCTCAGGAAGGCTCGTCCGGCCAAATCCGCCGGTAAGCGGGTCGAACCGAGGTGTATTTTTACAAATTTTACCCCGGTCCCTCGCCTTGCCTCGCCTCCATCGAACCCTAATTGGGAAGGGCGACCTGCCCGCCCGGAGACCTATATGACGCGTTCGGCTCTTACCCTTCTGGCGCTCGCTTCCGCGCTTTGCCTGACCGCCTGCGGCAAGCCCGAGAGCGACAAGGCTTTTGGCGATCGGGTTCACGCCTATCTGATCACGCACCCCGAGGTGATCGAGGAGGCCTCGCAGGCGCTGCAGGCCAAGCAGCAGAACGACGAACTGGCCAAGGCCAAGGTCGAGATCAGCAAGAACCGCCAGCAGCTTGAGCACGACCCGGCCGACTTTGTGGCCAACCCGAACGGCAAGATCACGGTGACGGAGTTCTACGATTATCGCTGCCCACACTGCGTGAACATGGCGCCGACGGTGCTGTCGATCATCCACGACAATCCCAACGTCCGCTTCGTGTTCAAGGAATTCCCGATCTTTGGCGCCACCTCGGACAAGGCCGCCGAGGGCGCGCTGATCGTCAAACAACGCGGCGGCGACTACGTCGGTCTCTATCGCGACTTCATGGCCACCAAGGGCCTGAACGACGCCTCGATCGACCAGATTCTTGCAGCCCATGGCGTGACGCCGGCCAACCTCAATGATCAGGCGACCATCGCACAGACCAGCGCGCATCTGACCGCGGTCAAGCAACTGGCGATCACCCTGGGCATTGATGGAACGCCCGCCTTCGTGATCGGCGACACCCTCATCCCCGGCGAGGATCCCGACGCCCTGCGCGCCGCGATCAAGGACGCCGGCGCAAAACAGAGCTGACCCTAAAGGAGAGACCAGCATGATCCGCAAGGCGAAGGCCGTTTGGCGCGGCACGGGCCGTGAAGGCGATGGCGATCTGAGCACCGATTCCGGCGTGTTGTCGCAGACGCCCTATTCCTTCAAGACGCGGTTCGGCGACACCAAGGGCGCCAACCCCGAAGAACTGCTCGCCGCGGCCCACGCCGGCTGCTTCACCATGGCCCTGGCCTTCCAGCTGCAGGGCGCCGGCTACACCCCGACCGAGCTGACCACCGAGGCGGCCGTCAGCCTCGACCCCGACGGCGAAGGCTTCAAGATCACCAAATCCGCCCTGACCCTGCGCGCCGAGGTCCCGGGCCTGGACGAAGAGACGTTCAAGAAGCTGGCCGAGGCGGCGGAAAAGAACTGCCCGCTGTCGAAGGTGATCAACGCCGAGATCACGCTGGACGCCAAGCTGGTCTGACGACAGCGTCGGCCGGGCGTAGGACGCGAGCAAGGATCATCGATGCCCAAGGTCGCGATACTCGACGACTACGCCCGCGCCGCTTTCGAAGTGGCCGATTGGTCGGCCGTACAGGCGAAGGCCGAAGTCACCGTGTTCGACCGCCATCTGTCGGAAGACGAGGCAGTGGAGGCGCTTCAGCCCTTCGACGTCCTGTGCACGGTGCGCGAGCGGATGGCCCTGCCCCGCACCCTGATCGAGCGCCTGCCGAATCTGAAGCTGATCACCATCATCGGCATGAGCCTGCCGAACCTGGACATGGACGCCGCCACCGATCATGGCGTCCAGGTCGCCCATGTGAACTACGCCAATCCCGCCTTCCGCGGAATCGCCAACGCCACGCCCGAGCTGGCCTGGGGGCTGATGATCGCCACGGTGCGCAACCTGGCCGAAGAGCACCGGCGCATGCGCGAGGGCGGCTGGCAATCGACGACCGGCATGATTCTCGCCGGCAAGACGCTGGGCCTGGTGGGACTGGGCCGGATCGGCAAGCGGATGGCTGAATACGCCAAGGTGTTCGGCATGGAGGTCATCGCCTGGAGCCAGAACCTCACCGATGAGGCCGCCGCCGAGGTCGGGGTGCGGCGGGTGGAAAAGGATGAGCTGTTCGCGAAGGCCGACGTGGTGTCGGTCCATCTCGTGCTGTCGGACCGCACGCGCGGCCTGATCGGCGAACGCGACCTTAGCCTGATGAAGCCCAGCGCCTATCTGATCAACACGTCGCGCGGCCCTATCGTCGAGGAGGCGGCGCTGATCGAGGTGTTAAGCTCAAGGCGGATCGCCGGCGCCGGGATCGACGTCTATGACGCCGAGCCGCCGGTGCCCGACCATCCCTTGCGCGCCCTGCCGAACGTGACCCTGTCGCCCCACCTCGGCTACGTCACCCGCGAGACCCTGCACGCCTTCTATTCCGACACCGTCGAAGCCGTGACCGCCTGGCTGGACGGCGCCCCGATCCGGATCGTCAACCGCGAGGCGCTGGAGGGCGGGCGGTAGGGATCACCGCCAGCAGACGATGGCTCTATCCGCTTGCCTTGCGGCCCCACCTGTTGGAGCCTGTACAGCGTTGGGGGAGTTCAGCTTGAAACCTGTCGTTTACGCTATCGCCGGCCTCGTCGGCCTTTTCAACCTGTCAGCAGCGGTCGCCGCACAAACCGACAGCCTGCAATATAGACCGGCGGAATCCTGGGTGCTCGATCCCCCAGTCGTGGGCGATGGCGGCCTGTCAACCGATGCGGCGGTGCGCTTCACCTACTTGGACAATCAGGTCCGCGTCACGGCGGATGGCGGCGAGCAGCAATACTCGGCCTATCGCCTCAAGATTTTGAAACCCGAAGGACTCGCCGTTGGCAACCTGACCTTGACTTGGCAACCTGGGACTGGCGGGATCACGGTTCATTACCTGCGCTTGATCCGTGGCGGCCAAACCAGCGACGTCCTCGCCTCGACCAAGTTTGTCATCCTCCAACGTGAAGCCCAGCTCGAACAATCCGTTCTGACCGGGCAACGCACCGCGACCTTGCAGGTGCCAGGACTTCAGGTCGGAGACGAGATTACCCTGGCCGTTACGCTTGATAGGCGGGACGCCGGTTTCAATGGCCGGGTTGCGGATTTCATGCAGTTCCCTGTCGTGGGCACGCCCGGAGCTTACAGGTTCCGTCTGACATGGCCCACGAACCATCCACTCGAGTGGCGGGCCTCCAAAGACATGCCGCAACTCGAGGCTCACTCCGTCAGTGGAGAAATGACGCTGGATGCGATGCTCCGCGATCCCTCGGGCGCGATACCGACCGAAGGCGCGCCGGTGCGCTACAATTTCCGACGGCTTGTCGAGTATTCGGATTTCGGAGGTTGGCCGGACGTGTCGCGGCAGCTTTCGCCGATGTTCGAGCGGGCAGCCACCCTCGGCGCAGCATCTCCGATCAAGGTGGAGGCGGCAGCCATCGCGACCCGGACGAAGGATCCAACCGAGCGCGCCCAAGCGGCTCTGCAATTGGTCGAAGACCACGTTCGTTACGTGTTCATTCCGCTAAACGGCAGCGGCTATATTCCAGCGAACGCGGACGATACGTGGCAGCGTCGTTTCGGCGATTGCAAAGCGAAGACGGTGTTGCTCGTCGCCGTATTGCGCGAGCTTGGAATCGAGGCCGAACCCGCCCTTGTGAATTCGCACGGCGGCGACGGTCTCGAAGGCAGGCTGCCCGGACCCCGGCTCTTTGATCACGTGGTCGTCCGAGCGATCGTCGCCGGGAAGGTCGTATGGCTGGACTCGACCCGCGTTGGGGACCGTTTTCTCGACAATCTGCCCGTGCTCTATCGCTGGGCGCTTCCATTGACGGCCTCGGGCGAGACCCTGGAAAGGGTGCCGCCAAATGACGGAGGCTATCCAAACTTGACGGAGCTTGTCGACATCGACGCCTCTTCGGGACTCGATCACGACGCTCACGTCCGTATCCGCAACATCATTCGCGGTGACGAAGCCTTCGTCATTCGAACCCAACTGGCGGCCATGACGAAGGACGACGCCGACAGGGCGCTCAAGGCCCTTTGGCGCAGCCAGGCCGATTGGATGACGCCCGACACTGTCTCGTGGAACTACGACGAGCGCAGACACGCGCTGAGTCTCGAGGTCCTCGGCGATGGCAATCCCGGCTGGAAGGGAGATGGCGAGCAAGGCCACAATCTGGCCATCGCCGGCGCTGGCTTCAATCCGCCCTCCCCCTTGCGCCGACCGAAGGATCAGGATCAATCCGCGTCGTGGCTCGTCACCTTCCCGCATTTCGATTGCTGGGCGACAACCATACATTTGCCGAAGGCCGGATCCGGGTTCGGCTGGTCGCTTTATGCCGAGCCAATGAACCGACGACTCGGCGGCATCCTTTACTGGCGCAACTCTGGCATGAGCGGACGCATCGCTCGCACAGTGATGAGTCGCCGCAGCTATGAGCCGGAGGCCAGTCCCGCGGAGGCGGATATCGTCAATCGCGAAATTCCGAACTTCAACAATAACATGTCGACCATTGCAGAAGAGCGGCCAGAGAACATCACCAAAGGGGTGTCGCCAAAGTTGCCGTTCGACGACAACGCGGATTGGCTAAACACCCCGGCGGCCTGTTTCGCTCCCGGCTCCTGAGGTCCGCTAAAACACGCCAGCCCCAAACCGCACGCCGAGTCTTTGTTCGAGAGATCGGCTGTTGTCGCTAACGGCGCTACTAGATACCGGGCTGAGTGGACGGCCCGATCGGTGTCTGAGCCAGCGCGGCGAGCGCGGCGGCCAAGGCGGCGACGGTTGGGTCGCGCCGGGGTTTTTCGTAGATCGCGAATTCCAGATCGGGCAGGCGCGGAAGCGCCTCCCGTTCGCCCAGAATCCTGAGGCCGGCGCCGACCGCGCTGGCGGGAAGCGGCGTCACCGCGAAGCCAGCGAGGGCGGCGGCCCTTACGCCGGTCAGACTGTGGCTGGTATAGACGATGCGCCACGGCCGTTCGCCGTCGCGAAGCGCATCCAACGCCGCCTCGCGCGATACAGAATGCTCGCGGAAGAGCGCCAGCGGTATGGTTGCGCCGGGGTCGAGCTCGAAGGTCTCGGCCGCCGCCCAGACCAGCGGTTCGCGCCAGGCGAGGCGTCCGCGCGACGTGCCCCAGGGCCGCTTGGCGAGCACGACATCGAGGGCGTCCATATCCAGCTGCTCGATCAACTCCGCGCTGACACCGACCAGCACCTCCAGCCGGACGTCCGGATGTAGCCGGACGAAGCGTCCCAGCGCCGGCGGCAGCGAACTGCTGGCGACTTCTTCCACCGCGCCCAGGCGCACGAGGCCAGAAAGGCGGGGCGCGGCGATACGCAGACGCGCGGCTTCCTCGAGTTGCATTAGGCGGCGGGCGTCGCCGAGCAGCATCTCCCCTTCGTCGGTCAGGGCCACCTCGCGCGTGGTGCGGCGAAACAGGGGACGGCCCGCCTCGAGTTCTAGCCGCTTGATCTGCTGGCTCACCGTCGATTGCGTCAGGTTCAGCCGATCGGCGGCGCGACGGAAGCCACCACAGTCGGCGACCATGATGAAGGTGCGAAGCAGGTCGAATTCAAGCATGGCTCAGTGATCGCTAATATCGATCACTGATATTGGATTTGATCGTTTCTACAATCAATCCCTCGACCCTAAATTCCGCGTCGGTCTGCAGCGGCAGACAACTGGGAACGATGGAGGCAGCGATGTCGGGACATGCGAAAGACGTGGTGGCGGATAAGGCCGAGCGCCTAGCGCGGCTGGCGCGCTTCCGCGAACCTGGGACCAAGGTCTGCGCCCCCGAGCAGGCGAGCGCGCTGCTGGAAGCGGTCCTTAGGCCCGGCGACCGCGTCACCATCGAGGGCGACAACCAGAAACAGGCCGACCTGCTGGCCGCCGCCTTGGCCAAGGTCGATCCGGCTCGCGTCCATGACCTGCATATGGTCCAGTCGGTGCTGGTCTCGCCGGATCATCTGGCCGTTTTCGAACGGGGTATCGCGAGCCAGCTGGATTTCGCCTTCGCCGGCCCTCAAAGCCGCCAGCTCGCCGAACTGGTTGCAGCCGGACGGATCCGGATCGGCGCCATCCACACCTATCTGGAACTCTACGCCCGGATGCTGGTCGACCTGACGCCGAAGGTCGCCTTGGTGGTCGCGGACAAGGCCGATCGCCAGGGCAATCTCTATACCGGCCCCAATACCGAGGACACGCCGACCCTGGTCGAGGCCACGGCGTTCCGGGGCGGGATCGTCATCGCTCAGGTCAACCAAATCGTCGATCAACTGCCTCGCGTCGACATCCCCGGCGACTGGGTCGACGCCGTCATTCCGAGCCCCTCGCCCTATGCGATCGAACCGCTTTTCACCCGTGATCCGGCGAAAATCCGCGAGGATAAGATCCTGATGGCGATGATGGCCATCGCGGCGATCTACGAGCCATACCAAATCCGCCGGCTCAACCACGGCATCGGTTACGCCACGGCGGCCATCGAGCTGATCCTGCCCACTTTCGGCGCGGCGCGCGGGCTGAAGGGCAAGATCGCCACCGACTTCGTCCTGAACCCGCATCCGACCCTGATCCCGGCCATCGAGGCGGGTTTCGTGGACAGCGTCTATTGCTTCGGCTCCGAACTGGGCATGGAGCGCTATGTGGCTTCGCGGCCGGACATCTTCCCGATCGGCGCCGACGGCAGCCTGCGGTCGAACCGGGCCCTGGCCCAGGTCGCGGGGCAATACGCCAGCGACCTCTTTATCGGCGCCACTCTGCAGATCGATAGCGATGGCAACAGCTCGACCGCGACCAAGGGACGGATCGCCGGCTTCGGCGGCGCGCCCAATATGGGCTCCGACGCCCGGGGCCGCCGGCACCCGAGCCCGGCATGGCTGCGAGCCGGACGAGAAGCCGGTGAGACCCTGCGCGGTCGCAAACTGGTCGTGCAGCTGGTGGATACGAAACAGCCGAACGGCGCGCCGAATTTCGTCGAGCGGCTCGACGCCTTCGACCTCGCCGAAGCCGCGGGCTTCGCCTTGCCGCCGATCATGATTTACGGCGACGACGTGACTCACGTCATCACCGAGGTCGGGGTGGCGAACCTGCTGCTCACCCGTTCGCCGGAGGAGCGGACCGCCGCGCTGCGGGCCATCGCCGGCGATACGGATTTCGGCGCCGCCGCGTCGAGCGATCGGACGGCGGATTTGCGTCGGCGCGGTATCGTGATGCTGCCGGGCGACCTGGGCATCGACCCGAACATGGCGACGCGTGATCTGTTGTCCGCCAAGACGATCGGTGACCTCGCCCAGGCCTCGGGCGGCCTCTACACGCCGCCCGCTCGGTTCCTTTAGGCGCCCTGTCCTATCGGCTTTTCACATTCATCTTCGGCCTAGGCTTTCGCCAGGAGACCCAACATGACCAAGCCTCAATCCAGCTCACTCGCCCATCCCCAGGTCTGGAGCGAACGCCTGTCCGTTCCGCTCTCCGCGGAGCCATCACCGCTCGATCGGGCCAAGCGACTCGCGGAGGCCCTGCTGTCGGAACGCGGCGAGGCGTCCGGCGTCATCGTCGCCCGGGAATTGCACGAAAGCCTGCGCACGCTCGGCGCCGAGGAGCGGTTGGCCTTCTACAGGTTCCTCGCTAACGGCTTCACGCCCGAGCCCGAACGCCTGCGCACGGCAGCCGAGGCCTATCTGGCCGCCCCAACCGCCGATGCGGCCGCCCAACTGGCCGAGGCCGCCGAACCAAGCCGGCAGGAGCTTCTGCGCCGTATGAACATGGCGCCGGCGGGAACCAGCGCGCTGGTAGCCCTGCGCAAGGACCTACTGGGCCATCTGCGGGACACCCCAGAACTGCGGCGTCTGGACGCCGACCTCCAGCACCTGTTCGCCTCCTGGTTCAACCGGGGTTTCCTCGAACTGCGCCGCATCGACTGGCAATCGCCCGCCGCGGTGCTGGACAAGCTGATCGCCTATGAGGCGGTCCATGAGATCCAGGGCTGGCCGGACCTGAAGCGCCGGCTCGCGCCCGACCGGCGCTGCTTCGGCTTCTTCCATCCCGCGCTGCCCGGCGAGCCGCTGATCTTCGTCGAGGTAGCCCTGGTCAACGGTTTGTCGACCGCGGTTCAGCCGCTCCTGGCCTCGGCTGACGAAACCGAGGACGCCGCCCGCGCGCGCGCGGACGCGGCCGACACGGCGATCTTCTATTCTATCTCGAACTGTCAGGATGGCCTGCGCGGCGTCTCGTTCGGCAATTTCCTGATCAAGCAGGTGGTCCAGGAACTCAAGGCGGAGTTTCCACGCTTGACCCGCTTCTCGACGCTATCGCCCCTGCCCGGCTTTCGCCGGTGGCTGGAGAAGAGGCTCGCCGCCGATGCCGCGGAAGCAGCCCTACTCGCGCCTTTGAGCGCCGAGGGCTGGTGGCGCGACGCCGCCCGAGCCGACGCGATGCGCCAGCCACTCATGCGCTTGGGCGCGATCTATCTGACCACCTTCGGACCCCGCGGCCCCGCCGACCCGGTGGCGCGGTTTCACCTGGGCAACGGCGCCCACCTCGAACAGATCAACTGGCTCGGCAACACCGCCGCGCGGGGCATCGCAGAATCCTACGGCCTGATGGTCAACTACCTCTACGTCCCGGAAACCATCGAGGCGAACCATGAGGTGTTCGCCCATGACGGCGTCATCATACGCTCGTCGAAAATCGACGCCTTGCTGTCCGACAAACCTCACTGACGGGTCGTTCCACGGGCGCCCCACCAGCGCCGGCGCTCGCTTCCGGGAGCACCTGGAGGCGCTGGAGGGCGGACGGTAGGGAAGGCGCCCTGTCCCCGTAGCTCAGCACCGATAGATCGTCGCTGCTAACGATACAGATCTGCCCGCGTCGGCGGCAATCCGGATGCGCCCTTCTGCTTGCCGCGTTTGCTGCCGAGCGTCTGGAAGATCAGGATCGAACCGGAAGCAAAGCCAAACGAGACCCCTGCCAGATAGGCTATCCATAGATTATAGCGTTCAATACCCACCATCTCGACGGCCTGTTGCTTGTTCGCCTGTAAGCGCTCGCACCAACGTCGGGTGGTGAGCGCATAATGCTCGCGCCAGGCTTCGACATCGTGGATTTCAAAGCCATAAGCCTCCATGGAATTCACGCTATGGCCGATGGGCGAGAGTTCCGAGCCAGGGAAGATATACTTCAGGATCATCCGCTTTTCGGGCGTGATGCGCGTAAGAGCCGCTTTCTGATCGCGTTTTCCACGGCGCGCGATGGCATGGTTGAGAAACAGGCCATTGTCTTTCAGCAGCGAATTGATCTTCCTGAAATAGGCCGGAAAATTCGCAATGCCCACATGTTCGAACATGCCGATGCTCGCGATTTTGTCGTAACGTCCTTCAAGTGAAATATAGTCCCGTATCTCTACTGTAACCTGAGCTCCCAGTCCCAGGGCTTGGATCTTTGCTTTGGTAAAATCATACTGTTCTTGAGATAGGGTGACGCCATGCGCCTGCACCCCGTAGTGCTGCGCGGCATAGCAAAGCAGCCCTCCCCAGCCACTCCCTATGTCCAGAAACTTCTCGCCCTTCTGCAGCCGCAGTTTGCGGCAGATCATTTCCAGCTTGTCCTGCTGCGCCTGCTCAAGCGACCCGTTCCAATCGGTGAAATAGGCGCATGAGTATAGCATCTCCGGATCAAGGAACAGATTGTAGAAATCGTTGCCTACGTCATAGTGAAACTGAATATATTCTTGATTACGGACGTTGGCATGAGCCGTCGCCCCCTCACCATAGTCGTGGCGGGTTGCTGCTTTTTCACTGCGGACGAACAGAAACGGCCACAACGTGCGTAGCAGCAATCTCTTGTTCAATTGCCGGACGTCTTTCTTTCTGACGCGCGCATTCAGGGCGTCGCCGATAGCCATGAGGTCGCCGTCGATAGCGATGCCGCCCACGGCATAATGCCGCACAAAATTTTCAAGGCTCGGCCGCTTCAAGAGCGAAGCGACGACGCCCGGACTGCGGATCGTTACCTTCGGCAGGGTTTCGTCGGCCGATAAGGCGACTTCGCTTCCATCCCAGAGCGCCACGCGCAGTGGTAACGATAAGGCCTGTCCGACGTGATGCAGGGCGGCTTGCAAAGCGGCGGACAGGTTCTCGGAAGCGTTCATATTACCCGACATAAATTGTGGCCCGTCGTGGGTAGTCCCGCCTTACACCAACTACAACAGCGCAGGAGACGCCTGCCATGCGCCGCCGCCCGGCGAATCTGCGCGCGGCCTGCTGAGCGGCATCGGGCGCGTGTCGAAGCACGCACTCAGGTCAGCCGAAAGGAAAACTCTGTCAGATCAGCCCCGCCAGGGGCGACGACGGGTCGGCGTACAGACGCTTGGGCATGCGGCCGGCGAGGTAGGCTTCGCGGCCGGCGATGACGGCGTGCTTCATGGCTCTAGCCATGCGGATCGGGTCCTTGGCCTCGGCGATAGCGGTGTTCATCAGCACCGCGTCGCAGCCGAGCTCCATGGCGATGGTCGCGTCCGAGGCCGTACCCACGCCGGCGTCCACCACCACCGGCACCTTCGACTGCTCGACGATCAGCCGGACGTTGACCCGATTCTGCAGGCCCAGCCCGGAGCCGATCGGCGCAGCGGCTGGCATGATGGCGGCGGCGCCGGCTTCTTCCAGCTTCAGGCAATAGACCGGATCGTCGGTGCAATAGACCATCACCTGAAAGCCATCGGCGACCAGCAGCTTGAGGGCGCGGAGGGTCTCTTCCATGTCCGGATAGAGGTGTTTGGTGTTGCTGAGCACCTCCAGCTTGACCAGGTCCCAACCGCCGGCCTCCCGCGCCAGACGCAGGGTGCGGACGGCGTCCTCGCCGGTAAAGCAGCCGGCCGTATTGGGCAGGAAGGTGAAGCGGTCGGGCTTCACATGGTCGACCAGCATCGGCTGGCTGGGGTCGGACAGATTGACCCGACGCAGAGCCACCGTGACGATCTCCGTTCCGGCGGCCTCGGCGGCGGCGGCATTGACCGCATAGTCCTTGTATTTCCCGGTGCCGACGATCAGCCGCGAGCGGAAGGTGCGGCCCGCGACGGTCCAGGAATCTTCAGCCACAGTGGGAGCTTGGGCGTTCATCATCCGCCTCCGATAAAATGCACGATCTCGATCCGGTCGCCGTCGGCCAGGGGGGTTGCGGCATAGAGCGAGCGCGGAACGATCTCAAGATTGCGCTCCACAGCCACCTTTCGCAGGTCGAGGCCCAGCGCGATCACCAGGGCGGCGACGTCGCCCAGGGCCTGAAAACACCGCATCTCGCCGTTGATCGTAAGCTGCATAAACGCCTTCCTTAAGGCCCTTGCTTGTGGCCCCGCTCTGGCGACGATACAAGACGCCGGAATCGACAGCGCGTCATAAGCGCGGAGCTGAATGCCCAAACCAAGCCCTAAACCGGTCTATGTGCTGAACGGCCCCAACCTCAACCTGTTGGGGACGCGCGAACCGCACATCTATGGAACCACCAGCCTGGACGACGTCCGTGGCCTTTGCGAGGCGCGCGCGGCGCAGCTCGGGCTATCGGTGGTGTTCCGCCAGACCAACCACGAAGGTGAACTGATCGACTGGGTGCAGGAGGCGCGGGGCGCGGCCAGCGCGGTGGTGCTGAACCCCGCCGGCTATGGCCACACCTCCATCGCGCTGCTGGACGCCCTGAAGTCGCTGGAAATTCCGATCGTCGAATGTCACCTGTCGAACCCCGCCGCCCGCGAAGAGTTTCGTCACAAGAGCTTCGTCAGTCTGGCCGCCACCGGCCTGGTGTCCGGCTTCGGCGCCAGAAGCTATGAACTCGCGATCGAGGCCGCCGCCGGCCTCATTCGCCAGACCCACGCTAAAGCGTAGAGCAAGGTAGATTTCTCCCATGGCTGAACCGAAGGCGCCTGCGTCCAAAGACGCGTCCAACGGGATCGACACGCGGCTGGTGCGCAAACTGGCCGACATCCTGGCTGACACCGGCCTCACCGAGATCGAAGTCGAACAGGGCGATCTCAAGATCCGCGTCGCCCGCGAGGTCACGGTGGCCGCGCCGCAGATGACCTATGCCGCGGCCCCCGTCGCCCCGCCGCAGGCCCCCGCAGCCGCGGCCTCGGCGCCGGTCGCGACCACCACCGCCCCCGCCGCCGAAGAGCCGCAGCGAGGCGAGATCGTGAAGTCGCCGATGGTCGGCACCGTCTATCTGCAACCGCAGCCGGGTTCGCCATCCTTCATCAAGGTCGGCGATCAGGTTTCGGCCGGCCAGACCCTGCTGATCATTGAAGCCATGAAGACCATGAACCCGATTCCGGCGCCCGCCGCCGGCGTGGTCCTGCAGATCCTGGTCGAGGATGGACAGCCCGTCGAATTTGGCGAGCCCCTGGTGATCGTCGAGTAGCGATGATGTTCGAGAAAATCCTGATCGCGAACCGAGGCGAGATCGCGCTCCGGATTCACCGCGCCTGCAAGGAGATGGGCATCTCCACGGTGGCCGTGCACTCGGAAGCCGACGCCGGCGCCATGTGGGTGCGGCTGGCCGACGAGAGCGTCTGCATCGGGCCGGCGCCGGCCGCCAAAAGCTATCTCAACGTGCCCTCGATCATCGCCGCCTGCGAGATCACCGGGGCCCAGGCGATCCATCCGGGCTACGGCTTCCTGTCCGAGAACGCCCGCTTCGCCGAAATCGTTGGCGCCCACGGCTATACCTTCATCGGGCCCAAGCCCGAGCATATCCGCATGATGGGCGACAAGATCGCCGCCAAAGCCGCGGTGAAGGCCGCCGGCATTCCCGTGGTGCCCGGCTCCGATGGCGGCGTCAGCACCGAAGAAGAAGCCATGGCCGCGGCGCGCCAGATTGGCTTTCCGGTGTTGATCAAGGCGTCGGCCGGCGGCGGCGGGCGCGGCATGAAGGTGGCGCTGGACGAGGAGGGGTTGGCCGAGGCGGTCTCCACCGCCCGCTCGGAAGCGCGCTCTGCGTTCGGCGATGACACGGTTTATCTCGAACGCTATCTGCAGAAACCCCGCCACATCGAGCTTCAGGTCATCGCCGACAGCTTTGGCAACGTGGTTCATCTGGGCGAGCGCGACTGTTCCTTGCAGCGGCGTCACCAGAAGGTGCTGGAAGAAGCTCCCTCCCCGGCGCTGGATTCCGTGGCGCGCGCCAAGATCGGCAAGGTGGTGGTCGATGCGATCCGCTCCATCGGCTACCTGGGCGTCGGCACCATCGAATTCCTTTACGAGGACGGCGAGTTCTTCTTCATCGAGATGAACACCCGCCTGCAGGTGGAGCACCCGGTCACCGAGGCCATCACCGGCATCGACCTGGTGCGCGAGCAGATCCGCATCGCCGCCGGCCTGCCGCTGTCCTTCACCCAGGACGATATCGTCTTCGAAGGCCACGCCATCGAATGCCGGATCAATGCGGAAAATCCCCGCACCTTTACGCCCTCGCCTGGCCTGGTCACCGACTTTCACGCCCCGGGCGGCCTGGGCGTACGGTTGGATTCAGCCATCTACGCCGGCTATTCGATCCCACCCTACTACGACAGCCTGATCGGCAAGCTGATCGTGCACGGTCGCGACCGGTCCGAATGCATAGCGCGGATGCGCCGCTGCCTGGGCGAGATGGTGGTCGGCGGCATCGAGACCACCATTCCCCTGTTCCAAGACCTGCTGGTCCAGCCAGACATCCTGGCCGGCGATTACAATATCCACTGGCTTGAGCAGTGGATCAAAGCCAACAGCTGACGTGTCGTCTGGGGGCGCCAACTTCACCGTCGAGGACCTGATCGCCTGCTACGCGCGCGGGGTCTTTCCCATGGCTGACGCCCGGGACGACGATGAGATTTTCCTGATCGACCCCGAGGAGCGCGGCGTCATCCCGCTCGACGCGTTTCACGTGCCTCGCCGGCTGGCGCGCACCCTTCGCTCAGACCGGTTCCAAGTGCGGATTAACGCCGACTTCGAGGCTGTCCTCGACGCCTGTGCGGAGGCGCGGCCCAACCGGCCGGAGACCTGGATCAGCGCCCCGATCAAGGGGCTCTACATGGAGCTTTACCGGCGCGGCTTCGCCCACAGCGTCGAGGCTTGGCAGGACGGCCAGTTCGCAGGCGGCCTCTACGGGGTCAGCCTGGGCGCGGCCTTCTTCGGCGAGAGCATGGTCTCCTTCGCCCGGGACGCCAGCAAGGTCGCGCTGGCCCATCTGGTGGCGCGGCTGAAGGCGGGCCAGTACCGCCTGCTCGACGCTCAGTTCATGACCGACCATCTCAGCCAGTTCGGCGGCGTGACCCTCAGCCGGACGCAATACCGCAAGCGCCTCTCCGCCGCGATCGCGTCGGACTCCGACTTCTTCAGATTGGAAGCTTACGCGGGCGGCAGCGCGGTCTTACAGGCGATCAGCCAGGCGTCGTAGATCGGGTGCTGCAGCAGGCTGACGCCCGGTGAATTGGCGTACATCCAGCCCTTGAACACCTGCCGGGCCGGCGGCGCCGATCCCCCGTCCGGCGCCTTGGGCTGGGAGATGACCTCGACGTGGGCCGCCGCGTCGATGGTGTCTTCGTCAGACGCGGTGGTCTCGCAGGCCTGGACCGTGAAGATCAGCGTCTTGTAACGGATCGGCGTGTTGAGCGGCACTTCGAACCGCTCGGTCTCGGCGGTGACCTTGTCCAGCGCCTGGATGATGGCGACGCCGAACTTGGGCCGCTTCAGGGGAATGGGAGGCGGCTTCGGCGTGGCCGGCTTGGCGGGGGCGTTGGAGGCCGGGGTGTCGTCGTCGTTCTGATCGTCGGCGTCCGCCTTGGCGGACGGCGCCAGGGGAAGGCTGGCCGGCTCTGGCGGCTTCAGCGGCGATGAGGCCCTCGGGATCGCCGCGGGCTTAGGCGGCGGGGGCGTGTCATCGTCGTCCTGAGCCCGAACCAGCGTCGCCGCGCCAAGGCTCGCCACGCCAAGGACAGCGGCGGCGACCAGCGCCGCCCGGAACACGCCACGCATGCCTATTGTCCCTGAGCGGCGGCGGCGGCCGGCGCCCCTGCGGCGGGCGCGGCGCTCGACGCCGGGGCCTGTGGCCGCAAGAACTGGCCGACGAGACCGAACAGGTCGACGGCGCCTTGGGTGTTCTGAATCTCGCCGCCGGCCTTCAGATCGTCCGGCGCGCCGCCCGGCTCGATCGTCACATGTTGGCCGCCGAGCAGGCCGTCCGAGGTGATCTTGGCCGTGGAATCCGACGGAAGCTTGATGGTCGGGTCCACATCCAACTTGGCGACCGCCAGGAAGGTCTTGGGATCGAGGGTGATGCTGGCCACGGAGCCGATCTTTACGCCCGCGAGGCGGATATCAGCGCCGGGTTCGAGCGCGCCGACCTGGCCGAACTTGGCGGAGACCTGATAGCCAGCCGACGCCAGCCCCTTGCCGCCCGCGCCGAGCGCGTAGGCAAAGAAGACGCCGGCGGCGATCAGCACCACCGCCCCCATGCCTGTTTCGGCTAGTTCCTGTCCACGCGCCACGACCCGCCCCTACTCCGGACGCCAGGCTTGGTAGTCGCCCACGGCGTGAGGCCGTTCGCCTTCACGCGAGATCGATCCCTTCGGCCGCCAGGCGTCAACGGTTCCGGTCAGGTTGGGCAGGTGATCCTTCTCCCAGTCGCGCCGCATCAACGGCTCAACCGTCGGCGGCTCTTCGAAGGTGTAGTGCAGCCAGCCGTGCCATTCGGCCGGCACTTTCGAGGCTTCGGCATAACCGTTGTAGATGACCCAACGGCGCTTGTGCTCGTCGTAGCTGTCGCTGTTGTCGCGGGCTTCGTAGTATTTGTTGCCGTAGTCGTCCTGGCCGATGAAGACGCCGCGCCGGCCGACCGTGAAGCGGATGCCGATCGTGGCCCCATTCCACCAGGTGAAAATCGATTTTAGCACTGACGCCGCAAGCCTCTCGGATGTCTCGGTTCACCGCCAACTCGGCTGGCGTGACTATAGGCGGCGGCCCTTGTGGCGTCCAGCGTCGGCCCCGCCAATCGCGCCAAAGCCTGACCACAAGATGTTGTGGATGAAAGACCCACAACGCCCCACATCTATTGCAGGCCTTTTCGACGCGCCCTAGGCTTAGTGAGGCGGCGGAGAGACGGCATGCGTTATGAGGCGGTGTTCGCGGCGCGAAAGGATTGCGCCCCGGAATTGGAGATTCGCCGGATTGAGCGGGCGAACGCGGTCGTCGATGTGCTCGCCCCCATTCATTGGACCAATGCTCGCGTCGAGTCCTGGTTGGATTGGGCGGACACGGCTGGCTTAGCCGACTATGGCGACGGCGACGCCGCGCTTGCTGGCGCGCCAAACGCCTACGCCCAGCGGCTCGCCGGCGATGGCATGGCGCGCGGCCTTTTCGATACTCCCGCTGATGCCAGCCGGTTTCGCGACGACCTGATCACCGCCCTCCTCTCCGGTGTCGCCGCACCCGCGGACGCGCCCGCGACCGCGTCCACAGACGCCATCGTGGTCGATCTTGCCGCCATCGAGTTCGACGCCGCGCTCGGCGCCCATCTGGCGATCAGCCGTCGCAACGCCACCACGGCCGAGGCCGTGGAGACCGCGGGCTTGCGCCTGCAGGCTGTTATCGATGCGGTTCGACGCTGCGAGGGTGACCCGGACGCTTGCACGGATGTGGCCCGCAATATCGCCCTGGCCCGCGCCGCGCGCTCAGCCCGCGACGCCGGCGTGAGCGATCCGATGATCGCCCAGGCCATTACCCTCGCCCGGCGAGGCGAAGCCGATTGGTCGGCGGCGCCGGCCGCACCGTCGCAAACGCCATTGCTCTTGCTGACCGCTGACCGTTCCATCGTGGAAGCCTGTCAACCCGCCGCCGGGCGCGCCGCCTCCGCCGCCTGGGAAACCGGGCGAGTGGTGCTGGCGTTCGACCCTCGTGACGCCGAAGCCGCCAGCCGGGCCGAGGCAGGCCGACGCGCGGCGGTTGATGTCAGCCGCTTCCAGTCCATCGACGCCTTCGATGTCGATGGCTTTGTCGGGGCGGTGCGGCTGTGGACGATCGCCCTGGACCTTGCGACGCCGGAGGACGGCTGGCGGCCCCTCGGCCTGACACTCGCCGGCGCGGCGGATCTGCTGGTCATCCGTGGTCTGCCCTACGACAGTGACGCCGGCCGGGCGACGATGGCCGACATCACCGCCTTGGCCAGCGCCGCTGGCTTGGCTGCTTCCGCTGAGTTGGCCGATCGCGGCGCCTATCCAGACTATGAGAGCGACCGCGAGGCCCGGTTGGCCGCCATCGAGGCCCGCGCACGGACCTGTTCCCCGTCGCCTCTCGGCCGAGCCGCCGCCAAGCTGTTCAGCGCCGCCCTGAAGACCGCCAAGAAGCAGGGCCTGCGCAACGCCGAGGTCACGACCGTTTTCACCGATCCGACGCTGAGCCTGAGACTCGGCGGGCTGGCCATCGGCGTATCGCCCTGGACCGGGCCGGTCACCTTGATGGAGACCGCCGACGGCGAAATCCTGCGCGCCCTGTCACCCGCCGCTGTCGCCGGTTTGAGCGCATTGGCGGCCGATATCGACGCCAGCACGCTGGACCTGCTGGGCCGCCGCGACCTTGAGAACGCACCCCACATCCATCCTGCCGCCCTGCGTGAACACGGCTTCACCGACCACGAGATCGACCAGGTCCAGGCCGCCCTGCCCCTGGTCTCCAGCCTCCGCGAAGCCTTCGGCCTCAATGTGCTCGATGCGGGGTTCGTCCGCGACGTGCTCGGCGCGCCGCTCGAGGCTCTGGAAGACCCGGCGGTCCAGGTCCTCGCTCTCGCCGGCTTTTCCGCTAACGAGATCGCCGAAGCCGAAGCCTATCTGCTCGGCGAGCCAGACGCGCCAAGCCGCCGGCTTCCGGCCGACATCGCCGCCGTCCTGGCCGACGCCAGCCAGATCAGCCCCACGGCGATCATGGCGATGACCGCGGCGGCGGAAGCCTTCACCTGCACCCCCGCCGCCGCCCCGCTCACCTTGGCTTGGCGCGACGATCCCAACGCCGCGATCCGCCTTCAGGCCGCCGCGGCCCGCATTGGCCTACGGGTCATCAGGCTGGCGCGGTCCGCTCCTCCCGCTGACTTCGCCCTCGACTTGCCGGCCGCCGCCGAAGAAGCGCCTCGCCGCCCGGCGCCCGCGCCGATCATCTCCGAACGGATCGTCGAGAAGGTGGTCGAGCGCGAACGTTCGCGTAAACGCCTGCCCGACCGCCGCAAGGGCTATATCCAGAAAGCCGCGGTGGGCGGCCACAAGGTCTATCTGCACACCGGCGAATACGAGAACGGCGAACTCGGCGAAGTCTTCATCGACATGCATAAGGAAGGCGCCGCCTTCCGCTCGCTGATGAACAATTTCGCCATCGCCGTGTCGATCGGCCTGCAATACGGCGTACCGCTGGAAGAGTTCGTCGACGCCTTCGTCTTCACCCGGTTCGAGCCGGCCGGGCGGGTCAGCGGCAACGACTCCATCCGCTCAGCGACCTCGATCCTCGACTACATCTTCCGCGAGCTAGGCGTCTCCTATCTGGACCGCGATGACCTGGCCAACGGCGATCCGGAGGAGTTCAACGCCGACGGCCTGGGCTCAGGCTCCTTCGAAGGCACCTTGAATACCGAGGAAGAGGACGTCCTGCCCGCGTCGCGCTTTATCTCCAAGGGCTTCTCGCGCGGGGCCGCGCCGGACAATCTTGTTTTCCTACCCACCGGTGGAAAGCGAAAAGGCGCCGCCAACGAGGCGGAGGCGGAGCATGACGTCTGCGCGTCCTGTGGCGACCTCTCGCTTACCCGCAAGGGCGGGAGGCTGGTGTGCGAAACCTGTGGCGTTGCGCCGGAACGGCTGGGCTGATCTCAACACTTCGGCCATATCCGGCGCGGTAAGATTACCGTCAAACGTCAAACGACGCTGGATATGACGCCGATGAAGTCCGCCCTGATCGCCCTTGCCATCAGTCTCGCCGCGACCGCGCCCGCCATGGCGCAGAACGCGGCCCAGATCGCCAAGGTGCAGGCTGGCGGCAGCTGCCCCCATTGCAACCTGTTCCAGGCCGATTTCGGCAACAAGGTTCTGCGCAGCCGCAACCTCGCCGGCTCGCGTCTGCGCCAGTCCGACATGAGCCTGTCGGTCCTGAACCATTCCGACATGGCGCACGCGGACCTGCGCGATGTGAACGGTTATGGCGCGCTGTTCAGCAGCGTGAATTTCGCCGGCGCTGACATGACCAACTCGACCTTCGTCGGGGCCTTTCTCGAAGGTGCGAATTTTCGCGGGGCCAAGCTCATTGGCGCCAACTTCTCCGGCGCCGAAATGGTCAAGGCGATCGGCCTGACCCAATCCCAGCTCAACGCCGCTTGCGGGGACGAGAAGACAACCCTGCCCCACGGCCTGCACATCCCCGCCTGCAAGTAGACCCATAAATCAGTGGCTTGGGGCGCGGAGACTCTGTAACAGGGCGCAACATGGCCCTGAGTCCTCGAGCGAAGCGCATCCGAAAATCCATCGCCAAATGGGGCGATCGGCGTCGTGACGATGTGGAAGCGTGGCTGGGCCGCCAGTCACTGGTGGAATCCACCGAGCTGATGTCGACCAACTACTTCCCCTGGATCGCCGAGCTGGAAGCCAACTGGCAGGTCATCCGCGACGAGCTTGCGGCCGTGATGCCCAACCGAGCGGGTCTGCCGGCGCTGCAGGACCTGTCGCCGCTGCAGAACACCATCACTAAGGAAAACGTCTGGAAGGTCTTCATCTTCGACGCCTACGGGATGAAATCCGAAGCCAACCGCGAGCGCTGCCCCAAAACCGCCAAGCTGATCGACGCGATCCCGGACCTGGAGGTCGCCTTCTTCTCGGTGCTCGAGCCCGGCGCGCACCTGACCGCCCACCGCGGCGCCTACAAGGGCCTGATCCGCGCTCACCTGGGCTTGGTCGTGCCGGAGCCTAACGATCAGGTCAGGATGAATGTCGGCAAGGAGACCATCCACTGGCACGAAGGTGAAGTGGTTCTGTTTGACGACACCTATCGCCACGAGGTGTGGAACGACACCGATGGCGTTCGCGTGGTCCTGCTGATCGACGTTCCCCGCCCCTTCCCGCCCGTCCTGGCGGCCGTCAACAAGACCCTGCTGCGCCTGGCCCGTCTGACCCCCTTCGTCACAGACTCGGTGAAGAAGTTTCGCGCCTGGGAAAAGGACTATTACGCCGCTCAGGCCCCGAAGCCGGCGGCTTAGCGCTAGCGCTAAAGTAGGATTTCACCACAGAGCACACGAAGCGCACGGACGGATCCGCGCTTTGGTCGATTCAAACGCGAAGGCGCGAAGCGCGCAAAGGCGCATAGCGCAATCCAATACCCTCAGGTCTCACCGATTGTCGTGCGGGCTTCACCCGCCTTGGCGTCCTTAGCGCCTTCGCCTCAAAACCTTCTTCTCCGTGCCCTTCGTGTGCTCCGTGGTGAATCCTGACTTCATCCGACCGCTCACGGGTCGGCGCTTGTCTCGCGCCAAAACCCATGCACATGACTGTCCCCCAAAGGTATAACCTGGGGAGGAAGCCATGACCGAACTCGTAAAAGTAACGGACCAGGGTCACGTCCGGACCATCCGGCTGAACCGGCCGGAGAAGAAGAACGCCCTCAGCACCGAGCTGGCCTGGGCCGTCGTGGAGGCGGTGGACGACGCGGCCAAGGTGGACGACGTCTGGGTCGTGGCGATCACCGGCACGGGAGACGCCTTTTGCGCGGGCCTGGACTTGTCCGGCTCCGAGCGCACCTCACCCTTCTCGGCCCAGACAGCGCAGCTGGATGACCTGAGCTGGGTCGGCCATTTCCTGCTGGCGATCCGCAAGCGCTGCGACAAGCCGGTGGTGGGTGGGATCAACGGCGTTGCGGTCGGCGCGGGTCTTGGCCTGGCCATGGCCACCGATGTGCGCCTTGTGGCCAAGAGCGCGCGGCTGATGGCCGGCTATACCCGCATCGGCGGCTCACCGGACGCCGGCCTCACCATCACCCTGCCCCAAGCCATGGGCTATGAGCGCGCCATGCGTTTCATGATGGAGAACCGCACCGCCAATGGCGACGATGCTGTCGCCTGGGGCATGGCCGGCGAAGTTGTCGACGACGCCAAATTCGAGGCCCGTCTCGCCGAATATTGCCAGACCCTGTGCGAGTGGTCGCCGATCACCCTGAGGCTGCTCAAGCGCGGCATGGTCAAGTCGATGGAGTCCACCGACATGGAACAGCAGCTGCGCTACGAGGTCTCCAACATCCGCATGGCCTTCTCAAGCGAGGATGCTCAGGAAGCCCGCAAGGCCTTCTTCGAGAAGCGCAAGCCGGTGTTCAGCGGGCGGTAGCCGCAGGCGCGCCTGGAGCATTCAGCGCCGCCGGATCGCGGTTGTAGATGTCTGGCAAGATGCTGACGCCGCCAGGTCCTGGCTGGGCGGTCAGGTAGAGGATGTAGACCGGAACCGGCTTCGGCAGATCAACCCGTTGGTCCGGCGCGCCTTTGGTGTCCAAGCGCTCTGGGCGACCAAACAGCCACGCCGCCAGCTGGGCGGGATGCTGCAGCCGCACGCAGCCGGCGCTGTCAGTGCGCGCGGCGCCGCCGAACAGG
>Ga0302314_10001123_pt1 | contig 49940 bp, 48 predicted proteins | sample III_Palsa_N2_3_FD_200533 | JGI IMG/M metagenome (GOLD analysis project Ga0302314, IMG submission 200533) | Peat permafrost microbial communities from Stordalen Mire near Abisko, Sweden - III_Palsa_N2_3 | ecosystem: Environmental > Terrestrial > Soil > Palsa > Peat permafrost | place: Sweden... | reverse complement strand
TCCTTTCCACGGAGGTGTTTCGAGATGAAAAGCAGGCCCTATCAAAAAGAGCTCTGGACGGCACTGGCTGTCTACGGCGCTATGCTGGTCGGCTCGATCCAGCTGCTGACGCACCTGGACGTCGCGCGCCCCTGGCGCGACCTGATCGCGCTGAGTCCGATGCTGCCCGCGGCCGCCACGGCCTGGGTCGTGCTGCGCGAGCTGCGCCGCATGGACGAACTGCAGCGGCGCATCCAGCTCGAGGCGCTCGGCTTCTCGTTCGCCGGCACCGCGATCCTCACGTTTTCCTACGGCTTCCTCGAGGGCCTGGGCTACCCGCGCCTGTCGATGTTCACGGTGTGGCCGATCCTGGCCGCGCTGTGGATCGTCGGCCTCGTGCTCGCTCGCAGGCGCTACCAATGAGGAACCGCGTGCGCGAACTGCGCACCGAGCGCGGCTGGTCGCAGGCCGAGCTCGGCGAGCGCCTCGGCGTGTCGCGACAGACGGTCAACGCGATCGAGAACGAACGCTACGACCCGAGCCTGCCGCTCGCGTTCCTGATCTCCAAGGCCTTCGGCCTGCCGATCGAACAACTCTTCTTCGAGGACAACTGACATGAGCCATTCCTGGATGCCGCCGCTGCGGCAAGCCGCCGCATGCGCGCAACGCGCCGTCCAAGCCGCCTCCGTGCGCTTGGCCGTCGTCGTGGCAATCGTGGCGGCCGTCGCGAGCCCGGCGCATGCCGCCGCGCCGTTCGAGGTGCGCGTCACCGGCACGGGCCCGGACGTGCTGCTGATCCCGGGGCTCGCGTCGTCCGGCGCCGCATGGGACGACACGCTCCCGGCCCCCGGCGCGGTGCGCATGGACAGCGCCACGCCGCAACAGCTGCACGACTTCGCGCCGCAGATGCGCGCGCAGCTGATGGCGCACGACGCCGCCGCCTACGCCACGGGCCAGGCGCAGCAGATCGCGAGGCTGGTCAGCGCGCCCGCGGACGTCGCGCGCGTGCAGGCGTGGGGCCGGCAGTCCGACCGCGCCGTCGTGATCGACGCGATGACCGACATGATCGGGCTCGACCTGCGCCCGCAGCTGTCCGCCGTCCGCGCACCGAGCTCGTGAGGGGCTCGTGGATCGCGTACAAGGACGTCAGCACGCTGCAGGCCTTCGTCCAGCAAGGGCGCGCGCCGGCTTGCATGCAAGAACGGCGACCGTCGCGTAGAGTCGGCGGATGCCCCTGACCCACCTGCTGCTCGCCCTGTCCGTCGTCGCGGTCTGGGGCACGAACTTCGTCGTCATCCGCTGGGGCCTCGACGCCTTCGCGCCCTACACGTTCGCGGCGCTGCGCTACACCTTCTCGTTCCTGCCGTTCATCTTCTTCGTCAGGCGGCCGGCGATGACGTGGACCAAGCTGGCGGCCTTCGGCGTGCTGATCGGCGTCGGCCAGTTCGGGCTGCTGTTCTGGGCGATGCGCTCGGACATCTCGCCCGGCCTCGCGTCGCTGGTGATCCAGTCGCAGGTGTTCTTCACGATCGGGCTGTCGGCCATGATGTATCGGGACCGGCTCAAGGCGTTGCAATGGCCCGCGTTCGCGCTGGCCGTGGGCGGACTCGCGGTCGTGGCGTCGCATGTGTCCACGAAGTCCGGCGTGACGGCGTTCGGCGTGGTGCTGGTGATCGGCGCGGCCGTCGCCTGGTCGCTGTGCAACCTGATCGCGCGCGCCGCCGGACGCGTCGACGCGCTCGGCTTCATGGTGTGGTCGAGCCCGTTCGCGGCGGTGCCGTTGTGGATCATCGCGCTGCTGCAGAACGGCACCCGGCCGGTGCTGGACTCGCTGACGCAGGCCGGCATCGTGCCGTGGCTCGCGGTGGCCTGGCAGGCGATCGGCAACACGCTGTTCGGCTACGGCGCGTGGAACTGGCTGCTCGCGCGGCACAGCCCGTCGGCCGTCACGCCCACCGCGCTGCTGGTGCCGGTGTTCGGCATGACCGCGTCGGCACTGGTGCTGAACGAAGGCCTGCCGATGTGGAAGCTGGGGGCCGCGGCGCTGGTGATGGGCGGGCTCGCGGTGAACCTGATGGCCACGCGCAGGAAAGCCTAGGCGATCGCGACCTTCAGCTTGGCGGCCCAATGCCGTGTCAGCGGCGTCACCGGCTTGGCCAGGCAGCGCTCGTTGAGCACCGCGCGGCCGACGTGCGGCAGCTTGCTGGTGGACGCGCAGTGCATCAGCGTCTGCGCAACGAGGTCGCGCCGCACGTGGCTGCCGCCGAGGCGCGCGGCCGATTCGTGCACGAGGTACAGGCCGCGCACGGCGGCGTCGGTCTCGCCGCGCTCGGACGCCAGCAGCGCGCGCATCAGCGGCAGGCCCAGGTCGCGCGCGACGGCGTGGTTGCTGCGTGCGCCCTCCTCGGCGCGCATCACGCGCTCGGCGCAGCGCGCCACCCAGCCCTCGGCCTGCGCGCGTTCGCCCGCGCCCAGCATCGCGAGCACCACGTGCCAGTCGGTGAACGCGTGCACGCCGGCCTGCTCGGGCTCGGGCGCCCAGCGTTGCAGCAGGTCCTTGAACAGCGCGTCCACCTCCACGTCCATCACGCGCAGGCGCCAGTAGAGCGCGGCCGCGTCGACGCATTGCAGGCCGTGCGTCAGCGCGGTGCCGGACAGGTGCGTGTCGATCAGGCGCAGCGCGCCGTTGACGTCCAGCGCCTCGAGGCGGAACAGCGCGAGGTGCCACCACAGATGGCTCGCGAAGCGCGTGCCGTCGGTCCAGCCGGCCTGCTGCTGGCGCAGCCAGATCGCGCCGTCGTCGAAGCGGCCCTGCATCTCCATCGCGTGCGTGACGGCGTGCACGGCCCACGGCACGCGCGCCGGCGAGGCCGGATCGGTCTGCTGCTCCTGCGCCTGCGCGATCGCGCGCCGGCCCAGGTCCTCGGCCAGCGCAAGCTGGTGGCACTCCGCCAGGCCGAACGCGTACAGGCCCAGCACGCACGGGAACAGCGGATCGCCATCGTCCCATTCCGGCAGCGCCCGCGCGGGCCGCAGCCGCATGCTGGCAGAGTCGCCGCGCGCGTGATCCCACTGGTGCGCCCAGTGCAGCGCGAGCGCGTCGCGCGGATGCTCCAGCAGCAGGTCGTCCCAGATGCGCAGCGCGGCCGACACGCGGCCGTCCTGCAGCTTGCCCAGCGCCTCGAGGTGCGCGCGCTCGCGCGCGGTCGCGCGTGACGCGAGCACCGCCGCGCCCTCGAGCAGGTCGCGCGCGGCGGCGCGGTCGTCGGGCTGGTTCAGGCCGAGGCGAAAGCCGGCATCGAGCAGCAGCGGCAGCGCCCAGCCGGCGTCGGCCTCGCGCGCCGCCTGCAGCGCCAGGCGCGGCGTGTCGGCGAAGGTCATCATCTGCCACAGCGCCTCGTCCGCGCGATCGGCGGCCGCGCGCGAGGCGGTTCCCAGACGCAGTCCGCGCGAGTCCAGCAAGGTCTCGGCAGACGCGTTCGTCATCAGACGGCCGCTCCGCAATCGCGTGGCCGAGACGCTATCGAGCGCAGGGCGAGGGCCGGGACGGGCGGGGGCATGGGCGTGCGTCAGTCGACGAGGCTCAAGCCTTCGGGCAGGCCCAGGTGCAGGTTCATCGTCTGCACCGCGGCACCGGAGGCGCCCTTGCCGAGGTTGTCGATGCGCGCCATCAGCAGCACCTGCTCGGCGCCGGCGAACACGAACAGGTCGGCGCGCTGCGTGTCGTTGCAGGCCTGGACGTCGAACGAGCCCTCGGCGAGCACCGCCGGGTCGGACAGCGGCATCACGTTGACGAACTGCTCGTCGGCATAGCGCGCGGCCAGCGCGGCGTGCACCTTGGCGGCGTCGGTGCCGGCGGCGAGCTGGTTCAGGTGGAACGGGATGCTCACCGTCAGGCCCTTGTAGAAGTTGCCGACGATGGGCATGAAGACGGGCGCGCGCGTCAGCAGCGAGCAGGTCTTCATCTCGGGGATGTGCTTGTGCCCGAGGCCCAGCGCGTACGGGCGCGGCGCGCTGAGCGCGGCGTCGATCTGGCGCTCGCCGTCCATCTGGCGCGCGTGCCAGCCCTGGTACTGCTCGATCATCTTCTTGCCGCCGCCGGAGTAGCCGGTGATCGACGTCGCGGTGACGTTGGCGTCGGCCGCGACGAGTCCGGCGTCGACCAGCGGACGCATCAGCAGGATGAACGCGGTGGCGTGGCAGCCCGGATTGGCGATGCGCTTGGCGCCGCGCAGCGCGTCGCGCTGGCCCGGCGCGAGCTCGGGCAGGCCGTAGACCCAGGTCGGGTCGGTGCGGTGGGCGGTGCTGGCGTCGATGAGGCAGGTGTTCGGGTTCGTGATCATCTTCGCCGCGGCGCGCGAGGCGTCGTCGGGCAGGCACAGGAACGCGACGTCCGCGGCATTGAGCAGGCGCGCGCGCTCGGCGTCGTCCTTGCGCAGCTCGGGCGCGATGCGCAGCAGCTCGAGGTCGGGCCGCGCGGCCAGCATCTCGTGGATGCGCAGGCCGGTCGTGCCTTCCTGGCCGTCCACGTAGACGACGAATTTCTTGGGGGCGATGCTCATGTCGGGAATCTCCGGGTGCCGAGGCCATCAGGCCGGAAGCGGCAAAATCGTCTGCCGCTGCGAGAATTGCAGTTCGAGCGGCCATTCAATGCGAAGCATAAGGCAATGACATTACACGATCCCTGTCGCGCAGGATCGCCCCGCCTGCACGTGCTGGTGCTGCCCGGCTGGCAGAACTCCGGGCCGACTCACTGGCAGAGCCGCTGGGAGGCGCTGTACGGCGACGTCCGGGTGGAGCAGAGCGACTGGATGCACCCGCTGCGCGGCGACTGGATGACGCGGCTGGACGAGGCCATCGGCGAGCTCGAGGCGCGCGAGGAATCGCCGCAGGTCGCGCTCGTCGCGCACAGCCTGGGCTGCCAGCTGGCGGCCGGCTGGGCCGCGCATTCGCGCAAGACGGCCCGCGTGCGCGCCGCGCTGCTGGTCGCGCCGCCGGACGTCGAGCGCGACGAGGTGCGCGGCGTGCTACATTCGTTCGTGCCCATCGTGCGCCAGCGGCTGCCGTTCCCGTCGCTGGCGGTGATCAGCACGGACGACCCGTTCTGCGCGCCGGACCGGGCGCGCGGAATGGCCATCGAGTGGGGCTCGCAGGTGCTGGAAGTGCGTGAGCGCGGCCATCTGAACAGCGATTCCGGCCTGGGCGACTGGCCCGAAGGCCGGCAATTGCTGGCGGATCTGCTGGTCGACGGATAATCCATCATCACTTCCAGCGCTTCCGCCGCTGGCGCTACTCACCCTGCAAGAGATTCAAGGGAGCGGCGGCTCCGGCTCTGCCGGGCCGCTCGCGGCCGGCCCCTCGAGGAGTGAAGGCGGTCAAGGGCTCGCGCAGCGAGGCCCCGCCTGAACGGCATCCGGCCTGCAAGCCGGATGCTTCCGGAGCGACCTCGGCCGTGGGGCTAACATCCATCTATGGTCACCAAAAAACCCAAGGGGTTGGGCATGGGCCTCGAAGCCCTGCTCGGCCCGAAGATCGACGAGACGCCGCCGCCCGCGGGCGGCCCGACGCAGCCCACCACGCTGAAGCTCACGCAGATGCAGGCCGGCAAGTACCAGCCGCGCACCCGCATGGACGAGGGCTCGCTGTACGAGCTGGCGGAGAGCATCCGCGGCCAGGGCATCATGCAGCCGATCCTCGTGCGCCCGCTCGAGGGCGCGGGCGCGAAGGCGCAGCGCTACGAGATCATCGCCGGCGAGCGCCGCTTCCGTGCCGCCAAGCTGGCCGGCCTCGACGAGGTGCCGGTGCTGGTGCGCGAGGTGCCCGACGAATCGGCCGCCGTGATGGCGCTGATCGAGAACATCCAGCGCGAGGACCTGAATCCGCTGGAGGAGGCGCAGGGCCTGAAGCGCCTCGTCGACGAGTTCGGCATGACGCACGAGGTCGCGGCGCAGGCCGTCGGCCGTTCGCGCAGCGCGGCCAGCAACCTGCTGCGCCTGCTCAACCTGGCCGCGCCGGTGCAGCAGCTGCTGATGGCCGGCGACCTCGACATGGGCCACGCGCGCGCGCTGCTCACGCTGGAGCCGGCGCAGCAGATCCTCAACGCGACGGAGATCGTCGCCAGGAAGATGTCGGTGCGCGATGCCGAGAAGCTCGTCGCCCGCAACCAGGTCAACGGCCGCCAGGCGCCGCTGCTGCGCGTGAAGAAGGAAAAGCGCGGCGACCTCGCGCGCCTCGAGGAGCAGCTGGCCGACAAGCTGGCCGCGGTCGTCGAGATCCGCATGCTCAAGAAGACGCGCCACGGCGAGTCCGGCGAGATCGCGATCTCGTTCGGCTCCAACGACGAACTCGGCGGATTGCTGGAGCGCCTCGGGCTCGCCGAGGAGTGACCCGGGCGCGGGCCGCCATGCCCGCGCCGGTGCCGATCAGGGCAGGTTGCTGGTGACCCGCGTCAGCGAGCCGGCCGCGGCCGGCGTGAACTGCCACGCGTCGCGGCCATCGGTCTCGTCGTCGCCGAGTCCGCCCGGGGACGACAACAGCGTCTGGCCGGACAGCGAGGTGGCCAGCCCCGCGACGGCGTCGCCGCGCAGCATCGGCGCGCTGGCCGCCACGCTGCCGAGCGTGATGGCGTTGCCCGAGAGATCCAGCTGCGTCAACGCGCCTGGCGCGCAAAAGCCCGAGCTGCCCGCGACGCACGACAGCAGCGCCACCGGCGCCGCCGGCTGGTCGACGACGGCGGAGGCCGCGCGAACCACCCCGACCCATTGCGAACCCAGCGTCGTGCGCGTGAGGTTGTCGCCGCTGGCGAGCACGAAGGCCTGCGGCTGTTCCACCGTGCCCGCGAGCACCAGGCCGCTGCCGGAGGCCGCGAGCAGCTGCAGCGTCGTCGACGTCGGCTCGACCAGCGTGGCCGTGCCGCCCGACTTGCCCAGTGTCTCGAGCTGGTAGCTGGCCTGGTTCAGCACGACGCCGGTCCCCTCGAGCGCGGCGACGTAGTTGCCCGCGTCCGTCAACGTGTCGGGCGCGATCGTGTAGCTGCCGATGGCCTGCAGCGCGCCGTTGGCCAGGGACAGCAACGTGGTGCCGTCGGTCAGGTACAGGGACTGGGCGTCGGCCGTCGGGCCGGCCATGAAGCCGCCCGCGAACGTGTGCAGGCTCGTCGAGTCCACGCTGACGGAGCCGGTGCTCCAGTGCACCTCGTACAGGCCGCCGCCGATGTGCAGGTAGCCGAGGCCCGGCTGCGCCGGGTCGGCGCCGGCCCAGCCGTCGGTGCCGGTCATGCTCGCGACCGCCGGGATGCTCAGGGGCGTGAACGTGGCGTCGACCATCTCGTAGGTCGTCGGCACGATGTGCGTGCCGGTGCGCGAGCCGAGCGCGACGAGGAAATCCTGCGGCAGGCCGGTGGTGGCGTCGCGCAGGGGCGCCACGATCTGCTCGATCGACACCGGCGCATCGGTGGCGCCCATGGTGGCGCGGATCGCCCAGTGATGCGCGCCGCCCTGCGCGTCGACCCACGCGTCGTCGCCGGCGGCGTCCATCGGCGTGGCACTGGCCGGCAGGAACACGTCGACCGCGCTCGACAACTGCACCGGCGCATGCGACTGGCCGCCGCGCAGGTCGATGGCGTACAGCTTGCCGTCGTTGTCGTAGAACACCTTCGCGTGGCCCAGCGTCGTGACGGTGCGCGAGGCGGCGTCGTAGCGGGTGGCGTCGGAGAACACGAGGTGCGACGACGTCCACACGATGCCGTTGCTCATCACGAGCCTGACGTCCTGCACCGCGACGCCGGGGTTGGCGGGATCCCAGACGCGCACGAACTGGTTGTTGGAGTCGGCAGCGACGAACTCGGCCAGAAGGTACGCCGATTCCGACGGCGCCGGCGCCGGGGGCGGCGGGGTCGGGGTCGGGGTCGGGCTCGAGCCGCCACCGCCGCCGCATCCGGCGAGCGTGGCGGCGAGCGACGCGCAGGCAAAGGTCAGCCGCAGGAGGCGCATGCGCCTCTCGGTTCGAATCATCGGTGGTCTCCGCAAAGGATGGCGGCACCGCGAAGGCCCGGGGAGCCCGGGCGGGCGATGTGGTGCGCGACAAGACGAGGGCTCGCCACGCCCGGTCCGGCAGACACGGGGACGGCGGGCGGGTCAATCAGCGCACGCGTGGAAAGAATCTGACAAGCGAGTTGAAATGTAGGTCGAGAAAGGACAAGATGAAACCGGAACAACACCTTATTCGACGCATCGCCGTACACAAAACCGTCGCACGCTGTAACCTACGGATTCAGAGATAGCCTCCCCGTCCTTTGCCCCGCTGAACGGACTGCTCTGATGGCGCCTTGACTCACCGATACGTACTTCCCGCAAGAACGTTTCGGTCTGGCCCGGACTCCATCAAAACATTCCAGACGCATGCGCCAGACCCGACTCGACTCACCTCGTGTCCGGCGCTTGCAGTGTCACTTCAGCCCGGAGGTTTGTCATGGACGTGATCAGCCAGTTCGCAGCGCGCTACGAACGGACCCGCGAGGAAGAACTCTCGCTCGAAGAGTACCTGGCGGAATGCAGGCGCAACCCCCTGGCGTATGCCACGGCGCCGGAGCGCATGCTCAAGGCCATCGGCGAACCGCAGTCGATCGACACGCGCAACGACCCGCGCATGTCGCGGCTGTTCGCCAACAAGGTCATCAAGATCTATCCCGCCTTCGCCGAGTTCTACGGCATGGAGGACGCGATCGAGCAGGTCGTGTCGTACTTCCGCCATGCCGCGCAAGGGCTGGAGGAAAAGAAGCAGATCCTCTACCTGCTGGGCCCCGTGGGCGGCGGCAAGAGCTCCATCGCCGAACGGCTGAAGGCGCTGATGGAGCAGGTGCCGTTCTACGCGATCAAGGATTCCCCGGTCAACGAGTCGCCGCTGGGGCTGTTCAACGCGATCGAGGACGGGGCGGTCCTCGAGAGCGAATACGGCATCCCGCGGCGCTACCTCAATCGCATCATGTCGCCGTGGGCCGTGAAGCGGCTCGAGGAATACGGCGGCGACATCCGCAAGTTCAAGGTCGTCAAGCGCCGTCCGTCCATCCTCAAGCAGGTGGGCATCAGCAAGACGGAGCCGGGCGACGAGAACAACCAGGACATCTCGTCGCTGGTGGGCAAGGTCGACATCCGCAAGCTCGAGAGCTTCGCGCAGGACGACCCGGACGCGTACAGCTACTCCGGCGGCCTGTGCCTGGCCAACCAGGGCCTGCTCGAGTTCGTCGAGATGTTCAAGGCGCCGATCAAGGTGCTGCACCCGCTGCTGACCGCCACGCAGGAAGGCAACTTCAAGGGCACCGAAGGCTTCGGCGCGATCCCGTTCGACGGCATCGTGCTGGCCCACTCCAACGAGAGCGAGTGGAAGACCTTCCGCAACAACAAGAACAACGAGGCCTTCCTCGACCGGATCTACATCGTCAAGGTGCCGTACTGCCTGCGCGTCAGCGAGGAAGTGAAGATCTACGAGAAGCTCATCCGCGGCTCGTCGCTGGCGGACGCCACCTGCGCGCCCGGCACGCTGAAGATGATGGCGCAGTTCGCGATGCTGACGCGGCTGAAGGAGCCTGAGAACTCGTCGCTGTACTCGAAGATGCAGATCTACGACGGCGAGAACCTGAAGGACACCGACCCGCGCGCCAAGAGCTACCAGGAGTACCGCGACTACGCGGGCGTCGACGAAGGCATGAGCGGCATCTCCACGCGCTTCGCGTACAAGATCCTGTCCAAGGTCTTCAACTTCGACAGCCAGGAAGTGGCCGCGAATCCGGTGCACCTGATGTACGTGCTCGAACAGCAGATCGAGCGCGAGCAGTTCCCCGCCGAGACCGAGCAGAAGTACGTCTCGTACATCAAGGAGAACCTGGCGCCGCGCTACGCGGAGTTCATCGGCAAGGAGATCCAGACCGCGTATCTCGAGAGCTATTCGGAGTACGGCCAGAACATCTTCGACCGCTACGTCACCTACGCCGACTACTGGATCCAGGACCAGGAGTACCGCGACACCGACACCGGCGAGGTGTTCGATCGCAGCGCGCTGAACGCCGAACTCGAGAAGATCGAGAAGCCCGCGGGCATCTCGAATCCGAAGGACTTCCGCAACGAGATCGTCAACTTCGTCCTGCGCGCGCGTGCGCAGAACGCGGGCAAGAACCCGCTGTGGACGAGCTACGAGAAGCTGCGCGTGGTCATCGAGAAGAAGATGTTCTCCAACACGGAGGAGCTGCTGCCAGTCATCAGCTTCAACGCGAAGGCGAGCGCCGACGAGGCCCGCAAGCACGAGGACTTCGTCAACCGCATGGTGCAGAAGGGGTACACGCCCAAGCAGGTTCGGTTGCTCTGCGAGTGGTACCTCCGCGTGCGGAAGTCTTCCTGACCACGGGCCGCCCTTAGCCAAGAGTCCGCTGCGCGATTCCGCCTCCCAACGACGGATCCGCAGCGCCCACCGCGCCAACCGCGTCTCCACATGCTGCAGCAGATCATCGATAGAAGGCTGTCCGGCAAGAACAAGTCGGTCGGCAACCGCGAGCGCTTCCTGCGCCGCCACAAGGCGCAGATCCGCGAGGCCGTGCGCCGCGCGGTCGATGGCCGCGGCATCCGCGACCTCGAGCAGGGCGAAGACGTCCACATCCCCAAGCGCGACCTGAGCCAGCCGGTGTTCGGCCACGGCCAGGGCGGCAAGCGCGAGGCGGTGCATCCGGGCAACAGCGAATACGTCACCGGCGACCGCATCAAGCGTCCGGACGGCGGCGGTGGGGGCGGCTCGGGCAGCGGCCAGGCGAGCGACTCCGGCGAGGGCGACGACGACTTCGTCTTCCACCTCACCAAGGAAGAGTTCATGCAGGCGTTCTTCGACGACCTCGCGTTGCCGAACCTCACGCGCACGCAGCTCGCCGAGATCCCGGAGTACAAGTCGCACCGTGCCGGCTTCGTCAACGACGGCACGCCCAGCAATCTCAGCATCGTGCGTTCGATGCGCGGCGCGCTCGGCCGGCGCATCGCGCTCAGCGCCGACAGCCGCCATGAGCTGCACGAGGCCGAGGAAGCGCTCGCGCTGCTCGAGGAGCAGGGCGCGCACGACGAGGTCTCGCTCAAGCAGAAGGCCGACCTGATCGAACGCATCAAGTTCCTGAAGGGCCGCATCGCGCGCGTGCCCTTCCTCGATCCGCTGGACCTGAAGTTCCGCAACCGCGTGCGGGTGCCGGTGCCGTCCACGCGCGCCGTGATGTTCTGCGTGATGGACGTGTCTGGCTCGATGGACGAGTCGCGCAAGGACCTGGCCAAGCGCTTCTTCATCCTGTTGTACCTGTTCCTGACGCGGCACTACGACAAGATCGAGGTCGTCTTCATCCGCCACCACACGCAGGCCGCCGAGGTCGACGAGCAGAACTTCTTCCACGCCACCGAGACGGGCGGCACGGTCGTCTCCAGCGCACTGGTGCTGATGGACGAGATCATCCGCTCGCGCTATCCGAGCGACCAGTGGAACATCTACGGCGCGCAGGCCAGCGACGGCGACAACTGGCACCACGACAGCGGCCGTTGCCGCGAGTTGCTGATGGACAAGATCCTGCCCAAGTGCCGCTACTTCGCCTACGTGCAGGTGGCCGAGCCCGAACAGAACCTGTGGGAAGAGTACCAACGCCTGGTCGGCGAGGTGCCGCACTTCGCGATGCGCAAGGCGATCGAGGCCTCGCAGATCTATCCGGTGTTCCGCGAATTGTTCAAGAAGGAAGGGGCGCAGGCATGAGCCCGCACGGCCGCCCGAAGGGCGAATACCCCCGCCTGGCGGGGAGGCGCGCAGCGCCAGGGGTGCTCACATGACGTTCCTCGAGAACCGCCGCGCGGTCGGCCGCAACGCGAGCGCCGACGAATATGGTGGCCGGCGTCGGGCGGGACCACCGGTCGAACTCGCACCGCTGAGGGAGCGCCCGTCGCAGCCGCTGCCGTCGCCCAGCGACTGGACGTTCGACATGATCGAGCAGTACCACGAGGTGATCCGCGAGACGGCGCAGCGCTTCGGCCTCGACACCTACCCGAACCAGCTCGAGATCATCACCTCCGAGCAGATGATGGACGCCTACGCCAGCGTGGGCATGCCGGTGAACTACCGCCACTGGAGCTACGGCAAGGAGTTCATCGCCACCGAGAAGAACTACAAGCGCGGCCAGATGGGCCTGGCCTACGAGATCGTCATCAACTCCGAGCCGTGCATCTCCTACCTGATGGAGGAGAACACGATGGCGATGCAGGCGCTCGTCATCGCGCACGCGGCCTACGGCCACAACAGCTTCTTCAAGGGCAACTACCTGTTCCGGATGTGGACGGACGCGTCGTCGATCATCGACTACCTCGTCTACTCGAAGAACTACGTCGCCGAGTGCGAGGGCCGCTACGGGCTCGACGCCGTCGAGGAGCTGCTCGACTCCTGCCACGCGCTGATGAACCACGGCGTCGACCGCTACCGCCGCCCGAGCAAGCTCTCGCTCGCGCAGGAGCAGGCGGCGCGCGCCGATCGCGAGGCCTACGCGCAGTTGCAGGTCAACGACCTGTGGCGCACGCTGCCGCGCAAGGCCGCCAGCGACGACGCCGCCGCGCCCGAGCGCCGCTTCCCGAGCGAGCCGCAGGAAAACCTGCTGTACTTCATCGAGAAGAACGCACCGCTGCTGGAGCCGTGGCAGCGCGAGATCGTGCGCATCGTGCGCAAGATCGCGCAGTACTTCTATCCGCAGCGCCAGACGCAGGTGATGAACGAAGGCTGGGCCACGTTCTGGCACCACCGGCTGCTCAACCAGATGTACGACGACGGGTATCTCGCCGACGGCATGATGATCGAGTGGCTCAAGTCGCACACCAACGTCGTCGCGCAGCCGCCGGTCACTTCGCGCAACTATTCGGGCATCAACCCGTACGCGCTGGGCTTCGCGATGTACACCGACATCAAGCGCATCTGCGAAAAGCCGACCGACGAGGATCGCCAGTGGTTCCCCGACTTCGCCGGCACGCCGTGGCTGCCGACGCTCGACCACGCGATGCGCAACTTCAAGGACGAGAGCTTCATCGGCCAGTACCTGTCGCCCAAGCTGATGCGCGACTTCCGGCTGTTCGCGATCGTCGACGACGAGAAGGACAGCGAGCTCGAGATCGCCGCCATCCACGACGAGAACGGCTACCGCTCGCTGCGCGAGGCGTTGTCGCGCCAGTACGACCTGGGCTCGCGCGAGCCCAACATCCAGGTCTGGAACGTGAACCTTCGAGGCGACCGCTCGCTGACGCTGCGCCACACGCAGCACAACGACCGGCCCTTGCACGACAGCTCGCAGGAGGTGCTCAAGCATGTCGCCCGGCTGTGGGGCTTCGACGTGCACCTGGAGAGCGTCAACGGCAAGGGCGAGAGCGCGCGTCGCTGGTCCGTCTCCCCGACCAAGGCCTGACCGGGCGACCCCTATCGTTTTCCAGCAGATCGGCCCCTGTGGAGAATTCCCCACGTGACGGGGCGCGTTTCTGGATGTAACGTCCGGCGCTGGACAAGAGGGAGGGAGGTTTCGATGCTGAAGGTTGCAATGATTGCGGCGGCCGCGTTCGCGGCTGTCTCGACCGCGGCCCTGGAGAGGGGCGCCTCCACGCCGGCCGCGGCGCCGACCTCCGAGTTGCCCTGCCAGGCGGGGCACGCGCTTGATCTGGTCTGCGACATGCGGGCGATCGACATCGACGGCAACGGCACGATCTCCGCCGTCGAGCTTGCCAACTTCGCCCTGCCTGCCACAGTGTCGACGCCGCTGCAGGCTACGCCGGACACCGGCCTGGCCTTCCAGGACGCCGCCATCGAGCCCGGCTCGGTGCTGCCGGCGTCGCTGGCCCCCGAGCATTCGCAGCCGCTGATCCCGGCGCTGTTCGCCCTCGGCGCGCTCGTCGTCCTGCTGCGCAAGCGGCCGACCTGAAGCCCGTGCGCGCGCTGCGGCGCGGTCGCTACAGGCTGAAGATCTTCCCGGGGTTCATGATGTTGTGCGGATCGAGCGCCTGCTTGATCTGCCGCATCATCGCGACCGCGCCCGCGCCGGCCTCGTCGACCAGGAAGCCCTGCTTGTGCAGGCCGATGCCGTGCTCGCCGGTGCAGGTGCCGCCGGCCGCGATCGCGCGCTGCACCAGCTGGTGATTGAGCCGCTCGGCGGTCTCGCGCTCCTCGGGCAGCGCCGGGTCGATCAGGTAGGCCACGTGGAAGTTGCCGTCGCCGACATGGCCGACGATGAAGTGCGGAATGCCGGCGGCTTCTGCCTCGGCCAGCGCCTGCGTCACGGCGTCGGCCAGGCCGGAGATCGGCACGCAGCAGTCGGTGGTCACCGCGCGGCAGCCGGGCCGCAGCTGCAGCCCGGACAGGAACGCGTGGTGGCGCGCCGTCCACAGCCGCGTGCGCTCCTCGGGCGTCGTGGCCCACTGGAAGGCCGTACCGCCGTGTTCCGCGGCCAGTTCCTGTACCGTCGCCGCCTGCTCGGCGACGCTCGCCTCGCTGCCGTGGAACTCCATCAGCAGCATCGGCTTTTCGGCCAGGCCCAGCTTGTCGTGCGCGTTGACGGCAATCACGGCGTTGGCGTCCATCAGCTCGCAGCGGGCGATCGGCACGCCCATCTGGATGATCGCGATCACGGTGTCGACCGCGGCGGTTGCGTCGTCGAACGAGCAGATGGCCGCGGCCACGCTCTCGGGCAACGGATGCAGCTTCAGCGTGACCTCGGTGATCACGCCCAGCGTGCCCTCGCTGCCCACCATCAGCCGTGTCAGGTCGTAGCCGGCGCTCGACTTGCGCGCCCGCGTGCCGGTGCGGATCACCTCGCCGCTGGCCGTGACCACCGTCAGCGCCAGCACGTTCTCGCGCATCGTGCCGTAGCGGACGGCGTTGGTGCCCGAGGCCCGCGTGGCCGACATGCCGCCGAGCGTCGCGTCGGCGCCCGGATCGATCGGGAAGAACAGCCCCGAATCCTTGATCTCGCGATTGAGCTGCATGCGCGTGACGCCGGCCTGCACGGTGACGGTCAGGTCGTCGGCGTCCAGTTGCAGCACGCGCCCCATGCGCGAGACGTCGACGCTGACGCCGCCCTGCACCGCCAGCAGATGGCCTTCCAGCGACGAGCCCGCGCCGTACGGGATCACCGGCACGCGATGCTCGGACGCGGTCGCGACGACGAAGGCGACGTCCTCGGTGCTCTCGCAGAACACCACCGCTTCCGGCGGCGGCGCATCGAACGGCGACTCGTCGCGACCGTGCTGCTCGCGCACCGCGAGCGAGGTGACGAAGCGCTCGCCGAAACGCGCGCGCAGGGCATCGATCATGGCGGCCGGCATGAGGCGCGGCAGGACGTTGAGGGAGAAATCGACGGCGGTGTTCATGGCAGTTCCAGGTGGCATTCGAGTCTACGCCGATGGCCGGGCCGTCGCAGGCGGCGGGTCGGCGTCTAAACTCCCGCCCATGGCCAATCGACTTTCCCAGATCGCGACCCGCACCGGCGACGACGGCACCACCGGGCTCGGCGACGGCACGCGCGTGCCCAAGAGCCACGGACGCATCGCCGCGATGGGTGATGTGGACGAGCTGAACTCGCACCTCGGCGTGCTGCTGGCCGAGCCGCTGCCCGACGACGTGCGCGACCTGCTGGTGACGATCCAGCACGAGCTGTTCAACCTTGGCGGAGAGCTGTCGATCCCCGGCTACACGCTGCTGAAGGACGACGCCGTCGCGGCGCTCGACGCCGCGCTGGCGCACTACAACGCGACGCTGCCTCGGCTGGCGGAGTTCATCCTGCCCGCGGGCACGCGCAGCGCGTCGCTCGCGCACGTCGCGCGCGCGGTCGCGCGGCGCGCGGAACGCGCGGTGGTGACGTTGACGGGCAGCGAGACGATCAACTCGGCGCCGCGGCTGTTCCTGAATCGCCTGTCCGACCTGCTGTTCGTCCTGGCGCGCGTGCTCAATCGCGCGAACCTCGACGGCCTCGGCGGCGACGACGTCTACTGGCACAGCGCGCGGCTGGCGCGCGCGCAGGATCCAGACGTCAACTAGCCTTGCTCTTGCGACGGGCGAGCACGGCGTCGCGCAGCACGTCCAGCACGGTGATCGAATCGTCCCAGCCGATGCAGCCATCGGTGATGCTCTTGCCGTACTCGAGCGCACCCGGGTCGTCCTTGCCCGGCGTGAACTTCTGCGCGCCGGCGGTGAGATGGCTCTCCACCATCACGCCGAAGATGCAGCCGTTGCCCGAGGCCACCTGGTCGCCGACGTCGCGCGCGACCGCCACCTGGCGCTCGTACTTCTTTTCGCTGTTGGCATGGCTGAAGTCGATCATCAGCTTGCACTCGAGCTTGGCCGCCTCGAGTTCGGCGCAGGCGGCTCGCACGCTGGCCGCGTCGTAGTTGGGCGCCTTGCCGCCGCGCAGGATCACGTGGCAGTCCTTGTTGCCCTTGGTCTCGACGATCGCGACCTGGCCGTTCTTGTGCACCGACATGAAGTGATGCGGACGCCCGGCCGCCTGGATCGCGTCGATCGCGATCTTGAGGTTGCCGTCGGTGCCGTTCTTGAAGCCGACAGGCGCCGACAACCCCGACGCCAGTTCGCGATGCACCTGGCTCTCGGTGGTGCGCGCGCCGATCGCGCCCCAGCTGATCAGGTCGCCGATGTATTGCGGCGAGATGACGTCCAGGAACTCGCCGGCGGCGGGCACGCCGATGCGGTTGATGTCGACCAGCAGCTGGCGCGCGATGCGCAGGCCCTCGTGGATGCGGTAGCTCTCGTCGAGGTACGGATCGTTGATCAGGCCCTTCCAGCCGACCGTCGTGCGCGGCTTCTCGAAGTAGACGCGCATCACGATCTCCAGCGTGTCGGCGTACTTCTCGCGTTCCGCCTTGAGCTTGCGCGCGTATTCGAGCGCGGCGGCCGGGTCGTGGATGGAGCACGGGCCGATCACCACCAGCAGCCGGTCGTCGGCGCCGCCCAGGATGTTGCGCACCGCGCTGCGCGTGTTGCCGATCAGCGTCTCCACCGGCGTGCCGGCGATCGGGAAGAAGCGGATCAGGTGCTCGGGCGGCGGCAGCGGCGTGACGTCGCGGATGCGCTGGTCGTCGGTGTCGCTGGTGCGTTCGCTCAGCGACAGGGTGTGGCGCGCCTCGGTCGGCGGTTTCGGATTCGTCATCGTCGTCTTTCCAGTCTGGCGTCGTTGCTTGGCTGGCGGGCACCGGCGAAAAAAAACCGCCGGGTTTGCCGGCGGTCTTTTGAAGGTCTCGTCTGCTTACTTGCGCGCGATTGCTTCTCCAGCCACCTGACGGGGCGAGAACCAAAAGTACGAAAAGAAGAAACGCGAGACGTTCATGGAAATTCGAATGTAGCACGCGAGCCAGAAATCCAAGCTTCGCGCACGGGCAACCCAGCTTTCAGGCGGTCCCGCCGACAACCAGGCCGTCGATGCGCAGCGTCGGCTGGCCGACGCCCACCGGCACGCTCTGGCCTTCCTTGCCGCAGACGCCCACGCCCGAGTCGAGCTCCATGTCGTTGCCGATCATCGAGATGCGCGTGAGCGCCTCCGGGCCATTGCCGATCAGCGTGGCGCCCTTGACCGGATAGAGGATCTTGCCGTTCTCAACCCAGTAGGCCTCGCTCGCGGAGAACACGAACTTGCCGCTGGTGATGTCGACCTGGCCGCCACCGAAGTTGGTCGCGTACAGGCCGCGCTTGATCGACGCGACGATCTCCTCGCGCGGCTTGTCGCCGGCCAGCATGTAGGTGTTGGTCATGCGCGGCATGGGAGTGTGCGCGTAGCTCTCGCGGCGGCCGTTGCCGGTGGGCTTGACGCCCATCAGGCGCGCATTCATCGAGTCCTGGATGTAGCCGCGCAGGATGCCGTCCTCGATCAGCACGTTGCGCTGGCTCGCATTGCCTTCGTCGTCGACGTTGAGCGAGCCGCGGCGATCGGCGATCGTGCCGTCGTCGAGCACGGTGACGCCCTTGGCCGCGACGCGCTTGCCGATGCGGCCCGCGAACGTGCTCGAGCCCTTGCGGTTGAAGTCGCCTTCGAGGCCGTGGCCGACCGCCTCGTGCAGCAGCACGCCGGGCCAGCCCGGGCCGAGGACGACCGTCATCTCACCGGCCGGCACCGGGCGCGACTCGAGGTTGACCAGCGCCGCGTTGACCGCCTGGTCGACGTACTTGGCCAGGATCGAGTCGGTGAAGTAGCCGAGCCCGAAGCGCCCGCCGCCGCCGCCCGAGCCCGTCTCGCGACGGCCGTTCTGCTCGGCAATGACGGTGATCGACAGCCGCACCAGCGGCCGCACGTCGGCCGCGCGCGTACCGTCGGCGCGCGCGATCAGCACCACATCGTGCTCGGCGGCGAGGCCGGCCATCACCTGCACGATGCGCGGGTCGCGCGCGCGGGCCATCTTCTCGATGCGCTCCAGCAGCGCGACCTTCTGCGTCGAGTCCAGCGTGGCGATCGGGTCGGCCGTGCCGTACAACAGGCGGCTGGTGGAGATCTTCGTCTTCGTCTGCAGCTTGACGCGGCGGCTCTGGCCGGCCGCGGCGATCGCGCGCACGGTGCGAGCGGCGTCCATCAACGACGCGGCCGAGATGTCGTCGGAGTAGGCGAACGCCGTCTTCTCGCCGGCGACGGCGCGCACGCCGACGCCCTGGTCGATCGAGAAGCTGCCGCTCTTGACGATGCCTTCCTCGAGGCTCCAGCCCTCGTGGCGCGTGGTCTGGAAGTAGAGGTCGGCGTCGTCGACCTTGTGCTCGCCCATCGCGGCCAGCGTGGCGGCGAGGTGGGCCTCGGTGAGGCCGAACGGCTCGAGCAGCAGGCCTTCGGCGATGGCCAGGCGTTCGATCGTGGGTTCGCGTGAGATCACGGCGGGCTCCTGAATGAGGGGCTGAGGCGGATGCCGGTCAGCGGGGGAATGCGGATCATTTTGCAAGGATTCGGCACAGCCCGGTCGGCGAAGTCTGACAGGTTAAATGGCCGAATGCCGCGCGCTGCAGCTTGACCCTTGGCCCTCGCAGACATCACTCGTCGCCGTCTTCGGCCTCGGGCGCGTCCGCGCGCCACGCGAGCGCCTGCGCGTAGAGACGCTTGCGCGGCAGGCCGCACAGCTCCGCGGCGATGGCCGAGGCCTGCTTCAGCGGCAGCTCGCGCAACAGCACGCGCAGCGTACGTTCGGCGTCCGCGGGCAGGGCGTCCGCCTGCGCCGCCTGCGCGAGGGCGGCGTGCAGCACCAGCACGAACTCGCCGCGACGGTGATTGGCGTCGGCCGCGAGCCAGGGCGCGAAGTCGGCCACCGGCAGCGTCACGACCTGCTCGAACTGCTTCGTCAGCTCGCGGCACACGGTGAGCTTGCGCGGCGTGTCGCCGCCACCGAGCGCCTCGCCCATCGCCGCGGCCAGCGCCTCGATGCGGTGCGGCGCCTCGAAGATCACTGTTGACTGGCGGGCGTCCTTCAGGCGCGCAAGTTCGGTCGCACGCTCCTGCGCCTTGCTCGAGAGGAAGCCCGCGAACGCGAAGCCGAGCGTGCCCGTGTCGCCCGCCACGCTCAGCGCGGCGATCGCGCTGCTCGCGCCCGGCAGGGGCATCACACGGTAGCCCGCGGCGGCCACGACCTGCACCAGCACCGCTCCCGGATCGGACACGGCCGGCGTGCCGGCGTCGCTGATGTAGGCGACGCGCTCGCCCGCGGCCAGGCGCGCACACACCTGTGCCGCGCCGACGCGCTCGTTGTGCTCGTGCAGCGCCAACAGCGGCTTTTCCAGGCCGAAATGCCGCAGGAAGGCACCGCTGGTACGCGTATCCTCGCAGCCGATGGCGTCGGCCAATGCGAGCGCGTGCAGCGCGCGCAGGCTGATGTCGGCAAGGTTGCCGATCGGCGTGGCCACCACGTACAGGCAGCCACGCGGGTAGTCCTGCAGGCCGGCCACGGCCGCGGCGGTCTGCAGCGTCTGGCGCAGGCCGACGGCCGCGGCGGGGGCGTCTTCGCCGGAAGCCGGCAGGGAGTGATCGGACACGATGGCTTGGCCTTGGGTGAAGCGGACGAACGCGATGGATGCGGGCAGCCCTGCGGACGCTGCGACGGCGGGGGAGACCGCGCGTGCACGCACCGGACGCCTCGGCGAGACGCTGGCGCAGCGCTACCTCGAGGCGCGCGGGCTGCGCGTCCTCGAGCGCAATTATCGAGTGGCGCGCGGTCGCTCCCGCCTCGGCGGCGAAATCGACCTGATTCTGCTCGACACCGACGGCACGCTGGTGTTCGTCGAAGTGCGCGTGCGCAACGGCAAGCTGGGCGGCGGCGCCGCGGCCAGCGTCAGCGCGGCCAAGCGCGCGCGGCTGGTCTACGCGGCACGGACCTATCTGTCGCGGTTGTCACGGATACCGCCCTGCCGGTTCGACGTCGTCGCGGTGGACGGCGATCGCGTGCAGTGGCTGAGGGCCGCGTTCGACGAGTGTTGAAACTCGGATCCATGCCTGCACGGGCTCTTCGGCGCGGAAGCCGCTTACTTGATCGGTGCAAACCCTTGCTTTGAAGATCGCGAGACACGCCCGGTACGGGCTCCGCCTCCGGGCCGCGCATCGCGAGATGGGCCGCCCGGCGCGCGTTCGGGCCGGAAACGTCCGCAACGGAACTCGACAGCACGATGAGACTCTGTCCTACGAGGTGCTGAACTATGATCCGCGCGCGGTCTCTCCCTCCCGGCCGCGCCACTCCCCTGTCCATGCTCGAACCCCGCATCCAACAGCATTTCTTCGAAAGCGCCGACCTGAGCTACCAGGCGGCTGAAGCCATGGCCCGCCCGATCGCCGACGCCGCGCAGGCGATCGTCGATTGCGTCACCGCCGGCGGCCGCATCTGGGTGCATGGGCGCGGCGTCGCCCAGGCGCCGGCGCAGTTGCTCGGCGCCGCGCTGTCGGGTCGCTTCGAGCGCGAGCGCCCGGGCCTCGCCGCGATGGTGCTGGCGATCGATCCGCTGCTGCTGTCCGAGGCGCGGGCGCCCGAGGACGACGCCCCGGCCGTCACGCAGTTGCGCGTGCTGGGGCAGGCCGGCGACGTGCTGGTCGCCTTCGCGCTGCGTCCCGACGACGCGCTGCTGGCTGCCGTCGTCGGCGCGGCGCACGAGCGCGAGATGAGCGCGCTGGTCTTCGCCGGGCGCGAGCCGGGCGCCAACGCCTCACGGCCGGCCGGCCAGGCCATCACGGCCGAGACCGACATCTGGATCACCATCCCGCACGAGCGCGCCGCGCGCATCTGCGAACTCCAACTGCTGACGCTGCACGCCCTGTGCGATGCCGTCGACCTCCAACTCCTTGGCGACGCCGACCTCTGATGAACATGCACACCTCCTCCTCGCCCATCCGCCATCGACACCCGCTTGCCACCACCGCGCTCGTCGGCGCGCTGGCCGTCGCCACGCTCGCGCCGTTGCAGGGTTGCATCGCGCTCGTGGGCGCCGGCGCCGTCGGCGCCGGCATGTCCTTCAACGACCGCCGCACCGGCGGCGCGCAGATCGAGGACCAGTCGATCGAGCTGAAGGCCGGCCCGCGCATCCGCGAGGCGATCGGCGACAAGGCCCACATCAACGTGACGAGCTACAACCGCATCGCGCTGGTCACGGGCGAGGTGGCCACCGACGCCGACAAGGCCGCGGCGGAGAAGGCGGTCGCCGGCATCGAGGGCGTCACCACCGTCGTCAACGAGCTCGAGGTCGGCCCGAACAGCACGATCAGCACGCGCTCCAGCGACACCGTGATCACCACCCGCGTGAAGAGCGCGCTGATCGACGCGAAGGACATCCAGTCCAGCGCGATCAAGGTCGTCACCGAGCGCGGCAACGTCTACCTGATGGGCCGCGTCAGCGAACGCGAGGCCGCGCGCGCCGCCGACATCGCGCGCTCGCAGCCCAGCGTGCTGAAGGTCGTGCGCGTGTTCGAGATCCTCACCGACGAGCAGCTGAGCAATCTCAAGTAAACGGCACTGCCTGCACCAACGAGAACGGACGCCGCGGCGTCCGTTTCTCATGGCGCGAACGCCGGCCTACTTGTTCAGCAGCCGGATCAGGCTGGAGGTGTCCCAGCGACCGCCGCCGCGATTCTGGATCTCGGCGTAGAACTGGTCGATCAGCGCCGTGGCCGGCAGGCGGGCGCCGTTGCGGCGCGACTCGTCCAGCACCAGCCCGAGATCCTTGCGCATCCAGTCGACGGCGAAGCCGAAGTCGAACTTGTCGTCGACCATCGTCTTGCCGCGGTTGTCCATCTGCCAGCTCTGCGCGGCCCCCTTGCCGATGACGTCGAGCACGGCGGGCATGTCCAGCCCCGCGCGCGCGCCGAACGCCACGGCCTCGGCCAGGCCCTGGACAAGCCCGGCGATGCAGATCTGGTTGACCATCTTGGCGAGCTGGCCGGAGCCGCTGTCGCCCAGCCGCGTGACGGCGCGCGAGAACGCCATCGCGACCGGCTTCATCGCGTCGAACGGCGCGGCGTCGCCGCCGCACATCACCGTGAGCATCCCGTTGATCGCCCCCGCCTCGCCGCCGGACACCGGCGCATCGACGAAGTGCAGCCCGCGCGACCTCGCCATGCCGTGCAGCTCGCGCGCGATGTCGGCCGACGCGGTCGTGTGGTCGATCAGGATTGCGCCGGGCGCCATGCCGGCGAACGCGCCGTCCTGGTCGCCGGTCACCACCGCGCGCAGGTCGGCGTCGTTGCCGACGCAGGCGAACACGAATTCGGCGCCCTCGGCCGCGGCGCGCGGCGTCGAGGCCGCCCTGCCACCGTGCTTGTCGACCCACGCATGCGCCTTGGCGGCGGTGCGGTTGTAGACGGTCACCTGGTGCCCGGCGGCGGCGAGGTGGCCGGCCATCGGGCCGCCCATCACGCCGAGGCCGAGGAAGGCGACCTTCTTCGAGGGAGTCTGTTCGTAGGTCTTTGCCATCGGTCGTGCGGCCTCAGCCGAAGGTCATGTGTTCGGTGCCGGCGGCGAGATCGGTCGAGCGCGAGCGTTCGCTGTCGAGCTTGATCTGCAGGCGCAGGTCGTTGACCGAGTCGGCGTTGCGCAGCGCGTCCTCGTACGTGATCAGGTTGGCCTCGTACATGTCGAACAGCGCCTGGTCGAAGGTCTGCATGCCGAGCTCGCGCGAGCGCTTCATCAGGTCCTTCAGGTCGCCCACCTTGCCCTGGAAGATCAGGTCGGCCACCAGCGGCGTGTTGAGCAGGATCTCGACGGCGGCGACGCGGCCCTTGCCCTCCTGGCGCGGCAGCAGGCGTTGCGAGATCAGCGCCTTCATGTTGAGCGACAGGTCCATCAGCAGCTGCAGCCGGCGCTCTTCCGGGAAGAAGTTGATCATCCGGTCCAGCGCCTGGTTGGCGCTGTTGGCGTGCAGCGTGGCCATGCACAGGTGGCCGGTCTCGGCGAAGGCGATGGCCAGGTCCATCGTCTCGCGGTCGCGGATCTCGCCCATCAGGATGACGTCGGGCGCCTGGCGCAGCGCGTTCTTCAGCGCCATCTCCCAGCTGTCGGTGTCGATGCCGATCTCGCGCTGGGTGACGATGCAGTTCTTGTGCGGGTGCACGAACTCCACCGGGTCTTCCACCGTGATGATGTGGCCGAAGGTGTTCTCGTTGCGCCAGTCGAGCATCGCGGCCTGCGAGGTCGTCTTGCCCGAGCCGGTGGCGCCCACCATGATGATCAGGCCGCGCTTGGTCAGCGCGACGTCCTTCAGCACGCGCGGCAGGCCGAGGCTGTCGATGGTGGGGATCTCCTGCGGAATCGTCCGCAGCACGATGCCCACGTGGCTCTGCTGCAGGAACGCGCTGCAGCGGAAGCGGCCGATGCCCGCGGGCGAGATCGCGAAGTTGCACTCCTTCGTGCGCTCGAAATCGGAGGCCTGCTTGTCGTTCATGATGGCCCGCGCCAGCGCCATCGTGTGCGCGCCGGTGAGCGGCTGCGGCGACACCTTGGTGACCTTGCCGTCGACCTTGATCGCCGGCGGGAAGTCGGCCGTGAGGAAGAGGTCGGAGCCGTTGCGCGTGACCATCAGGCGCAGCAGGTCATTGACGAACTTCGATGCTTGTTCTCTTTCCATGGCCTTCAACCTTTCAATGTCTGCAGCCCGGATCTTGCCAGCACTGGGCAAGACCAGCCGTGATCAATGGCAACCGCTCACTCGCGCGTGAGCAGCGCCGACAGCCTTGCGCTGACTTGCCGCAACCGCAGCGACAGCCGGCGCGCGAGCCAGGCCAGCAGCGCGGCCGCGAGCCGCGGCTCGTGCTGCATCATGCGGTCGAGCGCGGCCGCGCCGAGCACGGCGAACTTGGCCGACGTGAGCGTGGTGCAGGCCGAGAAGCGCGCGCCGGCATCGAGCAGCGACATCTCGCCCAGCACGTCGCCCGCGCGCGATTCGCCCAGGCGCGCCTTCGCGCCCCACGGCTGCACGCGCTCGACGGCGACGGTGCCGTCGAGGACGATCAGCAGGAAGTCGCCCTGCTCGTCCTGCCCGATCACCTGGCGGCCGGCCTCCACCTGCACGTACTCGAGGTAGTTGCCGAACACCGACAGCGCCTCCGGCCCGAGCTGCGACAGCTGCGGATCCTGGCCGAACAGCTTGACCAGCGCCAGCGTGCCGAGTGCCGGGTCGTACGGCTTGGTGTGCAGGTCCAGGCTGCGCGTGTCCCAGCTCACCATCAGCTGGGTGTCCTGATGCCCCTCCTGGAACTGCGTGGCGAAATAGCTCGAGGAGCCGTCCTGCTGCGCGACGGCCAGCGGCGTGGGCTTGCGGCGAAACCGGGCGAAGAGGTTTTTCACGGACAGCGCGTTTGGCGAGGGGAATCAGCCCGGGAAGTTTTCCGGGAATTTGGCCTTCTGGCGAGCTTCCGAAGGAGCGACGATGTTGCGGCGCACGAGATCGGCCAGGCACTGGTCGAGCGTCTGCATTCCCGCTGAATTGCCGGTCTGGATCGACGAGTACATCTGCGCGATCTTGTTCTCGCGGATCAGGTTGCGGATCGCCGCGGTGCCCAGCATGACCTCGTGCGCCGCGACGCGGCCGTTGCCGTCCTTGGTCTTGCACAGGGTCTGCGAGATGACGGCGACCAGCGACTCGGACAGCATCGCGCGCACCATGTCCTTCTCGGCCGCGGGGAACACGTCGACCACGCGGTCGATCGTCTTGGCGGCGCTGGAGGTGTGCAGCGTGCCGAAGACCAGGTGGCCCGTTTCCGCGGCGGTCAGCGCCAGGCGGATGGTTTCCAGGTCGCGCATTTCGCCGACGAGGATGCAGTCCGGATCCTCGCGCAGCGCCGAGCGCAGCGCGTTGGAGAAGCTGAGCGTCTGCGGGCCGACTTCGCGCTGGTTGATCAGGCACTTCTTGGACTCGTGCACGAACTCGATCGGATCCTCGATGGTCAGCACGTGGCCGTAGCTGTTGTCGTTGAGGTGGTCGATGATCGCGGCGAGCGTCGTCGACTTGCCGGAGCCGGTCGGGCCGGTGACGAGCACGAGGCCGCGCGGTTTCATCGCGAGGTCCGCGAAGATCTTGGGGCAGTTCAGCTGCTCCAGCGTCAGGATCTTGGACGGGATGGTCCGGAACACGGCGGCCGCGCCGCGGTTCTGGTTGAATGCGTTGACGCGAAAGCGCGCCAGACCCTGGATCTCGAACGAGAAATCGCACTCCAGCGTGTCTTCGTAGTGCTTGCGCTGGGTGTCGTTCATGATGTCGTACACCAGGCCGTGGACCTGCTTGTGGGACATCGGATCGACATTGATGCGGCGAACGTCGCCGTGCACGCGGATCATGGGGGGCAGGCCCGACGACAGGTGCAGGTCGGATGCCTTGTTCTTGACCGAAAACGCGAGCAGTTGGGTGATGTCCATGTGGTCCGTGACCCCCGCAAGGGCTTATGCTCCGGCCCGAATGGCCAGCATCGCAGAGAACATACTACAAGTCCGGGGGCGAATATCGTCCGCTTGTCGGGCATTTGACCGCCTTCCGGCAACCGTTCACCTGCTGGCGGTGAGCAAGACGTGTCCGGGTGTTTCAGTGCGCGAGGCCTTCGCCGCCGGCCAGCGCGATTTCGGCGAGAACTACGTGCAGGAAGCGCTGGGCAAGATCGTCGAGCTCGCCGATCTGCGCCCGGACGCCGGCGACCCGATCCGCTGGCACCTGATCGGCCCGCTCCAGAGCAACAAGGCGCGCGAGGTCGCGGCGAACTTCGACTGGGTGCACTCGGTCGACCGGATGAAGCTGGCGCAGCGGCTGTCCGACCTGCGTCCGCCCGCGATGGCGCCGCTGCAGGTCTGCCTGCAGGTCAACATCAGCGGCGAGGACAGCAAGAGCGGCGTCGCGCCGGAGGCGGCGCTGGCGCTCGCGCGCGAGGTGGCGGCGCTGCCGCGGCTGAAGCTGCGCGGCCTGATGGCGATCCCGGAGCCGGCTGGCGACCTGGCCGCTCAGCGCGCACCGCATCGGGCGCTGCGCAAGCTGTTCGAGGCGTTGAACAGCGAGGGCCTGGGGCTGGACACCCTGTCGATCGGCATGAGCGCCGACCTGGAGGCGGCGATCGCCGAAGGGGCGACCTGGGTGCGCGTGGGGACGGCGATCTTCGGCTCGCGTCCCGCGAAGTCGGAGCCGACACCCTGAGCGATCGCTCACACCCGCGGGCGCGAGCGACACGCCGTTCAGCGGCGCAGCAGCGCGAATTCCTGCAGGGCGGCGGGCTCGTCGATGGGGGCGAACACCTCGACCACCGACAGGCCGTCGCGAAGATCCAGCGTCGAGTCCATGAAGCCGTTGAAGCGCAGCGACGGATCGTATTCGGCCTCGCCCAGCATCTCGATGGCTTCCAGCGTCGGCCAGGTGCGGTGGTAGGTCACGGCGTTGCTGTTCATCGCGGCACGCACCATCGTGCGGGCGGCCTGCGTACGGGCCCACTCGTTGGCGGCGTGGTTGGTGTTGGCGATGTAGGCGGCGGCTGCGTTCATGGTGGAAACCTCGGCAAGTTCGGTGTTTCGGTGGCTGAACGTGGCGTTCAACCGATGACTGAACTTTGCCCGGGGAGGTAACCAAACGCATCCCTCGGGTGGGGGGCCACCGTTGGGGGGTCGCGAGCGTGAACTTGTTCTCAGACCGGCAGCGCCGTGGTGTTCTTCAGTTCTTCCATCACCGCGTAGGTGCGCACGTCGCGCACGCCGGGCAGGCTCCAGGCGACGGCCGCCACCAGGTCGCGGTAGGCACCCATGTGGGCCACGCGCGTCTTGAGCAGGTAGTCGAAGCCGCCGGCCACCTCGTGGCATTCGAGGATCTCCGGACGCAGCTGCACCGCGGCCTTGAACGCCTCGTTGACAGCGTTGCTCATGGCGGCCAGCCGCACCTCGGCGAACACCAGCAGCCCGGCCTGCAGCAGGTTCGGGTTGAGGCGCGCGTTGAAGCCGAGGATGGTGCCGTCGCGCACCAGCCGCTTGACGCGCTCGTGCGTGCTCGCCGACGACAGCCCGACCGCCGCCGCCAGCTTCAGGTTGGTGATGCGGCCGTCGGCCTGCAGGATGCGCAGCAGCCGCAGGTCGAGCTCGTCGAGCGCGCCGGCGGACGCGGCCGGCGCCTCGGCGGCCTTCGCGGGGTCGGCCCCGCGCAGGCGCGAACGCGCGCGCGGCTGGCGGGCGCGCGCCACCGCAACGACGGCATCGTTGGCCGCAGCAGCGGCGGCGGCGGGTTGCAGGGCGGGATAGTCGGAAGACATGGCCTCAACGGTGCCGGATCGCAGCGCCCGCCGTTCACTGATTTGCCGCCCCGTCGCCGAGCAATCTTCGGCAATGGCCCGCGCCTGCCCGCTCAGATCGGCAGCGCGTTGGTCGTCTTGACCTCTTCCATCACCGTGTAGGTGCGCGTCTCTCGCACACCCGGCAGGCTCCAGATGACCGAGGCGATCATCTCGCGATAGGCGGCCATGTCGGCCACGCGGGTCTTGATCAGGTAGTCGAAACCGCCGGCCACGAGATGGCACTCGAGGATCTCCGGGCGGGTCTGGACGGCGGCCTTGAAGGTGTCCATGATGTCCGGAGCGGTGCGGTCGAGCAGCACCTCGATGAAGACCATCATGCTGGCGCCGAGCTTGTTCGGGTTCAGCCGGGCCTCGTAGCCGAGGATGAAGTTCTCGCGCGTCAGGCGCTTCACGCGCTCGAGCACGGCCGTGGGCGACAGGTGCACCTCCTCGGCCAGCTTCAGGTTGCTGATGCGGCCATCCCGCTGCAACACGCGCAGGATGCGGGCGTCGATCTTGTCGATGCCCTTGTCGTTGGATAGATTCGACACCGAAGACGGTTCGGGCTGGGTCTTGTTCATGCTGGACGAATCTCCGCGGTCTCTGACGAAATCCGAATTTATCTCTTGGATTCTCGCTCTAAGCTACCAAATTATCCAGTCAGGATTTCCACTGCCATGCCATCCTCCAGCCCCCAATTCGTCGCGGCGCCGCAACAGGCACGCCTGCCCTATCCGTATCGACCGGAGGTGGACGTCGTCGAGGCCGCGCTGGCCACGCTGCAAGGCCAGCTGGACTGGGCGCAGGTGATCCGCGCCGGCCGCCCGTGGGTGGAGGCCGTGCGCGACAAGCCGGCGCCGTTCTGGGCCATGGAGTCGCTGCTGCGCGAATACCCGATCTCCAGCGCCGAGGGCCTGGCGCTGATGCGCCTGGCCGAGGCCCTGCTGCGCGTGCCCGACGTCGAGACCGCGATCGCCCTGACGGCCGACCAGCTGGGCCGCGCAGACTTCGACGCCGACTCCGTCGTCGACGGCCCGCACAAGATCCTGGCCGGCATTTCCGCCAACGCGATCTCGCTGTCGAAGAAGTTCCTGCCCGGCGCCGACGGCGAGGGCGGCCTGCTCAAGCGCCTGGGCGCGAAGACGGTCGTCGCCGCCACGGTGCGCGCGATCCAGTTGCTGGGCCGCCAGTTCGTGCTGGGCCGCACCATCGCCGAGGCGATGGAAGAGGCGCAGGATCAACGCAAGGACATGGAAAGCGCGCGCCGCGGTTCGGCCAACGCCGCCACCGGCCTGCGCTTCTCGTACGACATGCTGGGCGAAGGCGCGCGCACCGAGCACGACGCCGAGCGATACCTGGCCTCGTATGCCAACGCCATCGCCGCGATCGCGCGCGGCCAGGTCGCCGCGTCGCCCGAGACAGCCGACGGCATCTCGATCAAGCTGTCCGCCTTGTTCTCGCGCTATGAGGACGGCCAGCGCGAGCGCGTGTTCGCGGAGCTGCTGCCGCGTGTGTGGTCGCTGATCGAGCAGGCCGCCCGCGCCAACCTGAACCTGACGATCGACGCCGAGGAGACCGACCGCCTCGAGCTGTCGCTCGACGTGCTGGACGCGCTCGCCGCGCGCATCGCCACCGCGTTTCCGAAGTGGACCGGCTTCGGGCTGGCCGTGCAGGCCTACCAGACGCGTGCGCTGCAGGTCGTCGAGGCCGTCGCCGAGATCGCGCGCCGCCACAAGCTGCGCTTCATGGTGCGGCTGGTCAAGGGCGCGTATTGGGACGGCGAGATCAAGCGCGCGCAGGAAGGCGGCCTGACCGGCTATCCCGTCTTCACGCACAAGGAACACACCGACATCTCGTACCTGGCCTGCGCCCGCGCGCTGATCGCCCACGCCGACGTCATCTACCCGCAGTTCGCCACGCACAACGCCGGCACCATCGCCGCGATCCTGCAGATGGCGCGCTCGAAGAACGCGGCGTTCGAGATGCAGCGCCTGCACGGCATGGGCGAGGGCATCTACCGCGAGGTGATGAAGGATCCGACGGTGGCCTGCCGCGTCTACGCGCCGGTCGGCGAGCACCGCGACCTGCTGGCCTACCTCGTGCGCCGCCTGCTGGAGAACGGCGCCAACTCGAGCTTCGTGCATCAGCTGGCCGACAACGCCGTCGACGTCGAGCGCCTGCTCGCCTCGCCGATGACCACCGCGCGCCCGTCGGCGTTCCCGATGCCGGCGTTCCTCTATCCGGTCGACCACGGCCTGCAGCGTCGCAATTCCACCGGCGCCGACCTCGCCGTGATCGCCGATCGCGCGCCGCTCGACGCCGCCGTCGCGGCCACCGTGGTCCCGCTGGTCCGCGAGGCCACCACCGAGGAAGTCATCACCGCGATGGTGACGCTGGACGACGGCTTCGCCGCCTGGAGCCAGCGCCCGGTCGACGAGCGCGCCGCCATCATCCGCCGCGCGGGCGACCTGCTCGACGCGCGCCTGGCCGAGTTCTGCGGCCTGCTGGTCAAGGAGGCGCGCAAGACGCTGGGCGACTGCGTGGCCGAGGTGCGCGAGGCGGTCGACTTCTGCCGCTACTACGCCGACCAGGCGCAGATCCGCCTGCAGGATCAGACGCTGCCCGGCCCGACCGGCGAAAGCAACGAGCTGCGCATGACCGGGCGCGGCGTGTTCGTCTGCATCTCGCCGTGGAACTTCCCGCTCGCGATCTTCGCGGGCCAGGTCGTCGCCGCGCTGGTGGCCGGCAACACCGTCGCCGCCAAGCCGGCCGAACAGACGCCGGCGGTCGCCGCGCGCATGGTCGACCTGCTGCACGAGGCCGGCGTGCCGAAGGACGCGCTCGCGCTGCTGCACGGCCCGGGCGAGACGATCGGCGCGTCGCTCACCGCGAACCTGCACTGCTCGGGCGTCTGCTTCACGGGCTCGACGCAGGTCGCCAAGATCATCCAGCGCACGCTGGCCCACAAGGACGGCCCCATCGTGCCGTTCATCGCCGAGACCGGCGGCTTGAACGCGATGATCGTCGACTCCAGCGCGCTGCCCGAACAGGTCGTCGACGCCGTCGTGCAAAGCGCGTTCCGCTCGGCCGGCCAGCGCTGCTCCGCGCTGCGCCTGCTGGTCGTGCACGGGTCGATCGCCGACGGCGTGATCGAGATGGTGCGCGGCGCGCTGGCGGAGTTGAACGTGGGCGATCCGGCACGCTTGGCTACCGACGTCGGCCCGGTGATCGACGACGAGGCCTACGGCAACGTGTCGCGCAACGTGGCTCGCCTGAAGAGGGAAGCGAAGCTTCTTGGCGAGGCCCGCGTGACGGCGCAGTTCCCGCGCCTGGTCGCGCCGGTCGCCTTCGAGCTCGGTTCCATCGCCGACCTCAAGGAAGAGATCTTCGGCCCGGTGCTGCACGTGGTGCGCTGGAACGGCGATGTCGACCAGGTGATGCACGACATCAACGAACTCGGCTACGGGCTGACGCTGGGCATCCAGACGCGCATCGACAGCCGCGCCCAGCGCCTGGCCAAGCTCGCCAAGGTGGGCAACGTCTACATCAACCGCAACATCATCGGCGCGGTGGTGGGCGTGCAGCCGTTCGGCGGCGAAGGCCTGTCGGGCACCGGCCCGAAGGCCGGCGGCCCGCACTACCTGTTCCGCTTCTGCGCGGAGCAGACGTTGACCATCAACACCGCCGCGGCCGGAGGCAACGCCGCGCTGCTGGCTGGCGAATCCGGCGGGCATTGAGCATGCGACGGGCCTGCGGCGAGCGAAGCGCCGCAGGCCCGCGCGGTGGATAGTTCCGCGGACTGCGCCGGGTCCGCGAGCGGCGGCGCAGGCTGGCGGCGGCGACTTCAGCGGCCGCGCGGAGCGGCGATGCCGCGCAGGATCAGTTCGACGCCGGCGAGAAAGTCCGCGCGGTCGTCATGCGCGCGCATCTGCGTCGCGACGCTGCGTGCGAAGGGGTAGTCGCTCTTGTCGAGCCGCGACCAGGTCGTCGCCATGTCCTCCAGGAACTCGGCGACGCGTTCGACGATGCGCACCATGGTCGCGCCGCCCGCCACCCGCGTCAGCGTCGAGCCGACCCACGGATGCGCGTCGATCGCGTCGAACAAACCCAAGGCGATCGCGCGGATGGTGGCCTGCGGCGTCGTCGCCGCCACCGGCGCCTCCGTCGCGCGCGCGACGATGGCGTCGCAGGCCGCATTCAGCAGGTCGCTCTTGTCGGCGATGTGCCAGTAGAGCGCGCCCGGGCTGGTGGCGAGACGTTCGGACAGCGCGCGGAACGTCAGGCCGGCTTCGCCGCTGCGTGCCACGTGAACGTACGTGCAGCTGGCGCGGCCCATCGAATGGATCGCCGGGATCGACTTCTCCGACCCGCCCGCCGCGCGGGCCCCCATGGCCGCGGCATTCGACGGCTGGGCGCCGCCGTTGCGGGCGCTGATCGCCCACGGCGACACGGATCCGATCGCGCATGCCATCCATGCACTTCCGCCCGACCACGCATGGCCTCGTGTGCCGGGCGTGACGCTGGTCGGCGATGCGGCGCACCTGATGGCGCCGTCCGGCGAGGGCGCCAACCTGGCCATGTTCGACGGTGCCGAGCTGGCCAAGGCCATCGTCGCGCATCCAGGCGACCTCGAAGCGGCGTTGGCGTCGTACGAGCTCGCGCTCTTTCCACGCAGCGCGGCCGAGGCGGCGGACGCGGAGGAAATCCAGCGCGTGTGCCTGGGACCCGACGCGCCGCAGAGCCTGGTCGACTTCTTCACCCAGATGCAGCCGCGACCCGTCGCGGCCTGAGTTCGACGCTCAGGCCGCGTGCGCCTTGCCCAGCAGCCACTGCAGCCCGGCCAGGTGCTGCTGGTCGTGGCTGCACAGGTAGTGGATCAGGCTGCGCAGCGTCAGCGGGCCGTAGCCCTCGAAGACGGCGGTGCGCGCCAGCTGCGCGTCGGACAGGCCCGAGATCGTCTCCAGCGTCCGCGCGCGCGCCGCGCGAAACGCGGCGAGCACGCGCGCGGGCTCGTCGCGCGCGTAGGCGCGCTCGCGCACGAGGGCGTCGGTGTCGATCGAGGCCAGCGTCGGATGCGTCTCGGCAAGCGTGCGGCGGATGCGCAGCTGGTAGCCGTCGATCTCGATGTCGCGCACATGGCACAGCTGCTCGAGGGCCGTCAGCGGCTCGCTGGGCACGCCGTCCCACGAGGACGGCGCCCAGCGCGTGAACTGCGGCGGGAAGGCGGCGAAGTGCGCCTCGAGCTGGTCGGGGAAATCGGCGAGGGCGCGGAGCGTGATGGCGTGCATCGCGCCATCTTGCCGCACGCGCGAAGTCACTGCGCGGCGCGGGCCTTGGCCGCGAGCGCGGCGAACTCCTGCTGGCCGAACGCGGTGCCCAGCATGCCCCAGCCGCCCTCGGCGGCCTCGGTGAGGATCACCCACGTGCGGCCGGCCTGCGTCGCGTCGCCCGCGAGCGTCGCGACGATCTCGGTGGCCTCCTTGACCAGCTGCTTCTGGCCGTCGCGGCTCAGCGCGCCGGGCGGCGTGATCACCTGCACGCGCACCGTACGCGCCTGCGCGGTGGCGGCGGTCTGCACCGCGGACGCCGGCAGGCGGTGGATGTAGGCCGCCGTGTTGTTGGCGTGGAATGGCCCCGGCGCCGGCACGCCTTCCGCGCGCAGCACGGCCAAGGTCAGCTGCTCGCCGAGCGCGCGATCGGCGTCGGTGGGGAACAGGTCGGCGGGGGCGTAGACGTCGATCATCGGCACGGTGGCTTCCTTCGCAAAACTATGATGATTGGCATAGAGCTTAGACTATGACGTTCAACATAGTCAAGCGGCGAGGCGACGAGTGGCAGGGGAGGTACGCAGGAAGATGATCGAAGGCGCGACGCAGCTGCTCGCGCGCCACGGGCTGCAGGCGACCTCGTTCGCCGAGGTGCTGGAACACACCGGCGCGCCGCGCGGCTCGGTCTATCACCACTTTCCGCAAGGCAAGGACCAGATGGTGGGCGAGGCGGTCGATCTCGCCGGAGCCTTCCTCGTCGGCCTCCTGGACAAGCGCGCCGGCGCGACCGCACTCGCGATCACCGAGCACTTCCTGGCGATCTGGCGCGGCGTGCTGGCGCAGTCGAAGTGCGCGTCGGGCTGCGCGGTGCTGGCCGTGGCGGTGGCCACCGACTCGCCCGACCTGTTGAACCATGCCGCCACGGTGTTCCGGCTCTGGCGCCAGCGACTCGCCGACCTGCTGGAGCAAGGCGGCCTCGCGCGCAAGCACGCGCGCCGCTTCGCGACGGTGCTGATCGCGTCGGCCGAGGGCGCCGTCGTGATGAGCCGCGCGGAGCAGGACATGGAGCCGTTCGAGACGGTGGCCAGGCAGCTGCTCGACCAGTTGCGCGCGCTCGCCGCAGCGCCCTGAGCCTGCGCGGCGCCTGTCGCTTCGTCTGGAGGGCTCGCTCATCCCTATTTCAACGGACACGCGATCGTCCGCCGCGTCGTAGTCTTGCCGACTTCACGTCCGGGAGCCGCGCATGTTCAATTCGGAAACCCTCGAAGTCGCGATCGGCATGGTGTTCCTGTTCCTGCTGATGTCGCTGGTCTGCACGGCGATCAAGGAATGGATCGAGGGTTTGCTGAAATGGCGCGCGATGGACCTGGAGCGCGCGATGCGCACCCTGCTCGACGACGACACCGGCGAGACCTCGAAGCTGCTCTACCACCACCCGATCATCTTCTCGCTCTTCCAGGGCACGTACCAGGTCGACAGGCTTCGCAAGAGCGGCTTCAACATGTGGTCGGGCGCGGACAAGCACATGCCGCTGAGCGCGCGCCGCAACCTGCCGTCGTACATCCCCACCGGCCACTTCGCGACGGCATTGATCGACCAGATCGCTCGCCGTCCGCCGCCGAAGAACACATCCGCTGCTGCCGCGCCTGAAGCGGGGAAGACCGACAAGCTCGCGAAGCTGGACATCGACCTCCTGCGCCAGGGCACCTTGGGCTATTCCGCGCACCTGCGCGACATCATCCTGTCCGCCATCGACTATGCCGACGGCGACCTCGCGCGCGTGCGCAAGGCCATCGAGCAATGGTTCGACGGCGCGATGGACCGGGCATCGGGCTGGTACAAGCGCCGCACGCAGGCTCTGCTGTTCATCATCGGCATCCTGGCCGCCGTCGTCCTCAACGTCGACTCGCTGCACATCCTGCACCGCCTGACGACCGACAAGACATTGCGCGAAAGCGTCGTGCATCGCTCCGAGGCGGCCAAGGCTCCGGCACCCGCGGCCGCCGTGTCCGCCGCCGTGCCGACCATCGACCTGACCGCGCTCAAGGAGACGCGCGCCGAACTCGAGGCGGTGGCGCTGCCGATCGGCTGGGAGCACGACGACCGGGATGCCTGGTACCACGTCGCGCCGACCCAGTTCTGCGCCGCGTCCACGGTGGACAACGAGCAGGTCACGCGCCGGTGCGATGCGGGCCACAGCCCGTTCTATTCCTGGCTGCGCATCGGCTTGGGCTGGCTCGTCACGGCGATGGCCATCATGCTCGGCGCGCCGTTCTGGTTCGATGTCCTGAACAAGATCATGATCATCCGCTCCACCGTGAAGCCGCACGAGAAGAGTCCGGAGGAGCCGTCGCAGGATGGCGGCACCCCGCCGCCGCCTGCGCCGTCGCCGGCGCCGCAACTCGACGCGTCCACGACCTAGCCGCGCCAGCCCGCGCCGGGCTGCGCCGCGTCATGAAAAAGGGCCCCGAAGGGCCCTCTCGATGATCGCGGTATCGCAATGCTTCAGGGGTACAGGCCGCGCTCTTCGCGCGCGATCAGGATGCGCTCGCAGGCGACCGCGAAGGTCGCGGTGCGCAGCGTGATCTTGTGGCGGTCGGCCGTGTCCCAGATCTTCTTGAGCGCGTCGACCATGATCTTGTCCAGGCGCACGTTGATCTCGTCCTCGCTCCAGAAGAAGCTGGAGAAGTCCTGCACCCATTCGAAGTAAGACACCGTCACGCCGCCGGCGTTGCAGATGACGTCCGGCACCACGAGGATGTTGCGCTCGAACAGCATGTCGTCGGCCTTGGACGTCGTCGGGCCGTTGGCGCCTTCGAGCACCAGCTTGGCCCTGATGCGACGCGCGCGGTCTTCGTTGATCTGGCCTTCGAGGGCGGCCGGGATCAGGATGTCGCAATCGACGTCCCAGAACTCTTCCGACTTCATCACGTCGGCGCCCTTGAAGCCGGCCACGCCGCCGGTGTTGTTGACGTGCGGGATCAGGTCGGCGAGGTCGAAGCCGTTGGCGTTGTAGATCGTGCCGGTGTGATCCTGCGCGGCGACGATCTTGCCGCCGGCCTGCGCGAAGAGCTCGGCCGCCGAGCCGCCCACGTTGCCGAAGCCCTGCACCGCGACGCGCGCGCCGTTCAGGTCCATGCCGATGCGGCGGGCCGCTTCCCTGCCGGTGACGAACACGCCGCGGCCGGTGGCCTTGATGCGGCCGGCCGAGCCGCCCAGGTGCAGCGGCTTGCCGGTGACGACGCCGGTGGACGTCGAGCCAGTGTTCATCGAGTACGTGTCCATCATCCAGGCCATGATCTGGCCGTTGGTGTTCACGTCCGGCGCCGGGATGTCCTTCTGCGGGCCGATGATCAGGCCGATCTCGCTGGTGTAGCGGCGCGTCATGCGCTCGAGTTCCTTGGTCGACAGCAGCTTGGGGTCGACGCGGATGCCGCCCTTGGCGCCGCCGAACGGCAGGTTCACGGCAGCGGTCTTGACCGTCATCCAGGCCGACAGCGCCATCACTTCTTCCAGCGTGACGTCCGGGTGGTAGCGCACGCCGCCCTTGCCGGGGCCGCGCGACAGGTTGTGCTGCACGCGAAAGCCTTCGTAGTGCGCCACGGTGCCGTTGTCGAGCTCGATGGGCACGTCGACGATCAGCGCCCGCTTCGGGCGCTTGAGGGTCTCGACCCAGCGAGCCAGGTTGCCCAGGTAGGGCACCACGCGATCGACCTGCGACAGGTACGTGCCCCACGGGCTGTCACCGGTCGGCGTGACGTACGACAGATTGGTCATGACGAATTCCTTGTGTCTGATTGAGGTTCGCGGGTCGCTCGGGCCTCGTGAGCGGCGACTGCGCAAGATCCTTGGGCGCGGCGATCTCGATCGGAGACGAGCCCGCGCCGGGAGTGGCCGCACTGTAGGCCGGACCGCGCCGAATTAGTCACCGAGGCTCATGCAACTTTTGCATGAGCCCTGCGCTTCGGTTTCATGCCGGTTACGGCGCAGGGCGGTCCTACACTCGACGCATGATGAACTCGACCCCCCAATCCGCGCCATCCTCGGGGACTTCGCCCGCCTCGACGGCACCGCTGCTGGCCTTCGTCGGCGGCGGCAACATGGCATGCGCGATCCTCGGCGGATTGATCGCCGCGGGCCATCCGGCGAGCCGCGTCGTGGTGGTCGAACCGCATGCGCCGCAAGCCGGCGTCGTTCGTGAAAAATTTGGCGTGCGCGTGGAGGGCGCCGGCGGCGCCGTGCTGGCCGGCGCCGACATCGTCGTCTGGGCCGTCAAGCCGCAGGTCTTCCTAGCCGCCGCGGCGCCGTGCGCGCCCTTCGTCGGCGGCGCGCTGCACCTGTCGGTGATGGCCGGCATCCGCAGCGACGCCATTGCGCGCGCCGCGGGCAGCGAGCGCGTGGTGCGCGCGATGCCCAACACGCCGGCGCTGATCGGCGAGGGCATCGCCGGGCTGTTCGCGCGCGCCGCGGTCACCGCCGACGACCGTGCCGCGATCGAGCGCGTGCTGGCGCCCACCGGCGAGACGCTGTGGGTGGCGCAGGAGAGCGACCTCGACGCCGTCACGGCACTGTCCGGCTCCGGCCCGGCCTACGTGTTCTTCTTCCTCGAGGCCATGATGCAGGCCGCGGCCGACATGGGCCTGAGTCCGGAGCAGGGACGGCGCCTGGCGCAGGCGACGTTCAAGGGCGCGACCTCGCTCGCGCGCGCGAGCGACGAGTCGCCCGAGACGCTGCGCTCGCGCGTGACGTCCAAGGGCGGCACCACCTACGCGGCGATCACGGCGATGGAGTCCGCGGGCGTCAAGCCGGCGATCGTGCAGGCCCTGCGTGCGGCGCAGGCGCGCGCGAAGGAACTGGGCGACGAATTCGGCGGTTAGCCCGCGAGGTTCGGCGAGACGAAGCGATGCATCACGCTCGCCTCGCCGTGCAGGGTCTCCTGCGAGACCACCACGTCGCGCACGCCCGCACGCTCGAAGGCCTTGGTCCAGAAACCCGCGGCGGCCTCGTTGCGCGCCAGGTAGTACAGCTCCCACGCGCCCGGATAGCGCGCCAGCAGGCCGCCGAACGCGGCCGCGCCGACGCCGCGGCCGCGAAAGCGCCGCGCGACGAAGAAGTAGCCGAGGTTGAGGTCGCGCCGCGGGTCGACGAGCTCGTCGTCGACCACCGCGAAGCCGGCCAGTTCGCCGTCCGCCAGGATCAGCCACGCCTGCGTGCCGGGCTGCGCGAGATAGCCGGCCTTGGACGCGATCGCGTAGCGGCCGTCGTCGCCGAACGCGATTGGATACCAGGTGCTCAGTTCGTCGTAGTAGAACTGCAGCAGGTTCTCGATCGTGGGCCACTGCGCACGATCGGCCGAGCGCAGCGTGACGAAAGACATCAGGCAGCCTCCGGCTTGCGGCCTTCGGTGCGAGCGCCTTCGGGCGGCCGGGCGGCGCTCATCGCAACGCGTGGCCGCCGACGACGAACGACAGCACCACGCCGACGAAGACCGCCGCGCCGACCCAGTGGTTGGCGCGGAACGCGCGGAAGCAGCCCTCGCGCGTGCGGCCCCAGATCAGCGTGAAGTGCCACCCCGCCTGCAGCGCGGCGACGACGATGCCCACCGCGTACGCCGGCCCGAGGCCCAGCTTCAGGCCCAGGTACAGCCACGACAGCAGGTAGATCGCGTAGAACGCCATCACGCCGGCGACGTCGAAGCGCCCGAGCGTGATCGCCGAGGTGCGCATGCCGATCTTCAGGTCGTCGTCGCGGTCGACCATCGCGTATTCGGTGTCGTAGGCCAGCACCCAGAACAGGTTGCCCACCAGCAGCCACCACGCGAGCGCGGGCACCGCGGCGGGAATGGCCGACGGCGACCAGTCGCGGCCGCCGGTCGCCGCGGCGAACGCCATCGGGATGCCGAAGCTGAACGCGACGCCCAGCACGGCCTGCGGCATCGAGAAGAAGCGCTTGGTGTACGGATAGAAGATGGTCACGGCCAGCGCCGGGAACGACATCAGGATCGTCGGCGGATTGGTCGTCAGCACGAGGCCGAACGCGAGTAGCGCCAGCACGGCGCCGAAGGCCAGCGCCGCCTTCACCGAGATCGCTCCGCTGGTCACCGGACGCTGCGCGGTGCGCTTGACGTGCTTGTCGAACTCGCGGTCGGCGACGTCGTTGATGCAGCAGCCGGCGCTGCGCATCAGGATCGTGCCGAGCGTGAACACCGCCAGCAGGTGCCAGCCGGGGAAGCCGTCGCAGGCGATCCACAACGCGGCCAGCGTCGGCCACAACAGCAGCAGCCAGCCGGCGGGGCGGTTCCAGCGGATCAGGTCGAGATAAAGGGAGACGCGCGAAGCCATGCGGCGATTCTCGCCCAGAGCCTGACTCGCTCCCGCGTCAGTCGTCCATCCGCTTCTGGAAGATCAGCCCCGCGTGCTCGCGCAGCGCGTGGAACTTGATCTTGGGCCAGTTGGCCTCGACCGCGCGCAGCTCGGGCGCGTACTCGACCAGGATGGCCGGCGCGTTCACAGCGTCGTAGGCGATGCGGTGCGCGTTGTTGTCGATGAAGCGCTGCAGCTCCTTGTCGCCGCCGTCGTCCGGATCGCAGGTGACCCAGCGCGCGAGCGCGTAACGCGCGGGCTGGATGCGCGCGCGCACACCGTACTCGTGCTCGAGGCGGTGCGCCACGACTTCGAACTGCAGCTGGCCGACCGCGCCCAGCAGCAGCACGGTGCCCAGCACCGGCCGGAAGACCTGGATCGCGCCTTCCTCGCCCAGCTGCGTCAGTCCGGCGCGCAGCTGCTTGGTCTTGAGCGGATCGGCCACTTCGACGCTGCGGAAAAGTTCGGGCGCGAAGAACGGCAGGCCGGTGAACTGCAGCTGCTCGCCTTCGGTGAGCGTGTCGCCCAGCTGGAGCACGCCGTGGTTGGGGATGCCGATGATGTCGCCGGCGAAGGCCTCGTCCAGCAGCTCGCGGCGCTGCGACAGGAACGACACGACCGTGTTCGGACGCAGCTCCTTGCCCGAGCGCACCACCTTCAGGCGCATGCCGCGCTCGAAGTGGCCGGAGGCCACGCGCAGGAACGCGATGCGGTCGCGGTGCGACGGGTCCATGTTGGCCTGGATCTTGAAGACGACGCCGGTGAACTTCGGCTCGTCCGGCTTGACCTCGCGCTGCATGGCCGGCCGCGGGCCCGGCGCGGGCGCCAGGTTCACCAGCGCGTCCAGCACTTCCTGCACGCCGAAATTGTTGATCGCCGAGCCGAAGAACATCGGCGTCTGGCGGCCTTCGAGGAAGGCCTCCTCGTCGAACGAGGGCGCCGCGGCGCCCAGCAGCTCGATCTCGTCCTGCGACTGGGCCCAGCCCATGCCGAAGCGCTCGGCGTAGTCGGGGTTGTCGAGATCGGTCAGCACCTCCTCGTCGCCGCCGGCGCGCGCCTCGCCGGGCGAGAACACGCGCATCTGCTTCTTGCGCAGGTCGACGACGCCGCCGAACAGCTTGCCCATGCCCACCGGCCACGTGAACGGCACCACGCTCATGCCCAGCTCGCGCTCGATCTCGTCCATCAGCGCCATCGGCTCCTGCACTTCGCGGTCCATCTTGTTGACGAACGTGAGGATGGGCGTGTTGCGCGCACGACAGACCTGCAGCAGGCGGCGCGTCTGCGGCTCGACGCCGTTGGCCGCGTCGATCACCATCAGCGCGGCGTCGACGGCGGTCAGCACGCGGTAGGTGTCCTCGGAAAAATCCTGGTGGCCCGGGGTGTCGAGCAGGTTGATGACGCAGTCGCGGTATTCCATCTGCATCACCGACGACGCCACCGAGATGCCGCGCTGCTTCTCGATCTCCATCCAGTCCGACGTCGCATGCCGCGCCGCCTTGCGCGCCTTCACCGAGCCGGCGATCTGGATCGCGCCCGAGAACAGCAGCAGCTTTTCCGTGAGCGTGGTCTTGCCCGCGTCGGGGTGGGAAATGATGGCGAAGGTGCGGCGGCGGCGCACCTGGGTGGCGAGATCGGCGGACATGGCGGCGTGCGCCGGCCCGAAGCCGGGCGGACGCTGGTTGAGTGCGGGGGAACCCGTGATTATCGCGGGTCGTGGACTTCCGCGCCCGGATTCGCCTCGGCAACCCGCGAAATCTGCCCGGTGGCCTCGGTGTTGGTCAGCAGCAGGGCGACCTGCGCCTCCTTCTGCTTGGCGCTGTCGCTCAGGACGTCGCGGACTCGCCCAGCGATTCGCCCACGACCTTCAGCGCGTGGTCGACCCACGCGTCCTTCTCGCCCACCGGCGCGGCGTAGTGCAAGGCCTGGCGCGTGGCCTCGCGGCCCGCGGCGCGCCACATCACCCAGGTGGCGAGATAGGCCGACGCCATGCAGCCGCCGGCCGTGGCGATCGGGCCGCGAGAGACGAACGGCAGGTCGGCCACGCGCACGCCGGCCTCGATCACCCACGGCTTGGTCGTGAGGTCGGTGCAGGCCGGCGCGTCGCCCAGCATGCCCAGGCGCGCGAGCAGCAGCGTGCCGGAGCACTGCGCGCCGATCAGCTGGCGCGTCGGGTCGAGCACGATGCGATCCATCAGCGCCGCGTTCTCGGCGATGGCACGCGTGTAGATGCCGCTGCCGAACAGCACGGCGTCGGCGTCCATCACGAACTCGAGCGGCTGCTGCGCGGTGATGGTGACGCCGTTCATCGACGTCACCTGCGTCGACGGGCTCGTGATCTCGGCCTGCACGCCGGCCGCGCGCAGCCGGTTGATCAGCCCCAGCGCGATGAAGGAGTCGAGCTCGTTGAAGCCGTCGAACGTGACGATCGCGACGCGCATGGCGTTCCTTGGTTGCGAGACGCTCGAAGCCGAGCGAGGCTTACTCTTCCAGCAGCGAGCGCAGCATCCACGCCGTCTGCTCGTGGACGGTGAGGCGCTGCGTCAGCAGGTCGGCGGTGGGCTCGTCGCCGGCCTTGTCGGCGGCCGGGAACAGCTTGCGCGCGGTGCGCGCGACGGCCTCGTGGCCGGCCACCAGCACGCGCACCATCTCCAGCGCCTTGGGCGGCGTCTCGGGCACGTCGGGCAGCGAGCTGAGACGGCCGAATTGGGCGTACGAACCGAGCGCGTGGTGGCCCAGCGAGCGGATGCGTTCGGCGATCGGGTCGACGGCGTTCCAGAGTTCCGTGTACTGGCCCATGAACATCACGTGCAGCGTGTTGAACATCGGACCGGTGACGTTCCAGTGGAAGTTGTGCGTCGTCAGATACAGGGTGTAGGTATCGGCGAGCAGGTGGCTCAGGCCGTCGGCGATCGCGGCGCGATCCTTCGCGCTGATGCCGATGTCGATGGCGGTGCTGGCGGCGGCCTTGGCGCCGGAAGTCTTCTTGGACATGCGTTCCCTCTTGTTGGAACGCGAAGCTTAGGCAAGGGGCCGCGATCGGCCAACGGCAACGACGAAAGACCCCATGCCGGAGTCGGCTGGGGTCGCCTCTCTGCTGTCGCGCGCGTCACGCGCGCGGGCTCAGGCGTGGGCGTCGAGCAGGCTGCCGGCGCCGCCGTAGGTCTCTGGCTTGGCGGCGGCCTCGGCGGCCTTGGCCTGGGTGGCGACCTTGGTCGCGCGCGCCGGCGCAGCGGCAACGGCCGGCGCGGCCGCCTTGGCAGGCGCCCGAGCGGCCGCGGGCGCCGCGGCCTTCATCGCGGGCGAGTGCGGCGAGCGGCTGGACTTGGTCGTCGCGGCGGTGGAATGGGGCTGGATGCGCATGGCGGATTCCTGATGGGTCTGGCGCGATGCCGGCCGGAAGGCATTCACCGCACCTCCATCGTAGACAGGCGACCGCGTTTCTAAAGCCCGATCAACGGCCGTAAGCCGGCCAGTTTCACCCGCGCGTCCGCGCGGGCGGGGCGGTCATTGTCCGGTCTTGAACGACGTGAACGTGCGCGTCTGCACGCGCTTGATGTCCTGCGGCAGCGCGTCGGGAACGGTCATGCGGGCGAGGTCGTCGGGCTTGAGGAACACGCTGGGGTTGTCGGCCACGTCCTTCTGCACGAACTTCAGCGAGGCCTTGTTCGGGTTCGCATAGAACACCTTGTTGGTGAGCGACGCGTGCACCTCGGGACGCAGGATGTAGTTGATGAACAGCAGCGCGTTCTGCGGATGCGGCGCGTCGGCCGGGATGGCCATCGAGTCGAAGAACAGCGTGGAGCCGGTCTTCGGGACGAACGCGACGATGTCGTTGCCGTTCTTTTCCTTGATGGCGCGGGCGCGGGCGATGTTGATGTCGCCCGAGTAGCCGAGCACCGCGCACACCGAGCCGGCGACCATGTCGTTGATGTAGCCCGACGACGAGAAGCGGCCGATGTCCGGCCGGATCTTCTTGAGCATCGCGCCGGCCAGGGCGTAGTCGGCCGCGTTGCGGCTGTAGGCCGGCTTGCCGACATAGCCGAGCGCGACCGGCAGCACCTCGGACGGCGAGTCGAGGAAGCTGATGCCGCAGCTCTTCAGCTTGTCGGCGTACTTCGGATCGAAGATCAGCGCCCACGGGTTGTCGGGAATGGGCGTGCCGCCCAGCGCCGCCTTCACCTTGCCGGTGTTGATGCCCACCGTGACGAAGCCCCACAGCCAGTCGACGAGGTACTGGTTGCCCGGATCGACCTTGGCCATCAGGCCCAGCAGCGTCGGATCGAGGTTCCCCCAATTGGTGAGCTTGCTCCTGTCGAGCTTCTGGAACAGGCCGGCCTCGATCTGCACCTTGGCGAAGTGCGCGCTGGGTACGACGATGTCGTAGCCGGTCTTGCCCGCCACCAGCTTGCTGTGCAGCGTCTCGTTGGCGTCGTAGTTGTCGTAGTTGACCTTGATGCCGGTCTCCTTCTCGAAGTTCTTCAACGTGTCGTCGGCGATGTAGTCCGACCAGTTGTAGATGTTGAGCACCTTGGGCTCCGGCGCGGCGGCGCGGGTGGCGGACGCGAGCAGGACGGCGGCGAGGCTGGCCGCGACGGCAAGGAGACGGGGCAGGCGGGTCGGCATGGCTGAAGTGGCTCCGGAAAGAAGAGAGGCGCTGGAATGGCCGTATTGCACCACGGCTTGTCGCAGCCCGGGCTGACGGCAAGGTGCCGCCGGACTACCATCGCTGGCACCGTTTCACTCCCGCAACGAGGAATCCCCAACCCATGGTCTCGCTTCGCTTCTCCGCCCGCCATGCGCTTCCCGCGTCGTGCCTCGCCATCGCCCTGGCGGCCGCTGTCGCCGCAGCCCCGTCGACCGCCGGCGCGCAGGCAACAGGCGCCGTCAAGTACGATCTCGACGACGTCATCATCCATCCGGTGCATGCGATGCACGGCATGGTCAGCTCGGAGAGCGCGCTGGCCTCGGACGTCGGCGTCGAGGTGCTGCGCAAGGGCGGCAACGCGGTGGACGCCGCGGTGGCGGTCGGCTTCGCGCTGGCGGTGACGATGCCCAACTCGGGCAACATCGGCGGCGGCGGCTTCATGATCCTGCACGACGGGAGGACGGGCAAGGACACCGCGATCGACTTCCGCGAGACAGCCCCGGCCGCCGCCACGCGCAACATGTACCTCGACGAGCAGGGCAACGTCGTGCCGGGCAAGTCGCTGTTCACGCAGGCCGCGATCGGCGTGCCGGGCACCGTCGCCGGCCTCACGTACGCGCTGGAGCACTACGGCACCATGAAGCGCGCCGACCTGGTGGCGCCCGCCGTGCGGCTCGCGAGGAACGGCTTTCCGGTCGGCGAGACGCTGGCAGGCATGTTCGTGGCCGAGCGCGAACACCTGGGCGCGTGGGACGGCACGCGCAAGGTGTTCTTCCACGACGGCAAGCTGCCGGTGACTGGCGACCTGCTGCGCAACCCCGACCTGGCGAAGAGCCTCGAGCTGATCGGCCGCGACGGCGAGAAGGCGTTCTACGACGGCCCGATCGGCGCGGCGATCGCCGCCGAGGCCAAGGCGCACGGCGGCCTGATCACGGTGGCCGATCTGAAGAACTACAAGGTCGTCGAACGCGCCCCGGTGCGCGGCAACTACCGCGGCTACGAGATCGTATCGATGCCGCCCCCGAGTTCGGGTGGCGTGCACGTCGTCCAGATCCTCAACATCCTGTCGAACTTTCCGCTGCGTGACTGGGGCCACAACAGCGCGAAGGCGATCCACGTGATGGCCGAGGCCGAGAAGCGCGCCTACGCGGACCGCTCCGAATATCTGGGCGACCCCGACTTCGTGAAGGTGCCCGTCAAGGGCCTGACCTCGCCCGACTACGCCAAGGAGCTCGCCGGCCAGATCGACATCGCGCACGCGACGCCGTCGTCGCAGATCAAGCCGGGCCGCCCGCAGCCCTATGAAAGCGACCAGACGACGCAGTTCGTGGTGGCCGACGGCAGCGGCAGCGTCGTCAGCGTCACCTACACGCTCAACACGAACTTCGGCTCCGGCATCGTCGCCTCGGGCACGGGCATCCTGCTGAACAACGAGATGGACGATTTCTCCGCCAAGCCCGGCGTGCCCAACGCCTACGGTCTGGTCGGCGGCGACGCGAATTCCGTCGGCCCGATGAAGCGGCCGCTGAGCTCGATGTCGCCCACCATCGTGTTGAAGGACGGCAAGCCCTGGCTGGCCACGGGCAGCCCGGGCGGCGCGCGCATCATCACGACGACGCTGCAGGTGCTCGTCAACATGATCGACTTCGGCATGAATCCGGCCGAGGCCGGCTCCGCCGTGCGCTTCCACGACCAGTGGCTGCCCGACGAGCTGCGCGTCGAGCGCGACCTGAGCCCCGACACCGTCGCACTGCTGCGCGGCATGGGCCACAAGGTCGTGGAGCGCCAGGCGATGGGCGTCACGCAGACGATCCAGATCACGCCGACCGGCTTCTACGGCTACGCCGACCAGCGCGACCCGAACGGCGCCGCGCGCGGGTACTGACAGCGGCGGCCCTCAGGCGTCGGAGAGGCTGAACGCGATGGTGGTGACGCCGTCGTCGCTCGTCGCCAGCGTCGCGCCGCCGTGCATCGTCGCGACCGCCTTGACGATGGCCAGGCCCAGCCCGTGGCCGTGGATCTCGCCGGTGTCGTGGCGCGACGAATCGACGCGGTAGAAGCGGTCGAACAGCCGCGGCAGGTGCTGCGCCGCGATCGTCTTGCCGGGATTGGCGACCGCGATCCAGATCGCGCCGGGGCGCTGCGTGATCGTCACGGCCAGGCGCGCGCCGGGGGCCGAGTGCTCGATGGCGTTCTGCAGCAGGTTGGACAGCGCGCGCCGGAACAGCGCGATGTTCATCGTGGCCTGCGCGCGCAGCTCGCCTTCGATCGCGACGGTGGTGCCGGTCTCGTCGAGCAGCGGCTCGAAGAACTCGATCGTCATCTCGACCTCGTGCGCGACGTCGGCCGCCGTCAGGCCGGTGGCCGCCTCGCCCTGGTCGGCGCGCGCCAGGAACAGCATGTCGTTGACGATGGAACGCAGCCGCTCGAGCTCCTCGAGATTGGACTGCAGCGTCTCCTGGAATTCGGACGCGCTGCGCGGGCGCGACAACGCCACCTGCGTGCCGCCGATCAGGTTGGCCAGCGGGGTGCGCAGCTCGTGCGCGACGTCCGCGTTGAAGCCCTCGAGCTGCTGGTAGGCCTCCTCGAGCCGGCCGAGCGCGCCGTTGAAGGCGACGGTGAGGTCTTCCAGCTCCACCGGCAGCTGCTCCAGCTGCAGGCGCTGCGACAAGGTCTTCGGACGCAGCGCGCGCGCCTCCGCCGACAGGCGCTGCAGCGGCCGCAGGCCGATGCGCGCGATCCACCAGCCGAGCGCCATCACCAGCGCGACGACGCCCAGCGTGAGCAGCGTCAGCGCCACGAGGAAGGCGCGCAGCGTGTGCTCGAACGGCGCGGTGTCGACGCCCACGATGAGCCGCACCGGCGGGCGGTCGGCGAACGCGACGATGCGCATCGACAGCGTGCGGTAGCTGCGGCCGGTGATCGGCAGCGTCAGCGTGCCGTGGCCGGCCTCGCCCTGGTTGACGCGTTCCATCTCGTCGAGGCCCTTGCCGTACAGGAAGCGCGGATCGTCGCTGAGCACCCAGAAGCGCACGCTGCCGTCGGCCGGCGTGAGCGTGTCCATCTTCGTCTGCAGGCGCGCCCAGTGCTCGAGGTCGCCGAAGCGCTCGATCGAATAGCGCATGTTCTGCAGGTTGGTGTTGAGATCGTCGTTCTGGTGGCGCGTCAGCTCGCGCTCCAGCACGCCGTACAACGTGGCGCCGACGAGCGTGAACATCGCCAGCGCCGTGAGCGAGAACATCATCACCAGGCGGATCGTGATCGAGCGCCGCATCAGGAGCCCCTGCGCGCTTCGCGCTGCGGGATGAGCGCTTCGGAGCGGCCGGGCGCGCTCATGCCGCCGACTCCGCGTCCGGCCCCACCTCGTCGCGCGCCTCCATCACGTAGCCCATGCCGCGGATCGTGTGCAGCAGCTTGGGCGTGAAGGCGTTGTCGACCTTGGCGCGCAGGCGCTTGATCGCGACCTCGACGACGTTGGTGTTGGAGTCGAAGTTCATGTCCCACACGAGCTCGGCGATCGCCGTCTTGGACAGGATCTCGCCCTGGCGGCGCGCCAGCACGGCCAGCAGCGCGAACTCCTTGGCGCTGAGGTCGATGCGCTCAGCTCCGCGCCAGGCCTTGCGCGCGATCAGGTCGATCTGCAGGTTGGCGATCTTCAGCTGCGTCGGCTCCTGCGCGCGCCCGCGCCGCTGCAGCGCCTGCAGGCGCGCGAGCAGCTCGAGGAACGAGAACGGCTTGACGAGGTAGTCGTCGGCGCCGTCGTGCAGGCCGCGCACGCGGTCCTCGATCGAGTCGCGCGCGGTCAGCATGATCACCGGCGTCTGCTTGACGGCACGCAGCGCGCGCAGCAGCGTGAAGCCGTCGATGCCGGGCAGCATCGCGTCGAGCACGATGACGTCGTAGTCGTGCACCAGCGCCAGGTGCTGGCCGTCGACGCCGTTGTGCGCGACGTCGACCGCGCAGCCCTGCTCCGTCAGGCCCTTCTGCAGGTACTCGGCGGTCTTGGGCTCATCCTCGACGATCAGCAGCTTCATGACATCAATGACGCTCGTCGACGACGACCGGCAGGCTGCGGTCGGTGTCGGTGCCGTCGGCGTTGATCGACTTGGCGGCCTTGCGCTTCTTGCGCGCGTCGGACTTGCGCTGGTACCAGTAGTGCAGGCGATCGAGGTAGAGGTAGACGATCGGCGTCGTGAACAACGTCAGCATCTGCGACAGCACCAGGCCGCCGACCATCGCGTAGCCCAGCGGCCGGCGCAGCTCCGAGCCCTGGCCGTGGCCGAGCATCAGCGGCAGGCCGCTGAGTAGCGCGCACATCGTCGTCATCATGATCGGGCGGAAGCGCAGCAGGCAGGCGCGGTAGATCGCCTCCTCCGGCTTCATGCCCTGGTCGCGCTCGGCCGTGAGCGCGAAGTCCACCATCATGATGCCGTTCTTCTTGACGATGCCGATCAGCAGGATGATGCCGATCAGCGCGATGACGGTGAGGTCGTAGCCGCCGGCCATCAGGATCAGCAGCGCGCCCACGCCGGCCGACGGCAGCGTCGACAGGATGGTCAGCGGGTGGATGTAGCTCTCGTACAGCAGGCCCAGCACGATGTAGACGGCCACCAGCGCGGCGGCGATCAGGTAGGGCTGGCTCTTGAGCGAGTCGCCGAAGGCCTGCGCGGTGCCCTGGAACGAGCCGGTCAGCGCCTCGGGCAGCCCCATCTGCGCCTGCGCCTTGTTGATCGCGGTGACCGCCTCGCCGAGCGAGAACCCGGGCTTGAGGTTGAACGACAGCGTCACCGCGGGGAACTGGCTCTGGTGGCTGATGGTGAGGTAGCCGGTCTTGCTGGTGTCGACCTTCACGAAGGTCGACAGCGGCACCTGCTTGCCGGTGACGGGCGAGGTCAGGTAGAGCTTGCTGAAGAGCGACGGGTCCTCCTGCAGCTTCGGCGTCACCTCCAGCACCACGTGGTAGCTGTTGATCTGCGTGAAGTACTGGTTCACCTGGCGCTGGCCGATGGCGTCGTAGATCGTGGCGTCGATCAGCGCCGGCGTGATGCCGAAGCTCGACGCCCGGTCGCGGTCGATGGTGAGCGACGCGGTGGGGGCGGCGCTCTGCAGGTCGGTGGCGACGTCGGTGAGCTGCGGCAGCTGCTGGAAGCGCTCCAGCAGCTTGGGCGACCATTCGTCGAGTTCCGCCAGGTTGGCGTCGGTGATGGTGTACTGGTACTGCGTGCGCGCCAGCCGGCCGCCGACGTTGATGTCCTGGCCGGACTGCATCAGCAGCGAGGCGCCCTCGACCTTCGCGAGCTTCGGACGCAGGCGCGCGATGATCTCGTCGGAGCTGACCTTGCGGCCCTCGTCCTTGGGCTTGAGCGCGATGAAGAAGTTGCCGAGGTTGAACTGCGACGAGTTGCCGAACATCGCCACGCCGGTGACGTCCGGGTCCTGGCGGATGATGTCGGCGAATTCGACCTGGCGCCGGTTCATCGAGGAGAACGACGAATCCTGGGACGCCTGGGCGCTGCCGAAGATGAAGCCGGTGTCCTGCTGCGGGAAGAAGCCCTTGGGGATGATGACGAACAGCACCACGGTGGCCGCCAGCGTCGCGAAGAACACCATCAGCGTGATGAACTGGTGCTTGAAGACGACGTCGAGCCCGCGCTTGTAGCCGGCGAGCATCTTGTCGAAGCCGGCCTCGGACAGCTTGTAGATGCGGCCGTGCCTGGTCTTGTGCTCGTCCTTCAGGAAGCGCGAGCACAGCATCGGCGTCAGCGTCAGCGAGATGACCACCGACACGAAGATGGTCAGCGTCACCGTCACCGCGAACTCGCGGAACAGCCGGCCGACGATGCCGCCCATCAGCAGCAGCGGGATGAACACCGCCACCAGCGACACCGAGATCGAGATGATGGTGA
>Ga0302314_10001122_pt1 | contig 49970 bp, 43 predicted proteins | sample III_Palsa_N2_3_FD_200533 | JGI IMG/M metagenome (GOLD analysis project Ga0302314, IMG submission 200533) | Peat permafrost microbial communities from Stordalen Mire near Abisko, Sweden - III_Palsa_N2_3 | ecosystem: Environmental > Terrestrial > Soil > Palsa > Peat permafrost | place: Sweden... | reverse complement strand
AGCGCACCGATACCCGGCCGCTATTGCAGGGCGGCAACCGGCGTGAGACGCTGGAACGGCTATTTTCGACCCGCGACCCGCTCTACCGTGAAATCGCCGACCTCGTCCTCCACACCGACGGACGCAACGCCCGCACGCTCGCGCGCGAAATCGAAGACTACTTCACCCGCCCGGCGACCGCGCTCTGAGGCCGCCGCGCGCGAGCTGCGCGTCGAGCTGGGCGAGCGCGGCTACGACATCCGCATCGGCCCGCACCTGCTGGCCGATGCGGAGAGCTACCGGCTGCTGCGCAGCCGCCTGGTGCGCATCGTCACCGACAGCAATGTCGCCGCCCTCTACCTGGAGCCGTTGCTCAAGGCGCTGGGCCTGAGCGCGGCCGAAGCGTTGGTGCTGCCGGCCGGCGAGCAGCAGAAAACCTGGGCCAACGCCGAACGGGTGCTGGACTGGCTGCTGCAGGCGCGGCTGCCGCGCGACGGCGTGCTGGTGGCGCTGGGCGGCGGCGTCATCGGCGATCTCACCGGCTTCTGCGCCGCCCTGTACCAGCGCGGCATCGATTTCGTGCAGATTCCCACCACTCTGCTGGCGCAGGTCGATTCCAGCGTCGGCGGCAAGACCGGCGTCAACCACGCCCGCGGCAAGAACATGATCGGCGCCTTTCACCAGCCGCGCGCGGTGATCGCCGATACCGATACCCTGCGCACCCTGCCGCCGCGCGAGCTGGCCGCCGGACTGTCCGAGGTGATCAAGTGCGGCCTGCTCGGCGACGCCTCGCTGTTCGCCCGGCTGGAGCGCGATCTCGACCGCCTGCTGGCGCTGGATGCCGAAACCCTGGCCGACGCCATCGAACGCTGCTGCGCGCTGAAAGCGCGCATCGTTGCCGCCGACGAGCGCGAGTCGCTGCATGGCGGCGCCGGCCCGCGCGCCCTGCTCAACCTCGGCCACACTTTCGGCCACGCCGTCGAAACCTACACCAAGTACCAGTCCTGGCTGCACGGCGAGGCGGTCGGGCTGGGCCTGTGCATGGCGGCGGCGCTGTCGGCGCGCCTGGGCTGGATCGCGGCGGCTGACGCCGAACGCGTTTCCGTCCTGGTCAAGCGCGCCGGCCTGCCGGTGCGGCCGCCGCAGGGCATGACGCCCGAGGACTTCCGCAGGCTGATGGCGCTGGACAAGAAAGTGGCCGGCGGCCGGGTGCGGCTGGTGCTGCTGCGCGCCATCGGCGAAGCCGTGGTCACCGCCGACTTCGACCCCGATGCGCTGGAGCAGACTCTCGTGGAGTTCTGTGGCTGAGCCTCGAAACAACCGGACCTCTACGATGAACCCGCTCGCCGCCTACGCCGCGCAAGACGAAAACTCGCGCGGCCGACGCTTTCCCGAAGCCCCGCCCGGCTACCGCAGCGAATACCAGCGCGACCGCGACCGCATCGTGCATTCCGCCGCCTTCCGCCGCCTCGAATACAAGACCCAGGTGTTCGTCAATCACGAGGGCGACTTGTTTCGTACCCGCCTGACGCATTCGCTGGAAGTGGCGCAGATCGCCCGCACCATGGCGCGCTCGCTGTCGCTCAACGAGGATCTGGCCGAGGCCATCGCCCTGGCGCACGACCTCGGCCATACCCCGTTCGGCCATGCCGGCCAGGATGCGCTGAACGAATGCATGCATCCCTACGGCGGCTTCGAGCACAACGCCCAGTCGCTGCGCGTGGTCGACGAGCTGGAGGACAAGTACGCCGATTTCCGTGGCCTCAACCTCAGCTTCGAGACACGCGAGGGCATCCTCAAGCACTGCTCGCTGAAGCGCGCCCGCACCCTCGGCGATATCGGCCAGCGCTTCATCAAGAAGCAGCAGCCCGGCCTGGAAGCACAGCTGGCCAACCTGGCCGACGAGATCGCCTACAACAACCACGACGTCGACGACGGCCTGCGCGCGCGCCTGATCAGCATCGAGCAGCTGCGCCAGGTGCCGCTGTTCGCGCGCCATCACGACCTGGTGCTGAAAACCTATTCCAGCCTGACGCCCAAGCAGTTGCGGCACGAGACCATCCGCCGCATGATCAACACCCTGGTGTCCGACCTGGTGGAGCAGACCGGCGCGCGCCTGCGCAAGCTCAAGCCGAAGCACCCGGACGAGGTGCGGGCCATGTCCAAGCCGCTGGTCGGCTTCGGCGAAAAAGTGCAGGCCGAAAACCTGGAGCTGAAGCGCTTCCTGCGCGAGCAGCTGTACCGTCATCATGAGGTCTACCGCATGACGGTGAAGGCGCAGCGCGTGGTCAGGGACCTGTTCGGCGCCCTGTTCGCCGATCCGCGCCTGCTGCTGCCGGAGTTCTCCGTCCAGGCCGAGGCGGCGCAGCAGGAGTCCGGCAACAACGGCCGCGCCCGGGTGGTGGCCGACTACATCGCCGGCATGACCGACCGCTACGCCATCGACGAGTATGAGCGGCTGTTCGATCCGCGCCGGCTGCGGTGAACGTAGGGCGGGCCGTGCCCGCCGGCTTTTTGCTCCGACATACGCGCGGCGGCGGGCACGGCCCGCCCGCGACACGGTGCCCCGAAGGGTGGGTGCGGGAGCGGGCGGAAGGGCCCCGACTCACAGTATCAAACGCGGGCGTCGGCGGCCCCACCCGCACCCATTGCTTCGCAAGCACCGTGTCGGGGCCGCCCTACAACTGAGGTGAAGCAGTGGCTAGTGATTAGTGGTTAGTACCAGCGAAGGTAGGGGCGCTTTTGCTAATCACTAACCACTAATCACTGACAACTGCTTTAAACTCCCGCCCCATGATGAAAGCCCTCCGTTTCGACCGTACCGGCAGCCTCGATGCGCTGTCCCTCCAGACCATTGCGCCGCCGCGCCCGCAGCCGGGCGAGGTGGTGGTGGAAGTCTGCGCCGCCGGCGTCAATCCCAGCGACGTCAAGAACGTGCTGGGCCGCTTCCCCTACACCACGCTGCCGCGCACGCCCGGCCGCGATTTCGCCGGGGTGGTGGTGGACGGCCCGGCGGAAATGATCGGCGAGGAAGTGTGGGGCACCGGCAAGGAATTCGGCTTCGTGCGCGACGGCAGCCACGCCGAGCGCATCGCCGTGCCGCAGGACGGCATCGCCCCCAAGCCGGCGCTGCTGACCTTCGCCCAGGCGGCGAGCTGCGGCGTGCCCTATACCACCGCCTGGGATGCGCTGGAGCGCAGCGGCATTTCCCCCGGCGAAGGCCTGGTGGTGATCGGCGCCGCCGGCTCGGTCGGCCGCGCCGCCCTGGCCCTGGGCCGCTGGTGCGGCGCCCAGGTGATCGGCGCGGTGCGCCGCCCGGCCCAGGTCGAGCAACTCGCGGCGGACGGTTTTGAAGCCATTCTGCTGGGCGAGGGCGAGGATCTGTCCACCGCGGTGCGCCGTTATTATCCGGCCGGCGCCGACCTGATTTTCGATACCACCGGCGCCTGGCTCGGCCCCGCGGTGGCCGCCCTGGCCGAATTCGGCCGCATCGCCACCATCGCCGCGCCCGCCGGCGGCGTCAGCGAGCTGCCCCTGCTCGACCTGTACCGCCGCGGCGGCAGCATCGTCGGCATCAACTCCCTGCTCTACGACAGCCGCGCCTGCGCCGCCATGCTGGATCGCTTCAGCATTGCCTTCGCCACCGGCCTGTTGCCGCCGCCCCCGCCGCCGCAGGAGCGCCTGCTGAGCGAAGCGCTGGCGGTTTACCGCGAACTGGCGGGCGACGCCAGCAGCAAGAAGATCGTCTTCGTCAATGGCTGATGGAAAAAAGTGATTAGTGGCCAGTGGTTAGTGATTAGTAGAAGCAAAAGCCAGCGAGTTGCAAGCTGCCGCAACCCCCCGGCTCTTACTAGCCACTGACCACTAATCACTAACCACTGTCTCTAGCCTCATTGACGGCACGACTTTCGCTTCTATAATGCCGTGTTGCGCTGCGGCGAAACCGGTCGCCGCGCGTCCATCCACCCTGCATCACGTCCCAAAGTTTGTGCTGTCCGCAAACAAAGGCCGAAGTCGAGGCAGGGTGGCGCGCCGCCGCAAAAAGGTCCCGTGGGGGACCAGAGGCACACGGTCATGAGTCACCCAGCACAGCCAGGGCTGTATAGCCCCGAGTTCGAACACGACGCCTGCGGCTTCGGCATGATCGCCCAGATGGACGATCAGGCCAGCCATAAGCTGGTGCAGACCGCCATTCGCGCGCTGGGACGCATGACCCATCGCGGCGCCATCGCCGCCGACGGCAAGACCGGCGACGGCTGCGGCCTGTTGATGAAAAAGCCGGACCGCTTCCTGCGCGCCAAGGCCGCCGAGCTCAAGTTCAAGCTGGGCGAGCACTACTGCGCCGGCAACATCTTCCTGTCGCAGGACCCGGCCAAGGCCGCCCGCGCGCGCGAAGTGCTGAAGGAAGCCTGCGTCCACCACGGCCTCGAGCTGCTCGGCTGGCGCGAGCTGCCGGTCAACCCGGACGCCTGCGGCGCCGAGGCGCTGAAGACCCTGCCGCGCATCGAGCAGGCCTTCATCGTGCCGGCCAACGGCACCCACAAGTTCACCTTCGAGCTGAAGCTGTACAAGGCGCGCCGCCGCGCCGAAAAGATCCTCGAGGCCGAGGGCGACCGCGAGTTCTACGTCACCCACCTGTCGTGCCGCGTCATCGTCTACAAGGGCCTGGTGATGCCGGCCTACCTGCCGGTGCTGTACACCGATCTTTCCGACCCGCGCCTGGAAAGCTCGATCTGCGTGTTCCACCAGCGCTTCTCCACCAACACCCTGCCGCAGTGGCGGCTGGCGCACCCGTTCCGCTTCCTCGCGCACAACGGCGAAATCAACACCATCGCCGGCAACCGCATGTGGGCGCAGGCGCGCCGCTACAAGTACCAGTGCGAAGACCTGCAGGACATCGACGAGATCGCCCCGCTGGTATCGCTCAGCGGCTCCGACTCGCAGAGCCTGGACAACATGCTGGAAGTGCTGCTCGCCGGCGGCATGGACCTGTTCGCCGCGATGCGCGCGCTGATCCCGCCGGCCTGGCAGAACGTCGAGAACCTCGACGCCGACGTGCGCGCCTTCTACGAGTACAACTCGCTGCAGATGGAGCCCTGGGACGGCCCGGCCGGCATCGTGCTGACCGACGGCCGCTATGCCGTCTGCGCCACCGACCGCAACGGCCTGCGCCCGACGCGCTACGTCATCACCCGCGACCGCATCATCACCCTGGCTTCCGAAATCGGCGTCAACGAAGTGCCGGTGGAAGAAGTGGTGGAGAAGGGCCGCCTGCGTCCGGGCCAGATGCTGGCCATCGACACCGAATCCGGCAGCCTGCTGCGGCCGATGGACATCGACCTCATGCTGGCCGCGCGCCAGCCCTACAAGCAGTGGCTGAAGCGCAACATCCGCCGCCTCGAATCCTCGCTGCACGACGATCCGGCGGCGCTGGACAAGCTGCACCCGGAAAGCGTGGCGGTGTACCAGAAGCTGTTCCAGCTGAGCCAGGAAGAGCGCGGCGAAGTGTTGCGCACCCTGGCCGAGACCGGCCAGGAAACGGTCGGCTCGATGGGCGACGACACGCCGTTCGCCGTGCTGTCGGGCAAGGTGCGCTCGCTGTTCGACTACTTCCGCCAGCAGTTCGCCCAAGTCACCAACCCGCCGATCGACCCGCTGCGCGAGCAGATCGTGATGTCGCTGGAATGCTCGCTCGGCGCCGAGCGCGGCATGTTCGACGAAACCCCGGCGCGCGCCGCGCGCCTGCTGGTCGACTCGCCGGTGCTGTCCGAGGCCAAGTTCCGCAAGCTGCTGTCGCTGGGCGAGGAGGGCTATGCCCACACCGTCATCGACCTCAACTACGAGCCCAAGCTCGGCCTCAAGGCCGCGCTCGAAGCGCTGTGCGATCGCGCGGTGGAAGCGGTCAAGGCCGGCACCGTGGTGCTGGTGCTGTCGGACCGCAACATCTCGCGCGACAAGCTGCCGATCCACGCCCTGCTGGCGGTCGGCGCGCTGCAGCACCGCCTGATCCGCGAGGGCACGCGCTGCGACTGCAACATCATCGTCGAGACCGCGGTGGCGCGCGATCCGCACCAGTTCGCCTGCCTCATCGGCTACGGCGCCTCCTGCGTCTACCCGTACCTGGCCTATGCCAGCCTGTACGAGATGGCGCGCAACGGCGAGATCAAGGGCAAGGCGCCGGAAGACCTGGCCGCCTCGTACCGCAAGGGCATCAACAAGGGCCTGTACAAGATCATGTCGAAGATGGGGATCAGCACCATCTCCAGCTATCGCGGCGCCCAGCTGTTCGAGATCGTCGGCCTGCACGACGATATCGTCAGCCTGTGCTTCGAGGGCACCGTCAGCCGCATCCAGGGCGCGCGCTTCGCCGAGCTGGAAGCCGAGCAGACCCAGCTGGCGCTGCTGGCCTGGACCCCGCGCAAGCCGGTGGAGCAGGGCGGCCTCTACAAGTACGTCAACAACGGCGAGTATCACGCCTACAACCCGGACGTCATCAACACCCTGCACAAGGCCGTGCGCTCCGGCGAGTACGAGGACTACAAGGTCTACGCCGACCTGGTCAACCTGCGCCCGGTGGCGATGTTCCGCGACCTGTTCAAGCTCAGCGGCAAGGCCCAGCCGATCGCGCTGGATGAAGTCGAGCCGGTGGAGAAGATCCTCAAGCGCTTCGACTCCGCCGGCATGTCGCTCGGCGCCCTGTCGCCGGAGGCGCACGAAGCCCTGGCCATCGCCATGAACCGCCTCGGCGGCCGCTCCAACAGCGGCGAGGGCGGCGAAGACCCGGCGCGCTACGGCACCGAGAAGAGTTCCAAGATCAAGCAGGTCGCATCGGGCCGTTTCGGCGTCACGCCGGAATACCTGATCAACGCCGAAGTGCTGCAGATCAAGGTGGCGCAGGGCGCCAAGCCCGGCGAGGGCGGCCAGCTGCCCGGCGACAAGGTCAACGAGATGATCGCCAGCCTGCGCTATGCGCGGCCCGGCGTGGCCCTGATCTCGCCGCCGCCGCATCACGACATCTACTCGATCGAGGATCTGGCGCAGCTGATCTTCGACCTGAAGCAGGTCAACCCGCAGGCCCTGGTCTCGGTCAAGCTGGTGTCCGGCCCCGGCGTCGGCACCATCGCCGCCGGTGTGGCCAAGGCCTACGCCGACCTCATCACCATCTCCGGCTATGACGGCGGCACCGGCGCTTCGCCGCTGACCTCGGTCAAGTACGCCGGCACGCCGTGGGAGCTGGGCCTGTCCGAGACGCACCAGACGCTGCGCCTCAACGGCCTGCGCGACAAGGTGCGGGTGCAGACCGACGGCGGCCTCAAGACCGGCCTGGACGTGATCAAGGCCGCGATCCTCGGCGCCGAAAGCTTTGGCTTCGGCACCGGGCCGATGGTGGCGCTGGGCTGCAAGTACCTGCGCATCTGCCATCTCAACAACTGCGCCACCGGCGTCGCCACGCAGAACAAGACCCTGCGCAGCAGCCACTTCGTCGGCCTGCCGGAAATGGCCATGAACTACTTCCGCTTCGTCGCGGAAGAGACGCGCATCTGGCTGGCCAGCCTCGGCGTGCGCTCGCTGGCCGAGCTGATCGGCCGCACCGATCTGCTGGAGATCGCCGAGGGCGGCACCGACAAGCAGCGCGGCCTCGACCTGTCGCCGATCCTGTCGGCGGCCGGCATGGTCAGCAAGTCCTCGCAGTTCTGCACCAGTGCCAACCCGCCGCACGACAAGGGCGAGCTGGCCGAACGCATGGTGCGCGATGCCCTCGGCGCGATCGAGGGCAAGTCCGGCGGCGTGTTCGAGTACGAGGTCAACAACACCCACCGCTCCATCGGCGCGCGCCTGTCCGGCGAGATCGCCCGGCGCCACGGCAGCCTCGGCATGTCCGATGCGCCGGTCACCCTGCGCCTGCGCGGCGCGGCCGGGCAGTCCTTCGGCGTGTGGAACGCCGGCGGCCTCAACCTGGAGCTGGAAGGCGAGGCCAACGACTACGTCGGCAAGGGCATGGCCGGCGGCCGCATCGTCGTGCGTCCGCCGCGCGCGGCGCGCTTTGAAACCAACAAGACCGTCATCATCGGCAACACCTGCCTCTACGGCGCCACCGGCGGCACGCTCTATGCGGCGGGTACCGCGGGCGAGCGCTTCGGCGTGCGCAACTCCGGCGCGCTGGCGGTGGTGGAAGGCGTGGGCGACCACGGCTGCGAATACATGACCGGCGGCGTGGTGGTGGTGCTGGGCCGGGTCGGCGTCAATTTCGGCGCGGGCATGACCGGCGGCTTCGCCTACGTGCTGGACGAGCAGCGCAACTTCGTCGACCGCTACAACCACGAGCTCATCGATATCCACCGCATCGTTGCCGAACACATGGAAGGACATCGCCATTACCTGCTGGACCTGCTGCGCAACTACGTCGAGGCCACCGGCAGCGAGTGGGGCCAGGAGATCATCGACGACTTCCGCGACCACGTCGGCAAGTTCTGGCTGGCCAAGCCCAAGGCGGCGGACATCGGTTCGCTGCTGGTGACGATCCGGGCGGCAGCGTGATGAAGCAGTGGTTAGTGATTAGTGGTCAGTGGTTAGTAACAACCGCTAGTTCACCCGCTTTTGCGTTTACTAATCACCGGTCACTAACCACTAATCACTTTTTTGTGGAAGAAGTACGCTAATGGCTGCCAAGAATGTAATGCAGTTTCTCGACCTGCCGCGCCAGGACCCGAAGAAGGCGCCGGTGGAAATCCGCCTGCACGATTTCCGCGAGATCTACGGCCAGTTCAAGTCCGACCAGGCCGCGGCCCAGGCCGGGCGCTGCCTCGATTGCGGCAACCCGTACTGCGAGTGGAAGTGCCCGGTGCACAACTTCATTCCCAACTGGCTCAAGCTGATCCAGGAGGGCAACCTGTTCGCCGCCGCCGAGCTGTCCCACCAGACCAACTCCCTGCCGGAGATCTGCGGCCGCATCTGCCCGCAGGATCGCCTGTGCGAGGGCGCCTGCACCCTGGAAGACGGCTTCGGCGCCGTCAGCATCGGCAACATCGAGAAGTACATCACCGATGAAGCGGTGAAGCAGGGCTGGCGTCCGGACATGTCCCACGTCGTCCCCACCGGCAAGCGCGTCGCCATCGTCGGCGCCGGCCCGGCCGGCCTCGGCTGTGCCGACGTGCTCACCCGCAACGGCGTGCAGGCCGTGGTGTATGACCGCTACAGCGAGATCGGCGGCCTGCTCACCTTCGGCATCCCGCCGTTCAAGCTGGAAAAGGAAGTGGTCAAGACCCGCCGCGGCCTGCTCGAAGGCATGGGCGTGGAATTCCGCCTCAACGTCGAGATCGGCCGCGACATCCCGTTCGAGCAGCTGCTGGCCGAATACGATGCCGTGTTCCTCGGCATGGGCGCCTACACCGAGATGAAGGGCGGCTTCCCCGGCGAGGACCTGCCGGGCGTGACGCAGGCGCTGCCTTACCTGATTTCCAACGTCAACCGCGTCATGGGCATCGAGACCGATGCGGCGCAGTTCATCGACGTGCGCGGCCAGCGTGTGGTGGTGCTCGGCGGCGGCGATACCGCGATGGACTGCAACCGCACCAGCGCGCGCCAGCAGGCCGCCCGCGTTACCTGCGTCTACCGCCGCGACGAGGCCAACATGCCCGGCTCCAGGCGCGAAGTGGCCAACGCCAAGGAAGAGGGCGTGCGTTTCCTGTTCAACCGCCAGCCGGTGGAGATCGTCGGCAACGGCAAGGTCGAAGGCGTGAAGCTGGTCGAAACCCGCCTCGGCAAGCCCGACGCCAAGGGCCGCCGCCAGCCGGAAGTGGTGGCCGGCTCCGAGGAAGTGATTCCCGCCGACCGCGTGCTCATCGCTTTCGGCTTCCGCCCCAGCCCCGCGGCCTGGATCACCGAGCACGGCGTCGAGCTGCAACAAGACGGCCGCATCAAGACCTCGGAACAGCGCAAGTTCCAGACCACCAACTCCAAGATCTTCGCCGGCGGCGACATGGTGCGCGGCTCGGATCTGGTGGTTACCGCGGTGTTCGAGGGGCGCCAGGCGGCAGAGGGCATCCTCGATTATCTGGGTGTCTGAGTCTGAGCTGAAGCGTCATAAAAGGCCCGCGCAAGCGGGCCTTTTTATTAGGGTATTCGCTCCATAAACCATTTTGTAGGCTGGTCAGTCCGTAGCAGGAAGAACCCCGATAGTACGCATCCATGTCTCCGCCAGCTGGGGCCAGTGGGTGATGGGGTTCGATGTGCCTCGTAAACCGAAAGCATGGCCTCCCTTGGCGAAAAGGTGCATCTCCACCGGCACGCCAGCGTTCTTCAGCGCGGTGTAGTAAATCAGCGATTGGTTCACACCATCCACGTTGTCATCTTCTGCCTGCACCAGGAACGTGGTTGGCGTCTCATTGGAAACCGGCACATTGGGATTCAACGCATGATCATCGACCGCGAGATGTCCCGGATAAATCGCCAGTGCAAAATCCGGACGGCTGCTTTCTTTGTCGGCCGCGTCTACCGGGCTATACAAGCGGCGTTTAAAGCTCGTACTGACCTCTGCCACCAGATATCCACCCGCCGAAAATCCGAGCACTCCGATCTTGTGGGGATCGATGTGCCATTCCGTGGCATGAAAGCGCGTCAGGCTCATTGCTCTCTGGGCATCCTCCAACGACGGCACTGATTTCACCAAATTGTGCGGACGGCAATCGCATTTCCAGACATAGGGCACACTCGGCACGCGATACTTCACCAATACACAAGTGATGCCTTTGGAAGTCAGCCAATCGCAAACCTCGGTGCCTTCGAGATCCATGGCCAGGATCTGGAAGCCGCCCCCGGGAATCACAACGACGGCGGTCCCCGTGTTGCTCCCCTCTGGGGCATAGACCGTCATCGTGGGCTGCGACACATTGGTATCGGTGATCACAGGTTTGCCGGCGACTAGCGATTTGGTCTCTGTCTCGGCGTATTCCGCCCCTGGCATGGGCTGGGCGTCAGGCGGCGTTCCAGGCCATAATGGTATTTGCGAATGCCCCAGTGAAGCTTGCCATGCCGGCGGCTGCGCGTGCAGATCGCTCGTCGCAAATAAGGCAAATAGCGCGAACCATAACGGGTTCATTCATTCTCCTTGGGTGCCGTTGGACCAGCCCGCGGGATGCCATGAGCGTCCTTTGCGAATTGCATCGTTGGCGTCTGGACCATCGATGCAATTCATTTCATTCATTGCATCCTACGCGCTGGCAACAAACCATTTTGTAGGCAGGGTTGAGGAACGAAACCCAGCAGCTGGTGTTGGAGCCCTGCTGGGTTTCCGCTACGCTGCAACCCAGCCTACTGCACTTCAACTTGCGTTGGGCGTCATAAAAAAATAGGACCATGCCATGAGCTTTCTAATCGACCTTCTGCTTAGTCCAGGTTTGGTTGTCGGAACTTGTTTAGGCGTAATTGTGGCGCTAGCCCTGCATTGGTTATTCCCTGCCGCTAGCCCGGTTTTAGGTGCAATGGCGGTGGCGGTTGGTTTTGTCCTCGGGCTGCTTTTCCCGTGGTTCGAGCGGCGTGGCAGGAGTTGATAGCTCTTTGGCGCTATCTGACGGCCTCGCAAATCTCTCTACAGAAATCCAGAAATGCTTCAACCGCCGCCGGCGGCAGGCGGCGGGATGGCCGGATGATGTGAAGCGGAAATGTCTCGCCGGGCCAATCCGGGAATAATTCAATCAGGGCGCCGCTTGCGAGCAGGGGCTCGACGCCGAGTGCCAGGACCTGCGCGATGCCCGTGCCGGCGAGGCAGGCTCCAACCATGGTGTCGATGTCCGTCAGCGTCAGCTGGCCGCTTGTTTCGACTTCGACGATTTCCTTGCCGCGGTGAAATTCCCACTTGTAGGGCTTGCCCCGCTGGGGGTCGATGAACTGGATGCAGTCGTGTTCGGCGAGTTTCTCGGGCTTCCTGGGCCGCCCGTGCTTTTTGAGATAGGACGGCGCCGCGACGGTCAGCACCCGGCTTTCGAGCAGACGCCTCGACATCATGCTGGACGGCGGCGGCGGGCCGAAGCGCACGGCGACATCGATCCCTTCCGCAACCAGATCTCCCGCATCGGGCAGCTGCACCGATATCAGCTGGAGCTCGGGGTAGCGCTGCTTGAATTCCGGCAGTCTCGGGGCCAGCAGGTGGCGGGAGAACAGCGGGTTCAGGCTCACCCTTAAGGCGCCGCGCGCCGTCTCGGCCGCCCCCGAAACCACATTGGCGGCCTCCTCGATGCCGGAAAGATGCGGCGCGGCCAATTCGTAGAGCCGGGCGCCATCGCCGGTGAGATGCAGCGCCCGGGTGGTGCGGTCCAGCAGCCGGATGCCCATGCGCTGTTCCAGGCGCGAGATGGACCGGCTCACCCCCGACGCGGACAGCCCCAGCACATCGCCGGCCCGCGTGAAGCTGCCGGTCTCGACCACGGCCGCCAATACGCTCATGCCGGAAAGCAGCCTGCCATCGAAGCCCATGGCTCTCACCTTTGACTTTTAGCAACAATGAATTGCGTGCCCCTATCTTAATCAAAAGTGCACCGGGGTCTACCTTGCCCACACCGACGCGCCAGACCGGCCGTCGCCACTGACGTCAGCGCTCCCGCTCTCACGCAGTGATCGATCAGCCAACCGAACGGAGCACACCATGTCTGACACCGCACGCACTCTCTTCAAGGGCGGCACCATCGTGACGATGGATGCCGATGTCCCCAATCTCGCCACCGGCGATGTCCTCGTCGAAGGCGATCGCATCGTGACCGTCGCGGCCGACATCCGGGCCGATGATGCCCAGGTCATCGACGCCGCCGGCAACATCGTTTTGCCGGGCCTGATCGATGCGCACCACCATGCATGGCTCGGCGTGATGCGCCGGCTGATGCCCGACGTCGACGATCTGTTCGCCTATATCGACGTGGTCGCCGAAAAGCTGGGCGCGCACTACCGCCCGATCGACATGTACCTGAGCACGAAACTCACGGCGGTCGCCTCGCTGGATGCGGGCATCACCACCATCATCGATGCCTGCCACAGCTCGCGCAGCCCGGAGCACAGCGATGCGGCGCTCGAGTCCCTGCAATCGGCCGGCATCCGGGCCCTGCACATGGTCGGCGCGGCGATGGACAAGCAGGCGTCGAGCGCGCACCTGCCGCGCGATCTCGAGCGCCTGGCCTCGAAGTGGAATAGCTCCAATAGCCTGGTCCGCGTCGGTCTGTTCGGCCAGCTCAATCTCGACTGGTGGAAGGTCGCGCGCGGCCTGGACATGCAGATCCTGAGCGAGTTCATCGGCGACCTGGCCAAGCTCGGTCCGCAATTCGCGGAGCCCGGCGTTCTGGGGCCGCACAACATCTTCAATCACTGCACGCGCATACCCGAAGAGACCTGGCAGCTGTTCGCGGCCGCAGGCGTCAACATCACCGTCAATCCGCGCTCGGACGCGCTGTTCGGCTTCGACGACGATGGCTTTGCCTATCAAAAGGCGATCGACCACGGCCTGAAGCCCGCGCTCGGCATCGACCTGGATACCGCCTTCGGCAGCGATATGTTCGGCGAGATGCACGCCCTGTTCGGCCAGCAGCGCGCGGCCATGCGCTATCGCCGCTTCCGCGGGGAGGCGAATGCGCCCGCCCCGATCCGGGTGGACGAGGTGCTGCGCGCCGCCACGGTCAACGGCGCCCGCGCCGCGGGGCTGGAGAAGTCGATCGGCACCCTCACGCCCGGCAAGCAGGCCGACATCATCATGCTGCGCACCAACGGCATCGCCGTATTCCCGGTGACCAACGCGATCGGCACCATCGTCCAGGCGGTCGAGCGTTCCGATGTCGATACCGTCATGGTCGCCGGCCAGTTGCGCAAGCGGGGCGGCAAGCTGATCGGCGTCGACGTCGGGAAGCTGTCCGCCGAGGTCGTCGCCTCGCGCGATTACCTGCTCGCGGCCAGCGGCTACCGGACCAGCCTGTTCGGGGCATCCGCGTCCGCCGTCACGGCTTGAATGGCATTGGCCGCCCCTGACAGGGGCGGCCTTTCCCTCTGCTCTCAAACCTGGAGTTCGTCATGTCCACAACGACCATCACCGCGGCAGGGCAGGTCAACGCCCCGCCAACCCAGCTGTCCCATCCCGCCCTGGCTGTCATCGCGGCACTCTTCTGCGGCTATCTCGCCGTGGGCCTGCCCTTGCCGGTCATTCCGCTGTTCGTCCACGACAAGCTCGGCTTCGGCAATCTCGTGGTCGGACTCGTCATCGGCATCCAGTTCCTGGCCACCGTGCTGACCCGCGGTTACGCCGGGCACATTACCGACCAGCACGGCGGCAAGCGGGCGGCGCTCCAGGGTGCTGCCTTTTCCGCCCTTGGCGGCGGCCTCTATATGATCGCGGCGCTCCCCGGGCTTTCACCCGGGCTCAGCCTTGGCGTCGTGGTGGTGGGCCGTCTCGCCGCCGGCCTGGGTGAAAGCCAGTTCGTCACCGGCTGCGTTTCCTGGTCGATCTCCTCGGTCGGCCCGCAGCGCGCCGGCATGTCGATGTCCTGGACCGGCATTGCCATGTTTGCCGCACTGGCGATCGGCGCGCCGATTGGCATGGCGCTCTATCACCAATGGGGCCTCCGGGCCGCCATGATTGCATGCGTCATTGCCCCGATGCTGGCGATGGTGATTGCGGTGGGTGCGACCTCCTATATCTCCCCCGCCGGCCGCCGGCTGCCATTTCATCGCGTGCTCACCCAGATCTGGCGGGAAGGCCTCGGCCTGATGTTGCAAGGTGTCGGCCTGTCCGGACTCACCGCGTTCGCTTCACTGTATTTTTCCGCACGGGGCTGGGTGCATGCCGGCCTGGTGATGACCGCGTTCGGCGGCGGCTTCATCTTCGTCCGGGTCGTATTGGGCCATTTGCCCGACCGGATCGGCGGCCTTCGCGTTGCCCTCTGGTCGCTCGTGGTCGAGGCCATCGGTCAGGCAATGTTGTGGCAGGCGCCAAACGAGTGGGTGGCGCTGGGCGGGGCACTGGTCACCGGCCTGGGTTGCGCGCTGGTCTTCCCCGCGCTCGGCGTGGAAGCACTCAAGCGCGTACTGCCCGCCAATCGCGGCAGCGCGATGGGCGGCTTCGTTGCCTTCATGGACATCGCCTACGGCATTGCCGGCCCGGGGGCCGGCCTGGTTGCCGGCCTGTTCGGCTATGCCGCCGTTTACTTGCTTGGCGCCGCGGCCGCGCTGCTCGGCGCGGCTCTGGTTGTTGCCAGCCGTTCCACCTCGGCTTGATTGTCACATTGCCGCTTTTCCAGGAGAACTCATATGTCACGCATCTTCATTTCAGGTTCCTCGGCAGGTCTCGGCCTCATGGCGGCTGAACTGCTTGTTCAGCAGGGGCATCAGGTTGTGCTGCATGCCCGCAACGCGGCGCGCGCTGAGGACGCACGCCTGGCGCTGCCCGAAGCCGAGGCGGTAGTCGAAGGCGATCTCGACACCATCGCGGGAGCCAAGGCGGTCGCGGAACGCGTCAACGAACTCGGCCGCTTCGACGCGGTGATCCACAATGCCGCGGTCGGTTATCGCGAAAGGCACCAGCTGACGCGGGACGGTCTCCCGCACGTCTTCGCCATCAATACGCTGTCCGCGTATATCCTGACCGCCTTGATCGAAAAGCCGAAGCGGCTGGTTTATCTCAGCTCCGGGATGCACCACCACGTCGATGCCAACCTCGACGACATTCTCTGGAAGAAGCGCCGCTGGGACGGTTCGGCGGCCTACGCCGAGAGCAAGCTCCACGATGCGATGCTGGCTTTCGCCATTGCGCGGCGCTGGCCCGAGGTTTCCTCCAACTCGCTGGAACCCGGTTGGGTGCCGACCAGCATGGGTGGCCCCGGCGCGCCCGATGACATGGAACAGGCGCATCTGACCCAGGCCTGGCTCGCCGCCGGGAAGGATCCCAAGTCGCAGGTGACCGGAAAATACTTCTATCACCTGAAGCGGATGGAGCCGAATCAGCAAGCCCACAATCCGGCGCTGCAGGATCGCCTCATCGCGATCTGTGCCGAGATCTCGGGTGTGACGCTGGAGCTTGCCGCCAACGCCTAGCCGGCACTGTGCCGGTGAGTTGCGTAGAAGGCCCGCGCAAGCGGGCCTTCTTTTCTTGTGCACCTTGCTCGCTTCAGGGATGCCCCTTGGCGCGCCGAATCCGCCGGACACGCGGTCAACGCCACAGTGCGCAACATTTCTGTCATCACGCCGCAAAATCCTGAAGGTAGAATTTTTGGATTCCAAGATGCGTCCTGACTCCGGCCTGGAGTCTTCGGTCGCCTGTGGCCGACCGCTCCCGGTAAGGAGTGCGGTACGGACATTCGGATTCATTGTTCTCGGGGGCATGTAATGAGCAAGGGTTTTTCGCGGCGCACTTTCCTGGGCGGTTCGGCGGCGGCGGCAATGGTAGCGGCGACGCAGGGCCTGAACGGCTGCGGCAGCTCCAGCAGTGTCAATGGCGGCAACCCCAACGCTGTGCCGGGCGACCTGCCGGACCCGACGCGCCCCGCCGGCACCGCGGACGCGACGCTGCCGTTCGATCATGTGGTCATCGTGATGATGGAAAACCACTCCTTCGACAACTACCTGGGCATGCTGCCGCTGCGCGGGCAGCCCCTGGCCGACGGCTTCATCTTCGACGACAACGGCCTGCCGCTCAACACCAACCCGCTCGACGGCGGCTACCAGCGGGCCTTCCACATGCCCAGCACCTGCGCGCCGAACAGCGTGACGCAGAACTGGAATTCCAGCCACACGCAGATCAACGGCGGCCGCATGGACGGCTTCGCCGGCACCAGCATCACCGCCATGGGCTATTGGGACGAGAAGGACATCCCGTTCTATTACTCGATGGCCAAGACCTTCTGCGTCGGCAACCGTTGCTTCGCCGCGGCGCCCTGCCAGACCTATCCCAACCGCCGCTTCCTGTATTCCGGCACGGCGGCGGGCGATATCGCCACCAGCAGCAGCTCGTTTTCTCTGCCCTATCCGGCCGGCGGCACGCTGCCCGACATCCTCAACAAGTACGGCGTGACCTGGCGCGATTACTTCACCGACCTGCCCAACCTCGCCATCATTCCGCAGATGCTCCTGCGCAATCCGCTGAATTTCTCCCCGGTGCTGCAGTTCTTCCTCGATTGCGCCGCCGGCACGCTGCCGGCTGTCTCGTTCGTGGACTCCGATTTCGGCCTCGGTCCGGAGATCGGCTCGCTGTTGTTCGGCAATTTGAAGTCCAACCCCAACCTGCCGCCCGCGGTGGCCGCCGTCCTCGACAATCTCGACGAAGCTGTCGAATCGCTGGGCGGCAGCGAGGAGAATCCGCAGGACATCGCCTACGGCGAAGCGTTCGTGTCGCAGGTGGTGCAGGCGGTGATGGCCTCGCCCAAATGGTCGCGCACCCTGCTGGTCTGGACCTACGACGAGCACGGCGGCTACTACGATCACGTGCCGCCGGCCTCCGTGCCCGAGCCGGACAGCATCCAGCCCATGCTCGCCTCCACCGACACCCCCGGCGCCTACAACATCACCGGCATGCGTGTGCCCACGGTGGTGGTCTCGCCGTATAGCAAGCCCAATGCCGTGACCAACGTGGTGCACGACCATACCTCGATCATCGCCACCATCCGCGCCAAGTGGAATCTGCCCGCGCTGACCTACCGCGATGCCCGAGCCACGACGCTGGCGGACTTCCTCGATCTCAGCTCGCCGCCGGCGTTCCTCACGCCGCCCAAGCTGGCCGCACCTTCCAATCCGACTTTCGGCCTGGGCGCCTGCGATACGATCCCGCAGCCGGTGATCCAGCCTGCGCCGGACGCTGCCGGGACTTCAGTGTCGCAAGCAGCGGCGCAAGGGCCGGGGCAAAGAATCGTGGCGGCTCACCCGAAAAACTGGAAGCCGGGGCAGGGCATCGGCTGAGGATTCCCGGGCTGCGCCTGCTTCGAAGATGCAAGCTCAACCGCGTCGCGCCGCCTCGATTGCGGCGATGTCGATCTTTTTCATCCGCATCATCGCGTCGAACGCGCGCTTGGCGACGCCGGGGTCGGGATCGGTGACCGCTTGCGTCAGGGCGATCGGCGTGATCTGCCAGGACAATCCCCATTTGTCCCTGCACCAGCCGCAGGCGCTCTCCTCGCCGCCGTTGCCGATGATCGCATTCCAGTAGCGATCCGTTTCGGCCTGGTCAGCGGTTGCGACCTGGAACGAGAACGCTTCGCTATGCTTGAACGCGGGCCCGCCGTTGAGCCCGAGGCAGGGAATGCCCATCAGGGTGAACTCGACAGTCAATACGTTCCCTTTCTTTCCCTCCGGATAGTCTCCCGGTGCGTGGTGCACCGCGCCGACCGACGAATCGGGAAAGGTCTTGGCGTAAAACCGCGCCGCCTTCTCGGCGTCGCTGTCGTACCAAAGGCAAATCGTGTTTTTCGCTGGCTTCGTCATGTCACTCCTCCATCGTCGTGAGCCGTGCTTTTGATGAACACTATTGCGCTGGCGCTGGCGCTGGCGCGGCCTCGGTTGTTACCGGCGGCGGCGCCGGATGCGTCACTTCGCTGATGACGAACTTGCCGAAGTCGACGCCGGCATCCAGGCCGTGGCCGGTGCCCTTGAGCGCCAGCGATACCTCGCCCTTGGTCAGCGCCTGCACCACACCGGCATCGCCGGCCGCGCCATGGGCTGAGCCGGTGGCGTAAGTGCCCAGGATCTCGCGGATGCTGTCCACCCCGCTGAATTCGCCGATGCCATCGTCGATGCTCGACGTGCCCAGGGTCAGGCCGCCGCCTTTGGAGGACAGCTTCACTTCCATGGTGGAGCCGTCGCTGCAGCTCACCTTGCCGTGGCCGGACGCAGTTTTGTAGAAGGCCGACCAGCCCTTCAGGGTGAAATGCATAGTGCATCTCAGATCGGCGTGCGCCTGCGCGGTGAATGTGAGGAATGCGGCTGCCGCCAGCAGCGCCGCGGTTCCGGACCTGCCGGGCATTTTGTTCATCGCCAGTTCCCCTTTGGGATCAAGTGTTGGTTGTCTGCCGCAGTCCGCCCGATGCCGAGGTGACGGCGGACGCGCTGCGGGAGACCCCATTGCGACCGGCAGGGCCGGCACAAAGTTCCTGCGGCTGCCGCGCCATCATCAAGCCTTGGCGCCATGTGCGGCCTGACGATTACAGGCTCAAGCCCGGTATCGGCGCAACGCCGATGACCTTCCGGTGCAGCAACAGCATCGCGGCCCACAGGGCAATCGAGACCAGCGGCAGCAGCCAGCCGATCTCCGCGGCGCTGAAGCGGTTGCGTCCGCCGAGGATGGCGCCGAAGGGCAGGATCGAGGTTTCGGCGGCGAAGCTGTTCCAGGTTTGCGCATTGCGCTGTGCCGCCTTGCCGTCGATCGAGGGCATGCCGGCCAGCGCGGTGAGCAGGAAGGTGCCGAAGAACAAGCAGGCCGCAAGCTCGCCGTTGCCGATGATGTGGATGGTGGCCCACAGCGCGAACGACCACAGCATGGGATGGCGCGTGACGCGCAGGATGCCGCGCGCGCTGCCGCGCCGGGTGCCGGCGTCCTCGGGCTTGAGGCTGACGGTGGCGAAGGAGGCAAGCAGCAGGAATACCGCGGGCAACATCAGCCCGGCCAGGATCCAGCGCAGCCACGGCGCCGCGTACCACAGCCCGCTGCGCGGCGCATGGTTGAACGCGATCACCAGGAAGCTGATGACCGCGATGGAGCAGAGGGCGAACAGGCCGCGGAAGCCGCGCTCGCCGATGGCGGCGACCAGCACTCCGCGCAGACCGGTGCCGGCGACGCCGATATGCAGGCCGAGCCATAGTGCGGCGGCCAGAATCAGGATGCTCATGTGCCCCCCTTACGTGCTGCCCTTGAGCTGGACTATGCGCTGGATTGTAGCCCTAAGGAAACTCTGATCAATTTGGGAATCGTCATTCCCGCGCAAGCGGCACCGTGTCGCAGGCGCAATCCAATTTTGCGAAGGGCGGAAATCAAAATTGGACCCCCGCTTGCGCGGGGGTGACGATTTGATCGAAGTTTTCTATGTCGAATTAGCCGGGCGCCGAAGAGGCGGCAGCCTGCGGCACCAGAGCGGCGGGGCGGCCTGCGAAGCGGCGCCGATGCCGCCGGCTGAGCCAGATGATGGCGCTGAGTCCCGCAGCGAGCGGGATAAACCAGGACAGGTGCAGCTCCAGGATGCGCGGCGGCAGCACCCGCGCCAGGCCGATGCCGAGAAAGGCGATGTGGGTGGCGACGCCGTTGGCGATCATCGCGGTGAAGTGTTCGCGCAGCCACCAGCCCGGGGGCGGGCCGGGCAGGCGGCGCAGGCGCAGCATGTAGGCCGAGCGCAGCGCGCCGACCAGGCCGAACGCCAGCAGCAGTGTTTGAGCGGCCCACAGTCCGATCGCCGATGTTGCCGCGCCCGCGGCCAGCAGCGTCCAGGCCAGCAGGGGGTAGATGCCGCCGCGAAACGCCTCGAAGTCCTGCTTCAGGCGAATTGCGCGCGGCGCCACCACCACGCTGCCGCCGACCAGCAGTATCAGGTACAGGAAGAACACGCCGAGCAGCGCCTGGCCGCGTCCGAAGTAGGCCAGGGCCAGCGGCAGCGCCGTGACCAGGATGCCGCTCATCGCCAGCAGATAGATGCGCCCGGCCAGGCGATGCGTGGGGCTGCCCTTGCGTGCCAGCGCCGCGGTCCAGAAGCTGAGCAACGCTACCGCGCCGACCGCGATGTGCAAAGCCAGAACGATTCCGTGCATGAGGCCGCTCCCGATGGATGTGCGGCCATTGTCGTGAGCGCCAACCGGGGCTGGCAGGTGACAGATGGCACAGGCCCGGGGTGACAAAACTCACCTGCGGCGGCAGCGGCGCGTCTCCTATACTGCGGCGATGGAACAATTTCCGCCGACGCTGCGCGATGAACGCCTGAGCGGCCCTTTTGAACCGCTGAGCCTGGCGGTCTACGTCACCTGGCTGGTCGTCGCGCTGCAACCCTGGGCCGACTGGAGTCACGGACGGCTGCACTGGTCCGGCGTCACCGTGGCCGGGCTGCTGGGCCTGATCGCCGTGCTGGTGCTCTATATCCTGCGCTCGCTGAGCCGTCCCCCCGACAACGATTTCCAGCTGGCCCGCCTGCGCATCCTGGTGCTGCTGCAAATTCCCGCCACGCTGCTGGCCTGTCGTGCCTTCAGTGGCGGTTCGATGCCGATCCTGCTGATCATCGTCGCCGGCCAGATGAGCGCGCTGTATCCGCCGCGGCTCGCGCTGGTGCTGATGCTGCTGGCCAATCTGCCCGTGCTGCTGATGCTGCAGCAGCTATGGGGTTGGGCCGATGCCGCGGTGTCGATGCTGTCCTACGGCGCCTTCCAGACCTTTGCCGCGATGATGACGGCCTACGCCAAAAGCGCGGTCGAATCGCGCGACGCCGCGGTGCGCATCAACAGCGAACTGCTGGCGACGCGCCGCCTGCTGCTGGAAAGCGCGCGCAGCGAGGAGCGCCTGCGCCTGTCGCGCGAGCTGCACGACGTGGTCGGCCACAAGCTCACCGCGCTCAAGCTGCAGCTGCGCCTGCAGGCGCGCCAGGCCGGCGCGATGCCGCTGCCGGCCATCGCCGAATGCGAGCGCCTTGCCGACGAATTGCTGACCGATGTGCGCGGCGTGGTCAGCACCCTGCGGGCGCACGACGGCATCGACCTGCAGCAGGCGCTGGCCGCCCTGGTGCCGGCGTTGCCGCATCCCCAGGTGCGGCTGGAGCTGGCGCCGCAGGCGCGCGCCGCCGGGCTGGCCCAGGCGCAGGCCCTGCTGCGCTGTGCGCAGGAAGGACTGACCAATGCTTTACGTCACAGCGGTGCCGCGCATATCGCGATCCGCCTCGCCACCGAGGGCGCCGGCATCGTGCTGAGCGTGGAGGACGACGGCCGCGCCCGGCAGGCGCCGCTGCCGGGCAACGGCCTGCGCGGCATGCAGGAGCGGCTGGAAGCGCTCGGCGGCCGCCTGGACCTCGGCGTGGCCAGCGGCGGCGGGCTGCGGCTGCGCGCCTGGCTGCCGCAAGCCGCGGAATTGCCGGCATGACGGCGCCGTTGCGGCTGGCCCTGGCCGACGACCAGGCACTGGTGCGGCGCGGCCTGCGCGCCCTGCTGGAGCAACTGGGCGGGCTGGAAGTGGCGGTGGAGGCCGAGGACGGCGCGGCCCTGCTGACGGCACTGCAGCAGACCCGCGTCGACGTGCTGGTCAGCGATGTGCGCATGCCGCGCCACTCCGGCATCGAAGTGGTGCGGGCGCTGCGCGCGCGCGGCGACTACACCCCCGCCATCCTGCTCACCACTTTCGACGACGCCGCGTTGCTGCAGGGCGCGGTGCAGGCCGGGGCGCAGGGCTTCCTGCTCAAGGATGCCGCGCCGGAAGAGCTGAAAGCCGCGATCCTGCGGGTGGCGGCCGGCGAGACCCTGCTGGCGCCGCAAAGCCTGCAGGCGGCGCGCCAGGGCACCCCGGCCGACCAGGGCACTCCGGCGCACCTGACCGAGCGCGAGCTGGCGGTGCTGCGTCTGGTGGCCGGCGGCTATTCCAACAAGGAGATCGGCCGCGCCCTCGGCATTTCCGACGGTACCGTCAAGAACCATCTCACCGAAATCCTCTATAAGCTGGAAGCGCGCGACCGCACCCATGCCGTGCTCAAGGCCATCGGCGCGCGTCTTTTGTAAGCTGCGCTGCGTATAAGAAATGCTCGTGTAAGGAATATTCATGAACCTACCCTCCATCCATGGTCTGGTGCTGCTGCCTTTGGCCGCGCTGATCCTGTACCGGCTATACCGGCGCCATCGCCGCAATATCGGACCGCAGGAAGTCACGCCGCTGCGCATGGGCCTGCGGGTGGCGCTGCTCGGCGGGCTGGCCGTGTTCATGCTGATTCTGCCGCTGGGCCTGCATGCCCATCTCGGGCTGCTCGCCGGCGTCGCCGCGGGAGCCGCGCTGGGGCTGCTCAGCCTGAGTCATACCCGTTTCGAGACGCGGGGGACGAAGCACTATTACATTCCCAACATCTACATCGGGCTGGCGGTTTCGGCCTTGTTCGTGGTGCGCATCGTCTACCGCATTGCCGTGCTGTATCCGCAGATCGAGCAGAACGGCGGCGCCTTGACGCTGCCGAACCCGGGTGATCCGCTGGCCGCCCTGGGCGGCTCGAAAAGCCTGCTGACCCTGGTGCTGCTCGGCGTGGTGGTGGGCTACTACGCCCTGTATTACGCCGGGGTGCTGATGCGCAGCCGCCGCATCGTGGCGGCGCAGCCGCAGCCGGCCGCGGAGACAGACGGCGCCGCCTGAGGCTCGCCGGGGGCACCGCAATTGAATGCGCATGATAGTGCGCATATCATATGCTCATGTATTCGATGCTCCGGAGCGGATCAATGGACCGCAGCAGCGTCAGGTCTCCCGGCAAGTCATCCAAGGGCCGCGTCAATCTCACCGTACGCGAAGACCTGCTGCTGGAAGCGCGCCGGCTCAAGCTGAACCTGTCGCAGCTGGCGGAAGAGGTGATCGATGCGGCCTTGCGCAAGCTGCGCGCCGATCGCTGGCGTGATGAGAATCGCGAATCGATCGAAAGCTACAATGCCTACATCCGCGAGCACGGCGTGTGGAGCAAAGCCATGCGCCGTTTCTGATGGCTCAGTTCGGCGCCTGATGACAAATTGAACATGCGCAGTTAAAATGCGCATGAATTCCTCATCCATCGTGCCGCCGTGCCTAAACACGCCCTCAAGTCCAGTCTGCTGCGCAAACCGGTGAACCTGTCGGCGCGCAAGGAATTGCTCGACGAAGCGCGCAAGCTCGGCCTGAACCTGTCGCGCCTGTTCGAGGAAGCGCTTGATGCGCGCCTGCGCGAATCGCGGGTGCGCCACTGGCAGGAGGAGAACCGCGCAGCCATCGAAGCCTTCGGCCGTTACATCGAGCGCAACGGCATTTTCGGCGATAGCGAGGAGCGCGGTTTCTGATGGCGCAGTTTCGCGTTTACCAGAATCCGCGAGCCGCAGGCCGTGAACGCATTCCCTTCGTGCTCGACGTGCAGTCGGACGTGGTCGAGCTGCTGCCGACACGGTTGGTGATCCCCCTGGTGCGCGACCGGCTGTACCCGGCGCGCCGTATCCCGCGCCTCAATCCCGGTTTCAGCATCAAGGGCCATGCGGTGGTGCTGTCGCCGGCGGAAATGGGTGCAGTGGCCACTTCCGCCCTGCTGGAGCCGCTAGCCGATCTTTCCCTGCAACGCAGCGACATCATCGCTGCCCTCGATCTGTTGTTTACCGGAATCTGAAGTGCCCAACACCGCCATCCCCGTGCAAGACCGCCTGATCGTCGCCCTCGACCTGCCGCAGGCGGACGCCGCCCGCGCCCTGGTCGAGCGCATCGGCGATGCCGCCGGCTTCTACAAGATCGGCATGGAGCTGTGCATGGCGCCGGGCTTCTTCGAGCTGCTGGAGTGGCTGCGTGGCCGCGGCAACAAGGTCTTCGTCGACCTCAAGTTCTTCGACATTCCGGAAACCGTGGCGCGGGCGGTGAGCGCCCTGTCCGAGCGTGGCGCCCAGTTCTGCACCATCCACGGCAACCAGGCCATCATGGAAGCCGCCGCCAGGGCCAAGAGCAACGGCCTGAAAGTGCTGGCGGTGACCGCCCTCACCAGTCTCGACCGCGGCGATCTCGACGACCTCGGCTTCCAGTGCGATGTCGAAGCCCTGGTGCTGTCGCGCGCCCGCCGCGCCCTGGCCGCCGGCTGCGACGGCGTGGTTTCCTCCGGCCTGGAAGTGACCCGGCTGCGCGCCGAAGCGCCGCGCGAGCTGATCGTCGTCACTCCCGGCATTCGTCCGGTGGACAATCGCGCCGACTCCGACCAGAAGCGCGTCATGACCCCCGCGCGCGCCTTGCAGTCGGGAGCGGATTACCTGGTGGTGGGGCGGCCGATCCGCGACGCCGCCGATCCACGCGCCGCCGCTCAGGCGATCCAGGCGGAAGTGGCCGCCGCCCTCGCTTGACCGATACCCTGAATATGACTTCCGCAAATCCTCTGAAAAACGACCTGTTCCTGCGCGCCCTGCGGCGCGAGCCGGTAGAGCGCACGCCGGTGTGGCTGATGCGCCAGGCCGGGCGCTACCTGGCCGAGTACCGCGCCACCCGCGCCAAGGCCGGCGACTTCCTGGCGCTGTGCAAGAACCCCGAGCTGGCCTGCGAAGTGACGATGCAGCCGATCGACCGTTTCGGCTTCGATGCGGCGATCCTGTTCTCCGACATCCTCACCGTGCCCGACGCCATGGGCCTGGGCCTGCACTTCGTCGATAACGAAGGACCGGCTTTCCATCATCCCCTGCGCACCGAGGAAGCCATCCTCGGCTTGCGTGTGCCCGATCCGGAAGCCGAGCTGGGCTATGTGATGGACGCGGTGCGCACCATCAAGAAAGAGCTGGCGGGCCGTGTGCCCCTGATCGGCTTCGCCGGCAGCCCCTGGACCCTGGCCACCTACATGATCGAGGGCGCCGGCTCGCGCGACTTCGTCCATGCCAAGCGTCTGCGTTACGACCGGCCGGACCTGCTCAAGACCCTGTTGTCCAAGCTGGCCGAAGCGGTGGCGCTGTACCTGGCGGCGCAGGTGCGCGCTGGCGCCGATGCCCTGATGGTGTTCGATACCTGGGGCGGCGCGCTCGATCCGCAGGGCTATCGCCAGTTCTCGCTGGCGGCGATGCAGGATGTGGTGACGCGCCTCAAGACTCTGGCGCCGGGCGTGCCGGTGATCCTGTTCAGCAAGGGCGCCGCCGGCCATCTCGCCGAAATGTCGCAGAGCGGCTGCGCCGCGCTGGGTGTGGACTGGACCGCCAGCCTCGGCGAGGCACGCAAGGCGGTGGCCGGCCGCGTCGCCCTGCAGGGCAATCTGGATCCCACCTCGCTGTTCGCCCGTCCGGAGAAGGTGCGCGAACTGGTCGCCGGTGTGCTGGCCGATTACGGTCACGGCCCCGGACATATCTTCAACCTGGGCCACGGCATCCTGCAGCACACGCCTATCGAGAGCGTCACCGCGCTGGTCGAAGCGGTGCGTGATCTCAGCCCCGCGTATCAAAAGGCCGGCTGAGCACGACATGCTCCGCTGGCTGCCAGCTCCGCTGCTCATCGTCCTGAGCTTTCCCCTATTGCTGATCGCACTGCTGATCAGTTTCGCGCTGCTGATGCTGGGCGCGCTGGTGAAGCTGCTCACGCCGTCGGCGCGCGGGCGCACCTGGCTGGCCCGCTACTGGCTTGGCGCCTTCGTCGGCAACGGCAGCTGGTGGGGACTGAACCGCCTGGTCTTTCTGCTGATGCATGGTCCCCGGCGCGACATCGTCATCGAAGGCGAGCTCGATGCCGACAAGACCTGGCTGCTGGTGTGCAACCACCAGTCCTATGCCGACATCCCCCTGCTGGTGGATATCTTCGGCCGGCGCCTGCCGTTCACGCGCTTCTTCCTGAAGCAGGAGCTGCTGTGGATGCCGGTGATCGGCATGGCTTGCGTCGCGCTCGACATGCCTTTCGTCAAGCGTCATTCCAAGGCCGCCGTCGCCGCCAATCCGGCGCTGCGGCAGCAGGATCTGCTGGTCACCCGCAAGGCCTGCGAGAAATACCGCAGCATCCCGGTGACGATGGTGAACTTCCTCGAAGGCACCCGCTTCACCCCGGCCAAGCGCGACGCCAAGGGCTCGCCCTATCGCAACCTGCTGCGGCCCAAGGCCGCCGGCCTGTCGTTCGCGCTCAACGCCATGGGCGAGCAGTTCGCCGGCATCGTCGACGTCACCCTGTGCTATGCGCCGAGCCGCTACGGCACCCTCGGCGGGTTCCTCTGCGGCGACCAGCGCAACATCAAGGTGCGGGCGCGGGTGCTGCCGGTGCCGATGGACCTGGTCGGCGGCGACTACCAGGACGATGCCGCGTTCCGCGAGCGCTTCCAGAACTGGGTCAACGAGTTGTGGGAGCGGAAGGATGAGGAGCTGACCCGGTTGAAGGCCGAGGCTCAACAAGCGCGAGCGGCATGAAATTGTTCCCCTCTCCCACTTGTGGGAGAGGGGCAGGGGAGAGGGCCGCTCCATTTGCGCGGCGGCCCTCTCCCGGCCCTTCGGGCCACCCTCTCCCGCAAGCGGGAGAGGAGATCCATCCTGCATGCGAACGCTCAAGAATCGCAATCCGTAGGTCGGATCAAGCGCAGCGGATCCGACAGCGCACTATGACCCTGTCGGCTCCGCCTGCGGCTTGAGCTGACCTACAGGATCAAGATGCGTCTTAATCCCGGAAATTCTCGAACTGCAGCGGCAGCTCCAGTTCCGCCTTGCGCAGCAGCGCGATGGCGGCCTGCAGGTCGTCGCGCTTCTTGCCGCTGACGCGCAGCTTGTCGCCGTTGATGCTGGCATCGACCTTGATCTTCGCTTCCTTGATCCGCGCGATGATCTTCTTCGCCTCCACCTGCTCGATGCCCTGCTTGATGGTGATCTTGCGCCGCGCCTCGGCCAGGTTGCTTTCCACCTCGCCCAGTTCCAGGCAGCGCAGGTCGATGCCGCGCCCGGCCAGGCGCGGCTTCAGCATGTCCAGCAGCTGCTCCAGCTGGTACTCGCTCGGCGCGAACTGCGTCACCACGTACTCCTCCAGCTCGAAGCGCGCATTGGTGCCGCGCAGATCGTAGCGGTTGCCGAGATCGCGGCTGGCCTGGTCCACCGCGTTGGTCAGTTCGTGCTTGTCCACTTTGGAGACGATGTCGAAGGAAGGCATGGCGGGGTCTGGATGGCGGTGTGCGGACGGCAATATTGGCATTTTCGGGAGCTTTTGCCATAGCCGCCGAAGGGCATTTGATAAGATGGCCGCGCGCCGCCACGGCGTCGCATCAGGCCGCCGGCAGGGCCGAAACCGCAGACCGCTTGCCAGAATGACCCCAGCCTCTTCCCTTCGTGTCCTCTCCGTCATCCCGCCGATGACGCAGCTCAACACGCCCTATCCCTCAACCGCCTATATCACCGGCTTCCTGCGCTCGCGCGGCGTCGACGCGGTGCAGGAAGACCTGGCCCTGGCCCTGGTGCTGAAGCTGTTTTGTCCGGAGGGGCTGCGGGCGATTCACCATTGCATCGAGGCCTTGCCGGCGCGCAAGCGCTCGCACCGGGTCAAGGCCTTCCACCAGCAGTTCGAGCGCTATCTGGCCACCGTCACGCCTACCATCGCCTTCCTGCAGGGGCGCGATCCCACCATTGGCCATCGCATCTGCGGCCGCAATTTCCTGCCGGAAGGCTCGCGCTTCGCCTCGCTCGATGTGTACACCGCCGATGAGGGCGGCGACGAGGACGGCGGCGATCCCCTGGCCTGGGCCTTCGGCTCGCTCGGCCTGCACGACCGCGCCCGCCACCTCGCCACCCTGTACCTCAACGATCTCGCCGACGTGCTGCGCGAGGCCGTCGATCCGCGCTTCGAGTTCGTGCGTTATGCCGAATCCCTGGCGCAGAGCCAGGCCAGTTTCGAGCCGCTGGCCGAGGCCCTGGCGGCGCCGCTCAATCTGGTCGACAGCACCCTGCATGAGCTGACCTTGCAGGCGCTGGAGAAACATTCACCCCGGCTGGTGCTGGTGTCGGTGCCGTTTCCCGGCGCGGTCTATGCGGCCTTCCGCATCGCCCAGGCAATCAAGACCGCCAACCCGGCCATCGTTACCGTGCTCGGCGGCGGCTTCGTCAATACCGAGCTGCGCGAGCTGAGCGAGCCGCGGGTGTTCGACTACTTCGACTACGTCAGCCTCGATGCCGGCGAGCGGCCGCTGCTGGCCCTGTTGGAACATCTGCGCGGCGAGCGCCCGCGCGAGCGCCTGGTGCGCACCTTCACGCGCCGCGCCGGCGAGGCCGCGGTCCGCTACATCAACAACGGCGAGCCCGACGTGCCCTTCGCCGAAATCGGCACGCCGACCTGGGACGGCCTGCCGCTGGATCGCTACCTGTCGGTGCTGGACATGCTCAATCCGATGCACCGGCTGTGGTCCGACGGCCGCTGGAACAAGCTCACCGTGGCCCACGGCTGCTACTGGAAGAAATGCAGCTTCTGCGATGTCAGCCTCGATTACATCTCCCGCTACGATACCGCCAGCGCCTCCATCCTGGTCGACCGCATCGAGCGCATCGTCGCCGAAACCGGGCAGACCGGCTTCCATTTCGTCGACGAGGCGGCGCCGCCCAAGGCGCTGAAGACACTGGCGGCGGAATTGCAGAAGCGTCAGCTCGCCATTTCCTGGTGGGGCAATATCCGCTTCGAGAAATCCTTCACCCCGGAGCTGTGCCGGCAGCTTGCCGACAGCGGCTGCATCGCCATCTCCGGCGGCCTCGAAGTCGCCTCCGACCGCCTGCTCAAGCTGATGAAGAAGGGCGTTTCGGTGGAGCAGGTGGCCCGCGTCACGCGCGCCTTCACCGACGCCGGCATCCTGGTGCACGCCTACCTGATGTACGGCTTCCCGACGCAGACCCTGCAGGACACGGTCGACGCGCTCGAATACGTGCGGCAGCTGTTCGAGGCTGGCTGCATCCAGTCCGGCTTCTTCCACCGTTTCGCCTGCACCGTGCATTCGCCGGTGGGCACCCACCCCGAGCAATACGGCGTGACCCTGGCGCCGCTGCCGCCGGTGTCCTTCGCCAGGAACGACATCGGCTTCATCGATCCCACCGGCGTCGATCACGATGCGCTCGGCGTGGCGCTGAACAAGGCGCTGTACAACTACATGCACGGCATCGGGCTGGATCAGGATGTGCGCAGCTGGTTTGACGGTCCGGTGCCGAGAACCAAGGTGCCGCGGCATTTGATTGAGAAGGCGTTTGCGGCGGTATCAACGTAGGTCGCCCTTCAGGGCGACTCGTCGGGCTAAAGCCCGACCTACGATATCGCGCTCCTCGGATAGTAGGGCGGCCTGTGGCCGCCGGCTTTGTGCCGCGCAGCGGCGGCCACAGGCCGCCCTACAAAAGCCCTACAACTTCCGCAACAGCATCAGCGAAAACGCCGCCTGCGTGAAAAACGACCCGCTCTCTTCCAGCGCCGCGCGCTTCTCCGGCTTCGCCTTCCAGGCATACGGCGTCATCAACAGCAGTTGCCGCAAGGTTTGCTGCGTCAGGCGCAGCGACACGCGCACCTCCTGCCGGGTGTGCAACTCGAATGCGTCCTCGAAGCCGGCGAGGAACTTGTCCGGCTCATGCGGCTGCACCGTGTCGAACAGTTGTTCGCGCACGCTCCACAGGTGGTCCGGCGCCGGTGTCACCACCAGCACATGGCCGCCGGCTTGCAGCACCCGCCGCATTTCCGCGATCTGCAACTGGCTGAACAGGCTGCACACGATGTCCACCGAGGCATCGGCCAGCGGCAGCAGGGCGGCGCTGCCGACCAGCCAGGTGATGTCGCGGAAGCGCCGCGCGGCCAGCTGGATCGCCGGCTTGGCGATGTCCAGGCCGGTCACGTCCGCCGCCGCGCCCGTCAGGGCGCTGGTGTAGTAACCCTCGCCGCAGCCGATATCGAGAAGGCTGTGCCCGCCCAGCGGCGCCAGCAGGGCCAGTGCGGCATCGCGCAGCGGCTGGTAGTGACCCGCCTGCAGGAACTCGCGCCGGGCCAGCACCATCTCCGCGCTGTCGCCGGGCTCGCGGCTGCTCTTGTGCTGCACCGGCAGCAGGTTCACATAGCCTTCCCGCGCCACGTCGAAGCTGTGCCCCAGCGCGCAGCTCCAGGTTTTTGCCTGGCGCTGCAGCAGCTGCCGGCACAGGGGGCAGATGATGGCGGGCATCGCGGCGCTCGGCTGCGCTGCGCGGCCTAGAACTGCAGCGCCGCGGCGTGGATGCCGGCGATGGCCACGTCGCAGCTCTTCGCATCGCGGTCGCAGACGGCGGTGATGGGGAAGTGGTCGATGGTGCCGGACATGGTGATGCTGTTCGACCAGAAGTACGCCTCGCCGGTCAAGATCTCCCTGCCGTTGACGGAAATCGTCGCCGTCCGGGTGAGGAAGCCGACATCGATCCTGGCCGAGATCACGTAGTTGCCCAGACCGGCGGGCAGCTTCCATTCGCGGTCTTTCGAGTAAAGGGTGGTGCATGCGGAAAGGGCGATCGCCGCAAGGATAGTCAGAAGCGCTGTTCTTTTCATCGGGTTGGGAATCAATGGACCTGGTTCATTATGAATGGTCTGCGGCTCGCGGAGTTTGCTCAACGCCGGCGCGCGCCACCCGCATCGCGCTTTTCGCGGATCAGTTCGATCAGCGCGCGCAGACCCGCGGGCACGTGGCGCCGCCCAGGGTAATACAGGCACAGGCCATCGAACGGCGGCGTCCAGTCCTCGAGCACCTGTTGCAGCCTGCCCTCGGCGAGGTCGTCGGCGACATTCCATTCCGACAGGTAGGCCAGTGCAACGCCGGCCCGCGCCGCCTCCAGCATCAGGGTCGTATCGTCCAGCGTCAGCGGCCCTTGCACGTCGACGGCGAGGGACTCGCCGCGCCGCTCGAATTCCCAGCGCCAGATCGTGCCGCTGGCCAGGCGGTAGCGGATGCAGCGATGGGCCGACAGGTCGGCCGGCGAGCGCGGCGGCGGATGCCGCGCGAAATAGGCCGGCGCTCCGACTACGAGGAGACGCTGCGCCGGGCCGAACGGCACCGCGATCATGTCCTGCGGCAGGCTTTCCGCCACGCGGATGCCGGCGTCGAAACCATCGGCCACGATGTCGACCAGGCGCCCGTCGGTGACGATATCCACCATCATCTCCGGATAGCGGCGCAGGTACTCCAGGACGATCGGCGCAAACACCTGCCGCGCCGCGCCGGCGGAGGTGTTGATGCGCAGGGTGCCGGCAGTGGTGTGGCGACGACTGCTCGCCTGCTCCATGGCGCCGCGGATCGCATGCATGGCCGGCGCCACTCCCGCGACGAATTGCTCGCCGGCCTCGGACAGCGACACGCTGCGCGTGGTGCGGTTGAACAGGCGGACGCCGAGGCGCGTCTCCAGCGCCGCTACCGTGTGGCTCAGCGCCGAGGTCGACATGCCCAGCTCGATCGCGGCGGCGCGGAAGCTGCGCCGGCGCGCCACGGCCAGCACCGCTTCCAGTTCGGTCAGTCCCGAGGTTCGCATTATCCCGATTTCATCAATAACTCATGCAGGTTTGTACGGCTTATCAACACAATGATAGGACCTTATGGTGCTCTTCACCATTCGCCTTCATCGGAATCCCAATGCACACCATCGACCAGATCTACATCGACGGCGCCTTCGTCACGCCCCATGGCGAGGAGCTGTTCGAGCTGTTCAATCCCGCCACCGCCCAGGTCATCGGCCGGGTCCGCCTGGCGGACGCGGAAGACGCGCGCCGCGCCATTGCCGCCGCCAAGCGGGCTTTCCCGGCTTTTTCCGTCACCGATAAATCCGTCCGCAGCGCCATGCTGCGGCGCATGCACGAGGCGATCCGCGCCCGCGCCGACGAGCTCACCGAGGCGGTGATCGAGGAGTACGGCGCTCCGGTGTCCCGCGCCCGCTGGATGGCGCAGTATGCCGCCGACGTCCTGCTGGAAGCCGCGGAGCTGCTCGACAGCTACGACTTCAAGCGCCGTGCCGGCAGCGCCGAAGTGGTGATGACGCCGCTGGGCGTGGCGGGCCTGATCACGCCGTGGAACAGCAATGCCGGCTTCATCTGCGGCAAGCTTGCCGCCGCCGTCGCCGCCGGCTGCACCGCGGTGATCAAGCCGAGCGAGATGAGCGCCCTGCAGACGCGCATCGTCGCCGAGGCGCTGCATGAAGCAGGACTGCCGCCGGGCGTGTTCAACATCGTCACCGGCCGCGGCGAAACCGTGGGAGCGGAAATCAGCACGCACCCGGATGTGGCGAAAATCTCCTTCACCGGCTGCACCGCGGTGGGCAAGACTATCCTGCGCGCCGGCGCCGAGACGCTCAAGCGCGTCACGCTGGAGCTGGGCGGCAAGTCGCCGGTGCTGATCCTCGACGATGCCAACCTGGCCGAGGCGGTGCCGATGGCGATCCAGGCCGGCTTCATCAACAGCGGCCAGGCCTGCATCGCCGGCACCCGTATCCTGGTGCCGCGGGAGCGGCTGGCCGAGGTCGAGGTGCTGGCCCGCAGCGCCGTCGAGCAGACCCGCTCCGGCGATCCGCGCGACCCCGCCACCGCCATCGGCCCGATGGTCAGCCGCAAGCAGTGGGAGCGCGTGCAGCGCTACATCCGCATCGGCATCGACGAGGGTGCCAGGCTGCTGGCCGGCGGCGAGGGACTGCCGCAAGGCCTGCAAGCCGGCTGGTTCGTGCGGCCCACCGTCTTCAGCGGCGTCGGCAACGACATGACCATCGCCCGCGAGGAAATCTTCGGTCCGGTGTTGGCTATCATTCCTTACCGCGACGAGGAGGAAGCCATCGCCATCGCCAACGACACCAACTATGGCTTGCAGGCTTACGTGCTGTCGTCCGATCCGGCGCGGGCCCGCGCGGTGGCCGCGCGCATCGAAGCCGGCCGCGTGCTGATCAATACCCTGGCGCACGAGCCCAAGGCGCCTTTCGGCGGCTTCAAGCAATCCGGCATTGGCCGCGAACACGGCAGCTTCGGGCTGGAAGCCTTCCTCGAACCGAAATCGCTGCTGGGCATGTACGCGGCCTGAGTAGCGCCACTGCGCCGGCGATGCAAGGTCGCCGGCGCAGTTCTCCAAGGTGATGGCGCACACAGCGCGCGGTGTGCGCCATCAGGTTAAAGTGCGCTGCAAAGCCACTCAAACCTTGGGGAGGGTAGATGAAAAGGCTCAAGCCGCTCGACGCGGCCTGGCTCTACGTGGAGTCCGGCAATACGCCGATGCACGTGGCCGGACTGCAGATCCTGTCGCCGCCGAAGAATGCCAAGGCCAGCTTCCTGCGCGATGTGGTGGAGCGCTTCAAGGCCCAGTCCGACGGTGATTCCACTTTCGTGCCGCCGTGGAATCTGCGCTTGGCCGACACTCCCCTCGGCGGCCTGCTGCCGGCCTGGGAGATCGAGAAACACGTCGACCTGGACTACCACGTGCGCCATTCCGCACTGCCCGAGCCGGGCGGCGAGCGCGAGCTGGGCGTGCTGGTGTCGCGCCTGCACAGCCACCCGCTGGACCTGAAGCGGCCGCTGTGGGAATGCCATCTGATCGAGGGCCTCGAGGGCGGCCGCTTCGCCCTCTATACCAAGATGCATCACGCGCTGATGGACGGCATGGCCGGCATGCGCATGATCCAGCGCGCCATGTCGGAGTCGCCGCGCAACCGCACCATCGTCCCGCCCTGGTCGCTGGGCGGACTCAGGCAGCGTGAGGAGGCGCATGCCGGGCCGCTGGCGCAGCGCCTGGCGGCCTTGTACCAGACCGCGCGCGAACAGGCCGAAACCCTGCCGGAAGTGGGCCGCGCCATGGCCCAGGTGTGGGGGCGGGGCAGGGATGCCGACCCCGAGCTGGTGCGGCCGTTCAGCGCGCCCAAGTCGGTGCTCAACGGCCGCGTCACCGCGCCGCGCCGCTTCGCCACCCAGCACTACGAGCTGAGCCGGCTGCGCTTGCTGGCGAAGAAGGCCAAGGTCACGCTCAACGACATCGTGCTGGCGATCTGCGCCGGCGCCCTGCGCCGCTTCCTCGACGAGTCCGGCGAGCTGCCGGCGGAGCCGCTCACCGCCGGCCTGCCGGTATCGATCCGGCCGCAGGGCGACGACAGCGTCGGCACCGCCATCAGCTTCATCCTCGCCAACCTGGCCACCGACGTGGCCGATCCGCGCGAGCGCCTGGAGAAGATCCGCATCTCCACCGTGCGCGCCAAGGAGCACCTGCAGGGCCTGCGCAAGACCAGCCTCAACAACTACACCTCGGCCTTCATGGGCCCCTTCATCCTCAGCCTGATGACCGGCCTGGGCGGACGCGGCCGGCCGATGTTCAACGTCACCATCTCCAATGTGCCGGGGCCGGAGAAGCCGCTGTATTTCGCCGGCGCGCGGCTGGAGGCGATGTATCCCATCTCCCTGCTCAGCCACGGCCAGGCGCTCAACATCACCTGCGTCAGCTACGCCGGCACCCTCAATTTCGGCTACACCGGCTGCCGCGATACCTTGCCGCACATGCAGCGCCTGGCGGTCTATACCGGCGAGGCCCTGGAGGAGCTGGAGCAGGCTTATGCCTGAGAGTTGGGGATCTGGTGGTTAGTGATTAGTGGTTAGTGATTAGTAAAAGCACGTCACGGCCGTGTGCCCAGCCCCGGTTTTTTACTAACCACTAATCACTAACCACTGCTTCGATCTAAACCTCACCGGTCTCTGCCGCATCCAACAGCCTGGATGCGGCAGGCCACAGGGGGAGTAAATGAGCGCAGCGAGCATCGTCGGTACAGCGGAGAGGGCAGGCAGCAGCAGCGAAGTGCGGGTGGCTAGCCGCATCGGCTCGATCGACCTGATGCGCGGCATTGTCATGATCATCATGGCCATCGACCACGCGCGCGATTTCTGGGACCCCACGCCTTACGATCCGGCCGACCTCAGCAAAGCCTCGGCGGCGCTGTTCCTGACCCGCTGGATCACCCATTTCTGCGCCCCCACCTTCATGTTCCTGGCCGGCACCAGCGCCTGGCTGTGGGCGCGCAATACCGGCGCCACGCGCGGCCAGTTGCAGCGCTTCCTGGTCAGCCGCGGCCTGTGGCTGGTGCTGCTGGAAATGACCGTGATCAGCTTCTGCTGGCGCTTCGACTTCAACGGCCTGGTGCTGCAGGTGATCTGGGCGCTGGGCTGGTGCATGACTCTGCTGGCGGCCCTGCTGTTCCTGCCCCGGCGCGCCATCGCCGCGTTCGGCCTGCTGCTGGTGTTCGGGCACAACACGCTGGACGGCTTGCACTTCCAGGACTTCGCCGCCTACGGCGCGGGCTGGGGCTGGCTGTGGGCCGGGCTGCACGAATTCCATATCGGGCAGTTCGGCGCCTCGGGCTACGCGGTGGCGCTGGGCTATCCCCTGGTGCCCTGGGTCGGCGTGATGGCCCTGGGCTACTGCTTCGGCGAGCTGCTGGAGTTGCCGCCCGAACAGCGCGACCGCTGGATGCGGCGCCTGGGGCTGGCGGCCATCGCCCTGTTCCTGCTGCTGCGCCTGAGCAATCTCTACGGCGAGTCCCAGCTGTGGCATGAGAATCCGCGCGGCGCCCTGTATACCGCACTGGGCGTGCTCAACGTCACCAAGTACCCGCCCTCCCTGCTGTACCTGCTGATGACCCTGGGGCCGATGCTGTTGCTGCTGCCCTGGCTGGAGCGGCAGCGCGGCGCCTGGGTGCGGCCGGTCAGCGTGTTCGGCCGGGTGCCGTTCTTCTTCTACCTGCTGCACCTGCCGCTGCTGCACCTGAGCGCCTGGATCGCCGCGAAGATGGTGTATGGCGTTGGCGCCTACCCGTCCTTCCTCACGCCCTCGCTGCCGGCGGGCTACGAGCCCAGCCTGCTGCGGCTGTATGTGGCGTGGGCGCTGGCCATCCTGATGCTCTATCCGCTGTGCCGTTGGTATGCCGGTTACAAGAGCCGGCACAAGGATTACTGGTGGCTGAGCTATGTGTAGCCAAGTAGTCCGCTCGAAACCCCCGGGAAGCGCTGCGCGCTTCCCGGGCTACGGCAGCTTGCGGATTCCTACGGTACGCGCGGCGAGCAGCCGCAGCGGCGGCCGCAGCATGAAGTAGAGCGCTGCGCCCACCAGCGGCGCGCCCAGGCACCAGGCGCCGACGCCGCCGAGGGCGACCCCGGCGAAGTCGGCGATGAACTGCATCGGCCCTGCCTTGAAGCGTTCCATGAGTTGCGGGATCGACAGGCTCAGGTGCGGCGCGCCGAGCCACTCGCCGGCGCGGTACAGCGGAATCAGCATCAGGAATTGCAGCGGGTAACAGAGGTAATTCACCAGCTGGATGAGCGGCTGGTTCAGGCGCAGCCACAACGCCGCGCCGGCGCAGAGCAGGGTGGTCGAGCCAAGTATCGGGAACATCGCCAGCACGATGCCCAAGGTCACCGTCAGGGCGATTTTCTCCGGCGTGATGCCCTGCCTGAGCTGGGCCACGATGAGATCGATGACGCGGCGCTTCCACCAGCTGCGCCGCGCGGGCACCGGCTGGTTCATTTGCGGCGCAGCAGCAGTTCCGCGGCGCCGGCTCCCGGCGGCAGGCGCAACAGCTGCAGCAGCATGTAGCCGGCGATGGCGATATTGCCCAGGCCGAAGATCAGCAACAGCCATAGCGCCCGTGCCAGGTTGGAGCTTTCCTTGTACGCCACCCACACCCAGAAGGTGAAGAAAGCCAGGTAGGTATCGACCAGGGTGGCGATGAACCAGGGGTGCTCCACCACCGCCTGCGGGGTCTTCCAGAACGGCATCTGCAGCGAGGCCCAGGTGGTAGTGCCGAGAATGGCGAGGAAAGCCAGGGCGAAGACCAGCTTCAACGTTGTGATCATGACTTCGTCCAGACAAGCCGTAGGGCGGGCCGTGCCCGCCGCATCGCAACTCAAGCGCAGCTGGCGGCGGCCACGGGCCGCCCTACTATAGCTGGCCTGAGCGCAGAGCCAGATCCTTCGCTGCGCTCAGGATGACAAGCAAGAAATGCATTGCAGCCTTGTAGGTTACGCCTTGTGCAGTGTGATCTGCATCAGGTCGACGGTGCCGACCCGGAAGCCGCATTCACAGTAGGCCAGGTAGTAGCGCCACATGCGCAGGAAGCGTTCGCCGAACTGCCTGGCGATGGCCTCGCGCGCGCCGAGCACGTTGCGGTTCCACTGTGCCAGGGTATCGGCGTAGTCGTTGGCGTAGAAGCTGGCGTTGACGGGCGTCAGCCCGGCGGCACGGGCCAGATCCTCGAAGCGGCCCGGCGGGCACAGCATGCCGCCCGGGAAGATGTACTTCTGCACGAAATCGCGCTTGCGGCGGTAGTTGTCGAAGGCCGAGGGGTTGATGGTGATGCCCTGGATCGCGGCGCGGCCGCCTGGTCTGAGCGCGCGGGCGATGGTGGCGAAATAGCCCGGCCAGTATTCCTCGCCCACCGCCTCGTACATCTCGATCGAGACCACGCGGTCGTATTGCTCGGTCACGTCGCGGTAATCGCGCAGCTCGAAAGTGACACGGTCGGACACGCCGGCATTTTCGGCGCGGATGCGCGCCTCGGCCAGCTGCTCCTGCGACAGGGTGATGGAATGCACCCGGCAGCCGGAGTGCTGCGCCGCATAAATGGCGAAGCCGCCCCAGCCGGAGCCGATCTCCAGCAGGCGGTGCTGCGGGCCCAGGTCGAGGCGCTCGTACATCAGCCGGAACTTGTTGATCTGCGCATCCATCAGCGTCTCGCTCGGCTGGATGTACATGCCGGAGGAGTAGGCCATGGTGTCGTCCAGCCACATCTTGTAGAACTCGTTGCCGAGGTCGTAGTGGTATTCGATGTTCTTGCGCGCGGTGCGCCTGGTGTTGGCGCGGCGCTTGTGCTGCCACCAGCCGTAGACCCGGCCCAGCCAGTTCGCCTCGAACGGGCCCTTGTAGTAGGGCTCATTCATGTGCAGCACCTGCAGCAGGCGCGACAGTTCCGGCGAATCCCAGCAGTCGTCCATGTAGGAGTCGCCGATGCCGACCTCGCCCGCGGTCAGCACATGGCGGATCAGGCCATTGTTCCTGATGTGCCAGACGGCGTGCGGCCCCGGCTGGGAGCCGGCGAACTGGCGCACGCTGCCATTGGGCAGGGTCACGTCGAGCGAGCCGAAGCGGATGCCGGAGATCATGTACAGCAGCAGCTTCAGCCCCAGCGACAGGCCCTGGCTGTCGCGGCGGCCGGCCAGCGCCGCCGGCAGGTCCGGTGAAAAGCCGTCGCGGCCCAAGATGCGGCCGAGTGAATGTTCCCTGTCGAAACCCTGATCTTTCATTGCCTCTCGCCCCATGATCTGGCCTGCGCCCGGACTGGCGTGGCCATATCCCCCAATACGCATCTTTGTGGCGTCTGGATGCTGCGGCCAGACCCGAATGAGGGGGTGAGGGGGGCTCGCGGTGTCGTAGGTCGGGCTTCAGCCCGACAAGTCGCCCCGAAGGGCGACCTACGTCGATGGCGTTCTCCTCGCGCGGCGACCGAAGGAAGTCCCTGTGGGACGGGAGAGGGCCGTGATTACAGGCAAAAGCCCCTCTCCCCCAACCCCTCTCCCGCAGGCGGGAGAGGGGAGCGGTACGATGGATCGTGCTTCAGCTCACCCCAAGCTTCGGCGGCTCCGGCTTGCGGTGAAACTTCCCGCCGCGCAGCCAGATCTTCAGCGCCTCCCAATGGATGCCGGCCACCACCTTGAGCGTCATCAAGGGCATCAGCGCCACCAGCTTGAGGATCGCCGCGTCGCTCAGCGCCAGGCGCTGGCCCGCCACGGTGGCGTCGAGGATGCCCTGGCCCTCGCGCGTCTCGTGAATCGCCACGCGCACCCGCTCCCCCGGTTCGCCCAGGGTGAAGCGGTAGCGCCCGACCACGTCGAAGAACGGCGAGACATGGAAGCACTTGTCCTTCTCGTAGTGCGCCTCGTAAGGCATCACGGCTCCGCCGGCGCTGAGCAGGTAGCAGTGCTTCTCGCCGAAGGTGTTCCTGACCTCGGCGATCACCGCCCGCAGCGAGCCGTCGCGGTGCTCGCAGTACCACAGGCTGATCGGGTTGAAGGCATGGCCGAGCAGGCGCGGCATGGCCAGCAGGCGGATGCGGCCTCCCGCCAGGTCGATGCCGCCGCCGCCCAGCACCTGCTCCGCCCAGGGGCGCAGCGCGCCGCTGCCGTCGCCGTGATCGCGGTCGTGGAAGGCCAGCAGGTTGAAGCGGTTGTGCGAGAACAGCCGCGGGCCTTGCGCCGCCGCGTCGAGGCGGTCGATATCCAGCAGCAGGTAGAACACGCGGTAGACGAAGCGGTAGTACGGCGCCACCAGCCGCCGGTGCATCACCTGGCAGGAGTAGAAGCAGGCGGCTTCGGGCGTGGCCATATGTGGACTATTGGATCCTGTCATCCTGAGCGCAGCGAGGGATCTGGCCTTATTGGTTGGCGCTCATTGCCGTCCCTGGCGAGACCTTGCCGATATCTGAGAACCCGGCCCGGCCATCCATGGCCGGGCGTTCACCACTCCAGCGAGCTTCGCTCGCTAAACGGAGTGGTTCACCCTTCGCTGCGCTCAGGATGACAACTTTCGAGCTTGTGCCAAGTTCCATCAGGCGGCCTCGATGATCCCCGTTCCAGTCACGCTGGAGCGCGAGTTCACCGGAGCTGCGTTTTGCAGTGCTTCCTGCTTCAATCCATTCACCCACGGCGGCAAGCACTCCGGATCGATACCCGCCACCGCCCGCAGCCCGGACTTGAAGCCGTCCTCGTGGAAACCATAAGCAGTCCAGGCGCCGGCCCACCAGACGCGGTTGCGGCCCTGGATGTCCGGCAGGCGCTGCTGTGCCTGGATGGTGGCGGGGGTGTACAGCGGATGCTCGTAGCGGGTCTGGTACAGCACCGTGTCCGCGCGCGGCGGGCGCGGCGGGTTGAGCGAGACGATGTACTGCGTCGCCGTGTCCAGCCGCTGCAGCCGGTTCATCCAGTAGCTGACGCCGATCGGCTCGTCGCCGAGCGCGTCGCGGGCCAGGATCGCGTTCCAGCTCGACCAGGCGCGCCGGCGCCGGGGCATCAGGGTCTCGTCGGTATGCAGGTAGGCGGTGTTCGACGCATAGGGCACGTTGGCCAGCAGGCTGCATTCCGCCTCGCAGGCATCGGGCAGCATCTTCAGCGCCTGGTCGGAGTGGGTGGCGCAGACCACCGCGTCGTAGCGCTCCTCGCCCTGCGCGGTGCTCACCGTCACGCCGTTCTCTTCGCGGCGCAGCCGGGTCACCCGGGACTCCAGGCGCAGGCTGCCCTTGAACCGCGCCAGCACTTTTTCGACATAGCTGCTGGAGCCGCCGGTCACCGTTTGCCACTGCGGCTGATCGCGGACGCTGAGCAGGCCATGCGATTTGAAGAAGCGCGCGAAGGCGGGGAAGGGGAACTGCATCACGCCGCGGGTGGAGGTGCTCCAGATCGGCCCGGCCATGGCGGCGACATAGCGCACGCGCAAGGCCATCGGGTACTTGTTGGCTTCCAGGAACTCGCCCAGGGTGATGTCCGGCAGCCGGTTTTCCGCCAGCAGCCGCTTGACCTGCCTGTTGAAGCGCAGCACCGACAGCAGCATGCCGATATGGGTCGGCGAGAAGATCAGCGAGGGCTGCGCGAAAATGCGCGTCAGGTGCTCGTCGCCGGCCCACTCCACCCGGCCGTCCTCCACCGACACGCCGAGCGACATTTCGGTGTCCTGCCGCGCCACACCCAGCTCGTCCAGAAACGGGTAGAAATTCGGGTAATTGACCGGGTTGCAGACGATGAATCCGGTGTCGATCGCCAGCTCGCCGCGCGGCGTCGGCACCGTCACCGTATTGGTATGGCCGCCGGCGCGGCGCTCCTGCTCGAACAGTACCACTTCATGCTTGCGCGCCAGGAAATGGGCGGCGCCGAGGCCGGAGATGCCGCTGCCGATGACCGCGATCTTCATGCTGCGAAGTTCTGCGCCGTAGCCGGGATTGGCTTATAGCGCATTACGGTTGCCGGCCGGTTACGGATGCGTGGCATGTTGCAGCAGCGGCGCCAGCGTCGGCCATACCGCCTCCAGCAGTTGCGGCTGGGCTTGTGCATTTGGGTGGATGCCGTCGTCTTGGAACCAGCGGTCCTGCTCGCCCACCAGCCCGGCCAGGAAAAACGGCACCATCGGCACCTGCCGCTGCTGCGCCAGCTGGTCGAACACCTTGGTGAAGCGATCGGCGTAGACCGGGCCGTAATTGCGCGGAATGTACATCTCGAACAGCACCGGCCGGGCCCGCGCCGCCGCGCTCAGGTCGAGCATTTTCTCCAGGTTGGCGCGCATCGCGTCCAGGGACTGCGCGCGCAGGCCGTCGTTGCCGCCCAATTCGATCAGAACAATGTCAGGATGGTACTTGTCCAAGGCGGCGGGCAGGCGCGACAGGCCGCCGGCGGTGGTCTCGCCGGACACCGAGGCGTTGACCACGGCGTAGCCCAGGCCTTGAGATTGCAGGCGTTGCTCCAATAGATGTACCCAGCCGGTATTCGCGTCCAGGCCGAAGCCCGCGCTGATACTGTCGCCCCACACCAGGATGGTCTTGCCCGCCGCGCCGGCACTGGCGCAGAACAGCAGGCCGCACAGCAGCATCAATACGCGTACCGGATATGTCGCTTTCATGAATGCACAGGCAGATATGAGTGGAGCCGCGGCGGTGAGCGAAGAAGCAGTGTTCGCCGACGGGCTGGTAAAGCAGATTAACACCAGCGGCGCCGCCGATACTGCCGACGGCAGCACGGTTCTGGCGATCCTCGACGGCCTGTCCCTGCGCGTCGGCGCCGGCGAGTCGGTGGCCATCGTCGGCGCCTCCGGCTCCGGCAAGACCACCCTGCTGTCCCTGCTCGCCGGGCTGGACCTGCCCAGCGCCGGCGAGATCCGCCTGGCCGGGGAATCGCTGACCCGGCTGGACGAGGATGGTCGCGCCCGCCTGCGCGCCGGGCGCGTCGGTTTCGTCTTCCAGTCGTTCCAACTGCTGGCCGGCCTCACCGCCTTGGAAAACGTGATGCTGCCGGCCGAGCTGGCCGGCCATGCGGATGCCGAGGCGCGGGCGCGCGCCACCCTGGGGCAAGTCGGTCTGGGCCAGCGGCTCGGCCACTATCCGCATCAGCTCTCCGGCGGCGAGCAGCAGCGCGTCGCCATCGCCCGCGCCTTTGCCGGCGAGCCGCGCATCCTGTTCGCCGACGAGCCCACCGGCAATCTCGACCTGGCCACCGGCAACCGCATCGTCGAGCTGCTGTTCGAGCTGAACCGCTCGCGCGGCACCACCCTGATCCTGGTTACGCATGACACCACGCTGGCGCAGCGCTGCCAGCGGGTGCTGACGCTCAGAGGCGGCCGTTTACATGAATAGCCATAAAGGTCCGTTCGCCCCGAGTGCGTTGCGCAGCAACGTGTATCGAGGGGCTGGTGCGCACTGGCCTCTCCCTCGATACGCGCCGCTTCGCGGCGCTACTCGGGATACTCGGAACAACACGCCCGCTACGCGGGCACTCGGGGCGAACGGCGTTCGGTGTAATGGCCTCTAACGCAGCCAGCGCCTTCCGCCACGCCCTGCTGCGCCTGCGCCGCGGCTGGCGCAGCGGCGAGTTGCTGGTACTTGGCTTGGCCCTGGCCGTCGCCAGCGCCGCCATGGTCTCGGTCGGCATGTTCAGCGGCCGCGTGCAGCAGGCCATCGAGCGCGGCAGCGGCGAGGCGCTGGGCGCCGACGCCATCATCAAGGGGCGCGATCCTTATCCAGAGGGCTTCGCGGCGGAGCTGCACAAGCTGGGGCTGCGCACCGTCGCGGTGACCGAGTTCGCCAGCGTGGTGGCGCCGGTCGACGGCGACCAGACCCAGCTGGCCACGGTCAAGGCGGTGGAAAGCGGCTACCCGGTGCGCGGCGCGCTGAGCCTCAGCCGCGAGCCTTACGGGCCGGCGCAGGACGCAACCGGCATCCCCGCCGCCGGTGAAGTCTGGGTCGATGGCCGCTTGTGGAGCACGCTGAACCTGCACCCGGATGCAGGGCTGCAAGTGGGCAGCATCACCCTGCATGTCACCCGGCTGATCGCCAACGAGCCCGGCCGCGGCGGCGCCTTCGCCGAGTTCGCGCCGGAGCTGCTGATGAACGCGCAGGACCTGGCGGCGACGCAACTGCTCGGTCCCGGCAGCCGCGTCGAATACACCCTCCAGCTCGGCGGCGAGCCCGCCGCGCTGGCCGCCGCGCGCCAGCTCAAGCTGCCGCCGGGCGCGCGCTTTCGCGGCATGGAGGATGCGCGCCCCGAGATCAAGAATTCGCTGCAGCGCGCCGGCCGCTTCCTCGGCATCACCGTGCTGGCCACCATCCTGCTCTCCGCCGCCGCCGTCGCGCTGACCGCGCGCCTCTACAGCGAGCGCCTGCGCGATGAGGTGGCGCTGCTCAAATGCCTGGGGGCACAGCGCGGCTTCGTCATCCGCGCGCTGAGCCTGCAGCTGATCCTGCTTGGATTATTTGCAGGCGGCGCCGGCGCCATCGTCGGCGCTCTTGGCCAGGCGGTACTCGGCTGGTTCGCCGCGCCCCTGCTCAATACCACCTTGCCGGCGCCGGGCTGGCTGCCGCTGCCGGAAGCGCTGGGCCTGTGCCTGCTGCTGCTCGCCGGCTTTGCCCTGCCGCCGGTGCTGGACGCCGTGGCGGTGCCGCCGGTGCGCGTGTTCCAGCGCGCCGCCGGCAATGAAACGCGCAGCCGCCTGGGCCTGGTCGCCGCGCTGCTGGCCATCGGCGCCCTGGTCGGCTTCCAGTCCGGCGAGCCGAAGCTGGCCGCTTACGTCATCCTCGGCGCCGGCAGCACCGCCGGCGTGCTGGCCCTGCTGGCCTGGGGCTTGGTTCATCTGCTGACGCCGCTGCGCCGCCGCAGCGGCGTGGCCTGGCGCTTCGGCCTGGGCAATATCGCGCGCCGCCGCGGCACCGCCGTGGCGCAGGCCGTGGCGTTGGGCGTGGCCCTGCTGGCCCTGCTGCTGCTCACCGTGGTGCGCACCGATCTGCTGTCGAGCTGGCGCAACCGCCTGCCGCCGGATGCGCCCAACCAGTTCCTGGTCAACATCCAGCCCGAGCAGGTGCAGCCGCTGCGCGCCTTCTTCGCCGCCCACGGCTACACCAGGCTCGATCTGTGGCCGATGGCGCGCGCGCGCCTGGTCGGCCTCAACGGCACGCCGGTCACCGCCGACAGCTTCCAGGATCCGGAAACGCGGCGCTGGATCAACCGCGAATTCAACCTGTCCTGGACCGACCATTTCGGCGACGACAACACCCTGCTCAGCGGCCAGTGGTGGACCGCCGCCGACGCCGGCAAGCCCTGGCTGTCGGTGGAGGAATACGGCGTCGAAAAACTCAAGCTCAAGCCCGGCGACACCATGACGCTGGACATCGCCGGCACCACCACCACCTTCACCGTGCACAACACGCGCAAGGTGCGCTGGGACAGCTTCCGTCCCAACTTCTTCCTGGCCACGCCGCCCGGCGTGCTGGAAAAATCCGGCGCGGTGCAATGGATCACCAGCTTCTACCTGCCGGCCGACCAGCGCGCCTTGCTGCGCGACCTGGTGCGGCAATTCCCCAACGTCACCGCGCTGGACCTGGATGCCGCGCTGGCGCAAGTGCGCGGCATTGTCGACCGCATGGTCAGCGCGCTGGAGTTCATCTTCGGCTTCACCCTGCTCGCCGGGCTGGTGGTGATGCTGGCCGTGATCGAGGCTTCGCGCGCGCAGCGCGCGCGGGAGACCGCGCTGCTGCGCACGCTCGGCGCTTCCTCGCGGGTGATCCTGCAGGGCCTGCTGGCCGAGTACGCCGTGCTCGGCCTGCTCGCCGGCAGCGTCGCCGCCATCGCGGCGCAGATCATGGCCTGGGTGCTGGCGGTGCAGGTGTTCGATATTCCTTATGGGCCGCGGCCGCTGCTGTGGTTTGCCGGCGCGGCGGCCGGCTGCGGAATCGTCACTCTGGTCGGGTGGCTCTCGCTGCGCGGCGTTTTGAAGACGCCGCCGCGGCAGGTATTGGTCGGCTGAAGTCGCTGGTCTTCCCCCTCTGCTGTTCTTCCCCTCCCCTGCGACCGCAGGGAGTCCCTGTGGGACGGGAGGGGACCGAGGGGAGGGGTGCTTTTCTGCGCGATCAGCGCCCAAACTCCGTTCGTCCCGAGTGCCCGCGAAGCGGGCGTATCGAGGGGCTATTCGCACCCCATCCCCATCGTCATTCCCGCGAAAGCGGGAATCCAGGCTTCGGCGAATTTCGGTACTGGATGAACTCATCTTGGACGCCGAGCCATGCTTTTACCGCTCACTCTGAAACTTCGGCGCACGCGCTTGCGCGCGTGCCGGATCCTCCTGACGCCTGGACGAAGTTTTTCGCCTGCGGCGAGTTACTTCTTGTCAACAGCGACAAGAAGTAACCAAGAAACGCCGCCCCGATGTCTGCGCCCTCTCATCGCAAAAGAACAAGCGCGATGAGAGGGTCCCCTGCGCTTCGCAGCCGGAGCGGGCGTTTTAGACAGGCCATCCCTGGCCTGTCTAAAACGGCTTCGGCATCCATGCCTCGCCCGCGTCTACGCGCGGCTATTCCACTCCGTCTTTGCGATGCTCGGCGCAGCCAGACGGGGGGAACGTCAAAAGCGGAGAAGCAAAAGCAAAACCGTGAAAGGCGGAATGCGCTTCGCTTATTCCGCCCTACGGTGCTGCGGACAGTCTATCCTCTCTTACAGGGTGATTATTGCCCTTGGGGAGGGTGCCCGCGTGTCTAATAAAAATTCTGCTTGGGAAATCAGGATTGGAGTTGCAGGCCTGCTCTTGCCTTGGATTATTCCTGTGAACTGGTGGGTAACTGCGGCTTTTGATGCCATATTTTTATACCTTCTTTTCGAGGGAGGGAAAGGATTTCTCGATCAGAAAAAATACCTGTTTCTTAAAAAAACGAAATTGCCAAATACCGTACTCGCTTTAATTCTCCCGATAGCGGCTTTATATCCATTGATCTCAGTTGTTTTAGATCGTTATGATGCTTCACATAAAAGGCACGTCTCGGCCTCGCAAAAGAAAGGCTTGATAAGTCTTTTGAGCGAGACACCCCTCAATAATCCAGAGAATAAATATGTAATGGTCGAATATTTGCCCTACGACAATGAGGCGGAGTCATTCGGGGAGGAACTGAGCGGAATTATTGAAGGCTCAAATTTTCCAGGGGGAGGACTAATGCAGGGGAGTCCTCCAAGAAACGCTAATGCAGATTATCTGCAAATTGAAGTCGTAGATATAAATCATCCTCCAGCAATAGCTACCAAACTACTTAACTCTTTGAATGAGATTGGCCTTAAAGCTCAACTAATACAAAACGAGCATCAGGTGTCGGCGGACACTATCACCCTATATGTAGTCTCAAAAAAATAACCTATGGCTATTTATTTGATTACTGAGCAAGGGCGGGAGGAGCGCAGCGCATTCGGCTTTTGACGTACCTCCCCGTCTGGCTGCGCCGAGCATCGGAGTCCGCGGCGATCAGGCCCGCGCGTAGACGCGGGGCGAGGCAGGATGCCGACGATTTCACCCACAGGCCATGGATGGCCTGTGGGTGAAACCCGCCGCGGGCGAGAAGCGCAGGGGTGAGGACCAGATGGAGTGACTCAATGTCACTCCATCTGGTCCGAACGCCCGGCCATGGATGGCCGGGCAGGGGGTGGGAGATGGCGCGACGCCGCGCCAGGGATGGCAGGATGAACTTACAAAAGAAATCGATTGATGGGCGCAGACATCGGGGCGGCGTTTCTTGGTTACTTCTTGTCGCTGTAGACAAGAAGTAACTCGCCGCAGGCGAAAAACTTCGTCCGGGTGTCAGGAGGATCCGGCACGCGCGCAAGCGCATGCTGCACTGTTTCAGAGTGAGCGGTAAAAGCATGGCTCAGCGTCCAAGGTGAGTTCATCCAGCCCCGAAATTCACCGAAGCCTGGATTCCCGCTTTCGCGGGAATGACGATGGTTATGAGTGTGCGCTGCCCCCTCGATACACCCGCTGCGCGGGCACTCGGGACGAACGGAGGTTGGTGTTGTTCAAGTGAACAGCACCCCCTCCCCTCAATCCCCTCCCGTCCCACAGGGACTCCCTGCGGTCGCAGGGGAGGGGAAGAAGGGCGGCGTCCCCATCAGTTTGACGTTGCTCCGGAACTCACCAGCCAATGCGCTTTCAGCTCCGCATTGAACTCGCTCGCCCGCTCCTCCGGAAAGAAGATGCGGGCTGACTCGAACTCCACGCGCCGCTTCGTTCCGGGGATGGTCTTTTCCAGCCAGCGGGACCACTTCAGGTCGAAGTAGATGTCGTCCGTTGCCCAGGCGATGAGCGTAGGCGCCCGCACCTGGCCGAGCTGCTTCTCGATGTCGACGGTGTGACGGCAATCGAAGGCGTTGACGAAGCGCTCGATATCGCGTGTGCGCTGCGCGGTGCGGGTGAACGGGCGCAGATAGGTTTCGATGGTGTCGTCCGTCACCGCCTCCGGCCGTTCATAGGCCGGGCCCAATGCACCCGGCGAACGATAGATGGACTTGTCGTTCAGCATGGCGTTGAGAGTGTCGGGCAAGCCACCGGCGGCGACCATCGCGACAAAGGGCTTGAACGGCTCCGGCGGCCAGTTGTCGTGCGCGTCGCAGTTGGTCAGCGCCAGGCTGCGGATGCGCTGCGGGTACAGGGCGGCGAAGATCTGGCAGATGCCGCCGCCGCTGTCGTTGCCGACCAGGTCCACCTGCTCGATCTTCAGCGCGTCGAGGAACTGCGCCAGCATGTGCGCGTTGGCGGTGACGGAAACATCCTGTGTGGCGGATATTTCCGTGTCGCCGTGTGCCAGCAGGTCGACGGCGATGCAGCGCCGCAGCCCGCCCAGCTGCGCCAGCTGATGCCGCCACAGATAGCCATTGAGCAGCACGCCGTGCACGAACAGGGCCACCGGGCCGCTGCCGTGCTCGACGTAGCTGATGCTGCCGGACGGGGTTTGCGCCTTGCGCCGGGTGGCGAAGAATGCCGCGCCGTTCATGAGGGCTTCTTCGCGCTGGCTTCCTGCAGCTTCTTCGCGCACTCCTCGCAGCACACTTCGACGACGCGCGTGCCGATGGTGACCTTGATGGCATTGGCGTCGAGCGGGTAATCGCAGGCGGCGCAGGTTTTTTCAGTCATGGCTACATCTCCTAAGGGATGCCCGTCGATCGGGCATGCATAGAAGACCATCCGGCGCCTGCGGCCGCTGTCGAAATCTTTAGCGATTTTGCGGAGGCGTCAGCCCTGCGCGGATTGCTTGAATGCGGTCGGCGAGCGGCCGTAGGCCTGGCGGAACGCGGCGGTGAAATGGCTGTGGCTGGAAAAGCCCAGCTCCGCGGCCAGGGCGGACAGGTCGTCGTAGCGCGCGATCAGGTCGAGTGCCCGCGCCAGGCGCAGCCGCAGGTGATAGCGGTACAAAGGAAGGCCTTCGACCTGCTGAAACACCTGCGTCAGGTAAACCGCCGAGCCGCCGATCTCCGCGGCGATCTCCGCCAGCGTCCAGCGCCGCGACAGATCGCTGGCCAGCAGCAGCTTGACGCGGTCCGCCAGGCGGCGCCGCGCATGCGTCGCGCCCGGCTGGTGCGAGGTGCGCGGGCCGAGGCTGCGGCACACCAGGGTCAGCAGCAGGCCCTCGGCTTCGAGCGGCTCGATGCTGCCGTTGTCCAGGCTGTGCCGCAGCAGGGCCACCAGGGCCTGCGCGCGCGGGTCGATGCGCTGATGCTGGCGGCGGAATCCGAGCGTGCCGCGATTGTGCAGCAGGGCGGCGGGCGCGAGCTCGCGCAGCAGCGGCTCCGACAGGCTCAGCGACAGGCAGGCGTCGCCGCCGCCGACCGGATGACTGACCTGGTAGCCCTCGCCGGCGTTGAAGAACAGCACATGGTTGGTGTCGGCCACGGCCTGGTCGCTGCCGACATGGCGCAGGTAGACGCCGCGATAGGGGAATACCAGGTTGGTCGCCGCCGTGCACTCCTCGGCGCTGCGGTGGCGGCAGGTGCCGCTGCAATGGACATCGCGCACGGCGACGGTGCCTGTGTCCAGCAGGTGGCTGACTTCGAATTCGGGCATGACGGCTGGACTGATCGGAGCGTGCGTTATCGGTGGCCGGAGCGGGTTCCATTATGCGCTCCGGTTCTGACGGCGGCGCGTGCGGCTACCCCTCCCCTCGATCCCCTCCCGCAAGGGGAGGGGAGGATGCCCGGTCAAGCCCCAAAATCGTGCAGTCCGCACATCCATCCCGCCGACTTGGCATAATTCACCCCCTGTGATTTCTTCAACCCGCCCGGAGCCCCTATGAAAAAGCCCGTTCGCGTCACTGTCACCGGCGCCGCCGGCCAGATTTCCTACTCG
>Ga0302314_10001118_pt1 | contig 50062 bp, 49 predicted proteins | sample III_Palsa_N2_3_FD_200533 | JGI IMG/M metagenome (GOLD analysis project Ga0302314, IMG submission 200533) | Peat permafrost microbial communities from Stordalen Mire near Abisko, Sweden - III_Palsa_N2_3 | ecosystem: Environmental > Terrestrial > Soil > Palsa > Peat permafrost | place: Sweden... | reverse complement strand
AGCCAGCGCCAGCCGGACGAACTCCTGCTTCAAATCCATCGCAGACACTCCCGTGAACGGCATCCCCGACCTCCCTGCGAGATCGGAAAAGTGTCACGGATGTCTCCGGTCCAAACACATCGGGGGGAAGTACCCGCCCCCGGGTCGCGCCGCAGGCGCGGCTCGCCCGAGGATAAACTCCGCCGGGGTAGGGGGGTGTTTCCGGAGAAGGCGCCGTTTCCGATCCCCCATCCCGGCCTTCGGCCGTACTTCCCCCTTTTGAAGGGGGAAGAGAGGCAATCACTGGGGCGTTCGGAAGTCCGGGCGGCGTTTTTCTCGGTGGGAGGCCAGGCCTTCGCGGGCTTCGGGGCCGGTGAAGCCGATGAACTCCAGGGCCAGGGAGGCGTCGAAGGTGGGGCCGGCGGCGCGGAGCCAGTTGTTGAGGGCGTATTTGGTCCAGCGGATGGCCGTGGGCGCCCCGTCCGCCAGCCGGCCGGCGATCTCCACCGCCTTGGCGTCCAGGTCGGCGTCTTCGGCCAGAAGCGAGATGACGCCGATGCGTTCGGCCTCGGCCCCGGTCAGGGTTTCGCACAGCAGCAGGTAGTATTTGGCGCGGGCCATGCCGCACAGCAGAGGCCAGAGGATGGCGGCGTGGTCGCCGGCGGCGACGCCCAGGCGCGTGTGGCCATCGATGATCCGCGCGTCCGGCGTGGCGATGGAGATGTCGGCCAGGAGGCCGCACACCAGGCCCGCGCCGACGGCCGGCCCGCGGATGGCGCTGACGATGGGCTTGGAGCAGTTGATGACGTTGTAGACGAGGTCCCGCGCCTCTCGCATGACCCGCGCCCGGGTGGCGAAGTCATCGATGATGGCCTCGATCATGTCGAAATCGCCGCCGGCCGAGAACGCCTTGCCGGCGCCGGTCAAGATGATGGCCGAGACGGTGTCGTCGCGGTCCGCGTCGCGCCAGATCTCCGACAGCTCCTCGTGCATGCGCGCATCGGCGGCGTTGAGCCGCGCGGGCTTGTTCATGGTCACGCGCAGCACACCAGGCCGGGGCCGGTCGAAGGCGAGGCGTTCGTAGCGGTCGTAGGGCGAGGCCAAGTCAGCGCCCCTTGAACACGGCGGGGCGTTTGGCGAGGAAGGCGCCGACGCCTTCGGCGAAGTCTTCGGTCTTGCCGGCGGCCTTTTGCGCCAGGCGTTCGCGGTGAAGCTGGCTCGCCCAGTCCGAATCGAGGGAGGCCCACAGGGTCTGGCGGCTGAGGCCGAGGGAGGCGGGTCCATCGGCCAGCGCCTTGGCCAGGCCCATGGCCGTGGTCATAAGGTCCGCATCCGGGACGACGCGGTTGATCATGCCCCATTCCAGCGCCTGGGCCGCCGGCACGCGCTCGCCCAGCAGGGCCATCTCCATGGCCCGCGCCCGGCCGATCATGCGCGGCAGGAGGTAGGTGGAGCCGCCGTCCGGCACCAGGCCGATGCGGCGGAAGGCCTGGAGGAAATAGGCGCTCTCCCCCGCCACGATGAGATCGCCCAGGAGCGCCAGCGAGCAGCCGACGCCGGCCGCCGCGCCGTTCACCGCCGTGACCAGCGGAACCGGCATTTCGCGCATGTAGGTGACGAGGGGATTGTAGGCGGTCTCCAGCGCGGCGCCGGCGTCCGGCTTGCCATCGCCATCGAGGGTGCGCCCCGCATCGCCCATCTGCAGATTGGCGCCGGAACAGAAGCCGCGGCCCTCGCCGGTGAGGAGGATGGCCCTCGCCGGCGTCTCGCCCATCACCGCGTGCCTGAAGGCGTGGAGGAGCTCGCCCGCCATGTCGACGCCGGCGGCGTTCATGGTGGCGGGATCGGCGAGGGTGAGGGTGGTGACGCCGCCGCCGCTGGAAACCTTGATCTTGCCGTAGGTCATGCCGTTCCTCGCCGTCTTAATTCCCGCACCTCAAGCGGCGCTTTCCCCCAGGGCCGTCAAGCGGGCTCAATAGATCGTGTAGCCGCCGTCGATGACCACGCTGTCGCCGGTGTGGAAGCGCGAGGCGTCCGATGCGAAATAGACAGCGACGCCGCTGAAATCCTCCGGATCGCCCCAGCGGCGCATGGGGACGCGGCCGATCACCTGATCGTTGAACTTGTCCCAGCTCTGCAGCCGCTCGGTCATGTCCGACCGGATCCAGCCGGGCAGCACGGCGTTGGCGCGAATGCCGTGGCGGGCGTACTCCACCGCGATCCCCCGGATCATGGCCTGAACGCCGCTCTTGGCCGAGGCGTAGGCCTGGTTGCGCGGGGCGCCGTCGATGGCCGAGGTGGAGGAGGTGACCAGGAGCGATCCCCCCGGATCGCCGGCCTCGGCGCGGGCGACCATGTGCTTGCAGGCCTCGCGGAAGGTCCAGAACACGGCGTCGAGATTGACCCGCGTGACGCGCCGCCATTGCTCGGTGGTGAACTCGGCGAAGGAGGCCGCGCCGCCGCCCACGCCGGCGTTGGCGGCCACGAAATCGAGCCGGCCCATGGCCTTGATCGCCGCCGCGACGCCGTCGACGACCGCCTGTTCGTCGGCGACATCGACGCGCTGGACCAGCGCTTCGCCGCCAATGGCCTCGAGCCTGGCGGCCGCGGTCTTGTTCTTCTCCGGGTTAAGGCCCCAGACCACGACCTTGGCCCCGGCGGCGGCCAGGCCCTCGGCCATGCCAAGGCCGATGCCGCCATTGCCGCCGGTGACGAGGACGACCTTGCCGGTGAGGTCGAAAGGCTTGAACGACATGCGCGTGGGTCTCCGGTGAAATTCAGGCGCTACATCTATCGGAGGCCATGAGATTATCCACAGATGACACAGATGGACGCGGATTTTTGAAAAAGCCTGGGGGTGGAGTTCAAGGGGCGTCGCCTCGGCGACCGTAGATTCACATTAAACAGGGTGGAATTGGCCGTAGTCAGGATCGGTGGCTCCGCCCCCCTCCGGCGCTTCGCGCCACCCACCCCATCGAGGGGGAGGAGGAGTGGTGTTTAACCTCCCTCCCCTTCATGGGGAGGGTGGATCGCGCGTCAGCGCGAGACGGGTGGGGCGCGCAGCCAAGGGCTGACCGTAAAATCACCGTTGAGACGGTGAGATCGCCGTATTCAGCGGTGAGTGGCGAACGCCGCCGTAGATCACCGTAGGTTCGGTGGATTCTCCGTATTTACGGACGGCGGCCTTCCTCCGTCGCGAGGAGAAACCTAAAGAATAAATTGCAAATTGTCAAGGAAATGAATTCACGCAAATCGCAAATATCCGCTTGACGGACCGGTTGGGAAGTGGTGCAATATGCAATGTGGAGAGGGGTGTGAGGAAACGCCCGCCACGCCCCCGCCGGTTTGCCAAGTAAGGAGCGCGCGATGGCCAGCTCCCGCGAGGCTTCGGCGGACCCCACTCAGCAGACCGCCGACCTCGCCAAGCTGAAGCGCTATTTCGCCGAGGCGCGGGACCTGACCGAGGTGGCGCGCACCAACGCGCTGACGGCCATCGATTACTACGACAGCGACCAGTACACGGCGGCCGAGCTGGCCAAGCTGAGGGAGCGGCGTCAGCCGCCCATCGTCACCAACCGCATCAAGCCGGCGATCAATGGCATCATCGGCGTGATCGAGCGGTCGCGCTCCGATCCCAGGGCCTGGCCGCGCAACCCGGACGCCACGGACAGCGCGGACGCGGCCACCGATATCCTGCGCTACATCTGCGATTTCAATCGCTTCAAGGGGACCAAGCGCGACTGCTTCCTGGACATGCTGGTGCCGGGCACCATGGCGGCGCTGATGGGCGTCGACGAGGACCTGAACGTCACCATCACCCAGGTCCGCTGGGAGGAGTTCTTCGGCGACCCGCGTAGCCGTCGCCGCGACTTCAAGGACGCCCGGTTCCTGGGCGTCGCCAAGTGGATGTACTGCGACTTCGCGCCGCCGGTGGGAGGATGAGATGAGCGACGATCCCAACGTGATGATGACCGCGCCCAAGGCGCCGGTGGCCGCCTACGCCAACGCCTTCCGGGCCGGGCGCGCCGAGGCCGCCAGGCCCGCGCCGGCAGACAACGAGGCTCTGGGTCAGCGGATCGCGGCCCTCACCCCCGATCAGCGGGCGGCGGCGGCCGGTCAGGCGGAGATGCTGAGCGCCATCGGCCAGGGGCTGGCGGCCCGCAGTTACGCCGAGCGGCGGGCGATCCTGGCGCATATGGGACCGCACCTGGCGGCTCGCGGCGTCGCGCCGGATGCTCTTTCGGGCTTCGATCCCACCGACGCCAATCTGGCCGCCACGGTGGGCCAGGCGGTCATATTGCGGGGGATGCTGGGGGGCCCGTCTCTCCCCGCGCCAAGCGGACCGCCGCCAGCAGGCCCAGCGCCGCCAACGGAATGAAGGCGCCGAACAGCCAGGGCGCGGCGAGCGCGGCCCTGGCCGGCGTGAAGGCGTGGGCGAGGCCGAGTAGATTGGCGATGGCGCCGGCCGCCGCCGCGCCGGCCGCCGCGCCGATGATCTGAGCCGTGGGCGTGGCCGCGGCGCCCAGGGCGCGCTCATCCTCCGGCAGGGCGGCCAGGATGCGCCGGGTGGCGAGAGACCAGGCGAGGCCGAAGCCCGCGCCCATGACGAAGCCGGCCACGACCACGGCCCATACCTGACCTGAGCCGATGAAGTCGGCGAGCAGCACCATCCCTAAGGTGATGATGGACGCGCCGGCGAGGATGAACGCGCCGTGGCGCCGGTCCGGCTGGCCGGAGACAAAGAGCGCGGTCAGCGTCCAGCCCACGGCGTCGGTGGCCACGACATAGCCGGCCGTGAGCGGGCTCAGGCCGCACACTACCTGCAGGATGGCCGCGCCATAGACCCCGAACACCACCGAGGCGGCGCTCATCAGGAAGATCATGGCGTAGCCCGCGCCGGCGACCGTGCGCGGGCGCATGGCCTCGGCCGGCAGGAGCCGCTCGGTGGGCCTGGCGTTGACGACGCCGGCGAGGAAAAGGCCCAGGAGGCCCACGGCCAGCAGCGCGAAGGCCGTCTTCACCCCGGTGGTGATGTCGGCGGCGGCGATGGCCAGGATGGCGAAGGTGAGGACCAGCAGCGTTCGCCAGGCGAGCGGCCGGTGCGGGCCGTCGGTCTTGCCCGAGCCGGCGCCCAGCAGGGCCGGGGCCGCCGCCGCCAGCAGAACGCCCTGGACGGCGAACATCCAGAAGGCGCCGCGCCAGAAGTGAGCCTCGGCAAACGCCCCGCCCACCAGCGGCCCCAGAAAGCTGGCCACGCCCCAGACGCCGGCGGCGGCGCCGAACACCCGCGCCCACAGTCGTTCGGCGAACATCTGGCTGATGGCCACATAGCAGAAGCCCACCACCCAGCCGCCGCCCAGGCCCTGGGCCAGGCGCCCGGCCATGAATGGGGCGATGCCCGGGGCCGCGGCGCTGAGGCCGCAGCCGGCGGCGTAGACCAGGGCGGCCAGGACGATGGCGCGTTTGAGCCCCAGCCGCGCGGCGAGCTGGCCGGCGCTGGCCGCGGCCACGATCCCTCCCAGCAGATAGATGGCCACCGCCCAGCCGAACCAGGCGTAGCCGCCGAGATCGCGCGCCACCGAGGGCATGATGGTGGAGGTGACCAGGCCGTCGGCGGCGTTCAGCCAGATGCCGAGCATGACCAGGGCCGTGCGCGGCGCCAGGCGCGGACTGACCAGCTCTCGCCAACCGGCGGGGGGCGGCGACATCGGGCCGCCTACAGCTTCAAACCGTGGGCGATGAACCAGACCAGGCCCGCGGCGACGGCGGCGGCGAGGACCGCGCGCCAGGCGGGGGCCATGATCGGCGCCCGGGCGCCCGGCGGCAGGCGCGCGAGTCCAGTGACCATGGGCCCCGTCAGATTGCGTCCGCGCCGCGCGTAGACGGCGATGGCGGTGATGTGCAGGGCGATGAGGCCGACCACGACCCAGAACATCAGGTGGTGAAGGTGGGCGACGGCGCGGGCGTCGTCGAAGCTCAGGAGGCCGGAAAGGGGGCCGGGCTCCAGGCTGTCCTCGTCGATGGAGAAGAGGCCGAGGCCTACCTGAACGGCGAGTGCCGCCAGCATGGCGAGAACGCTCCAGCCGCCCAAGGGGTTGTGGCCGACGGCGGCGCCCAGGCGCCCGCGCAAATAGTCGCGCACGCGGCGGGGGCCGGCGACGAAGGCGGAGAACCTGGCCGTGGACGCGCCGGCGAACCCCCAGCCGACACGAAAGATGAGGAGGCCGAGAATGGTGTAGCCGGACAGGCGGTGCCAGGGCAGGTGATCGCTATGGGCGCTCCACCACGAGAACGGGATGAGGGCGGCGATCAGCCAATGGACGACGCGGGTCGGCAGATCCCACACCGTAACGGGCGCGGTCATGCTGACCATCGGCGGGTCGCCGGCCTCGGCGGGCGTCAGGTCTTGTCCTTCTCCTTGTAGGTCTCGTGGCAGCCCTTGCACGCCGCGCCGACGTCGTGGGCCGCGGGGCCGACGCCCGCGGCGTCGCCGGCCTGGGCGACGGCGTTGAGCTTGGCGGCGGCGAGGGCGAGGACGTGCTGCTTGGCGGCGAAGCCCTTCGGGTCTGTCCAGATGAGCGGCAGGGCTTCGGTCTTGGCGCCGGCGCCGCTGCCGGCGGGGAACCAGGTGGGTAGCGCCTTGGCGGCGGCGTCGATCTTGGCCGCCTCGGCCTTGACTACGGCCATGTCGGGCGTGGCCGCGTGCGTCTGCTGGAATATGGCCTTGGCGGAGGCGCCCAGCGCCTTCATGTGGGTCTGGCGCGCCTTGATCGCGTCGGCGCCGGTGACGCCCGCGGCCGTGGCGACCGCGGCGATCATGAGGGCGGCGGCCGCCCAGGCGAAATGACGCGACGACGGCATGGGCGGGGCTCTCCTGTGAATGGATCCATTGGCGGCGCCGGCGAGCCCGGCGTCAAGAGTCGGGCTGGCTAGGGGCCGCTTTCGGCATGAAGCGGACATTGACCTCCGCTGTAAGGCTGCGACTCTATCCACATGGGTGCAAAGCGACTGCCATACAAAGAAGGGTCCGTGTTTTTCGTGCCTCTCAGGTCGGGAGGCCATGGGCGCGGCGTGATCGCTCGCTCTGGGCCTCGAGGCAAAATCCTTCTTGGGTATTTCTTCGGCCCGAAGATACGGGATGAACGCGTGTCGCTCGATGGGCTTTTGCCTAGGGACGCAATTGTCAGCCTCCGTTTTGGTGACCTTGGGCTGCTCAGGGGCGATTGGAAGCTAATCGGCGAGATCGCTCCTTGGTCCAGAGCTGACTGGCCCATTCCTGAGTTCTTATGGTCCGACGCCCTGAATGTCATTCCAGATCAGGTCGTCGTCTACACGGATGAGGATTTCGACAAGGGGGGCATCGGTCGGCAAGAGCGCCGAAACTTTATCCCGCCTGGGCTCCAACGGGACGGCCTTTCGGGAAGCGGAGCAGTCGAAATCAAGTTGTCGAGGTTATTGGGTTAGGACCGCTTTCCACCCATAGCAGACATTGCGGACCTAGGGTCCGAAGGTGTCGCCGAAGACAGCCTGGAGTGACATGGAATGGAGATGCAGGATGATTGGTGGTCCAATATCGAGGGCAGCTATCGGGTCGCCTACGATCCCCGCGCGGCGCTCCGCAAACTAGCTCAAGGCGATGCGGCGTCGGCTTGGGATGAGCTGTGGAATGAACTTTACCATCAGGGCGATGTTGGCTTGGCCTCGTTCGCCGCCGTGCCGGAATTGGTCCGCATCCACGAAGCTCGCGGCGTCGCGGACTGGAACACCTACGCCCTGGCCGCGACCATAGAGGACGCGCGCGACAATCCCGACAACCCTGAACTTCCCGAATGGCTCCGCCCCTCCTACGAACTTGCGTGGCGAAACTTGGAACGGCTGGCTCTGTCTGAATTTCCCGCCGCGGAAGACGACAGTCTGATCGACTGCGTGATAGCCGTACTCGCGTTGAGCAAAGGCCGGCGGTTGTTGGGGCGCATGGCGATGCTGACGGAGGACGAGAGGGAGGAAATATTAGGCGAAGCGGACGGGGGCTGACGAGCTCAGGACATCGCCCAGCCTGGCGGCAGGAGCCGGACAGACGCCAGCGCCGGGCCGCCCTTTGGCGATTGGCCCGCGATACGCGCGACAAGGCGGCCGCCCGGCGCAAGGGCCTCGATCTCGTTCCAGGAGAGGTCGCCCAGCGGGACCTTGACCCGGCCGCCCCATTGGGAGTCGGCCTGACCCGCATATTTGCCCACGGTGAGATAGACGAACCGCGCGACTGGCGGTCCCTGGACGTAAGGCCCCAGCAGTCGTGGCCGCCCGTCGGCAAGTCGGCCGTCCACGGTCACTTCGAGGTCCAAGGCGATGGCGTCCGTTGACTGGCTCGCGGGCGCAACAAGCTCGACCCTGGCGGCGTGGCCACGCTGGAGGGCGATGGCGAGCCCGGGAACGGGCCCCTCCACCACGATGCGGATCGGCAGTTCGAACCGCTCGGGCCGCATGACCGGCGTCCGCGGCCTAGATGTCTTCGGACTCAGGCGCGGGCGCGGCTTCAACGACCTCCCGGGGCGCGCGGCGGCGACGCGGGCGGGGCGTTTCCGAGGTCTCGCTGGCCTCGTGCGGGCGGACCTGGAGGAAGGCCGGCGCGTGGTTTATTTCGCCGTCGTCGGCGCGCAGGACCGGTCCGGCCGGCGCGTCGGGCTCGCTGACCGTGGGACGGTAGTCATCGTCGCGATAAGTCGCGGCCTGGCGCGGCTCGTTTCGCTCAAACCGCTCGGGCCGGTCGGACTGTTGTTGCAGGCGGTCGAAGCGCGGCCTGTCGTTCTGAGCCGTGCGGGGGCGGTCGTCTCTCGGTCGGTCGTCACGAGGTCTGTCGTCTCTCGGCCGGTCATCTCTGGGGCGGTCGTCGCGGAAACGATCCTGTCCGCGGAACTGGCGATCCCCTCGATCCTGCTGGTTCCGATCCTGCTGGTTCCGGTCCTGCTGGGGACGGTCTTGCTGTCCCCGATCTTGCTGGTTCCGGTCCTGTTGCGAGCGATCGTCGCTGCGCCACTCCGACCTCTGGTCGCGATAGCCGCGGTCGTCGCCCTGGCGTCCGTCACTTGGGCGCCCATCACCTTGGCGGCCATCGGAGGCCTCGCCGTCTTCGGACTCCTGATCGGCCCCTTCGAGCTGCGGGTTTTCGTCTTCGAAGTCGATGTCATAGCCTGAGGCGAACTGGTCGCGGCCGATGATGTCGGACAGAGGCCGCAGGGGCTGCATGGTGCGCAGGAGGCGGAAGTAGTGCTCGGCGTGCTGCAGGTGGTTTTCCGCCAGCACGCGGTCACCCGAGGTGTGGGCGTCGCGGGCCAACTGCTGGTATTTCTCATAAACGTGCTGGGCGGCGCCGCGCACCTTCACGCCCTCGGGTCCATTGGAATCGAAGGCCCGGTTGGCGTTGTTCTGAGGCTTGCCGCCGCCGCTTCCTCCACCGCCGCCACCGCCGTTGCGGTTGCGGTTGCGCTGGCGCTTAATGCCTTTGAAGTCTCTCATTCTGGTCCGACCTGTTGCGGGGATCGAGGCGGCGGGCGTCCCATCAGGATCGACCCGGTTCGCGATTAGTCAAAAATCCAAAGGGCCAGACGCGGTTTAGGTTGCCAAGAGCGCCTGGTTCCCGCCTCCTCAACCCGAGCGTGCGAACGCTCGTGACGTTGGATTGCGTCGCGCCGGAGGAAGTTAGCGCCCTAAAGCGCGCCTCTAACTCCAGCGGTTTGAGAGGAGACCGCCCAGGATGTAGCGCGTCGCCCCCGTTTATCCAAGGGCTTTCTTGCGGCCGCTGAGGACGCGATCGTGGGTGGCGAGGTCCGGGGTCACGCGCAGTTCCTGGGCGCCGGCCTTGGCGAACAGGTCCTCGACCGCGGCGCGTTGACCCGCGCCGAACTCCACCGCAAAGCGGCCACCGGGCCGAAGGACGCGGAGGATCTGGGGCGCCAGCGCGCGATAGGCTGTGAGGCCGTCGCGGCCGCCGTCGAGGGCCAGGCGCGGCTCGTGATCGCGAACCTCCGGAGCGAGACCGGCGATGTCGCCGGTGCGGATATAGGGCGGGTTGGAGACCACGAGGTCGAACTGATCTCCATCCAGGCCGGCAGTCCAGTCGCCGTGCATGAGCGCGGCGCGCGAGGCGAGGCCCAGATTGGCGGCGTTCTCCCGGGCCACCGCCAGCGCGTCGTCCGACGCGTCGACACCCAGGCCCCTGGCGGCGGGCCGTTCGGCGAGGACGGCGAGGAGGATCGCACCGGAACCCACGCCCAGGTCGAGCACCTTGAACGCCTCATCCTGGGCGTAGAGAGGCAGCACGACATCGAGGAGGGTCTCGGTGTCAGGCCTTGGCGCCAGCACCGCCGGCGTGACCCTGAGCATGATCTTCCAGAAACCCTTGGCGCCCAAGATGTGGCTGACCGGTTCGCGCTTCTCGCGCCTGGCGAGATAGTCCTCCAGCGTCTGAGTCTGGCCGTCTGTGAGCAGCCGCTTGGGATCGGACAGGATGTCGGCGCGCGTGGCGCCCGCCGCGGCCTCCACGAGAAGACGGGCGTCGATGACCGGGCTGTCGATCCCCACCGCCTCCAGCCGCCGCTTGGCCCCGTTCCAGGCCGAAACGAGGGTGGTCACGCAGACTGGACTCTCGTTCCGGTGAGCGGCGAGGAGCCGAACGCCCCCGCCTTGACGCTGCCGCTCATGGCGTCGCCGCTGACGGTGACGGTGAATTCGAGCGTCATCGGGAATGGCGACGTGATCTGGGCAGACCAGGTGAGAGTATCTCCGTCGACCTTGCCGGAGATTTCCTGCTCGCCTGCGCGGCTCTTCATCTTGCCGGTGAAGGAATCGCCGGCGGCGGTGATGTCGAGTTCGCCCTCCTGGACGCCCATGGGCGAATTGATGCTGGTCTTCCAGGCGCCGTCGACGGACATGGGCTGTTTCCCTTCAATATGGTTTGAGGCCGAGACCTAATCAGTCGTCCATGCGGCGCGCAAGGGCGGCTATTCGGCGGCGACGAGGGTGGCTTCGGCGGCATCGCGCTCGGCCGCTTCGATCTCGGCGGCCCGCGCTTCGACGAGGCCGACGATGTGGTCGATCATTCCGTCGTTGTCGAGCTTATGGTCTGCCTTGCCGGCCACATAGACCATGCCGGCGCCCTTGCCGCCACCGGTGAAGCCGAGATCGGTCATCAGGGCTTCGCCGGGCCCGTTGACCACGCAGCCGATGATGGAGAGGCTCATGGGCGCCGAGATGTGCTTCAGCCGTTCCTCGAGCTTGCCGACGGTGTCGATGACGTTGAAGCCCTGACGCGCGCACGACGGGCAGGCGATGATGTTGACGCCGCGGTGGCGCAGGCCCAGCGACTTCAGGATGTCGAAACCGGCCTTGATCTCCTCCACCGGGTCGGCGGCCAGGGAGACGCGGATGGTGTCGCCGATGCCGGCCCACAGCAGCGAGCCCATGCCGATGGCGGACTTGATCGTCCCCGAGCGCAGGGCGCCGGCTTCGGTGACGCCCAGGTGCAGCGGGCAGTCCACGGCGTCGGCCAGCATCTGATAGGCGGCGACCGTCATGAACACGTCGGACGCTTTCACGCTGATCTTGAACTCGTGGAAGTCGTGGTCCTGGAGGATGCGGGCGTGATTGAGGGCGCTCTCGACCATGGCGTCGGGGCAAGGCTCGCCATAGCGCTCCAGGAGTTCGCGCTCGAGGGAGCCGGCGTTGACGCCGATGCGCATGGAGCAGCCGTAATCGCGGGCCGCCTGGATGACGTCGCGCACACGCTGGGGCGAGCCGATGTTGCCCGGATTGATGCGCAGGCAGGCGGCGCCGGCCTTAGCCGCCTCGATGCCGCGTTTGTAGTGAAAGTGGATGTCGGCCACGATCGGCACGTTGGCCGCCTTGACGATGGTCCCCAGGGCCGCCGTGGCGTCTTCGTCGGGGCAGGAGACGCGCACGATGTCGGCGCCGGCCTCCTCTAGCTCGCGAACCTGAGCGATGGTCGCGGCGGCGTCACCGGTGATTGTATTGGTCATCGACTGCACGGCGATCGGGGCGTCGCCGCCAATGGGCACCGAGCCCACGTGAATCTGCCGCGACTTGCGCCGCTCGATGTGTCGCCAGGGGCGTAGACGCGTGTGATCTTGGGTCATGACGGCCTAGAAGATAGAGCCTAATGGGCTCAAGCCCAAGGGTCAGCGGGCCGAAGAATTGGCCGCGGTCATGGACCCAATCGGCGTCTGCGACTGGGAAAGCGGACCAACGGCCCTTCCGGCGACAAAGATTTCCGCGGCCTGAGGCACGTCCACGTCGGCGGTCAAGCCGCCGACGGCGGGCGCGCGCCAGGCTTCGCCGGCGGCGAGCTGCCGGGCGAAAAAGACCTGACCTCCGGCGCCCCTGACAACCAGGGACATGGGCCGCATGGCCTGGAGAATCACGCCCGTTCCGCCGCGCGGCGCGCCATAGACCGCGCCGTGGGGGGCAAATGGGGCGCCGGCCGCGATCGCATTGACGGTCGGGGCCTGGGCCGCCTCCTCGGCGATGCGGGCGGTGGCCGCGGCGGCCTCATCCGGGCCCTTGGCCGCCGTGGCGGCGGCCAGGCCGGGCGTCACGTACGGCGGCGGCGTTGTCGCCTCGGGCGGCGCGGGCAGAGGCGCACCCAGCATCGCGGGGCCGGGATTTGGCCGCGCGGCGACCTGGGTTGTCGCGGCCGCCGCGTCGACGTGAGTCCGGGGCGGCCCCAATCGCACAAAGAGATTCCACCCGACCAGGGCGATGATGACCACGAGCGAGACCGCCGCGAATTTCCCGAATCGGGCGTGGCGTCGAAACTGGGCGCCGAGCGGCGCCCGCAGCGCCGTGTCTTCGCCCGGAATTTCCCGCCGGAAGCGCGCGACGACCGCTTCCGGATCGAGCCCGAGCGCGCGGGCGTAAGCCCTGACATAGCCCACGGCGAACGGCCGGGCCGGCAACGGATCGAGATCGAGCTCTTCAAGGGCGGCGAGGTAGTCGGCCCGCACGTGGGTCGCCAAGGCGATGTCCTCGACATCAAGGCCGAGGCTCTCGCGGGCCCGCCGCAGCGCCTCGCCGACGTGGACGTCCTCGGCCAGAACAAGCTTCGCCGGGCGGAGCGCCGCCAATTCGTCCGGAGTGGATTCGCGTCCAGCGCCTGCGTCTACTGACTGCGAAAAATCACTCAAGGCGATACGCTCCCCGATCCCCTGGGACTAGCAGACAAGCCATTTGGATTCAACGCGCTGGGGAGCTTTAGGCTTCAACGTGCAATTTTCGCGCCAGGGCCTCGATTTCCGCGCGCACCGATCCAGCGGAACTCGTCAGCAGACTCTCGACGCCGCGCATGGCCGCGCCGCGGTCGCACGACAGCACCATCTGTTTGACCGGGCCTATGCCGGCTGGCGGCATGCTCAGCCGGTCGAACCCCAGGCCGACAAGGGCGAAAGCCTCCATGGGCCTCCCAGCCATCTCACCGCACACCGACACCGGCGCGCCGCTGCGCGCGCAGGCCTCCTGGATGGTCTTGAGGGCGCGAAGGGCCGGCGGCGAGAGCGGATCGTAGCGCTCGGCCGTGCGCGGATTGCCGCGGTCGGCGGCGAACAGATATTGCATGAGATCGTTGGTGCCCACCGACACGAAATCGGTCAGGGGCAGCAGGGCGTCCAGATGAAAGAGCAGCGACGGCGCCTCGATCATCGCCCCTACGCACAGGCGCGAGGGGCTAGGGCGACCGCGGCGCTGCGCCCAGGCCGACTCGTGATCCACCAGGGCGCGGGCGGCGCGGAACTCCTCAACGCTGGCCACGAGGGGGAACATCACGCGCAGGGGCCGGCCGGCGGAGGCGGCGATGAGCGCGCGCAGCTGCATGCGCAACAGAGCGGGGCGATCCAGGCCCATGCGGATCGCCCGCCAGCCGAGGGCGGGATTGTCTTCCCGCTCGGCGTCAAGATAGGGCAGCACCTTGTCGCCGCCGAGATCCAGGGTGCGGAACGTGACCGGCAGGCCGTTGGCGGCTTCCAACACCCTCGAGTAGAGGTCGGCCTGGGCCGAGAAGCGCGGCAGATCCTCCGACACCATGAACTGGAACTCGGTGCGGAAGAGGCCAATGCCTTCGGCGCCGGCTTCGGCCAGCAGATCAAGGTCAACCGCCAGCCCCGCGTTCATCAAGAGCTCGATCTTGGCGCCGTCGCGCGTGAAGGCTGGCGTGTCGCGCAGGCGGGCGAACTCCGCGCGGCGCTCGGCTCGCACGCCCATGCGCGTCCGGATCGCCTTGACCACGTCCGGGCGGGGCCGGAGGTAGGCCTCTCCGGTCTCCGCATCGACGATCACCGGATCGCCTTCGTTCACCCGGTCGCGAAGTCCCTGGATGCGGCCGACGCAGGGAATATCGAGGGCGCGGGCGACGATGGCCGCATGGCTGGCGGGAGAGCCTTCCTCCAACAAGAGGCCGCGCAGCTTGCTCCGATCATATTCCAGAAGGTCGGCGGGGCCGAGATTGCGGGCGATGAGAATGGCGTTGTCTGGCAGGACGCGCGCCTTGCCGGCGTCGCCGGCGAGGTGCCTGAGCAGCCGGTCGTTGAGGTCCTCGAGATCGTGGACGCGCTCGCGCAGGTAGGGATCGCGCGCCTGACCGAGGCCCGCCCGGTGTTCGGAGCGCACGCGCTCCACAGCCGCCTCCGCCGTAAGGCCCGAGTGGACCGCGTCCTGCAGGGAGTGATTCCAGCTGCGGCTATGCGCCAGCATCCGATAGGTTTCGAGCACGTCGTATGAGGCGCCCAGGATCCCCTCGTGGCCTTCCAGCATGGCGTCGATCTGCGTCTGCAGGCTTGCGATGGCCCCGGTGAGGCGGGCCTCTTCGGCCGCGGAGTCGTCCGACAGCAGCCGGCCCGGCGCCACGGGCGCCTCGTGCAACACAGCGACCCCGAAGGCGAGGCCGTCGGCGAGACGCGCGCCCTTGAGGCGCTCTGGCCGGCGGGGCGCGATCTCGACGTCCTTGAGCTCGTCGCGGGAGAGGAGATCGCCGGCGGCGACAGTCTCGGCCAGGACCATGGCGATGATCTGCAGGTCCTCGACATCATCCTCGGCGTAGATGCGGCTGGTGCGGTTCTGAACCACGAGCACGCCGATCGCCCGGCCGCCCCGCAGCAGAGGCACGCCCAGGAAGGCGTGGAACGGATCTTCGCGAGTCTCCGGACGGTAGGAGAAGGCGGGGTGGCTGGGGGCGTCAGACAAATTGAGCGGGCGGCCCAGGCGCATGATCTCGCCCACCAGGCCCTCGCCGGGCTTCAGCTGGGTAATGTGCACAGCCTCGGGGTCCAGACCTTCGGTGGCGAAGAGCTCGAGTTCGCCCGAGGCGCGGCGCAGGTAGATCGAGCACACCTCGGCGACCATGGAGGCGGCGATGGTGCGCACCACCATACCCAGCTTGGCCTGGGCGGGCTCTTTGCCGGCCATGGCTTCGCGAATTTGGCGAAGCAGGCTGCGTGGGCCGCGTAAGGCGAGACCTGGCGTCTGCATGGCCGTTTCCTGGCGCCCTTTCATGCTGGCGCCCTCCCAAGCTGGCGTTCGCGAGGCGCCTATAGCAGACTTTTTCCGGCGGGCGCGGGAACGACACCGTGAACGCGCGATTTCCAGCGGAACCGCCCGTCCGGCGGGCGCCGCGCACTCCCGAAAGGTGATTCTTAGGCCAATGTCAGAGGCGCGGCGCGACCCAGTTCAGGCCATAGAAGCCGAGACGGAAGACGGGCTCGCCATGCCGGCGCGCGCCTGGGCCATTGCTTCGGTGGCGCTGGCCATCGCCATGACCGTGCTGGACAGCTCCATTGCCAACATCGCCCTGCCGGTGATCGCGCGCGATTTCGGCGCCGCCCCGGCGGAGTCTGTGTGGATCGTCAACGCCTATCAGCTGGCGATTGTCATCTCCCTCCTGCCGCTGGCCTCGCTCGGCGAGATCATCGGCTTTCGCCGCGTCTATCTGGCCGGGCTGGCGGTGTTTACCTTGGCGTCCCTGGCGTGCGCCCTGTCCCATTCCCTCACCGCGCTCACCCTAGCGCGAACCCTGCAGGGTTTCGGGGCCGCGGGTGTGATGAGTGTCAACGGCGCGCTGGTGCGTTTCATCTATCCGCATCGGCTGCTGGGGCGGGGCATTGGCCTGAACGCCATGGTGGTCTCGGTGACCTCCGCGTTCGGCCCAAGCGTCGCCTCCGCCATCCTGTCGCTTGGGCCGTGGCCATGGCTGTTTGCCGTCAACGTTCCGGTTGGGTTGGCGGCGCTGGCGCTGGCGGCTCGGGTGCTGCCGGCCAACCCGCTCTCGGGCCGGCCGTTCGACTGGGTGAGCGCGCTCTTGAACGCCGCGATGTTCGGCTTCCTGATCGGCGGTGTGGACGTGATCACGCGCACGAGCGCCAAGGGGTGGGGCGCTGTGGAGCTGGTCGCGGGTGCGGCGGCGGGGTGGATCCTCGCCCGCCGCGAGTGGTCACGGCCGAGGCCACTGGTGCCCTTCGACCTGTTGCGCGACCGCACCTTCACCCTGTCGGTTCTCACGTCCATCGGCTCGTTCGCCGCCCAGATGCTGGCCTTTGTCTCCCTGCCGTTTCATTTCGAGATGGCGCTCCACCGTGGTCAGGTGGCCACGGGCCTGCTGCTTACGCCCTGGCCGGCGGCGGTGGCGATCGCGGCGCCGCTTGCCGGTCGCTTAGCAGACCGGATGTCGTCGGCGCTTCTGTGCGCCATCGGTCTGCTGGCCCTCGCCGCGGGTCTGATCGCCCTGGCCCTGTTGCGCGCGGACGCCTCCAACCTCGATATCGGCTGGCGGATGGCGCTGTGCGGCCTGGGCTTCGGCTTCTTTCAGGCCCCCAATAATCGCATGATGCTCACCGCCGCGCCCCGGGAGCGCGCCGGGGCCGCCGGCGGGATGCTGGGCACGGCCCGACTTACCGGTCAGACCATCGGCGCTGTGCTCACGGCGATCACGCTGGAGATGTTCGGCGGCCACGGAGAGGTGACCGCCCTCGGTCTCGCCGCCGCCTTCGCCCTGGCCGCCGCCTTGTTCAGCGCCTTAAGGCTTGGGCGCCCTCAGATACGATCCAAGCCGTAGGCCGCGTGCAGGGCCCGCACGGCGAGCTCCGTGTACGCCGCGTCGATGAGCACGCTGATCTTGATCTCCGAGGTTGAGATCACCTGGATGTTGACGCCCTTCTCGGCCAGGGCGCCGAACATGGTCTTGGCGACCCCCGCATGGCTGCGCATGCCGACGCCGATCACCGACACCTTGGCCACATCCTCGTTCACGGCCACGTCGTCGAAGCCGATGACGCCTTGCGCGGCGCGGACGATCTCGACGGCCCTCGCCGCATCGCGCTTGCCCACCGTGAACTCCATGTTCGCCGCTCCCTCGTGGCGCGCATGGCTCTGGACAATCATGTCGACATTGACGTTGGCGTCGGCCAGGCGCCCGAAGATTTCGGAGGACACGCCGGGGTGATCGGGCAGGCCGAAGAGGCTGATCTTGGCCTCGTCGCGGCTGAAGGCCACGCCGCTGACGATGCGTTTTTCCACGATGTCCTCCTCGTCGCACACGATGGTGCCTTCGCCGGCGGCAGCGCCTGGCTCGGTGAAACTCGACAGAACGCGAACCAGGACGCCGTGGGCCATGGCCATTTCCACGGAGCGGGTGTGCAGCACCCTGGCCCCAAGCGAGGCCATCTCCAGCATTTCCTCATACGAAATCCGAGCCAGCCGCCGCGCCTTGGCTTCGATACGCGGGTCGGTGGTGTAGACGCCGTCGACGTCGGTGTAGATGTCGCACTGCGCCGCGCCGACGGCCGCGGCGATGGCCACCGCCGTGGTGTCGGAGCCGCCGCGGCCGAGCGTTGACAGGCGCCCGGCGCGCGTGACGCCTTGAAAGCCGGCGATGACGGCCACTTCGCCCAAATCCAACGCCGCGCCGAGATTGTCGGCCGGGATTTCCTCGATGCGCGCGCGGCCGTGGGCCCCATCGGTGACGATCGGCACCTGCCAGCCCATCCAGGAGCGGGCCGCGAAGCCCATGTTGCGCAGGGTCATGGCGAGCAACCCAGAGGTCACCTGCTCACCGGAAGCCACCACCGCGTCGTATTCATCGTCGGAAGTGGCGAGGGCCGGGTCGGAGGCGCCGGCGCCATCGGTCCAGGCGACAAGCTCGTTGGTCTTGCCGGCCATGGCGGATACGACCACGGCGACGTGGCGACCCGCGCGCACTTCGGCTGCCACGAGCGCCGCCACGCGGCGAATGCGCTCGAGGTCGGCCACCGATGTGCCGCCGAATTTCATCACCAGACGAGACACGTCTCGCCACCCTCCGCGCGAAGGGCGCTTTCTAACCACGCCGTGGGGCGGGGACAAGGACGCCCGCGGCGGCTATAGGGGCGGCATGAACGAACGCTCCAGCGTCGCTGCGGCCGATGTCGCGCGCTTCGCCGCGGTGGCCGAGCAGTGGTGGGATCCGACAGGCAAATTCGCGCCCCTCCACCAGCTCAATCCCGCGCGGCTGGCCATCATCCGCGAGACGTGTCTGGGGCACTTCGTCCGCGATGAACGCGCCCGCGCGCCGTTCTCGGGGCTTCGGCTGTTGGACATTGGCTGCGGGGGTGGTCTGGCGGCCGAACCGATTTCCCGACTGGGCTTTGAGGTCACGGCCATCGACGCCGCCGCCGAGAACCTCGACATCGCCAGGGCCCACGCTGAAGGCGCTGGGCTCACCATCGATTATCGCGAGGCGACCGCCGAAGCGCTGGTGGCGGGGGGCGAGCGCCTGTTCGATGTGGTGCTCGCGCTCGAGGTCATTGAACATGTCGCCGATCCCGGCGCCTTCCTCGCCGACGGAGCGCGCCTGATGGCGCCGGGCGGGGTGATGATCCTCGCCACCCTCAATCGCACCCTGCGCTCATTGGCCCTTGCGAAGATCGCCGCCGAATATGTGCTGCGGTGGGTGCCGGCGGGGGCTCACGACTGGCGGAAGTTCCTGACTCCAGACGAATTGCGCGGTCTGTTGGATCGCGCCGGCCTGAACGCCGCCGGACCCTATGGTCTCTCACTCGATCCGCTGAGCGGACGCTGGCGCGCCTCGGCGGATGCTGCGGTCAACTATATGATGACCGCAACGTTGCCCGTGCGCTCGCCGTTGTAAATTAACAACACGTCAGGGTGGAACCATCGTCCATTAGTATAAAAGGCTTGAACTGGGCGTGAATGCGCGTGTTCTTGTCAGATATGACCTCATAAAACCAATTTTGTCTTGATAATTGGAACACTCACACAATATGTCGGAGTGTTTCATTATGATCTCTCGAACTCTATATTTCCTTACATTGGTCACTTTGACGGCGCCATTGGCGGTCGGCGCTCAGGATCTGACGCCTTCAACGGACCGGATTCTGAGCGATCCGACCTATCCTGCCGCTGCAGGGTCAGATCTATGGCCAGACGGGCTACAGCTACGGCGTCGACACCAGCAACACCACGACGGGCCTCGGCGTCGCGTTTGGTCGCCGCTGGTCAGACAGCTACAGCCAGCACCTCGCCTATGGCGTCACCAATCGTCTGTCGGTCGACCTGGGTCTCGACTATGACACCATACACGGCCGCAACACCTCAGCGGCGGGCGACGTCACCGAAGGCGGTCGCCAGGGATTCACCGACCCGACATTCGGCGTCACCTACCGGCTGTTCGACCAGGCCAACCATCCGTTCAGCCTGGATGTGAAGGGCGCCTATTCGCCCGACCTCTTTCCGATGAAGACGACGGCCGGCTCCGGCGACGGAACAGTGGCCGCCGGCGGCGCAGCCACCAGCCTTGGCCTCGCGCTCGGTCGCGAGACCAAGTTCCTCACCGTACAGGCCAGCGTCTCCGGCCAGTGGGTTGGACCCAGCGATCTGAGGAACATGACCTCGGGCGATACGATCCACACTTCAGGCTACTGGGTCCCGACATTGGGCTTCGCCACCCAGACGCGGATCACGCCGCGCCTGTCCGTGAATATCGATGGAAACTACAACATCGAGCCGGGGCCGAACGTGATCAATCAGGACAACGGTGTCTTCTACCAGTCGAACCGGGGCGACGTGGGCAACCTCGGCATGGCGGTGAACTATCACTTCATACCGAACCGGGTGGTGGGCTCGCTCAACTACAACCACACCTTCTACGGCCTGACCGACAATATCTATCCAGGGCTGGCGGAGCGAGACTCGTTCACCGATCGGTCGGCGGACACCTTCGGCGCCACGGTGCGCTACGTGTTCCGATAGCGAGTGCGCCGCGCCTGGGGTGTTCAGGCCATCGATTCAGTTGACCTCGGACTTCCTGGGCGCGGCGGGGGGCAGGGGCGCCACCGGCACCCCGTCCTCGACCAGCGCCTTGACCTCGTCGGGCGAAGCCTCGCCATAGATGCCGCGCGCTTCGGACGAGCCGTCATGTATTTGACGCGCCTCGGCGGCGAAGCGATCTCCCACGTAGTCGAAGTTTTCCTCCACGTGGGCGCGCATCCGGCCCATGGCCTCCATCATCATGGAGCGGGTGTGCGCCGGCGGCTCGCCACGCCTTGAGGTTCCGGCGACCGCCGGGGCCATGATCTGTTTCCTCACATTGGACGAGGCGCACACCGGACAGGCGAGCCGCCCCACGGCGCGCTGGTTGTCGAAATCGCCAGAAGCGCCGAACCAGGCCTCGAATTCATGCTCGGCGTCGCAGACCAGGGCGTAACGAATCATGGGCCCGCAAACGCCCGGTCGTGCTGGAGCGCCGGAATCGAGGCCCGCGCTCGCTCGGTTTCGGCCGGGTCGATGGCGGCCCTCAGGACGCACGGCTCATCGTGGTCGGCCAGGGCGATCACTTCACCCCAGGGCGAGACGACCAGGGATCTTCCCCAGGTCTCGCGCCCATCCTCATGCAGGCCCCCCTGCGCGGCGGCCAGGACGAACGCCCCGGTCTCGATGGCCCGGGCGCGGAGCAGTACCTGCCAGTGGGCCGCGCCCGTCGGCCTGGTGAAGGCGGCTGGGACGATGAGCGCCTCCGCCCCGGCGCGCGCCAGCGCCCGGTACAGCGCCGGAAAGCGAAGGTCATAGCAAACGCTGAGCCCCAGCTTGAGGCTGTCGGCCTCGGCGACCACGGCGCGGTCCCCCGGCTCGAAACTTGCGGATTCGCGATAGCGCTCGCCATTCGCAAGGTCGACATCGAACAGATGCAGCTTGTCGTAGGCGGCCGTGATTTTTCCCGATGGGTCCACCAGCACAGATCGGTTGGCCGCCTTGCCATCCGGCCGCAAGACCATGGCCGACCCGATGAGCAACCACACTCCAAGTTCGTCCGCCAAGCTGCGCAGGCCCCTGACGCAGACGTCGTCGTCCAGAGGCGTGAGCGCCGCAAACAAAGCCGCACGATCGCGTTGAAGGATATTGGTCCCTTCGGGCGTGACGATGAGCCGCGCGCCTTGTTGGGCGGCCTGACGCACGAGAGGGGCGGCGTGAGTGAGGGCGTCCGCCTGCGACGCCGGCGTGCGCAACTGAACGAGCGCGACTTCCATCATCGAGCCCGGGTCACAACGCGCCAAGCATGGTGTCGAGCTTGCCGGTGCGGTCCAGCTCGACCATGTCGTCGCAGCCGCCGACATGCGTCTCGCCGACAAAGATCTGCGGGAAGGTTTGACGGCCGGATCGCTCAATCATCTCGCGCCGCTTTTCGGGGTCGAAGCCGGCGTCGATCTCGGTAAAGTCGGCGCCCTTGCCGCGCAAGACCGACAAGGCTCGGGCGCAATAGCCGCAGAACGGCCGGGTATAGATGGTGACGTGGGCCATTGATTCTCGAATTTCGGCGGGCGCCGACGAAGTCATATAGCGGTCATATAGCGCGGATGGGCCGCTCTTTCACCCGCGCGATGACGGCGAGATCGACGCGGGCCGCGCCTGCCGCCTTGAGCGCGCGGGCGCAGGCTTCCGCCGTGGCGCCGGTGGTGAGGACATCATCCACCAGAATGAGGCGAGCGCCCGAGGTCCGGGGCCGCTAGCGCGGCGCGGCCTGAAATGCGCCAGCGACATTGCGACGCCTGCCGGCTCCGGACTTGCCCGCCTGGTTGCTCGTGCGGCGAGGCCGCACCAGCGCATCCGGCCAATAGGCGAGGCCCGCGGCCGCGGCCAGCGGTCGGGCGATCTCAGCCGCTTGGTTGTGCCGCCGGCCCAGCAGGCGCAGGCGGTGCAGCGGCACGGGCAACACCGCGTCGGCCTCGCTGAACAAGTCGGCCCCGGCCCGCGCGAGCCAGCGGGCGAACAGGCGCGCCAGCTCCGTTCGGTCGGCATGCTTCAACTTGAGGATGAGATCGCGTGAGGCGTCGTCGTACAGACAGGCGGCGCGAGCGCGGTCGAAGACCGGCGGTCGGGCCTGACAGGCGGCGCATCGCGCACCCAGTCCCAGGTCATATTCGAAGGGCGCTCCGCAGCCGTCACAGAACGGCGCCTCGATGAATTGGATTCGGCTCCAGGCGTCCGCTGTCAGGCCAGCAGTCTGGACCGATCCGCCCGAGGTCGCCTCGTCGAGAGGCCTGGGCGGCAGCACCAGGTCGAGGAGGCCGGTCGCCGCCCCGCGCATCAGTCCGGGGGCGAGTCTCAGCCCTTCGCTCAACATCCATCCGGCCCCCGCTCCGCCGGAGGACTTTTGCACGCGCGGACGCCTTGCGGTAGCCCAGGGCGCATGGTCCAGCCGCCACGCCTATTCGACCGCGATCTGCACCGCCTGCGTCTGGCGCGCGCTGCGCCGCGCTTCGAGGAATTCCTCAAGGCGCGCGCCGCGGGCGATCTCGTTCAGCGCCTGTCCGCGATCAATCGGCGCTTTCCGCTGACCGTGGATCTTGGCGCGCGCACTGGCGCCTTCGCCCGCGCGCTTGCGGCGAGCGAGGCGGCGGACAAGGTCGATTGGCTTGTTCAGGCCGACGTGAGCGGCGCAATGCTGGCGCGCGCCTCAGGGCTCCGGCTGGTGGCCGATGAAGCCCGTCTGCCGTTCGCCGAGGCCAGCGTCGATCTCATCGTCTCCAGCCTTTCGCTTCACTGGCTTGACGACCTGGTGGGCAGCCTCATTCAGATTCGCCGGGCCCTCAAGCCGGACGGACTATTCCTGGGCGTGGTCCTCGGCGGCGCGACCCTGACCGAGCTGCGGCAGTGTCTCACGGAGGCTGAGGTTGAACGGACGGGCGGCGCCGGCCCGCGGGTCTCCCCGTTCCTCGACGCCTACGACGCCGCCGCGCTCCTGCAGCGGGCTGGGTTCGCGCTGCCGGTGGTGGATGTCGACAAGGTCACCGTCCGCTACAGTCAGCCGTTGAAGCTGATGGCCGATCTGCGCGCCATGGGCGAAACCAATGTGCTCCTGGACCGCCCGCGCCAGGTTCTGACCCGTCAGGTGATCAACCGGGCGAGCGAGCTCTATTTCGAACGCTTTGCGGCCGAGGATGGCCGCGTGGCGGCGACCTTTGAGATCATCACGCTTACCGGTTGGTCGCCTCACCCCGACCAGCAACAGCCCCTGCCGCGAGGATCGGCGAAAGTGCGGCTCGCCGATGCGCTGGGCGGCCGCGAACAAAACGCTGGCGAAAAGGCGGGCGGCTAGCCGACGCGCGCTACGAGAGCGGCGAACTCTGGCCAAAAGGCGGCCTGGATCTCGTCTGTCTCCTGCATCAGCTCATGATAGGCGCCGGTTATGGCGACGAAGCGCGCGCCGGGGACACGCGCGGTGACACGTTCGGTGGCCGTATTGTCCACGATCCGCTCTTCCCCGGCGGCGGCCACAGTCAGCGGAATGCGGATGTTAGGCGCTCCGGGCCCGCGTTCGAGTTCGTGGGTGGCATGGAAGGCGAAATCGAGCCAACCCCAGGTCGGAGGTCCGACCATGAGTTGCGGCCACGCGACGACCTGCTCGACGTTTCGCCTATAGCGGGCTGGATCATGGGTGAGGATGTTGGCTTCGAAGGGCTCGGCGGCGGCGCTCTCGCGCACGGCGAGCCCGGAACCCATCCCAACGAGCGTCAGGCTCTTGGCCATCAGGCGCGCGACCCTGGGCGGAATCTGGCCGGTGGGCAGACCCAGCATCGGCGCCGAGAGCAGCGCGCCGGAGAACCGCGCCTCGCCCTGGGCTAGGGCGAGCAGGGTGAGGCAGCCGCCCATGGAATGTCCGAGCGCAATCCAGGGCTTTGGAAGTCGGGCCTCGAAGGCGGCGAGGAGCGCGGCGTAGTCGGCCACGAAGTCGCGCCAACCGCGCGCGTCACCGCCGCGGTCGGAAAGTCGAAACGACACACCGTGGCCACGCCAATCGTGGACGAGGACCGTGAAGCCGTCGGTGGTGAGCCGGCGCACCACCTCGAAATACTTCTCGATCGGCTCCGTCCGCCCCGGGCTAACGACAATCGATCCTCGCGATTGGCCATCAGGGCGAAACAGGGCCGCACGCAGCCGCGCCCCGCCTGCCCCGACAAACCACTCAGCGGCGCCGCCGGTCGGGATCGGCGCGTCGGGGGTTTCGAAGAGAGGAGCGGCCTCGGCCGAACTCCTCAAGACGTCAGGCCATCTTCGCGAAGAGCGCCTGCATCTTGCCCTGCAGTCCCATGGCGACGCCCATGTCCGACAGCTGCAGCTTACCCGTCATCACCGCCGTCATGGCGTCGAGCTTGCCCGCGCCCATGGCTTCCAAATCCGCGGCGGAGATGGTCATGGTGAGATCGGCCGGCTTGTCTTCATTGGTGACCGAGCCGCCGTCGATGAAGATGAAACCGTCGCCCTTGAGGTTGAACTTCAAGGTCTTGCCGAGGCCCGAGTCGGCGCCCACGGCGGTCTTCATGCGATCGGTGATTTCCTGCAGTGTAGCCATCCCTGGATTCCTCTACTGGGTTTCGAATTTTCCAGGCGAGCGCGTAACCCGCTCAAGGCCGCGAGGCAAGTGTTCAGCCGGGTTCCGACTTTCCATTTCGCCCCCTTGACGCGCCGAAGCCCGCTCCCATCTGAACAGGCGAAGGCGCTGGATGTCCGGGCCTTTGGGGTCACTTGCGAGGCCGATTTCGGCTCGCGAACGATCCGACATCAACCTTGCTCAAAGCAAAGAGAAGGATGCTCTCATGCGTACGATCGACTTTTCTCCCCTATACCGTTCCGTCGTTGGGTTCGACAGGCTGGCCGACTTGCTTGACGCCGCCAACAGCGAAACCGCCAACGGCTATCCGCCCTACAATATCGAGCGGACCGACGAGAACGCCTACCGCATCGACATCGCGGTCGCCGGCTTCAAACCGGACGAACTGACCCTTGAAGTGAAGGAAAACCTGCTCACCGTCCAAGGTCGTAAGGCCGCCAACGACGAGCCGAAGCGCTACCTTCACCGCGGCCTCGCCGAGCGCAGTTTCGAACGCCGGTTCCAATTGGCCGACTATGTGGTGGTGAACGAGGCCCAGCTCGCCGACGGCCTGTTGTCGGTGTCCCTGCGCCGCGAGCTTCCCGAAGCCCTGAAGCCGCGCAAGATCGACATTGCGACCCCCAAGGCTGACGCCCTCATTGAGACGAAGGCGGCCTAAGTTCCCTTTGACTTGAAGTGATGGAGAGGCGGCGTCCGGCCTGGGCGCCGCCTTTTCTATGTGCGCGTCGGCGGCAGAGGCTCCGCCCGCGAATCGTCAAGATATCGCGCGCTTAGCGGTCTGAGATCGCCGGAAAGTTCGACGATCAGGGGGTTGCCGGTGGGGATTTCGAGTCGGACCACGGCGTCTTCATCCATCTCGAACAGATGCTTGACGATGGCGCGCAGGGAATTGCCGTGCGCGGCGACGAGCGTGCACTGGCCGGCGGAGAGCGCCGGGGCCATCTCCGCGAACCAATAGGGCAGCACTCGCTCCAGAGTCGTCTTGAGGCTCTCGGTCGTCGGAACGGTGACGCCGCGATAGCGCCGGTCGCCGTCGAGATCGAAGGGGCCGCCGGGCGCGAGGGGCGGCGGCGGGATGTCATAGGATCGTCGCCAGATCCTCACCTGATCCTCACCGTGGCTGGCGGCGGTCTGCGCCTTGTCCTGGCCCGTGAGCGCGCCATAGTGACGCTCGTTCAGCCGCCAATCCTTGGCCAGCGGAATCCACGCCTGATCGGCGGCGGCGAGCGCAAGCCAGGCTGTGCGGATCGCGCGGGTGAGCACGGAAGCGAAGGCGCGCTCGAAGGCGATGCCCGCCTTTTTGATCAACTCCCCCCCGAACGCGGCCTCGGCTTCGCCCCCGGGCGTCAGGTCCACGTCAACCCAGCCGGTGAACCGGTTTTCCAGGTTCCAGAGGCTCTGGCCATGGCGGAGAATCACCAGGGTGGGCATCAGCATCCTTTCGACGTGTGGTTCGCCCGGCTAAGGGATCGCGGCGGTATAGGTCAAGCACGTGGCGTCCGCGCTACATCATCGCTATAGGCGCTCCGTGCCCGCTCGCTTGATCCTGCCTCTGATGGCTCTCGCGGCCGCGGCGATCGTCGCGCTCGCCCTGGTATGGCCGCAGGGGGCCGGGAGACCATCGCCCGCGCCGTTCGGCCACGCCATGGCGCCGATGAACGCGAGCGTGCGTTGAGCCAGTACCGCTTCCAAGCAATAGAACAGGCCAAAGAGCACGATTGATGTTCCCCACTCCGCGTTCCGATCTTCTGCCCAACACAGCGGCTTACGAGACGACGCCTCTCGTCAAGGCGACCGGCTTCCGCGAATACGACGCGCGCTGGCTCCTGGGTCCCGACCTGAATCTCATGGGCGTGCAGGCTCTTGGGTTGGGCCTGGGGACCTATATCCACGAACTCGGCGAGCGCCGGATCGTGGTTGGCCACGATTTCCGCTCCTATTCCCTTTCGGTCAAACAGGCCTTGATCCTCGGGCTGGTCACCGCAGGCTGCGAGGTGCTGGATATCGGCCTCTGCCTGTCGCCAACGGCCTATTTCGCACAGTTCGATCTCGCCGCGCCGTGCGTCGCCATGGTCACTGCCAGCCACAACGAGAACGGCTGGACGGGTGTGAAGATGGGCGCGAATCCACCGGTGACCTTTGGGCCCGATGAGATCGGTCGGCTGAAGGAAATCGTGCTGGGCGGGGCCTTTCACGCGCGCGAGGGCGGCTCGGTCGCGCAAGTCGCCGGCATGGCTGAGCGTTACATCGCTGACGCGGCCGCGCGCTGCCACCTCACCCGGCCCTTGAAGGTCGTCTGCGCCTGCGGCAACGGCACGGCCGGCGCTTTCGCCCCCGAGGGCCTTCGGCGCATGGGCGCGGAAGTGATCGAGATGGACTGTGAGCTCGACTACACATTCCCGCGCTACAACCCCAATCCCGAGGATGTGGAGATGCTGCACTCCATGGCTGAGGCCGTGCGCGCCCACGGCGCCGACCTCGCTTTGGGATTCGACGGGGACGGCGACCGCTGCGGAGTGGTGGACGACGAGGGCGAGGAGATCTTCGCCGACAAGATCGGCCTGATGCTGGCCAGAGACCTTGCGCCTCTGCACCCGGGCGCCCGGTTCGTGGTGGATGTGAAATCAACCGGCCTCTTCGCCACCGATGAGGTCCTGGCCGCTCATGGCGCCACGACGCTCTACTGGAAGACCGGCCATAGCTACATCAAACGCAAGGCGGCCGAGATCGGCGCCCTGGCAGGCTTCGAGAAGTCTGGGCACTTCTTCCTGGGCGCGCCGCTCGGGCGTGGCTACGACTGCGGGCTGACCGCTGCGGCGGCGATCCTGTCGATGCTGAACCGCAATCCAGGACAAAAGATGAGCGACCTGAAGCGCGCTTTGCCGACCGCCTTCACCTCGCTCACCATGAGCCCGCATTGCGCCGACGAATTGAAATATGGCGTGGTCGAGAAGGTGGTGAAGGAATATCAGGCCCTCGCCGCCGCCGGAGGACGTATTCTCGGGCGCGAGATCGCCGAGGTGATCACGGTCAACGGCGTGCGTGTGGCGCTCGAAGACGGCTCCTGGGTCCTGGTCAGAGCTTCATCCAACAAGCCGGAGATCGTGGTCGTGGTGGAGAGCCTGCGCTCGGCGGACGACATGCGCGCCCTGTTCCGCGAGGAGGTGAAGCCGAGGCTGGCCGCTCACCCGGAAATCGGCGCCTACAACCAGGAAATCTGACGAAGCCAGATGTCGGCGCTAATGCGCCGCTTATTCAACCTTTTTTGGGGCAGTAATCCATGCGCGTGGCGATGATTGGGACGGGATATGTGGGCCTGGTTTCGGGGGCGTGCTTCGCCGACTTCGGCCACGACGTCACCTGCATCGACAAGGACGCCAGCAAGATTGAACGCCTGACCGCCGGCGTAATGCCGATCTATGAGCCGGGGCTCGAGGATCTGGTGGAGCGCAATGTGCGCCAGGGGCGGCTCACCTTCGCCACCGACGCCGCCCGGCCGGTGGCCGAGGCTGACGCGGTGTTCATCGCCGTCGGCACCCCATCGCGTCGGGGCGACGGGCACGCCGACTTGTCTTTCGTGCACGCGGCCGCGTGCGAAGTGGCTTCGCTGGTCAACGGCTTTACGGTGGTGGTGACCAAATCCACCGTTCCCGTGGGTACGGGCGATGAGATCGAGGCCCTGATGCGGGCCGAAAATCCCCAGGTCGACATCGCCGTTGTCTCGAACCCCGAGTTCCTGCGCGAGGGCTCCGCGATCGAAGATTTCAAACACCCCGACCGGGTGGTGGTTGGTCTGGACGACGAGCGCGCCCGGGCGGTCATGCACGAACTCTACCGTCCCCTGAGCCTCAACGAGACGCCGATGATCGTCACTGACAGACGCACCTCGGAGCTAATCAAATACGCCGCCAACACCTTCCTCGCCATGAAGGTCACGTTCATCAACGAAGTCGCCGATCTGTGTGAGAAAGTGGGCGGCGACGTGCAGCAGGTGGCTCGCGGCATCGGCCTGGACAAGCGGATCGGGGCCAAATTCCTGCATGCCGGACCCGGCTACGGCGGCTCGTGCTTTCCCAAGGACGCCCGCGCCCTCGCCCGCACCGCCGAGAGCGCCGGCGCGCCCATGCGTCTCGTGGAGACGACCATCGAGGTCAACGACGCGCGCAAACGGGCTATGGCCGGTAAGGTGGCTGTGGCGCTAGGTGGCTCGGTGGAGGGCAAGGTCATCGGTGTCCTGGGCCTCACCTTCAAACCGAACACGGACGATATCCGCGAGGCGCCGTCGCTGGACATCATTCCGGCCCTGATCGCGGCGGGGGCGAGTGTTCAAGCTTTCGATCCGGAAGGCCACGAAGCCAGGCAGATGCTGCAGCAAGTGAATTTCAAGAGCGGCCCCTATGAGGTCGCCGAAGGGGCGGACGCGGTGGTGATCCTCACCGAATGGGACCAGTTCCGCGCTCTGGACCTCGACCGGCTCAAGGAGAGCATGCGCTCACCCCTGGTGGTGGACCTGCGCAATATCTACCGGCCGGAGGAGCTCCGCTCGCGGGGCTTCACCTATGTGAGCGTGGGCCGCCCCTAGTGTGCAGGATTTGAAGTTCGGCTTTTCGTGGGGTCGGCTTCGGAGCGAGTTTCAAATCCGTAAAGCACACTAGAAGCGTTTACTTGCTAGCGTCCTTATCGATTCCGAAGTTCGTCCGAGCCCGCCAAAAGCGCCCTCGAACCTCGGAATCGGGACGCTAGACCACTTACTGCGCGGCGGCGCGGACGGCGCCGGCGATGTCGCGCACGAGCTGGCCGACCAGCTTCTCATCGTCGCCCTCCGCCATGATGCGAATGAGCGGCTCGGTGCCTGACGCGCGCACCAGCACCCGGCCGCAGCCGTTGAGCCGGGTCTCGGCCTCGACGATCGCCTGCCGCACGGCGGCGTGCTCCATGGGCTTGCCGTGGGTGAACCGCACATTCTCCAGCTTCTGCGGCACCGGGTCGAACTGGCGCGCCAGCGCGCTCATGCGCTTGCCCGAGCGGGTCAGCTCGGCCAGCACCTGCAAGGCGGCGATGAGGCCGTCGCCGGTGGTCGAATAGTCGCTCATGATGATGTGGCCGGAGGCCTCGCCGCCGAGGTTGAACTTTCCCTCGCGCATCCGCGCCATGACGTAGCGATCGCCGACGGCGGTGCGCTCGAGTGTGAGGCCTTTGCCGGCGAGAAACCGCTCAAGGCCCAGGTTGGACATCACTGTGGCCACGACGCCGCCGCCCTGCAGTCGGCCCTGGGCCGCCCAGGCCGATGCGATGAGGGCCATGATCTGGTCGCCGTCGACGATCAGGCCGCGCTCGTCGCAGATGATCAGGCGGTCGGCGTCGCCGTCGAGCGCGATGCCGATGTCGGCGCGGTATTCCCTCACCGCCGCCACGATCGCGGCGGGATGCGTCGAGCCGGACTCTTCGTTGATGTTGAAGCCGTTAGGCGAGACGCCGATTTCCTTAACCTCGGCCCCCAACTCGTAGAGGGCGGTCGGAGCCACTTTGTACGAAGCGCCGTGGGCGCAATCGATGACCACGCGCATGCCGCTGAAGCTCATGGCCCGGGGCAGGGTCGCCTTGACGATCTCGACATAGCGCGCCTGGGCCTCGTCCATGCGCGCGACGCGGCCCAGGTGTTTCGGGGTCGCCAGGCCCTCGGTCAGGCCCTCATCCATGAAAGCTTCGATCCGCGCCTCCATTTCGTCCGACAGCTTGTAGCCATCCGGACCGAACAGCTTGACGCCATTGTCGGCGAAATTGTTGTGCGAGGCCGAGATCATGACGCCGAGGTCGGCGCGCATGGAGCGTGTCATCATGGCCACGGCGGGGGTCGGTAGAGGCCCGAAAAGGCGCACATCCATGCCCACGCTGGTGAAGCCGGCCACCAGCGCCGGTTCGATCATATAGCCGGAGAGGCGCGTGTCCTTGCCGATCACCACCAGATGGCGCCGGTCGTCGGCGGAGCGGAAGAGCTTGCCCGCCGCCAGGCCGACACGCAGGGCCACCTCGGCGGTCATGGGATACTGGTTGGCCTGGCCGCGAATGCCGTCGGTGCCGAAGTAAGACCGCTTCTTCATTCCTGCTTCCGCTCTCGCGCGCTTTAAGAAACGTCGCGAAACTCAAGGTTTGTGGAGGCTTAGGCGCGCCGATGATAAAGCCGGCGAACCCGGACGCGCCTCCTTAAGGGAGTTTTGAGTTTACGCGCAGGCCCGGCTTCGACAAAGGGCCGTTTCACGGCGGCAATCGGGCGCGGGAGTTCAACACCTATGTGCGGCATCATCGGCATTGTCGGCCTACAGCCGGTCGCCCCGCGGCTCGTGGAGAGTCTCAAGCGGCTGGAATACCGCGGCTATGACTCAGCCGGGGTGGCCGGAGAGACGGACGGCGTCCTCGAGCGGCGGCGAGCGCCAGGCAAGCTCAAGGCCTTGGAGGACGTACTCGAGGCCCATCCCTTGCGCGCCCGCAGCGGCATTGGCCACACCCGTTGGGCAACCCACGGTGCGCCCACCGAGCGCAACGCCCACCCCCACGTCGCCGGGCGCGTGGCCGTAGTGCACAACGGAATCATCGAGAATTTCGCCGAGTTGAAAGCGGAGCTTCAAGCCAAGGGTCGCGTCTTCACCAGCGAGACAGACACCGAGGTGGTGGCCCATCTGGTCGACCACAACCTGATCGACGGCCTGGAGCCTCTGGAGGCCTTCCGGGCCGCTGTCGGCCGTCTCAGCGGGGCTTACGCGCTGTGCGTCCTGATCCAGGGCGACCGGGAAATGATCTTCGGCGCCCGCAACGGGCCGCCGCTGGTGGTGGGCTATGGCGAAGGGGAAATGTTCATCGGCTCCGACGCGCTGGCCGTCGGGCCTTTCACCAACCGGGTGCTGTATCTGGAGGACGGCGACGTGGCCGCCGTGGACCATGAAGGCGCCCGCGTCTTCGATCGCTCCGGCGCGGAGGTCCACCGCCCGATCAAGACGGTGGCCTCGTCCGTCGCGCTGATGGAGAAGGGCAACTACCGGCATTTCATGGAGAAGGAGATCCATGACCAGCCGGAAGGTTGCCAGCGCACCATCGCCGCCTATGTCGATCCCTTGCGCGGCGCCGCCGATGTGCCCGGCGGCATCGATTGGGCGGGGCTCGAGCGGATGCAGATCGTCGCTTGCGGCACCTCCTATATCGCCGGCCTGATCGGCAAATACCTGATCGAGAAGTATGCCGACCTGCCGGTGGACGTCGAGGTCGCGTCGGAGTTCCGCTACCGCCAGCCGGCCGTGCGCCCGACCGCCCTAGCGATCGCCATGTCGCAGTCGGGCGAGACCGCCGACACCCTGGCGGCTTTGCGCTATTGCCAAGCCAAGGGCATGAAGAGCGCCGCCGTGGTCAACGCCGTCGAATCGACCATGGCGCGAGAGGTGGAGGTGGTCTGGCCGATCCACTGCGGGGTCGAGATCGGCGTGGCCTCAACCAAAGCCTTCACCGCCCAGGTCTGCGTGTTGACCGCTATCGCCATCGCCGCGGCCAGGGCGCGCGGTCGCATCGATCGGACCGAGGAGGAGCGGCTGGTTCGGGTGCTGCTGGAGGCGCCGCGCCTGGTGGCCGAATCCATCCAGTTGGAGGATGCGGTGGCGGCCGTAGCCGTGGAAGTGGCCAAGGCGCGCGACGTGCTCTACCTCGGCCGCGGTCCGATGTCGGCCCTGGCGCTCGAAGGCGCTCTGAAGCTGAAGGAGATCAGCTACATCCACGCGGAGGGCTACGCTGCTGGCGAGCTCAAGCACGGCCCCATCGCCCTGGTCGACGACAAGACCCCGATCATCATCCTGGCTCCATTCGACAGCTACTATGAGAAGTCGGCTTCCAATATGAGCGAGGTCATGGCCCGTGGCGGCCAGGTGGTGTTCATCACCGACCCCGAGGGCGCCGCCCAAGCCCCCGCCGGTGCGCGAGTGGTGATGACCGCTCCCCCTTGCGACCCCCTCATCGCGCCATTGGTCATGTCGGCCCCGATTCAGCTCCTCGCCTATCACGTGGCCGTGCAGAAGGGCGCGGACGTCGACCAGCCGCGCAACCTCGCCAAATCCGTCACGGTCGAATAGGAAGTCGCCCGGACGGACCGGGAGACTTTTCAATGAAGCGCGTGCGCAAGGCCGTCCTGCCGGTGGCGGGACTGGGGACCCGGATTCTGCCCGCCGCCAAGACCACGCCGAAGAACATGCTCAATGTGTTCGATCGCCCCATTCTGGCGCACGTGGTCGCCGAGGGGCGCGCGGCGGGCATCGAGCACTTCATCTTCATTGTCGGCCGCGGCCAGTCGGCCATTTCCGACTATTTCGATCACGCCTTCGAGCTGGAAAGCGAGCTGGATACCCGCGGCCGGGCCAAGCTGATCGCCGACGTGCGGGCCGACTTGTTGGCGCCCGGCCAGATGAGTTCGGTGCGCCAGATGTCGCCGCTCGGTCTCGGCCATGCGGTCTGGTGCGCCAGGGACCTGATCGGCGATGAGCCCTTCGCGGTGATGTTGCCCGACATGCTCATTGACGCGCAGCCCGATGGCCTCGCCCAGGTGGTGGCGGCGTATGAGGCCGTGGGCGGCAATGTGATCGCCGTCGAGCCCGCGCCGGAAGGCGAGACGCACAAATACGGCATTGTGGCGCTGGGCGACGTCGAGCCCGGGTTCGACGGACGGCTCACGGCTATGACCGGCATGGTGGAAAAGCCTGCGCCCGGCACAGAACCGTCGAACCTGTTCATCACCGGCCGCTACATCCTTCAGCCCGAAATCTTCGATCTGCTAAGCGCGCAGGAGGCCGGCGCCGGGGGAGAGATCCAGCTCACCGACGCCATGGTGGGACTTATGACTCGGCAAAAGTTCCACGCCCTGCGCTACGACGGCGTCACCTACGATTGCGGTGATCCCATCGGCCTGTTGCGCGCCAACGTGGCCTACGCGGTCAAACACCCGACGCTGGGCGCCGCCGCGCGCGCCTCCGTGCGCGGCGTTCTGGAGTCTTAGTCTCCCTCGATCAGTTCAGCGGCGAAGGCCGTCAGGCGATCTAGATCCTGGGGTCTCGAAAGACGGTGGTCGCCGTCGCGGATGAGGCTGAACACCACGTCTTGGCCCTTCAACGCCAAGGCGAGGTCGAGGGCGTGTCGCCAGGGGACCTCTGCGTCGGCGACGCCCTGCAGGATGCGCACGGGCGCTTCGATGGAGATCGGACCCGGCAGGATCGACCATCGGGCGCCATCCTCCAGTAGCCGCCGCGTGATCGCATAGCCGACCGGATCGAAGGGCGATGGGCGGCGCCACACGCCGTCGCGCGCCAGGGCCTCGCGCGCCTCGCGGGTCAGTTCCGGCGCCAGCAGGCGTTCGGTGAAATCCACGGCGGGCGCGATAAGCAGGAGCCCGGAGATCCGCTCAGGTCGCGCCAGGGCGGCGAGACAGCCGAGCCAGCCGCCCATGGATGAGCCCACGAGCACGGCGGTTCCTTGGGTGAGATGGTCCAGCACGGCAAGCACGTCGGCGCGCCAGTGAGTGATCGTTCCCAATTCAAAATCACCGTCGGATTGGCCGTGGCCGAAATAGTCGAAGCGCAGAAAGTCCCGGCCATGCGCCGCGGCCCACGCCGCCAATGTTTCGGCCTTGGTTCCCGACATGTCGGACCTGAAGCCCCCCAGCCAGACCAGGGTCGGCCCGCGCCCCGAGACGCGTCGCCAAGAAAGCCTGGCGCCATCCGTCTCCAGATAACTCGTAACTTCCGGCCGCGAGACTTCGGTCATGGCGCTGCGCCTTTCGATTGACTAAAGATGGAGGCCCTTCAATTGGAGTGACGGCCAGAATTTAAGAGCGCCATGCTTCCAGGGGACTTCACGCTCTTGCAAGTCACGCCCGCCCTCGACAGCGGCGGAGTGGAGACTCTGACCGTGGACATGGCGACGGCGGTGGCGGCGGCGGGCGGGCGGTCGCTGGTCGCCTCGCGCGGCGGCCGCCTGGAGGAAGAGCTGGCCTGGGGCGGCGCGGAACTCATCCGCATGCCTGTCGATACGCGCAATCCCTGGATGCTGGCGGCCAACGCCGGGCGGCTGGAACGCATCCTCCGCGAGCAGAAGGTCAGTCTGGTCCACGTCAGATCCCGGGCGCCCGCCTTCAGCGCGCTTTGGGCCGCCCGCCGCGCCCACATCCCCATCGTCGCCACCTACCACGGCATCTACGCCGCCCGCTCACCCATCAAGCGCTGGTACAACTCGGTCATGATCCGCGGCGACGCGGTGATCGCCAATTCGGTCTACACGCGTGAGCACATTCTCACCCAGCATCGGGTGGCGGCGAACAAGATCGTGGTCATTCCCGAGGGGGTCGATACGGGCGTGTTCGACCCTGCCCGCATCTCCGCTGAGCGGGTGAGTGCGGTGCGCCACTCGTGGGGGATCGCCGACCACGACGACCATCAGATCGTCCTCCTCGCCGCGCGCCTGACGGGCTGGAAGGGACACAGCATCGCCATTGAGGCCCTGGCCCAGAGCGGCGCCAGCAGCAAGGCGCGCCTGGTTTTCGTGGGGCGCGGTGAAGATGTGCCCTTCGCGGCCGACCTGTCCGCCCAGGCGGCCACGGCAGGCGTGGCGCTGCATATCGTCGGGGCCTGTTCCGACATGCCCGCCGCTTACCTCGCCGCCGATGTCGTCGCCGCGCCGTCCACCGAGCCCGAGTCCTTCGGCCGCAGCGTGGCCGAGGCCGGCGCCATGGGGCGGGTGGCGATCGCCTCGAAGCCGGGCGGGACGGCGGAGACTGTCGTCGATGGCCAGACCGGCCTCCTGGCGCAAGCGGGCGACGTTGACGCCTGGGCCGCCGCGCTCGGTCGGGCGCTGGGCATGAGTCGCGGCGAGCGGGCTGTCATGGGATCGGCCGCCTGGGCTCGCATTCGCGAACACTATTCCATGGCGGGCATGTGCGAGGCGACGTTCGCTCTCTATCGTCGTTTGTGTGAGGCTAAGTGAAGACAAGCGACCTTGAGTGAAATCGCGTGATGAAGACCACCAAATCCATCCTGGTCATCAAACTGTCGGCGCTGGGCGATTTCGTCATGGCGCTGCCAGCGTTCGCCCGCATCCGCGCCGCTCACCCCGACGCGCGCATCACCCTGCTCACCACGCCACAATTCGAGTCGCTGGCCGGGCTCAGCCCCTATTTCGACGCCGTCGAAACCGACGGCCGGCCGGGCAGCCCGGGCGCATGGCTGGCCCTTGTGGCGCGACTGCGGCGCACGAAGTTCGATCGCATTTACGACCTGCAGACCAATGACCGCACCAACCTGCTCTTTCAGGCGTTGCGGCCCGCGCCTCCGGCGTGGTCGGGCGTGGCGGCGGGCTGCGCCTTGCCCCATCGCAATCCCGCGCGGGCGGCCATGCACCCCTTGGAGCGCCACGCCCAACAGCTCGAACACGCCGGCGTCTGGCCGGATGCGCCGGTCAGGCCGCTGTCGGCCGCGCCGCCGGATATCTCCTGGATTCTAAAGAAGACGGTGGCCAAGGCCCGCCAGAGCGCGAAGCCGGCCCGACCGGCGGCGGTGCTCATTCCCGGCAGCTCAGCTCACCGAACGGAAAAGCGCTGGCCGGTGGCCCACTACGGGGCCCTAGCAGCGCGGCTGGAGACCGAGGGCTTTGACGTTCTAATCGTGGGCGGCCTGCAGGAGGGCGAACTCGCGCGTGGGATCCAGCGCCTGGCGCCGCGAGCCCGCGACCTTACCGGCCGCACGGACTTCGCCCAGATCGCCACCCTGGGCGCCAGGGCGGCCGTGGCCGTGGGCAACGACACCGGCCCCGCTCACCTCATCGCGGCCGCCGGCGCGCCGACAATCGTGCTGTTCTCTTCGGCCTCTTCGCCGGAACTATCGGCGCCGCGCGGTCATGTTACGGTGTTCCAAGCTCCCGATCTGAACGATATTGCGATGGATACCGTGCTGAGCGCGGCGCTTTCCCTGGCCCGCCCACTGGAGGCTTCTTGATCGGGCGTGGCGCCTTAGTCATATACTTGCAGGCCGCCGCCCGGTAACCTTGCGCCGCGATCCTTCGTCAACAGCTCAAAAGGAGCCCCGCCTATTCGTCGCCCCATGCCCGCGCCGCCGTCCAAAGATGGTCCCCGCATAAATGAAGACATCCGCGTTCCTCGCGTCCTGCTGATCGACGAGAACGGAGATAAACAAGGGATCATGCCGACTTCGGCGGCCCTGGAGGCCGCGGTAGAGGCTGGGCTCGATCTGGTGGAGGTTTCGCCCACGGCCGATCCGCCGGTGTGCAAAATACTCGACTTCGGCAAGTTCAAATTCCAGGAACAGAAGAAGAAGAACGAGGCGCGCAAGCGGCAGAAGCTGGTCGAGGTCAAGGAGATCAAGCTCCGGCCCAACATCGACATCCACGACTATGAGGTGAAGGCCAAGGCCATGCACCGCTTCTTCGAAGAAGGCGACAAGGTCAAGGTGACCCTTCGCTTCCGCGGCGGCGAAATGCGGCACCCGGAACTGGGCATGAAGCTCCTTCAACAGGTGCGCACCGACTTCGATCCTATCGCCAAGGTGGAATATGAGCCGCGCATGGAAGGCCGGCAGATGATCATGATCCTCGCGCCGAGGTAGGGGCCGGCCAGAATGAGGGAGGGGTGACTCGAACTTTCTGGCTCGCGGCGCTGCTCGCCGCTCTATCAATGGCGGCTCACGCGGCCCCGGCGCCCCTTGAAGCCTATGGCCAACTACCATCGCTTGAAGATGTTCGAATCTCACCCGACGGGCACAAACTCGCCAAGGTGACTACCGAAGGCGAGCAACGCGAAGTCGTAATTCAACCCCTCGACGGTGACGGGGTGACAATGAAATTGGCCGCGGGCGCGCTCAAGCTGCGCGACATCGCTTGGGCCGGTCCGAACCATCTGATCATCACCGCTTCCACAACAGGCTACCTTGGCCCCTCGGTGATCTCCGCGCGAAATGAGTGGTTCAGAGCGGTCGACTTGAATCTGTCCAACCGGACGATGCGTTTGCTGGGCAGCGGGCCAGCCCTCAGCGTGATCGGTGGGGCGCCGGTGGTCCGCTTCATAGGGGGTCGACCATTCGCCTTCGTGCGGGGTCTCGTGTTCGTCAATGACCGCACCAGAACGTCCCTGCTGAGGGTGGATCTCGATGGCGCTCTCACCACCATTCAAGTCGTAGGCTTCCCGAATACAACGAGATTCGCCGTCGATGCTGAGGGGGAAGCCATAGCCCAGACCGAATATGACGCGGCCAAGGGTCGATGGAGCCTCGACCTCTGGAAGGACCACCAGTGGACTGAGGTCCAGTATGCCGATTCACCCATCGAAACGCCGGAATTGATCGGTCTGGGCCGCGATGGTTCTTCCATCGCCGTAGAGTTTGGCGCCGACGACGGCGATGTTCTTCGCGAACTCCGCTCCGACGGCGGAGCCTGGAGCGATCCTTATCCTGTGGAGGATTCGGAGGAGTTGATCTGGGACTCGGCCACTTAAAAGCTGATTTGTGAAGGCGGTCTCGATGGGGACCAAAAGAACTACCACTTCTTCGATCCTTCGGACCAGAAGATCTGGGACGCCGCGACGAGCGCCTTTGGCAAAGCGCGTTTGGACCTCGTCTCGATGAGTGACGATCACCGGAAGTTTGTTGTCCGCGCAGAGCCCCCGGGGGATGTCCCGGAATATGTTCTGCTCGACGCCGCGGCTCATTCGGCGGCGAAGATCGGACCGGAGTATGGCACCCTCAATCTGGACGATATCGCGACCAGCCGTCCAGTGGCGTTTAAGGCCGCTGACGGTCTCCAGCTGACTGGATATCTTACGCTGCCAAGCGGAAAATCGGCGACCAGACTGCCGCTGGTCGTATTTCCTCACGGCGGTCCGGCTGATCGTGACAGACCAGGATTTGATTGGTGGACCCAGGCGATGGCCTCAAGGGGTTATGCGGTCCTGCAAGTAAACTTTCGAGGATCCGAAGGTTTGGGATGGGATCTTGAGTCGGCCGGATTCGGACAGTGCGGCAGGAAGATGCAGACTGATCTGTCCGATGGTGTGCGCTACCTGGCGGCTCAGGGCATTGTCGACCCGGCCAGGGTGTGCATCGTCGGCGCCAGTTATGGTGGCTATGCGGCGTTGGCGGGAGCAACGCTGGATCCAGGCGTTTATCGCTGCGCGGCGTCGATCGCCGGCGTGTCCGATCTCGCGAGGATGATTGCCTATGACAAATCGCGCGAGAATCAGAACGGCGCGCTCGCGCAGCGCTATTGGACACGCTTCATTGGCGACAAGGCCGCGCTCGACGACATATCGCCCGCCAAACACGCCGACCGGGTCACGATCCCGATCCTGCTCGTTCACGGCAAGGACGACACCGTGGTCGATTATCATCAGAGTCAGATCATGGCCGCCGCCCTCGCCAAGGCTGGCAAGCCCTATGAATTCGTGACCCTCAAGGCGGAGGATCACTGGCTCTCGCGCGGGGCGACGCGCCTCGAGATGCTTCAGGCTCTGGTCGCCTTTCTGGAAAAGAATAACCCGCCGGGGTGAGCCGACGCCGGCACACTCTTAGCGCGGGTGGGCAAACCGCGCGGCTCGCGCTTGCCTGGCGGCGCGGCTAGGCTCGCAGCCATGAATGATGTCTCAATCCCCAGCGCGACGGTGGTTCGCGTTTCCGGCGGCGCGATCCGCGGCGCCATGGCTGATGGCGTTGTCCGCTTCCTGAGCGTCCCCTATGCGGCGACGCCCCTGGGCGATCTCCGTTTCCGCGCTCCTCAGCCTCACCCTGGCTGGGAAGGCGAGCGGGACTGCCTCACGCCCGGCCCAAGCGCGCCCCAGCCCATCCCTCCGATGACCCGCCTGCCCGGGCTCGACCTCGGTCCGCTGTTCGCCGACCCCTGGGACCCGGACCGGGATTACTTGACCCTCAATGTCTGGACGCCCGACACGGCCGCGTCCGGCCTGCCGGTGATGGTCTTCATCCACGGTGGCGCGTTTCTCCTCGGGGGCAAGGACACCGCCCTCTATGATGGCGCGTCCTTCGCCCGCAACGGGGTGGTCCTGGTCTCGATGGTCTATCGCATGGGCCTGGAAGGCTTCGTTTCCATCCCCGGCGGCGATTCCAATCTCGGCCTGCGCGACCAGATCGCGGCCCTTGCCTGGGTGCGCGCCAACGCCGCCGCTTTCGGCGGCGATCCGGCCAATGTCACCGTATTCGGGGAATCGGCCGGCGCCATGTCGATCGCCGACCTGATCGCTTCGCCCCTGGCCGAGGGCCTCTTCCGGCGGGCGATCGTGCAGAGCGGCCACGGCGCTTTGGTGCGACGCGAGGACACAGCCCGTCGGCTCACCGCCGTGATCGCCCGCAAGCTCAAGGTGACGCCAGACGCCGACGGCTTCCGCAGTCGCACAATCGAGGATGGCGTGGCGGCGGTGGCATGGACGGCGCGGCCCACCATCCGGGTGGACCTGCGCGAACGCAATGGGCGCGACCTGACCTATGGCTTGTCCAAGTTCATTCCGGTCTTCGGCGACGAGGTGTTGCCGCAGGCGCCGATGGAGGCCCTGAAGGCGGGCGCCGGTACGGGAGTCGATCTGCTGATCGGGACCAACCGCGATGAGATGAACTTCTACCTCATCCCCACCGGCGTTCGCGACAAGATGTTCGGGCTCCTGGCCTGGTTCCTGCTGGGCCGGGTCCAGCCCCAGGCCCGCGCCATTTTGAAGGCCTATGGCCTTGGCCGGAAAGGCCGCAAGGCGGGTTTTGCCTACGCCGAGGCGGTCACCGATCTGATGTTCCGTTGGCCGGCGCGCCGCTTCGCCGAGGAGCATCGCGGGCGCACTCACGTTTACGAATTCGATTGGCGCTCGCCGGCATGCAAGGGTGAGCTGGGCGCCTGTCACGGCTTGGAGCTGGGGTTCGTGTTCAACACCCTGGCCGCCGTCACCGGCGCCGAAGGCATGGTGGGCGAGGCTCCGCCGCAAGCCCTGGCCGACCGGATCCATCGCATCTGGATCGACTTCGCCCGGGACGGATCGCTGCCGTGGCCCGAATACAGCCGCGACGACCGTCAGGTCTATTCTCTCGAACGCGACGAGAGCGCGGCCGAGCCGCCGGCGCCCGCCGCGCGTTTCCTGCCCTAGGAGACCTAAGTGTACCTCGAGCGCTTCAAGCTGACCGATCGCGTCGCCCTGGTTACCGGCGGCGCCCGCGGAATCGGCCTCGCCGCCGCCGAGGCCCTGGCCGAGGCGGGCGCCCGCGTCACCATCGCCGATCGCGACGAGAATGAGCTGGACGTCGCTCGCGGCCAGCTCGCCGCGAAAGGCTTCGATGTCGCCACAGCGGTGCTCGACGTCACTCGTTCCGAACAGGCCGCTCAGGTGGCCGACGAACTGGCGGCGCGTGAGGGTCGGATCGACATCCTGGTGAACAACGCCGGCATCGCCCGCAGTGAGATTCCGGCGGAAGATATGGAGGACGAGCGCTGGCTGGACGTCCTCAACGTCAATTTGAACGGCGCGTTCTGGTGCGCCCGCGCGGTCGGCCGCCACATGCTGGCGCAGGCCTCCGGCGCCATCGTCAACGTGGGCTCCATGAGCGGCATCATCGTCAATCGCCCACAGGGTCAGAGCCACTACAACGCCTCCAAGGCCGCCGTGCATCAACTGACCAGGTCGCTCGCCGCCGAATGGGCCGCCCGCGGCGTGCGGGTCAACGCCGTTGCGCCGACCTATATCCGCACGCCCTTGAACGCCTTCGCCGACCAGGCCGGAGAAATGTACCGGCGCTGGATCGACGGCACGCCGATGGGCCGGCTCGGCGAGCCCGAGGAAGTCGCCGCGGTGATCCTGTTCCTGGCGTCGGACGCCTCCAGCCTGATGACCGGCGCCGTGGTCATGGTCGATGGCGGATACAGCTGCTGGTGAGAGCTGCGTCGATGTCGGCCGCGAGGTGCGGCACATCCATTTGGCCGCCCGGCACACTCTGAACGCTTGGGAAGAACCCCTAAGACCTATCATATAGGTCGCAAATCAGACCAAGCGCCCCGCCACTCGTGCGCCGGGCGACAGGGGGAGACCAGATGCGTTCCTTGTCCCAAATCAACGGCCGTCGGACTGCGTTCGCCGGATGGCTTCTCGCTAGCGTGGCGGTCGCAGGATTCGCCCAGGCGCAGACATCGCCGGCGGCGAACTCGACGCAGGTGCAGGAGGTGATCGTAACCGCCACCAAGCGGAGCGAGAACATCCAGAACGTGCCGGCGGCGATCACTGCGCTGAACGCCCAGGCATTGGCCAAAGCCGGCTTCGTCAAGCTGGAGGACTACGTCGCCCAGGTGCCGGGCCTTTCGCTCACCACGGTGTCCCCGGGCTCGATGCAGATCGCCATTCGCGGCATCACCAGCGGCGAGAATGAAGCCTCTCCCACCACCTCTATCTATATCGATGAAGCGCCGTTCGGCTCGGTCAACGCCTACGCCGCCGGCAGCGACCTGACCCCCGATCTCGACCCTGCCGAGCTGTCTCAGATCGAAGTGCTCAAAGGCCCGCAAGGAACCCTCTACGGCGCCTCAGCGGTGGGGGGCGTCGTCAAGTTCGACACCAAGCCGGTGGACCTCAACCATTTCGGGGGCGAGGTCACAGCTGGCGGGGAAGTCACGGACGAGGGTACGGCCGGTTACACCGTGCGTGGCCTGATCAATATGCCGATTGTGGATGACGTGCTTGGCGTCCGCATCAGCGCCTTCTCGCGCGAGGATCCTGGCTACGTCAAAAATCTCCTGACCGACAAGTACCAGAACGACTCCAAGGTCGAAGGCGGTCGTTTCGACATTCTCTGGAAGCCCACTTCCCATATTTCGGTCGCCGCCTGGGCCCTTATTCACAATATCGACAATTCCGGCACGACAGGTGTGGACTCGAACGTCCAGACCTTTCAGCCGCTCTACGCCCCCTTGACCTTGAAGGCCTACACTCCGCAGACCTACAAGGTCCAATTCGAAGTCTACAACGCCACGGTGAAAGGTCAGTGGGGGGACCTCAGCGTCCTCTCTTCAACCACTTACCAAGAGATCCGCGGCATTGCTTACGCCGACGACACTCAGACCTCGGGGGGGATTGAGGACTTGGCGCTGTTAGGCGCCTTCGGCGTGATATCCGACCCCGCGAACACCGCCTTTCAAGCCTCGCTGGCAAGCAAGGTCCGGCGATTTTCGCAGGAATTCCGCGTCTCCGACAGCCTCTTCAACGGCCGTCTCGACGCCCAGGCGGGTGTGTTTTTCACCCACGAAGACGACCTCCTGACGATCCCCGGCTACTACCTGTTCAACAGGACGACGGGCGCGCCGATCCAGCAACTGTTCCCGTGGAGCACCATGCCGCTCCTCAACGCCGAAATCGCGTCGCGCTACACCGAGTACTCCGGCTATGCGAACCTCGATTTTCACATCACCAACAAGTTCGACATCCTCGGGGGCGTCCGCGAGAGCGCCAACAGTCAGAATTTCGTTGAATATTACACCGGCACCTACATCGCGATCGTAAACGCCCTCTTAGGGCAAGCCGGCAACACGCTAGCCTATGGCAGTTCTTCTACGGGCCGCGACTTTAATTATCTGGTCTCGCCGCGCTACAAGATCGACGACAACAACATGGTCTACCTTCGGTTCGCCGACGGTTATCGCCCTGGCGGAGCCAACGCCTTTCCGACGGACCTGGGGCTGCCTGCGACCTTCCAGCCGGACACGGTGACCAGCTACGAAGCCGGCTATAAAAGCCAGTGGTTCGATCGCACATTGACCGCGGATCTCGCTCTGTTCTGGAACGAGTGGAACGACATCCAGATCCAGACCACAGCCGGCGCCGGTTTCCAGGGGTTCATCAATGGCGGATCGGCGCGGACCAGAGGGGTCGAACTCTCCACCACGTGGCAACCGGTCCATGGTCTAACCTTCGGGCTCAACGGCGCCTTTACGGAAGCCAATCTCACATCCAACGCCCCCGCCGCCGGCGGGCTGGACGGAGATGAATTGCCGTTTGTTCCCAAGTGGACGGGGGCGATCACCGCCGACTACAATTGGCGGGTGATGGAGGGCTGGACGGCCGACGTCGGCGGCTCGGTGAACTACATCGGCAATCGCCAGTCCGGATTCACGGACGCCTACGGGGGGACCCTGCCAAGCTTCACAACCTTCAATGTGAACGCCAGCGTCGCCCACGGCCCCGTCACCTTCCAGGCCTTCATCCGCAACCTCGGCAATTCGCACGGCATCGTCTACGTGCCGGTTCTCGCGTCAGGGTCGGTCGTGACCGACTACAACACCGACTCGGTCATTCCTCCGCGGACGTTCGGCGGCCAAGTCACGGTCGCCTTTTAGAACAGCGGAGGACCCCGGCGTGGCCGGTCTGACCAGCGAACTCGTCGATCGGCTGCGGGCGGTGGTCGGCGACCGCCTGAACCTCGGCGAAGCGGTGCGCGCCGACCACGGTCGCAGCGAGTCTCACTTCGAGACGGTGCTGCCGGACGCGGTGGCCTTTGCGCACTCCACCGATGAGGTGGTCCGTCTGGTGAGGGCCTGCGTCGCCGCCAACGTCCCGATCATACCCTTCGGGGCCGGCACCTCGATAGAGGGCAACACCACGCCCGTTCGCGGTGGCGTTACTATCGATCTTTCGGAAATGAACCGGATCGTGGCCGTGAATGCCGCGGATTTCGATTGCACCATCGAGGCGGGGGTCCGGCGCGAACAACTCAACGAGCATTTGAGGGACAGCGGCTTGTTCTTCCCCATCGATCCGGGGGCGAACGCCACCATTGGCGGCATGTGCGCCACGCGGGCTTCGGGCACTAACGCCGTTCGCTATGGCACCATGCGCGAAGCTGTCCTGTCGTTGCGCGTCGTCACGCCGGAGGGGAAGGACATCCGCACCGCCCGCCGGGCGCGCAAGTCCGCGGCAGGTTATGACCTCACCCGGCTGATGATCGGCTCGGAGGGCACGCTTGGCGTCATCACCGAGGTGACCCTGCGGCTGCACGGAATCCCTGAGACCATCTCCGCCGCCACTTGCGGCTTCCAGACCCTGGCGGGCGCCGTCGATACCGTGGTCCAGGCGATCCAGCTGAGTGTGCCCATGGCGCGCATCGAGATCTTGGATGACGTCCAGATGCGCGCGGTCAATCGCTGGTCGAAGCTCGACTATCCGGAGCTCACCACGCTCTTTTTCGAGTTTCACGGGTCGGCCGCGTCGGTGGCCGAGCAGATCGACACGGTCTCGGCCCTGGCGGCGGAAAACGGCGGCGGCGCATTCACCTGGTCCAATCGACCCGAAGAGCGCGCGCGGCTGTGGAAGGCGCGGCACGAGGCCTATTACGCCGCCGTGGGTATGCGTCCCGGCTGTGTCGGCTGGCCGACGGACGTGTGCGTGCCCATCGGCCGGCTGGCCGAATGTATCGGCGAGACCAAGCGCGATCTGGAAGGCGCCAGCATTCCGGCGCCTATCCTCGGCCACGTCGGCGACGGCAATTTTCACGTGGTCTTCGTCATCGATCCAAATCGTCCGGAGGAGCTGGCGGAAGCCGAACACCTCAATCGGCGCTTGATCGAGCGGGCCCTGTCGATGGACGGCACCTGCACTGGCGAACACGGCATCGGTCTTGGCAAGCAGGATTGGCTGGTGACTGAGCTGGGGGACGCGGTCGACCTGATGCGGGCCGTGAAACGGGCCATCGATCCAAAAGACCTGTTCAATCCAGGCAAGATCTTTTCGCTTTAGGCTACGGCGCGGCGGCGCGCCGCGAGCGTTTCCTGGATCTTTGCGTACGCCGGCCGATCGAGGCGATAGCGCAGGAAGATCAGCGTCGAAATCACGTAGATGGCGGCGACTCCAGGTCCGATCACCAATCCTAGCCCGGTGAGCGTCGGCGCCGCGATGGCGAGGCCCGGCTCCGCCTTGGCCGCCAGATTGGTGGGAAAACCGATCAAGTCGAGCCCTATTCCCGCGAACAGCGCGCCAAGGCCCGAAGCGGCCTTTCCCGCGAAGTTGAGGCCGGCGAAGTACAGGCCTTCCCGGCGTGTGCCGAATAGGCACTCGTGTTCGTCAGCGGCGTCGGCCATCATCGACTGGAAGCCGATGCCGGCAGCCGCGGTGACCGCGCCGGCCATGAATTGCAGCCCGATAAGCAGCGCCCAAAGCGCCTGCCCCTCCGGCAACGCGCCGATAATCTTCAGGACAGGCATGATCGCATTGTACGCGGTGAGAATGACCAGGCTCGCGATCACCACGGACCGCTTTTCAAACCGATTGCTGACGAAGATGCTTATCGGAACACCGCACAACAGGCCGACGGGGACGGCCAAGGCCATTGCAAGAATCATGGGCGCCGGCAGCTTCCAGAAAAACTTGGCGGCATGCAGCGCCAGTGTCGAGGCGGCGCCGGCTCCAGTGAACAGCAGCAGCACGGTCAGAAACAAAATCACGAACGACCGGTTGCCGAACAGCTCGGCCATGTCGCGCACGAATCGTCTGGCAAGAGAGCCTTTCGCCGGCGCCACGCGGTGCAGGCGCGGCAGAGCCCGCAGCGTGCCGAAGGTGGTGATCAGGACACTGGCAAGTGCGATCGCGGCGATCGACCAGCCGAACGGCGCATAGGCCGCGCGGTGAAACAGGCCCCTGGGCCCACTGAGGAAGACCTGCAGGCCGAGCGAAAATGCAGGCGATCGTGCCGACAACCGCGAACAGCGCGCGCGCGGCGACGATATTGGTCCGCTCGGCGTAGTCGTCGGAAAGCTCGGCGCCCAGTGCGATGTAGGGCAGCACGACCACGGATTGGGAGACACGCAAGGCGATCGAAATTGCGGTGGCATAGGCGAACAGCCATCCGCCGGAGAGCCCTACCGGTATCGAGAACATCAATCCGAGAGCGATGGCCAGTGGCGCCGCGCCAGCGAGCATGAACGGATGTCGCCGGCCCCACCGCGTCCAGCTGTTGTCGGAAATCGAGCCGACCAGGGGATCTGCGATCGCGTCCACAGCCAGGGCGACGAACAGCGACACGCCGGCCAGAGTGTTGGAGAGACCGCAGACGGCGGTCAGATAGAAGAACAGGAATGAGGCGAGGGCCGTCTGCACCACGGCGTCGGCCACCGCGCCGCTGCCATACAGAGCCTTGAAACCCAGGCCGAGCGGCGTGCGTCGTAGGTCGGCCGCCGGCGCCGAGGGAATGGCGAGGCTATCGGCCACGGTCGATGTGGGGTCGGCGACCCGCCAGTTTCATCTGGCCATCCTAGGGTGCCACCAGCAACGCCTGCACTCGGCCTACCCGTTCGGCACATCATTTGCCGCGTCGCGCATGTCACACGGAGCTACCAGCCCGACGACCGACCTATCTGACAGCCCTTGCCAAGACCTCTCAGATAGGTAATGTGTCAGACACGAGACAAGACCGGGTGGGGACGGATGTCAGAAGAAGAACTCAGGGGCGCAGCGGTCGACTACATCGCCGTTTCCCCGGAAATGACCGCCATCCTGAAGCCAGGGGTTATCGGCGCGCCGATTCCTCCGCGATCTGTCGCGATTTCGGTCACGAGCGGACCGGGCGTGTGGGCGCTTCATGTCGATCCGGCCCCCAGCCATCATTCCGCATTGGGACAAAGCGATTGCATCGTGTTCGTCGTTCAGCGCGACGCCATTGAGCGGCTGGGAGGCGTGGGCCTGCTGGCGGGCGGCGGGTTCCATCTCACTCCCGAACTGCGCTGCATCGCCCGATCCTTGCGCGAGGCGGCGGCGCCTTCGAAGGCGTTGGCCACCTATCAGCTGGCCAAGAGCATCGAATTCGTTTGCGAAGCGATCCGTCAGTTCCGTTCTGGAGAATTGGCGCCGCTTTGCGGCGAGGGCCAGCTCTCTCCCGCCGACACGCGCCGCATGTTGGCCGCTCGCCAGCTGATCGACGATCGCGCCAGGGAAAAGCTCACGCTCGATTACATCGCCCGCTGTTGCGGCCTTAATCGCTCCAAGCTCACTCGGGACTTCAAGGCGATGTTCGACTGCACGGTCGCTCAGGCCATCGCCATGCGCCGGCTCGAACTCGCCAGCCGAATGCTGCTGACCACGGATTTGCCGGTGTCGTCGATCGGCTATGAGTCGGGATATCAGAACAACGCCAGCTTCGCCCGGGCCTTCGGCCGGCGGTTCGGGCGCTCGCCTTCGGATTTCCGGGTTACGGAACTCGCCGCATGAGCATCGACTCGAGCGCCGGGCGCGCCGGTGGATCGCTGGTCCGCCAGGCCATGCAGGCGGTCACCGGCCATATCAGGTCGCAGTCGCTGCGGGTGGGCGACACCCTGCCAGGCGAAGGGCATTTCGCGAGCGAACTTGGCGTCAGCCGGGCGGTGATGCGCGAGGCCTTCGGCGCCCTGGCCGCGCTGAATCTGATCGAGGTCGCCAACGGGCGCAAACCACGTGTCGCCGCCCTGGACGGATCGGTCATGGCCGCCTCGCTCGACCACGCCGTCAGCACCGCCCAGGTGAGCGTGCGTCAGATTTGGGACGTACGCCGGACGCTTGAGGTCCGCACCGCCGATCTCGCCGCCCAATTTCGCACGGACGACCAGGCGGCGTGGATTGTCGAGACTGCCCAGGCCATGAGCCGCGCGGGCGACGACCTCGATGAGACAACGGCCCATGACATCGCCTTTCATCAGGCGATCGCCCAGGCCAGCCGCAACGAGCTGTTCCGCCAGATCGTCGCGTCCTTCGGTCCGCTGATGGAGGTGGCCGTGCCCACGGCCTGGCGCACGCGTGAAACCTTGGCCCAACGCCGCGCCATTCTGGACCTGCATCGTGAAATCGCCCGCGCCGTTCAGAAAGCCGATCCCACTGCCGCTCGTGCGGCCATGGAAGCTCACTTCGACGACACGATCGGCCATCTGTTGGCGGACCTGGGCGACTAGAGTCCCCACTGAGGAGTTCGCTCCGGGGCCAACCCCACGAACAGGCGAACTTCCAATCCAGCACACTAGCTGAAACCCGTTAGTCCACCGCGGCCACGTACGGCAGGTCGCGATAGCGGCCGCCGAGATCCATGCCATAGCCGACCAGGAATCGGGGTGGCGCATCCCAGGCGAAGTCGTCGGGTTCGACGGCGCGCGCGCCGGGCGCGGGTTTGCGGGCGAACACCGCGGTCAACACCTCAGCGGCGCCCCCGTTGCGGGCGATCTGCACGGCCTGGCGGAGCGACACGCCGGTGTCGGCCACGTCGTCCATGATCAGCACTCTCCGCCCGGCGAGATTTTGCTGCGGGCCGGCCAGAACCTTGCAAGCGCCGGCGCTTTCCCGGCCCTGGCCATAGGACGACAGCCATAGAGCGTCGTAGGCGAGACGCGTTTCGCGCCGCGCGAGCGCTCGCGTCAGATCGGCCGCGAACCAAAGGCCGCCCAGCAACAGGCAGATTCCTACCGCCCCGCCACCCAGGCGTGGCGCAAGCCGATCCGCCAGGGCGTCCACGCGCCGGGCCACGTCCTCGGCCGGCAGAAGCACGTCCAGCCGTTCCGCCGCCTCAGCCATATCCGTCCTGATTTCGGTTCAAATTGCGGGTGGCGCGGTGAGTTCGGCGCACTATCATGGCTCTAAAGAATCGCGCGCCCCCTGCCCAGCGTCGTCGAGGTCGCCCATTTCCGTTCCCACCAGTTTGGCGCACGCAGAGCGAGAAAAGGCCGCCGTTTCGGCCCAGGCGTCGCCTGTGGTCCGGTTCGACCAGGTCGGCTTGGCGCGCGGACCTCACGGGGTGGCCCTGCGCGGACTGTCTTTCGCCCTCGCCCCCAGCTCGTTTCATATGCTGGTCGGCCCCCAGGGCTCAGGCAAGACCAGCCTGTTGCGGCTGATGTGCCTGGCCGAGGCGCCCACCCAGGGCGTGGCTCAGGTGTTCGGCCGCGATGTCGCCACGCTTTCGCGCCGCGAGGCGATGCTCACCCGCCGACGTATCGGCTCGGTCCTGCATCCGGCTGTGTTTCTGGATCACCTGACGGTGTGGGACAACGCCGCGCTCGTCCCGCGCATCACCGGCCGCGCCTTGCCAGACTATGGGCCAGAGGTGGACGCCGTTCTTAAATGGATGGGGCTCGCCAATCTCG
>Ga0302314_10001116_pt1 | contig 50159 bp, 41 predicted proteins | sample III_Palsa_N2_3_FD_200533 | JGI IMG/M metagenome (GOLD analysis project Ga0302314, IMG submission 200533) | Peat permafrost microbial communities from Stordalen Mire near Abisko, Sweden - III_Palsa_N2_3 | ecosystem: Environmental > Terrestrial > Soil > Palsa > Peat permafrost | place: Sweden... | reverse complement strand
AACGAGGGATTCTCGGTGGTCGCGCCGACGAAAATGAGGGTGCCGTCCTCGACGTAAGGCAGGAAGGTGTCCTGCTGCGATTTGTTGAAGCGATGTACCTCGTCGAGAAATAGCACCGTGTCGCGCGTGCCCCGCAGGCTTTTTGCCTGCTCCACCACGGCGCGAATGTCTTTGATGCCGGCGAGCACCGCCGAGAGCGCGATGAACTCCGCGTTGGCGCCGTTGGCTACCAGCCGGGCGAGCGTAGTCTTGCCCGTGCCGGGAGGTCCCCACAGGATCATCGAATGCGGCCGGCCGGCCTCGAGCGCGCGGCGCAGAGGCGCGTCCGGCGCGAGCAGGTGCGCTTGGCCGACGTACTCATCGAGCGTGCGCGGCCGCAGCCGGTCGGCCAACGGTCGATAGGAGCCCTCGCCCGCCCGGGTCACTTGCTGTCGCGCCCGATCACATCGACCCCGGGCGGCGGGGAGAATGTGAACAGGTCGGGAATGAACTTCGGATTCTTGACAGGGTGCGTGAAGCTGAGCTGGGTGATCTGGTTGAGCTTGTCCGCGAGGAACATCGAAGCGAGCTCGCCGTCCTTGTCGAACCCAATGCGCACCAGCTGGAAATCCGTGTCGGGGTGCTTGGGAACCAGCTGATACCAGCGCAACCCGCCCTCGTCCGGGAGCGATTTGATGTCGAACTGCTCCGCGACCGAGCCCGTCCCCGACAAAAGCACGGCCGGGGTGCTGGCGAGGGTGGCATCCATCCTGCGCACGTTGGCTTGCTGCAGATCCTTGTCGTAGAACCAAATCTCCTGACCATCGCCGAGCACCAGTTGCTGCGAAGGCTCGGCATAATCCCAACGGAACTTTCCGGGGCGCTGCAGGTAGAACTTGCCCGAGGCACTGCGCAGCACTTTGCCCTGCCCGTCCGCGATGGTCTGCGTAAAGTCGGCCGACCAGCTGGAGAGGCCCGCCAGATTCTTCTCCACGTCGCTCGCAGCCGTCGCGTGGGCGCGCGCAGTCATGAGCGCAACGGCCGCGATCGCCAGCGACGCAGCGAACCGGCGCAGAGACGCGCCCATGCGTTTCGAGAGCATGCTCATTCCTCGGGCGGCGCGGCGCCGAAGATCTCGCGCGCGCCGTTCGACTGCAGCGGACCCACGAGTCCCGCGGCCTCCATCGCCTCGACCAGCCGCGCCGCGCGGTTGTAACCGATTTTCAGCCGGCGCTGCACTCCGGAAATCGATGCCTTGCGAGTCTCCGTGACGATCTTGACGGCTTCGTCGTACAAAGGATCCGCCTCAGCGTCCGCAATTCCGCCCTCGCCCCCTTCCTCGTCATCGGCCGGAAAGCCCGGAATCGACATGCTGGGACCTTCGAGGATCTCGTCGATGTACGTAGGTGCCGCGGCCGATTTGAGCCCCGCCACGACGCGATGTACTTCCTGGTCGGAGACGAAGGCGCCGTGCACGCGCGTCGGAATGGAGGTGCCCGGCGGCAAGTACAGCATGTCGCCGTGACCGAGCAGCGATTCGGCGCCGCTCTGATCGAGAATGGTGCGCGAATCGACCTTCGCCGACACCTGAAATGCAATGCGGGTGGGAATGTTCGCCTTGATCAGGCCGGTGATCACATCCACCGAGGGACGCTGCGTGGCGAGAATCAAGTGAATGCCGGAGGCTCGCGCCTTCTGCGCAAGACGCGCGATCAGCTCCTCGACTTTCTTGCCGACGATCATCATCAAGTCGGCGAGCTCGTCGATGATCACCACGACGAACGGCAGGCTGGTCAGATCCTCGACGTCCTCGGCGACGATGCCGGGCACGCCCTGCGCGATCTTTGCCATCCGGATCGGGTCCTTGATCGGCTTGCCGCTATCCGCGGCATCTTTCACCTTGCGGTTGAAGCCGCCGATGTTGCGCACGCCGAGCGCCGCCATCAGCTGATAGCGCCGCTCCATCTCGGCGACGCACCAACGCAGCGCATTCGCCGCTTGCTTCATGTCGGTCACGACCGGCGCCAGCAGGTGCGGGATGCCCTCGTAGACCGAGAGCTCGAGCATCTTCGGGTCGATCATGATCATGCGCACGTGCTCAGGGCTGGCCTTGTACACCAGGCTGAGCACCATGGCGTTGATGCCGACAGATTTGCCCGAGCCCGTCGTGCCGGCGATCAAGAGGTGCGGCATGCGCGCGAGATCCGCAACCACCGGCACGCCGCCGATATCTTTGCCGAGCGCGAGCGCGAGCGGCGAGCCCACTTCGTCGTAGGGCTTCGACTTGATGATCTCCCCGAGCGTGACGATCTCGCGCTTCTCGTTCGGAATCTCGAGGCCGACGACCGATTTGCCCGGAATGATCTCGACCACGCGCACGCTGATGGCGGACAAAGCGCGCGCGAGGTCCTTCGCGAGATTGCTGATCTGGCTAACTTTCACGCCGGGCGCCGGACGCAGCTCGAAGCGCGTAATCACCGGTCCCGGCAGGACGGCGACGACCTCGGCCTCGACGCCGAAATCGCGCAGCTTCAGCTCGACGAGACGCGACATCGCCTCCAATGCCTCGTCCGAGTAAGACTGCTCGCGCGGTCCCGGCTCGTCCAGCAACGACAGCGCCGGCAGCTCGCTCGACTTCGGTGCGTCGAACAGGGGCACCTGGCGCTCGCGCTCCACCCGCTCGCTTTTTTCGGGGACGGGCGCGGCGGCCTCGATCCGCGGCGGCGGCCGGCTCGCCACCTTCTTTTGCTCCTCGCGCACCACTTCCTTGCGGGCCTGTTTGCGCTCCCGGCCCGAGGCGAGCTCACGCTTTTGCTCGAGCTTGGCGCGGGCCCAATCGATGCCCCCGAGCACCCAGGCGCCGATTTTGTCCATGATCTCGAACCAGGACACGCCGAGGAATAGTGCGACGCCTGCGAGCCAGAGCCCGAACAGGAGCAGCGTCGCACCGAGCAGGCTCAGGCCTTTTGCGCTGCCCTGGCCGATCAACGCGCCCAGCACGCCGCCGGCGGTATCGGGAAACCCCGCCGGGTTCCAATGAAGCGTCGCCAGACCACAGCTCGTAAAGAGCGTCAGCACGAACCCGGCGGAGCGCAGCAGGCTGTTCGCCCTCGAACGCACCTCGGGCAGCGCCTGATCCTTGTGTACGAGCCAGCCCGCGTAGGCGAGCATCACCGGAAACAGGTATGCCGGCCGCCCGAACATGAATAAGAAGAGTCCGGACAGCCACGCACCCACCGGCCCAATCCAGTTGCCGACGGGTCCGGGTTCGCCCGTATCGGAAAACCCGGGGTCGTGGGTGTGGTATGAGAGGAACGACAACAACAAAATGAGCGCGAGCGCCGACAATATCCAAAGGGTGCCCTCGCGGAGCGACCGAGTCACCGCCACGGAGAGCTTCATGCTTGATTTCGGCTTTTTCAGCGCTGCAACGTCGCTCAAATCTAGACCCTTACGTGATGTTTGTCTCTTAACTATTTGAATAGTATGTAATAGTAACGCAGTCGGCGACAGGGCACCAACTCCGCCGGCAAACGCTCCGCGGGTCTTCAGTTGAACTGGCTGGCGCGCGCCGATTTACTTACCATGGACTCGCAACCCGTGAGGCCGGCAATCCATGGCGATAGGGCTTCAGCGTCGGCCGCCGGAATGCGAGGAGAGGCAGATCATACATGACCGTCAGGCATAGTCGTCTAATCATCTTGGGCTCCGGGCCCGCCGGATATTCCGCGGCCGTTTATGCGGCGCGCGCCAATCGCAAGCCGCTCCTGATCACCGGGCTCGAGCAGGGCGGCCAGCTCATGACCACCACCGATGTCGATAACTGGCCGGGTGATGTCGAGCATCTACAGGGGCCGCAGCTCATGGACCGCATGCGCCGGCACGCCGAGCGCTTCAACACGGATATCGTGTTCGACGTCATCAACCGGGTGGACCTGAACCAGCGGCCGCTGCGGCTGGTGGGCGATAGCGGGGAGTACACCTGCGATGCCCTCATCATCGCCACGGGAGCTTCCGCCAAGTATTTGGGCCTGCCCTCCGAAGAGACCTTCCGCGGCAAGGGTGTTTCGGCGTGCGCCACCTGCGACGGCTTCTTCTACCGCGGCAAGCGCGTCGTCGTGGTAGGCGGCGGCAACACCGCCGTGGAGGAGGCGCTCTATCTGGCAAACATCGCCTCGCACGTCACGCTGGTGCACCGCCGCGACAAGCTCCGCGCCGAGAAAATACTGCAAGACCGGCTGTTCGCGCTCGAAGCCGCGGAGAAGGTGGCGTTCGTGTGGAATCACACGGTCGATGAGATTTTGGGCGATGAATCCGGCGTGACCGGCGCGCGTCTGAAGCCTCTGCACGGCGGCGGCGCATCGCGCTCCGTCGCGGCCGATGGCGTGTTCATCGCGGTGGGTCATCAGCCGAATACCCAGCTTTTCGAGCACCAGCTGGAAATGCGCGGCGGCTACATCAGGGTCAAGGGTGGGAGCGAGGGCGACGCCACCGCGACCAGTTTGTCCGGCGTGTTCGCGGCCGGCGATGTCGCGGATCACGTCTATCGGCAGGCTGTGACCTCGGCGGGGACCGGCTGCATGGCCGCCCTCGACGCCGACAAGTACCTGGAGCGTCTCGACGCCGAGCAGCACCAGAAGCCGCGCGCCGCGCACGCGTGATCATTTCGCGGGCCCGGCTCCTGCGGAGCATCGCCGAGGTCGACGCAGCGGAATGGAACGCGCTGGTGGAGAGCTCGGGACAGCCTTTTCTGCGGCACGAATTCCTGCTCTCGCTCGAGGAATCGGGGTGTACCACGCCGAAAACCGGTTGGACCCCGGAGCACCTTGTGGCGCGGGACTCCGCTGGGCGGCTGGTGGGCGCGGTGCCGCTGTATCGCAAAAGCCATTCGCGCGGGGAGTTCGTTTTCGATTTTTCTTGGGCGAATGCCTATGCGCAGCACGGCCTCAAGTACTACCCGAAGCTCCTCTCTGCGGTTCCGTTTACGCCGGTCGGCGGGCCGCGTTTGCTGGCGCACCCGACGGTGGACGCCCCGGCGATGCGCGCGGCATTGATCCGCGCGGTCAGCGAGCATGCACGGGCCGAGCGGCTGTCCTCCTGGCACGTGCTCTTTCCCACGGACACCGAGCTTGCCGCGCTGACTCAAAGCGGTCTCATCGCGAGGCGCGACTGCCAATTCCACTGGTCGAACCGCGGTTACGAGTCCTTCGACGCATTCCTCGCCACCTTTACAGCGGAGAAGCGCAAAAAAGCCAAGCGCGAGCGCCGGCGCGTCGCCGAGGCGGGCATCGTGTTCGACACCCGTTCGGGCGCCGACATGGACGATGCGCTGTGGAACACCGTGTACGAGTTTTATGCGGACACCTTCTACCGGCACGGACATGAGCCCTACCTCAACCTCAAATTCTTCAAGCTCATCGGCGCAGCGAGCCCGGAGCGCCTGATGCTCAAGATCGCCCGCCAAGGCACGACGCCGATCGCGCTCGCGATTTTCTTCGTCGGTGATGACGCGCTTTACGGACGCTACTGGGGCGCGGGCGGCAACTACCACAGCCTGCACTTCGAGACCTGCTACTACCAGGGCATCGAATACTGCATCGAGAAGGGTCTGTCGCGCTTCGAGCCCGGCACCCAGGGCGAGCACAAGGTGCCGCGCGGCTTCGTCCCCGCCTTGACGTGTTCGGCGCACGACATCACCGATGCGCGTTTCGCGGCGGCGATCCGCGACTATGCCGCGCGCGAGGCGCAGGGCGTCGAGATCTATGCCGCCGCGGTCAACGAGCACGTGCCCTACACCAAAGCAAGCGATGAGGGGTTGCAGCTCTGAGGAGGCTAGTCTGGTTGAGCGAGCGCGCCGACCCTGAGTGGTTTCCTCCGCTCGAGCAGGCGTTGCGCGAACCGTCGGGCCTGCTCGCGGCGGGCGGTGATTTGAGCCCCGCGCGGCTTCTCGCCGCCTATGAGCGCGGCGTGTTTCCATGGTATTCGGCGCAACAACCCATTCTTTGGTGGGCGCCCGATCCGCGCATGGTGCTGTTTCCGGCGGAATTCAAAGTCTCGCGCAGTCTCGGCAAGACTCTGCGAAACGGCCCCTTCGAGGTCCGTTTCGACACCGCGTTCGGGGCGACGATCCGCGCCTGCGCCGCGCCGCGCCGCTCGGGTGCCGACACCTGGCTCAACCCGGACATGATCGAATCCTACGAAGAGCTCTACCGCAGGGGATATGGCCACTCGGTGGAGACTTGGCGAGGCAATGAGCTCGTTGGCGGGCTCTATGGATTGCAGCTGGAGGGCGTATTCTTCGGCGAGTCGATGTTCAGCCGGGAGAGCGATGCCTCCAAGGTCGCGCTTGCCCGCCTAGTGGAGGAATGCCGCCGGCGCGGGGTGGAGCTCATCGACTGCCAGATCGCGAGCTCGCATCTCGCCAGCCTGGGCGCCCGCGAGATCTCGCGCAACGAATTCGTGCTGCTGCTACGCCGCTGGGCGGGGCGTGTGCCGAGCGGCCGCTGGACGTGAAATTGCATTACCAGGGGCCTTTATGCACAATGCGCCCGGCTCGTAGGACTCATCAAGGAAGCATGTCAAAAGAAGAGGCAATTCAGTTCGAGGGAGAGGTCGTCGAGACCCTGCCCAATACGACTTTTCGCGTCAAGCTAAAGACCGGCCACGTCGTGACCGCGCATATCTCTGGCAAGATGCGCAAGAATTACATTCGTATTCTCACGGGCGATCAAGTCACGGTCGAGATGACCCCGTACGACTTGACGAAAGGCCGGATCGTCTATCGCGGCCGCTAGCTAATTAGAAAAAGCCGCCTGCGGCACTTTTTCGGACATCAGCTCCCGCCGCCGGCCGCGAAGGCGTCAGTTTCGCAGCCTGCCACACTTCAGGTCTCCTGCTTCTCGTGCGACAACAGCGCCGGCGCATCCGCGGCGCGCGAGGTCAGAACGAGCTTCTCGCCATCCTCGCTCAAGCTTACTTCGACGTGTCCGCCGTTCACCAGCTTGCCGAACAAAAGCTCCTCGGCAAGCGGGCGCTTGATGTGCTCCTGGATGAGTCTCGCCATCGGCCGCGCACCCATCTTCGGGTCGTAGCCGCGCTTGGCGATCCAGCGTCGCGCATTCTCGTCCACCGAGATCGAAACGCGCTTCTGCTCGAGCTGCGCCTCGGCCTCGACCAGGAGCTTGTCGACCACCCGCTCGATGGTATCGGGGTCGAGCGCGCCGAACTGGATGACAGCGTCCAGCCGATTTCGGAATTCTGGTGAAAACAAGCGTCGAATAGCCTCCATTCCGTCCGTAGACGCGTCGGATTGGGTGAAGCCGATGCTCGGACGGCTCATCTCGAACGCCCCGGCATTGGTGGTCATGACGATGATAACGTGGCGAAAATCCGCCTTGCGGCCGTTATTGTCCGTGAGCGTGCCGTGGTCCATGACCTGCAGCAGCAAGTTGAAAACGTCGGGATGCGCCTTCTCGATCTCGTCGAGCAGCAGCACGCAATGCGGATGCTTGGCGATGGCCTCGGTCAACAGCCCCCCCTGATCGAATCCGACATAGCCGGGGGGCGCCCCGATGAGACGCGACACGGTGTGCCGCTCCATGTACTCGGACATGTCGAAGCGCACGAACTCGACGCCCATGGCGATCGCGAGCTGGCGGGTCACCTCGGTCTTGCCGACGCCGGTGGGACCTGAGAACAGGAACGAGCCGACGGGCTTGCGCTGGTCACCGAGCCCCGAGCGGGACATCTTGATGGCCGCCGACAGCGCCTCGATCGCCTTGTCCTGGCCGAAAATCGTGAGCTTGAGATTGCGCTCGAGGTTGCGCAGCACATCGCGGTCGGAGAGCGACACATTCTTCGGCGGAATGCGCGCGATACGGGCGACCACGTTCTCGATCTGAGTGACGGTGACCGAATCCGCGCGGTTCTCCACCGGCTGCAGCCGCAAGTTCGCACCCGCCTCGTCCACGACATCGATGGCCTTGTCGGGCATGTGGCGATCGTTGATGTGGCGCGCGGCGAGCTCGGCCGCAGCCTGCAGCGCTGCATCCTCGTACTTGACGCCGTGATGCTCCTCGTAGCGGGTCTTCAGGCCTCGCAAGATATCGACCGTGTCCTGCACGGAGGGCTCGGTGATGTCGATTTTCTGGAATCGGCGCGCGAGCGCGTGGTCCTTCTCGAAAATTCCGCGGTACTCGTTGTAGGTCGTCGAGCCGATGCAGCGCAGCTCGCCGTTCGCGAGCGCGGGCTTGATCAAGTTGGAGGCGTCCATCACGCCGCCGGATGCGGCCCCCGCGCCGATCACCGTGTGAATCTCGTCGATGAACAGGATCGCGCCCGGCTGCTTCTTCACCTCGGCGAGCACGGCCTTCAGGCGCTTCTCGAAGTCGCCCCGGTATTTCGTGCCCGCCACGAGCGAGCCCATGTCGAGCGAGAAAATCGTCGCATCGAGCAGCACTTCGGGGACTTTGTTCTCAACGATCATGCGCGCAAGGCCCTCGGCGATCGCCGTCTTCCCGACCCCGGCCTCGCCGACGTAGAGCGGGTTGTTCTTACGCCGCCGGCACAGGATTTCGATAGTGCGCTCGACCTCGAGCTTGCGCCCGATCAACGGATCGATTTTGCCCTTGCGCGCGGCCTCGTTGAGGTTGGTCGCATACTTCTCGAGCGCGCTGCCTTGCGAATCGCCGTCGCGGTCGGCATCGCCGCCGGTACCGCTCTCATCGCGGTCCGTGCGCTCCTCGCCGCCCGCCTTCGACAGGCCGTGCGCGATGAAATTGACCACATCGAGCCGCGAGACGTCCTGCATGCTCAATAGGTAGGCGGCGTGGGACTGCTTTTCGCTGAATATCGCGACCAGCACGTTCGCGACCGTCACCTCCTTCTTGCCGCTCGATTGCACATGGAACACCGCCCGCTGGAGCACCCGCTGGAAGCCCAGGGTGGGCTGCACGTCGCGGTCCTCGCCGGCCGGCAGCCTCGGGGTCGTTTGTTCGATGAATTGCTTCAGCTCGGTCTTGAGCTTGGTCGTGTCGGCGCCGCAAGACTTCAGGATCTCGCGCACCTTAGGGGTATCCACGATCGCGAGCAGCAAGTGCTCCACGGTCATGAATTCGTGGCGCGCCTCGCGCGCGGCGGCAAACGCATCGTTCAAACAAAATTCGAGTTCTTGACTAAGCACTGTTTACGCCTCTTCTAGCGTCGCCATCAGCGGGTGCTGATGTTGCCGCGCATATGCAATTACTTGAGCCACCTTGGTTTCCGCAATCTCGTACGTGAAGACGCCGCACACACCCTTGCCTTTGGTATGTACCTCGAGCATAACCCGAGTCGCCTTGGTACGGTCCATCGCGAAGAAGCGCTGCAGGATATCTACGACGAACTCCATGGGAGTATAGTCGTCGTTGATCAGCACAACTTGATACAGAGGCGGACGCTTGACCTTCGGCGCCGATTCCTCGACGACCAAGCCTGTTCCTTCCCGTCCACGTTCCGCATCGCTCATGACTAGAAGGATTTATATGGCGCGGTTTGCCGCTTTACAAGCGCAGCAAGCAAAAGCCGCGACTCGCTGCCACTGTCGCCATTCGGTGTCACTCCACTTTAACAAGTAAAAACAAATGCTTGAGCGGCCTGGGCGGTAGTCCTATGATTACGCCCGAGCATCCTGGCGGGCTGGCACATGCTTTCGCTCGCTCGCGTCCATTTTCGTTCGTCGAAGTACCCCATTAAATGCTGGATACACGCTACGCTACATGGCTGTCACGACTCGAGAGCAAAGGGCCCAATGTCGTGTCGCTCATTTTGGCGGTGCTCATAGCGGTCGAGCTCGCGCGGATCGCCGTAGCGCTGGTGAGCGCGCCCGTCAAATCCCCCCGGCCCGTGATAGCCGGTAACATGCAGCTGCATGCCGCCGCGCGCTCGGGGGTCAATGCGCAAGCCGTGGCGGCGGCGCATCTATTCGGGACAGCCGTTGCGGATCCGACGACGCAGGATCCCAATAATGCGCCCTTGAGCAGCGCCAATCTCGTTCTCGCGGGCACGATCGCGACTCAAGACCCGAAGCGCGGAATCGCCATTATCAGTGACGGCGGTCCCTCCAAGGTGTATGCCGTAGGCGAGAATGTGAACGGAGCCTCGCTTCACTCGGTCTATCTGGACCATGTCATTCTGGACCGGGGGGGCACTTTGGAGACGCTTTTACTGCCACGATTGCTCGGCGGCGCGCGCGGGCCCGTACGAGCAGGTCCGCTGATGGCGCGCACCGCGGCGGTCGACAACGTGCGCCGCATGGTGCAGCAGGATCCGGGTCTGCTGGATCAGGTCATGCGCACCGTGCCTTCCTACGACAACGCGGCGGGTAAGCTGCGCGGGTTTCGCGCCTACCCGGGTCGGAATCGAAACATCTTTAATAAATTGGGTTTGAAGCCTGGTGACTTGGTCACGGCAATCAACGGCCAACCCTTGGATGATCCTGAGCACAGTCAGGAGGTCTTCAACACGATTCAATCATCGAACACGGTGACGGTCAGCGTGGAGCGTGGCGGGCAGAAGCAGGACATCACCTTGAATGTCGCCCAGGTCGCCACCGAAGCCAGCAAGGAGCTGGAGAGCGAACCCGGCGCCGCCGGTGCAGCGGGCGCCGCCCCGGCCTCGAGCGCGGCGCCCACGCCGGGCACCCCGCCTCGCGGCGCCACACCTGCAGGGGCACCCCCCGGGACGCCTCCCACGAACGAGAACCCGAGCGAATGATGAATTTTGAGAGCTTGTCCCGCGGCATCCTGATTTGCACCCTGTCGCTATCTCTGGCAGCGCTCGTCCAGGCTGCGCCGCCCGGCGCGCCCAGCATGCAGCCCAACCTCCCGCAGCGGCCCGGCGAGGGCGCGACCATCACGCCGAATTACAAAGATGCGGACTTGAGCCAGATCATCCAGGCGGTGAGCGAAGTCACCGGCAAGAATTTCATCATCGACCCGCGCGTCAACGCCAAGGTCACCATGTTGTCCTCGACCCCGATGTCGGCGGACGCGTTCTATCAGGCGTTTCTCTCGGTATTGCAGGTGTACGGTTATGTTGCGGTGCCCGCGGGGAAGGTCATCAAGATCGTTCCCAATACCGATGCGCGGCAGTTGCCCTCGCTCGATCTGCCGGCGAACGTCAGCTCGACCTCGGACGAGATGGTGACGCAGATCATTACCATGAAGAACGTGAGCGCGGCGCAGCTCGTGCCGTTGCTGCGGCCGCTGATCCCGCAATCGGGGCACCTCGCCGCCTATCCGAACGGCAACATGCTCATCATCTCCGACCGGGCCAGCAATGTGTCCCGCATCATGAGAATCATCGAACGCATGGACGAGAGCGGCGAGGAGCCGATCGAGGTCATTGCGCTGCGCAACGCGAGCGCCACCGAGATCGTGCGCACCATCAACCAGCTAAACGGCGGCGCGGCCGCGGGAGGCGAAGGCGGTGCGCCGGTGAAGGTGGTGGCCGACGAACGCACCAACAGCGTCCTGATCAGCGGCGAGAAGTCCTTGCGGCTCAAGGTCAAGGCCTTGGTGCTCGACTTGGATACGCCCCGCGCCGGCGGCGGCGACACGCAGGTGCGCTATCTGCTGTACGCGGACGCCGAGAAGCTCGCGGACAAGCTCAAGGGACAGGCATCGGCCACGGCCAAGGCTCAGGCGGGCCCCGCTTCGGGAGCCACCGGAGCGCCGGCCGGCGGTGGCGGCGGCGGCGGTGCCTCGAATGTCGATGCGAGCGTCACCATCTGGGCCGACGTGCCCACGAACGCGCTCATCATGACGGCGCCCCCGAAGATCATGAAGAACCTAATGGCGGTGATCGACAAGCTCGACATTCGCCGTGCACAGGTCGAGGTCGAGGCGATGATCGTCGAGGTGGACGTCAACAAGAGCGCGAACCTCGGCGTGCAATGGCTGCTCGACGGCGGCACGAGCCTCGGCTACGGCGTCATCAATCTACCCGGCAGTAGCGGCACGAGCATCGTCGATATCGCCGCTGCGGCCCTCGGCGGCGTCTCGGGGCTCGAGAGCGGCGCCACCACGGCCACGACCACGGCGACCACCACCGGCACGACCGGCGCCAGCGCGGTCTCCGGCATCTCCTCGCTCATTCCGAACGGCGCCACGTTCGCCGTCGGCACGTACAACTCGAACACCCAGAAGGGGTTTGCCGCACTCATCCAAGCATTGCGCAGCGATGGGACGAGCAACATCATCTCCACGCCGCGCATCATCACCATGAACAACGAGGAAGCGGAGGTGAAGGTCACCCAGGAAATTCCGCTCATCACCGGCCAGTACACGAGTTCCACCGCCGCCGTGAACGGAACCACGAGTCCCTTCGAGACCATCCAGCGTGAGGAAGTCGGCACCATCCTCAAGGTGACGCCGCACATCAGCGAGGGCGACACCATCCAACTCAAGGTCGAGCAAGAGGACTCCGCGCCCGGCGCGAAGCTTGCGGACTCGGCCGACATCTCGACCAACAAGCGCTCCATCAAGACCACCATTCTGATCGAGGACGGCGGTATCATCGTGCTCGGCGGCTTGATGCAAGACACCGTCACGGAGAGCGAGGATCGCGTCCCGGTGCTCGGCGCCATCCCGCTGCTCGGCAACCTGTTCAAGTCGCGCTCGGGCTCTCGCCAGAAGAGCGATCTGCTCGTGTTCCTGCGCCCGAGGATCCTGCGCGATCAGGCGGCCACGCAGGAAGTGAGCACCAAGCGCTACGACGACATACGCAACGAGGAGCGCAATCTCCACAAGGGTAAGATCACGCTGCTGCCGGGCGAGCGGCAACCCTCGCTCCCCGCCATACCGCCCTCCTCGCCGAATGCGATCAACTCGCAGACGCCGGCCAACATGGCGCCCGCCACCGCGCCGGCCCCCGGCACCCCGGTGTACATCGCGCCCGCGCCGCAGCCCGCGCCCGCGCCGCAGCCGGCGAGGGGTGCGCAGCCTGCCCCGGTCCCGCAGGTCGCCCCGCCGCTTGCACAGCCGGCGCCGCTCCCACAACCAGCCACGCAGCCGCAACCCACGCCGCCGCCGCCGATTTCGACGGCACCGCAGCCGGCTAAGACCCCGCAACCCACCCAATCGGCGAACCCGCAATGAGCGCGCAGGTCGAGGATCGCACCCGCACGGGCGAGCCGGAGGCGAGGAAACTCTCGTTTCCATTCGCCAAGCGTCACGGCGTGCTGGTGCGCGCGATCGCGGACGATCACGCCGACACCGTGTGCCGGCCGGGCGTCACGCCCCAGGCCCTCGCCGAAGTGCGGCGCTTCGTCGGTGTGCCTTTGAGGCTCGAGCGCGTTTCGGTGGAGGCGTTCGATTCACTCCTGCGCATCGCCTACGAGGCGGGCTCCGGTGCGGCGATGCAGATGCTCGAGGGCCTCGACGACAACACCGATCTTGCGCATCTGGCCGAAGACATCCCCGAGTCCTCGGACCTGCTCGAGAGCGATGACGAGGCGCCGATCATCCGCCTCATCAACGCCTTGCTCACGCAGGCGGTCAAAGAAAACGCCTCGGATATCCACATCGAGCCGTACGAGAACCGCCTGGTTATCCGCTTCCGTGTGGACGGCGTGCTGCGCGAGGTGCTGCAGACCAAGCGCGCCGTCGCGCCCCTGGTGGTATCTCGCATCAAGGTCATGTCGAAGCTCGATATCGCCGAGCGCCGCCTGCCCCAGGACGGTCGCATCTCACTGCGTATCGCGGGCCGGGCGGTGGACGTGCGCGTCTCCACCCTCCCCTCGGGCCACGGCGAGCGCGTCGTGCTGCGCTTGCTCGACAAGCAAGCCGGGCGTATCGAGCTCACCTCCTTGGGAATGGACCCGCGTACGCAGACCACGATGGACGAGATCATCCACAAACCGCACGGCATCATCCTGGTTACGGGGCCGACCGGCTCGGGCAAGTCGACGACCTTGTACGCCTCCCTCGAGCGAATCAACGACAACACGCGCAACGTGATGACGGTCGAGGACCCGATCGAGTACTACATCGACGGCATCGGTCAGACCCAGGTGAACACCAAGGTCGAGATGACCTTTGCCCGAGGTCTGCGCGCCATCCTCCGTCAGGACCCCGACGTCGTGATGATCGGCGAAATCCGCGACCTCGAGACCGCCCAGATCGCCGTGCAGGCGAGCTTGACGGGCCACCTCGTGCTGTCAACCCTCCATACCAACACCGCCGTAGGCGCGGTCACCCGCTTGCGCGACATGGGGATCGAGCCGTTCCTTTTATCCTCGAGCTTGATCGGAGTTCTGGCGCAGCGCCTGGTGCGCGTACTGAACCCGGAGACCCGCGAGGCCTTCTACGCGGGTGAGTACGAGCGGCGCCTTCTGAACCTCGAGCCCAAGGATGGGCAGGTGAAGCTCTACCGACCGAGCACGGAGCCGGGCAGCGGCTATCGCGGGCGCACCGGCATTTACGAGCTCATCGCGGTGGATGACCACATGCGCACCATGATCCATGACGGGGCCTCCGAGCAGGAGCTGGAGCGTTACGCGCGCGCCTCGAGCCCCGGGATCCGCGAGGATGGGCGCCGCAAGGTGCTCGCCGGGGAGACTACCCTCGAGGAAGTCCTGCGCGTCACGCGTGAAGATTAAGGATATCTGATGGGCGCCTTCGAGTACGTCGCGCTCGATTCCCAGGGTAAGGAACGCAAGGGTCTGATCGAAGGGGACACGCAGAAGCACGTGCGTCAGTTGCTGCGCGATAGGCAACTTCTGCCGATCGAGATTCTCGAAGCCGCACACCGCGAACAAAAGCAAAATCGCTCCCGGCGACCCTTCGTGCGCCGCGGCCTCTCGTCCCTCGATCTGGCGCTGCTCACGCGCCAGCTCGCGACGCTCCTGCGCTCCGGGCTACCGCTCGAAGAGACGCTCCAAGCGGTCGCCGAACAGACGGAGAAGGCGCGCGTGCAGCGCATTGTGCTCGGCGTGCGCAGCAAAGTGGTCGAGGGTCATCCTCTGGCCGAGGGCTTGCGGGACTTTCCGCAGGCCTTTCCCGAGATCTACCGCGCGACCGTGTCGGCCGGCGAGCAATCGGGCAAGCTCGATTCGGTGCTCGAGCGGCTTGCCGACTACACCGAATCGCGGCAGGTCATGGGCCAACAGGTGAGCCATGCGCTGGTTTACCCGATCGTGCTGTTGGTGCTGTCCTTCGCCATCGTGTCGTTCCTGCTGGCTTACGTCGTGCCCCAGGTGGTCGCCGTGTTCGAGTCCGGCCATCAAGAGCTGCCCTTGGCGACACGGATTCTCATCGGCGCGAGCGATTTGGTGCGCCACTACTGGGTCTACGGCCTGATCGCGATCGCGGGGGTGCTGTGGGGCTTCTCGCGGTGGGTGAAGGCGCCCGAGGCGCGGCTGAAGGTGGACCGCTTGCTGCTGCGGATGCCGCTCGCCGGCAAGCTCATCCGCGGCGTCAATACGGCACGCTTCTCGCGCACGTTCAGCATTCTTACCGCGAGCGCCGTGCCGGTGCTCGAGGCATTGCGAATTTCCGCCGAGGTGGTGAATAACATGCCGATGAGGAAGGCGGTCGAGGAGGCGGCACTGCGGGTCCGCGAGGGCGCGCCGATCGGCAAATCGCTCGCGGCACGCAAGCTGTTTCCGCCGATGATGATCCACCTCATCGCGAGCGGTGAAAGCAGCGGCGAGCTCGAGAAGATGCTGGAACGCGCCGCCTCGAACCAGGAACGCGAAATGGACGGCCTGCTCTCCACCCTTACCAACCTGTTGGGACCGCTCATGGTCGTGTTCATGGGCGCGGTGGTAATGTTCATCGTGATCGCATTACTCTTGCCGATCTTCCAGCTCAACGATCTGGTGAAATAGAACGGAATCCGCGGGGTGTGCGCCAGGGTATTGCGCCTGAGCGGGCTTTCCGTTTATAAACCGCGCGTGGTCGATCAACGAGGCCCAACGGAACGCTGTTGAAGCATGAGTGAAAAACCCGAATCCGACGAATTCGAGGAAGAGGACGCGGAAGACGCGGCGCCGGTCGATGATGTGGACGTGGATCACATCATGCGCGACGTCGAGTCGCAGCGGCGGCGCGCGCCGAAGGGCGCCGAGCCCGCCTGGCGACGGCTCGAGCGCGTGATGGAGGAGCGGCGCACCGCGGAGCTGCTCTCGGATTTCGACGATTACGAGATTTTCGACGCCGAAGGCGAGGCGGACGGGAAAGCCGGCCGCAAGAAACGCAAGCTCCCCGGTAAACCTGCGTAGCGCTGCGTCTGTTTTTCGCAACATGGCGGCCGACGCCCGGTTAGTGAAAATCACGCGATTCGAACGTGAGCTCCCCCAAGAGCATCGAGAGGTCGGTGAGGCGCTGGGCAATCACGTGCAAAACGTCGCCCTCACGCTGCAAAACTCCGCGCACCTCGAGCAAGCGTGAGTCGAGCAACGCGGCACGCTGCTCCTCGGCAACGCGCCTCCAGACGATCAGATTCACGTGGCCCGTCTCATCCTCCATCGTGACGAACGTCACGCCGCTCGCGCTGCCCGGACGCTGGCGCGTGATCACCATACCGGCGGTGGTCACCCGGCGGCCCGTCGGCAAATCCCATAACGCCTCGGTCGGGATGATGCCGCGCCCCTCGAGGCGCCTACGCAGCAGCGCCAGGGGATGGCGCCGCAATGACAGCCCAAGGCTGCCGTAATCGGCGGCGATGTCGTGGCCTTCGCGAGGCGCGCGCAGGAGCGGTATGCCTTCCGGGACGAGCGTATCGGGGCCGAGCAGCGGCAATGCGCGTTCCACCCCACTCACTTGCCAGAAGGCGCGGTACCGATGGCCGGTGATCCCGGCAAGCGCATCGCTAGCAGCGAGCGCCTCGAGATCCCGGCGATCGAGAGCCGCTCGCTCGGCGAGATCCGCGATATCGGCGAACGGACGCTCCCCGCGGGCGGCGATCAGCCGCCGGGCACCCTCCTCCGACAGGCGTTTCACCAGTCGCAGCCCCAAGCGCAGCGCCGGACGCCCATCGTCGCGCCGCTCCAGGGTGCAATCCCAGTCGCTCGTCTCGGCCGCCGCCGCACGCACTTCGACGCCGTGTTCACGCGCATCGCGCACCAGTTGCGACGGCGCATAAAAGCCCATCGGCTGACTGTTGAGGAGAGCTGCGCAAAAGGCCGCGGGCTCGTAATGCTTGATCCAGGCGGAGGTGTATACGAGTAGGGCGAAGCTGGCGCTGTGCGAGTTGTGGACGACGAAATGATTGGCGACAAAGTTATGATCCCCCTCGATTTTGAGATCATAAGTATCTTTGTCCCCGACCGGCTCGATCGAGACAATTCTGTCCCAATAGATGTCGGAGTCGGCCAAACGCAGCAGATCGCAAGAGCCTAATGCTTTCCCTACACTCTCGACGATATGACGACGAAACCCAATCTTAGCGGTACCACGGGATTGAATCTCGCGCACACACAGCTTGGCTCGATACCCTAATTCCTTCCACGTGATTCTTCGTGCCTCCCGATCGCGCCGTTTTGTTGATCGAATCGCGATAGGAATAATGTCACGAGACATACGTCCTGATCGTGGACGTGCCAGATGCTGAGATCGCTGGCGCATCTTCTGATCCAGGAACTTGCACCCTATCACCTTCCAGAAGCGCTGCAGCCGATCTTCCCCCGTCACGCTAACAACTTGATGCTCGATTTCTTTTCCTCTGTAAACCCTTCTTCGGCGATAAACGCGAGCAACGATTCCTAAACGAAGCAGCAAATGTTGTATCTGAAATGCGAGGACGATAGAGGCGGTATCGTAAGATGCGTGGCCTCTCATGGAAAAACCTCCGTCCCCTTCCCAGAGCCGCGCCAAGAGAAGCCCAATATTGCCGTGACATAGCTCAAACACCTGAAGCGGGAGCGCTTTAGCCCGGGTTCCACGCCCCCAAACGCCCATTTCTCTCAACCAAACCACGGCACTTATCTGACGCTTTGGACTGGGATGGCACTTGCGTCCTCCTGCGACCGGCAGAGAACGTGCCGTCGCCACATGATCGCCTGCCCTTAATTCTCCGAGATTTCGCCACCCGGACAGCGTCATGAACGGATGCTCGGCTGTGGCGCAAATTTCATGCCCTAATGCGGTGCGCATCCGCCATACGGGCTTGACGCCGCTTTCGATGACTCGCAATACTTTCCGGGGGCGGAGCTTCAGCTCCGGATCGCATGCCAACGTATTCTCGAGACGCGCTTTTCCACGGAAAACATCCTCGATAGTCACCCATCTGCCCGTATCGGTATCGATGACTCGTGTCTCGCCAACGACACATTCCGGAAAGCCATACTCGCCGAACCCCAATATCTGATTGAAGATCTGGTTGGCGAAGCTCTCTGTATAGCCGCGCCCGCGCATACCGTCGATCAGTTTTCTCTGGAAGGGCTCGAGGCCGCCTTTGCGCTTCCAGGCCGCCATGGCGCGACGCAGCCCGTCCGCCTCGCCGGGCGAGAAGCCGGCCGCGACGATCGCGAGCTGCATCACTTGCTCCTGGAAAATCGGCACACCGAGCGTGCGGCTGAGCACGCCCTCGACCTCCTTGCTCGGATAATCGACTGCTTCCTCGCCATTGCGGCGCCGCAAGTAGGGATGCACCATCTCGCCCTGAATGGGACCGGGACGCACGATCGCCACCTCGATCACGAGGTCGTAGAAATTGCGCGGCTTGAGGCGCGGCAGCATCGACATCTGAGCGCGCGACTCGATCTGAAACACCCCGACCGTGTCGGCGCGGCAGATCATATCGTAGACGGCGGCATCCTCGCTCGGCACCGTGGCCATGTTGAGCTCGCCCGCCCCGCCGGGCGCTCCCACGCCGGGCGCTCCCACGCCGGGCGCTCCCACGCCGGGCATTCCGCCGAAGCCGTTGATCAATCCGAACGCCCGCCGAATGGCGCTCAGCATGCCGAGGGCGAGGACATCGACCTTGAGCAACCCCAAGGCGTCGAGATCATCTTTGTCCCACTCGATGACCGTGCGCTCCGGCATGGCGGCATTCTCGATGGGCACGAGCTCATCGAGACGCCCGCGCGCGATGACGAAGCCGCCCACGTGCTGCGACAGATGGCGTGGGAAACCGAGAATTTCGGCGGTGAGCGCCATGAGACGGCACGTTCTTGCAGCGCGCGGATCAAAGCCCGAAGCGCGGATGCGCTCCGGATCGATACGCTGGCCGTCCCACCATTGCATGCCGCTCGCGAGCTGATCGACTTCCGTCAAATCGAAGCCGAGCGCCTTGCCGACATCGCGCAATGCGCTGCGAGGCCGATAGCAGATGACGGTTGCCGCCAGCGCCGCGCGTTCGCGGCCGTACTTGCCGTAGATGTATTGAATGACCTCCTCGCGCCGCTCGTGCTCGAAATCGACGTCGATATCCGGCGGCTCGTTGCGCTCCTTGGAAATGAACCGCTCGAACAGCATGGACATGCGCGAGGGATCGACTTCCGTGATCTGCAGGCAATAGCAGACCATGGAATTCGCGGCCGAGCCGCGGCCCTGACAGAGGATGCCCTGTGAGCGGGCAAATTGAACGACATCGTGCACGGTGAGGAAAAAAGGCTCGAACTTGAGCTCGGCGATCAGGCGCAGCTCATGCTCGAGACCCTGACGCACGGCGGGCGGGGCGCCTTGCGGCCAGCGCTGGGCGCAGCCCGCCCAAGTCAAGGCGCGCAAATGGCTGGTCGGGGTCTCGCCCGCGGGAACAATCTCCTCGGGATATTCGTAGCGCAATGCCTCGAGGTTGAACGTGCAGCGCTCGGCGATCGCGAGCGTTTGCTCGAGGAGCGCGGCGGGATAGAGCTCGCGCAACCTCTCGAGGGACCGCAGGCAGCGCTCGCCGTTGGGAAACAACCGAACGCCCGCCTCGTGCAAAGGAATTCCCAGCCGGATGGCCGTGAGCACATCCTGCAGGGCGCGGCGGCTGCGTCGGTGCAAGTGCACGTCGCCGGCTGCGACCCGCGGCAGCTCGAGCGCCGCGCCGAGCGCCTGCAAGAGTGCGAGGCGCTTCGCATCGGCGCCGCCGGTCAAGAGCTCGACACCGAGCCAAAGGCGCCCGGCGAAGCGCTCGCGCAGCCAACGGCCGTCCGCCGCCTGGCGCGGCATAAGCGTCCGGTCAGTCTGCGGCAGCCAGAGGATCAAACATCCGTCGAGCGCGTTCTCGAGATCCCGGCGCTCGAGGATGTAGTGGCCCTTGGCCGCTGCGCGCCGCGCGCGAGTAATCAGTCGGGAAAGCGCGCCATAACTCGCGCGGTCGGTCGCGAGCGCCACGAGCTTGAGCGCATCGACGCAGCTGAGCTCGGCGCCGATGATGAGCGGCAGCGCGCACTGCTTGGCGGCGACATGCGCACGCACCACGCCCGCTAGCGAGCACTCATCGGTGAGCGCAAGCGCTCGATAGTTGAGCTGCTTGGCTTGCGCGACGAGTTCCTCGGGATGCGATGCGCCGCGCAGGAAGGAGAAATTGCTCAGTGCATGCAGCTCGGCGTACAAGCTTCGAGCCTCAAGCAAACACGCCGTGCAAATACCAGCGCCTCGACCGCCGCTCCTGAAAAATCCACAGTCGCGCCCCATCCGTTCGGCGCACGATGTAATAGTCGCGGGCAATCCCCTTGCCGTCCCACCAGCCACTCTCGATGCGCTCGGGACCTTCCTCGACGCCCTGCGGCTCCTCGAGGAGTTGCGCGGGCTCATCCAACAACCAGACGGGCCGCGGCCTGTCGAAAGTGATCTCGTGCCGCGTCTGGCCGGCCGGCAGCATGGGGTTGAGACGCAGCTCTTGAACCCGCTGCCAGGCCGCCTCGGGCCGGTGCTCGGCGATCGAACGGATACCGTAGACCGCCTCATCGCCGAGACGGGCGCGCAAACGCTCCACCAGCTGAGGTGCCGTATCACTGCCCCCGCCGGCACCGCCCTGCCGCGCGAAGACATCGAGCGAGACGGTCGACAGCGGCTGCAACGGACCCGAGACCAACTGCATGCTCGTGGTAGGCGCCACGAGCTCGAGCTGCGATAACTTTTGCGACAGCACATCCATCAAGCGATGCCGCTCGCTCGTGATGCTCGCGAGCCCGAGGCGCACGCGCGTGAGCGCATGCGCGCGGTGCGCGAGTCTCAATTCCAGCGTCTGCACCCCGGCTTGACGGTCGCGCAGAAAGCCGGCGCAGCGCCCGATCAAGGGCTCGAGCGCTTTCTGCAAATAGGCAACCGTCTCCACTTCCATCTCGAAATCGAAGCGTTCGCGAAAACGCTCGCGCGGCACGAATGAGCGGCGCGGCGCCGCCTGCCGCGTCAAGGCGATGTCGAGCTCGAGCACCGCGGCGGCGCCGAAGCGCCGTGCCATGCCCGCCCGCGGCAGGCGCAACAGCTCGCCAACCCGGCTCACCCCGAGGGCACGCAACGCTCGCAAGCGCTCCCCGTCCCAGGCGGTGCAGCCAATCGGCAACTCAGCCAACCGGCCCGCGAGCAAGCCGGGATCTTCGATGAGCTCGCACCGGCCGGCGCGAGCCAGCCACAACGCGGCCAACGTCGAAGGAGCCGTGGCGCTCGAGACTTCGAGCTCGAGACGACGCCAGGCTGCATCGATCCCCGCATGCAGCGTCTCGAGCGAGCCGAAGAGCTTCACGCTCCCCCGGATCTCGAGGAGCAAGGCGTTCGGCATCTCGATGCTCACCCGCGGCGTGAACCGGAGCGCGTGCAGGCAAAGCCGCTCGAGCATCGCGGCGGCCTTCGGCGCCTCGAGCTGTGGGAACACAACGGCATACCAGAGCGGTTGAGCCTGTTGGCGAGCGCGGTGGGGCGTGGGACCCGGCACGCTCGCCGGTGCAGGGGACGCCGGTGCAGGAGACGCAGGCTCGGGCTCGACCGGGGCCGGACAAGGAGCTGTCGCGAATAAATCCGCCGTGGCGGATTCGAGCGCTCGCGAAGCCATGTCACGAGCCTTGTTCGAAGAAGTTGGGCTGGAAAAGGCTGAGGTCGACGGGGCTGGGCTCGGGCTCGATGGGACCCGGGCGGCCACCCTGCACCTTCAGAAGAGAAAGGTGAGGCTCCCTCTCTCCCTGCGACAGCAACAGGCGCAACACCGCGGGCGAGGATTCGAATCGATGCCGCTCGGGGCGGAACAATACACCGAGCGCGCCGCCCTCCTCGGCCGCCAGCTTCAAGCGCCGCAGCCAGCGGTCATCGGTGCCTTTCAACCAGAGCAAAACGGCTGCGCAGACGCCGGAACTCAACGCCTGCTCGGCAGCCCACAAGGCTTCCATGGCGCTTGGGGGTCGTACGACGATGAAGCGGCTGAGTTCGATACCTTGTTGCGCCAAGGCGGGGGCGAAGGGCTCATGCGGCGGAGCAATCCAAACGATCCAGGGAGCATCGCCGTCTCGTTTGCGCTGAGATTGCACCAGAGCAGGCAAAAAAAGCTGGATCTCGCCGAGTCCCGATGCATCGATCAGGACCTCGACGAGCGAGGCCGCCGGCCAACCTCCGCCCGGTAAGCGGGCATCCAGCGCGCGTCGACCGGTGGACCACGCCGGACGAGACGATGAGAGGGGCTGACTCGCCGAGGCGTCTTTTATCCTGAAGACGCGTGAATCGGCCAATAGATCCGCAAGCGATGATGCCTCAAGCGGCATCCACGTCTTTACCGCGACGAAGCACTCCGACCACGACACCTTCGATCATCATGGGCTCATGCTTCAAATCGACCCGGATGGGTTCGAAGTCGGCATTTTCGGGCAAAAGCCATACGATCGAGCCTTCCTGGCGATAGCGTTTGACGGTGACCTCGTTTTCCAGGCGGGCAACGACGATCTGGCGGTTGCGTACCTCGGGCGTGCGGTGCACGGCGACCAGATCGCCGTGCAGGATGCCGGCATCCTTCATGCTCATGCCCTGCACTTTCAAAAGATAGTGCGGCTGCGGCTGGAACAATTGGGGATCGATTTGGTAATGCCTTTCAATATGCTCTTCGGCGAGAATGGGACGCCCCGCAGCCACGCGTCCGATAAGCGGCAGTCCCAGTTGCTCGCGCAAAATATCTTTCAACTGAATGCCGCGCGATGCACCGGGAATCAAATCGATGACGCCCTTGCGTTGCAGAGCGCGCAGGTGTTCCTCGGCGGCATTGGGCGACTTGAAGCCGAAGGTGCGAGCGATCTCCGCACGCGTGGGCGGCATGCCGTTCTCCGCAATCGAGGTCTGTATGAGTCGCAGAATCTGAGTTTGTCGAGGAGTGAGATCAGTCATGGCAATTACCTGTATATGTAGCCAGTAACTGTCATTATATCCAGCTTCACGGGACTGGCAAGTACCTTGCGGGCGGGTTACCTTGCCGCACTTCGCACCAGGTGCTTCATGCCTAAATAATTATAGGGAAATCATGAAGAAAGAAGATAAATCTCGAGACCATGTTCTTGGCCTCGACCGCCCTATAACGCGTCGCGACTTCCTGAACGGTATCGCGATCGGCACCGCCGCCTGCGCCTACCCCGCTGCGCTCACGGCGGGCGGCTCCGATCCCGCGGACTCCGCGACGCCCGCTCAAGATGCGCCGGACTATTACCCACCGCTCCTCACCGGCATGCGCGGCAGTCACCCCGGCTCATTCGAGGCGGCTCACGCGCTGCGCGACGGCCAAGCGCCGCTCCCCGCTCGAGCTACGAGCGAGCGCTACGACCTCATCGTCGTCGGCGCAGGCATCAGCGGACTCGCCGCCGCGCATTTCTACCGCGCGCACCGCGGGCCGAACAGCCGAATCCTGCTGCTCGACAACCACGATGATTTCGGCGGTCATGCCAAACGCAACGAATTCCATCTGAACGATCGTCTGCATCTCATGAACGGCGGCACTCTGGAAATCGACAGTCCCCGGCCCTATGGACCGGCGGCCGCCGGCCTGCTGAAAACTTTGGGTATCGATGTTCCGAGCCTTGCGAAAAAGACTCAACACTTGCAGTTCTACGATCATCTCGGGCTCAGGCCGGGCGTATTCTTCGATCGCGAGACGTTCGGCGCGGACCGACTCATCGTCGGCACCGACAGAGCGGGTCTCGCGCAATCACTCGCACAGGCGCCCCTTTCCGCGCCGGCGCGCGATCAAATCATCGAGTTGGAGACGGGCACCGTCGATTACATGCCCGGACTTTCCTCGGACGAGAAAAAGCAGCGTCTCTCACGCATCAGCTATCAGGCATTCCTGCGCGAGGTGGTACGGGTCGACCCCGTGGTACTCAAGTATTACTACGCCAGGACCATGGATGAGCAAGGAGTCGGCATCGATGCGCAGTCCGCGCTCGATTGCTGGGCATTCGACCTGCCCGGGTTTCAGGGCATGCACCTCGCCAAGGGCTCCATTCCCCGCATGGGGTTCACGCCCAAGGGCTACGAAGACACCGGCGGGTCATATCGCCTGCACTTTCCCGACGGCAACGCGACGATTGCGCGCTTGTTGGTGCGCGATCTGTTGCCGCACGCGGTGCAGGGCGCGGCCGACCCCGCAAGCGCAGCCGAGGACATCGTCACCGCGCGGATCGACTATGCGCGCCTCGATACCGCCGCCGAGCCGGTGCGCTTGCGCCTGAACAGCACCGCCGTTCGAGTGCGCCACTTGGGCGAACCGCATTCAGCCGTCGAGGCGGAGGTGACGTACGTGCGCGCCGGCCGCGGCTACGCGGTGCGCGCGCGCGGTGTGGTACTCGCCGGCTATAACATGATGATCCCCTATCTCTGTCCGGAGCTGCCGGCGGAGCAACAAAGGGCATTGCACAGCCTCGTGAAAACCCCGCTCGTGTATACGACCGTGGCGCTGCGCAATTGGCAGGCGTTCGATCGGCTGAAGGTGAATCGCGTGTACGCACCAGGCAGCTATCACACTTCGTTTCGCTTGAATCCGCACGTCACCATCGGCGCCTATCGGGGCGCACTCACGCCCGAGGATCCGGTGCTGCTGCACATGGTGCGCACGCCCTGCCGGGAGGGATTCCCGGAGCACGAGCAGAATCGTGCCGGACGCGCCGAGCTGCTGCGAACCTCCTTCGAGACCTTCGAGCGCAACATTCGCGACCAACTCGCACGCTCGCTCGCCGGAGGCGGCTTCGATCCCGCGCGCGACATCACGGGCATCACCGTGAACCGCTGGCCGCACGGCTATGCGCCGGAATACAACCCCTTATTCGATCCCGAGCTGCCCGAGTCGCAACAGCCGCACGTCCTCGGACGCGCGCAATTCGGACGAATCACCATTGCGAACTCGGATGCCGGCGGCGGCGCGTATACGGACTCGGCGATCGATCAGGGGCACCGAGCGGTCATGGAGCTGCTGGCGAGCGAGAGCGCCTGAGGGGAAGCGTGGTAAAACTTACAGAAAGACGAGAGCAGGGTCCGCTGCGTTTCCCATGCGGACAAAGCAGTTTTCTTACGATGGCTTAATATGCACGACCAAAGAGGGTAAAATCGTCGTAAAATAGTCTCGTATTAACGACATTAACTCGCTTTCAGTTGCAATCGATGCGCGGATTTGGCTTTATGTACGACTGTGTTGCAACGCATTCGAGCCAGGCACGATGAGGAATGGACTCGTGTGTGCGAGAACACGTCGGATGATGTTCCGAGACGAATGAATTAACAACCCTAGGGGACTATCTATGACATTTTCCACGACACTCAAGGCCTCAATTGCCGCGGCATGCGTTATTGCCTTCGCAGGATGCACGGACCTGAAGCCCATGCAAGCCCAAATCGACGATCTCAAGTCGCAAGTTTCGAAGCTGCAGAGCGACACCGCCAAGGCGGAAAGCGATGCGCAGGCCGCGATGAGCGCCGCGCAGAGCGCCTCCTCGGCCGCTTCCGGTGCGCAGAGCACGGCGAATCAGGCTCTCTCGACTGCCCAGCAGAATTCGCAGGCAATCGAGCAGATCAATGAGAAGATCGATCGCATGTTCAAGAAGTCCGTTTCGAAGTAATTCGAGAAGGAATCAGCTGAAAGAGCGCCGCGGCGATCCCGCGGCGTTTTTTTTGGGCGCGGCCGGTCAATAGCGAATGAGCGCCGAACCCCAGGTAAAGCCGCCGCCGAACGCCTCGAGCAGCAATAGCTGCCCACGCTTCACACGCCCGTCGCGTATACCCGTATCGAGCGCGAGCGGCACCGATGCGGCCGAGGTGTTGCCGTGCTCCGCGATGGTGACGATGACGCGCTCCATGGGAAGATCCAAACGCCGTGCGATCGCCTCGATGATGCGCAAATTCGCCTGATGCGGGATGAGCCAGTCGAGTTGCGACTTCGGAATGTCATTGGCGCTCAAAGTTTCCGTCACGAGTTGCCCGAGCGTGTTGACCGCGACCTTGTACACCTCGTTGCCTTTCATCTGTACGCCGATATTGCCGCCCTTGCGTACCAACTCAAAACCTTTGGATACGCCGTCCGGATACATCAGTAGGTCCTTGTATCGCCCCTCAGAATGCAAGCGCGTACTGATGATGCCCGCCTCTTGCGATGGCTTGAGGACCACGGCGCCGGCGCCGTCGCCGAACAGCACGCAGGTCCCGCGGTCGCTCCAGTCGGTGATGCGCGTTAGTGTTTCCGCTCCGACCACGAGCGCGCACTTTGCATCGCCCAGGCGCACGAACTTGTCCGCGACGCTGAGTGCATAGATGAAGCCCGTGCACGCAGCTTCTAGGCTGAATGCCGGGCAGGAGTTGCGGATGCCGAGACGATCCTGAAGCAGCGTGCCGACGTTGGGAAACACCAGATCGGGCGTCGTGGTTCCTACGCAGATGAGATCGATATCCCCCGGTCCGACGCCGGCATCCTCCATCGCCCGCCGCGCCGCATGCTCCGCGAGGTCGGTGGTGGTCTCGCCGGGGACGACCACATGACGCCGCTCGATCCCGGTGCGCGAGCGGATCCACTCATCGCTGGTATCGACGAGCTTCGCCAGGTCCGCATTGGTCAAGATCTTCTCCGGCAGATAACTGCCCGTGCCGGCGATGCGTGAGAACATTGCGCGATCCTTCTAAAATCCTCTACCCGTGAGGCGGCGTGCCAAGGCGTTCTGCGATTTTCTCGGGCACTCCGTTGCGAGCCTCGATCACCGCCACCTCGATGGCGCGTTGAAACCCGAACAAGTCGGCGCCTCCGTGGCTCTTGATGACGATGCCCTTCAAACCTACCATGGTGGCGCCATTGTATCGCCTCGGATCGAGTCGAGTGCGCAGAGCAGAGAGACTCGAGCGCGCGGCCAGCGCACCGAGCTTGCGGGCGGTGTTGCGGGTGAATTCCTCGCGCAGCGCGTCGGTGATCAGCCGCGCCACTCCTTCCATGGTTTTCAAAGCCACGTTGCCGGTGAAGCCGTCGGTCACCACGACGTCCACTTTGCCGGTGAAAATGTCATGTCCCTCGACGAATCCGATGTAATTGACGCCGCTTTCGGCGATGAGCGTGTGCGCCGTCTGAACCGTCTCGTTGCCTTTGATCTCTTCTTCGCCGATGTTAAGGAGGCCGACGCGCGGTCGCTCGTGCGCGCCCTCGAGATCGGCAGCGAGCACGGATCCCATCACCGCGAACTGGCGCAGATGCGCGGGCGTGCAGGAGGCATTCGCGCCGAGATCGAGCATGTAGGTATGCCCCGCGCGCGACGGGATGAGCGAGACGATGGCGGGCCGCTCGACGCCCGGCAGCATCTTCAGCACGAAGTGCGCCATCGCCATGAGTGCGCCGGTGTTGCCCGCACTCACGCACGCATGCGCCTCGTGCGCCTTGACGAGGTCGAGCGCGCGACGCATCGAGGAATCCTTCTTGCGACGCAGCGCCTCGCGCGGGTGATCGGTCATCTCGACCACCTGGGTGGTGAACATGCAGTCGACATTCGCGGGCTTCGCGCCGGCGAGTTGACGGTCGAGCTCGGCTCGTCCCCCGATCAACGTGAATCTGACCTCCGGGAATTCACGCGCCGCTGCGAGGGCCGCGGGCACGCAGACCGACGGTCCGCAATCGCCACTCATGACGTCGATGGCAATTTGGAGCGCCGACAAGGGATTGCGTCTCGATGGTTGGAGCGGCGGATCGGCCGCCGCGGTAGTCAGGGGCTACTCTTCAGTGGCTTCCACGTCCGCCTTGGTCTGAAGCACTTTTTTGCCCCGATAGAAGCCATCACGCGAGATGCGATGCCGCGAGTGCGTTTCGCCGCTTTTCGGCTCGATCGACACGGCCGGCGCCGCGAGGGCCGAATGCGAACGATGCATGCCACGCTTCGAGGGAGTCTTCCTGCTTTTTTGAACTGCCATGAGTGCTGTGTCCTATTACCTTTTCTTCAACAAATCCTGCAGAACGCTGAACGGTCTGCGCGTTTCATCCGTGCCCTGCGGCTCGGGCGCGTCGATCGCGAACTCCGGCGCATTGCCGCACGTCGACGGCGTGCTGCAAGCGGGCGCGATGGGCGTCGCCAGCAACAATTCCTCCTCCGCCAGCTCGCGCAAGCTAACCAGACCCCCGCGGGTGCCGAAGATCTCGTGCTCCGGATCCGTGGCTACGGCCGCCGCATCGTCGGCAAACTCCACATCGCTTCCGCCTTCCACCGGGAAGACGAACCCCTGCATGCACCGCTGACAGATCAGCGCCGGCGCTGCGCGCACGTCGACCCGCGCCCGGGGCCGGCCCGAGGCCAGCTTCGAGAACGCGAAGCTCGCGTTGACGACGCCTTGGGGCTGCGCCAGAACATCCTTGAGCCTGGCGAATTCGCGCAGCTCGTAGGTGCGCTCCAGCACCGCGGTTTCCTCGGCCAGGCGTGCGCAATCGACGAGGTCCGGCAAGCCCGCTGCCATGGGCCGCGTATAATAGGGCCCGATCCCACCCCTGTCAAAAGTACATTCGGTGCAAGTCGTTGTTTTTGAAGTCTCCGCCCGAGCTCATTTTAGCATCGACCTCGCGCTACCGACGCGAGCTGCTCGCACGGGTCTACGCGCCGTTCGAGTGCGAGGCGCCCGGCGTCGATGAGACACGCCGCGAACAGGAAAGCACGCTCGCCCTCGTGACCCGGCTCGCGCTCGGCAAGGCTCGCGCGGTCGCCGCGCGCCACCCCGCGGCTTGGGTGATCGGGTCCGATCAAGCGGCCGTACTGAAAGATAGCGCCGGGGCGGAAATGGTCCTCGGGAAACCCGGCACCGCCGAGCGCTGCGCCGAGACCCTGCGCAACTGCTCGGCTGCGACGGTCGCCTACCATACCGGCGTCGCGCTGGTGCGCGCGAGCGACGGCAGCGCCTACGAATTCATCGACACGACCCGGGTCATATTCCGCGAGCTGGATGAGGCGACGATCGCCCGCTACATCGCACGCGAATCGCCCTTGGACTGCGCGGGCGGCTTCAAGAGCGAGGGGCTCGGGATTTCGCTGTGCGAGGCGATCGAGAGCGAGGATCCGAGCGCCCTGATCGGCTTGCCGCTGATCCGTCTTTGCAGCGTACTACGGCGCGTCGGTTACCCGATTCCCTGACGGCTCACGTCTTTGGGCGGCGCTTGCGCGAGGCGCCGGCCCGCGGCTTCTTCTGCACGATCGCATCGAGCACCGCGGCAAGATCTGCGGGCAAAGGCGCGCTCGCATGAAACGGCACGCCCGACCCCGGCCAATCGAATGCGATCGATTGGGCGTGTAGAAATATCCGTTTTAGCCCAGCTCCTTTGAGCTCGGCATTGCGCTCGCGGTCGCCATACTTGTCGTCGCCGAGCAGCGGGTGCTCCGCATAGGCGGCATGCACGCGGATCTGGTGTGTGCGGCCGGTGGGGATGTCCACCTGCATCAACGTCGCGAGCTTGCCGAAAAACTGTACCGGCTTGAACACGCTCACCGATTCCTTGCCGGCCGCGGCAACGCGCACGTGCCGCTCGCCTTGGCGGCGCTCATCCGTCGCGAGCGGCGCATCGATGCGTTTGGTGCCGAGCTGCCAGTCCCCCGACACCAGCGCCAAGTACGTCTTGTGCATGCCGCCGTCGCGGATCAGCGCGTGCAGGGCGACGAGCGTTGCCCGGTCGCGCGCCACGCAAAGACACCCGCTGGTGTCGCGGTCGAGGCGATGCACGAGCTCCAAGTTCTCGCGCGGGCGCGATGCGCGCAATGCCTCGATGACCCCAAAACTCATACCGCTGCCGCCGTGCACGGCCACCCCGGCGGGCTTGTCGATCACCAGCAAATGCTTGTCCTGAAAAATGATCGAGCGCTCGATGAGCGCTTGCAGACTGCTCGACGGGCGCCCGGGCTCCTCGGTACGATCGATGTGCACGGGCGGCAGGCGTACCTCATCGCCCGCGGCGATCCGGTACTCGGCGTCGACGCGCTTGCGGTTGACGCGCACCTCGCCCTTGCGCAGCAAGCGGTAGACGCGGCTGCGCGGCACCCTGCTGAAATGGCGCATGAGGTAGTTGTCGATGCGCTGGCCCGCTTCCTGCGCGGATATGGTGCGCAACTCCACGGCGGTCTTGGGGCCTTTCGGCGGTGCGGCGGGCTCGCGGCTTTGCTCGGTTTCGGCTTTCATTTCTGGGATCTTACGGTAATCGATGTTCTAAGACATTGATTACATTGACCCTGGCACGCTGTTGTGATAATGTTTCAATACCGTGTCGGGTGCTTTACTCTGCATTTAGAGTACAAGCAATGCTTGGAATGCTGACCTCCACTGAAATTTTTTTCAGCCGGGAAGCGTCAGGCGGACACCGGTTTCGGCGGCGTTCCCCTGCAAAGGAGCGCCGCATATTAGTTGGTTCTGGATGTCCAGACCATCGCTCGGCCGATGAAAACAGACTAAAGCACCTCCGCAGGAGGCTCAGAAGGTCTGACTAGCGGTTAACCGAGAACAAGGCCCCGGGCTTGCTGTATACAAATTGGCAGAATTGGGTTGAATTGATGCCGCTCGCTTGGCTCGCGTTCGGCGCTTCCCTTTTCTTTGCCGCGACCTCGCGCGTCGCGGCCCGGGCTTCTATTCTCGCGCCCTCCTCGGCCTCCACCATATACGTTGGGGCAAATGAAAAGAATGCTCGTCAACGCAGTTCAAGAAGAAGAACTGCGAGTCGCACTCGTCGACGGTCAGAAACTCTACGACTTATCGATCGAGATCCCGTCACGGGAACAGAAAAAATCTAATATCTATAAAGGCCGAATCACCCGCGTCGAGCCGAGTCTCGAAGCGGCGTTCGTAGAGTACGGCGCGCAGCGCCACGGCTTTTTACCTCTGAAGGAAGTCTCCAAGGAGTACTTCCGCTCGCAACCCGGACCCGGTGGCCGGCTCAATATCAAGGACCTTCTGCAGGAAGGCCAAGAGTTGATCGTGCAGGTCGAGAAGGAGGAACGCGGCAACAAGGGTGCCGCGCTCACCACGTTCATCAGCCTCGCCGGTCGCTTCCTCGTGCTCATGCCGAACAACCCCCGCGCGGGCGGCGTATCGCGACGCATCGAGGGCGAAGATCGCGACCAGATGCGCGAAGCGATGAGCGAGTTGCAGATTCCCGACGGAATGGGCGCGATCGTCCGCACCGCCGGTGTCGGCCGGTCCGCCGATGAACTGCAGTGGGATCTCAACAATCTCAAGACTGCCTGGGACGCGATCGAGCAGGCCAACGACGGCCGCCCCGCGCCGTTTCTGATATTCCAGGAAAGCGACGCCGTGACACGCGGCCTGCGCGATTATTTTTCAGACGACGTCGGCGAGATCCTCATCGATCAACCGGACGCGTTTCAGAAAGCTCAAGAGTACATGCAGCGCTTCATGCCGCCCGAGGCACAGCGCAAACTCAAGCTGTACCAGGATCCGGTCCCGCTGTTCACTCGCTACCAGATCGAGAGCCAGATCGAGTCCGCATACTCGCACAAGGTCACTCTGCCCTCGGGGGGGAGCCTGGTCATCGACCACACCGAGGCCCTCGTTTCCATCGACATCAACTCGGCGCGCTCGACGCGCGGCGGAGACATCGAGGCGACGGCGCGCAACACCAATCTCGAGGCGGCCGAGGAGATCGCCCGCCAACTCAGATTGCGCGACATCGGCGGCTTGATCGTGATCGATTTCATCGACATGGAATCCACCGCCAATCAACGCGCGGTCGAGGACATGCTGCGTGACGCCGTCAAGATGGATCGCGCGCGCATTCAATTGGGGCGGTTATCGCGATTCGGTTTGCTCGAGCTTTCGCGGCAGCGGTTGCGGCCGGCCCTGAGCGAAACCACTCACATTCATTGCCCACGCTGCAGCGGCATGGGCACGATCCGCAGCGTTGAGTCGATGTCGCTCGCGCTGTTGCGGCTCATCGGTGAGGAGGCGCGCAAAGAGCGTACCGGGCGCGTCATCACGCAGGTGCCGGTGGATGTCGCCACCTATCTCATGAACGAAAAACGCGAATGGCTGCACGAGATCGAGTCACGCGACCGAGTCTCGTTGGTCATCGTCCCGAATCCGCACCTGCAGACCCCTGCTTATAGCTTGCGACGCATCCGTGACGACGAGAAGGAGCTGCCGGAGAACACCGCGGCGAGCTACGAGATACCGGAGCAACCGACGCTCGATGATACGAATATCGGCAATCGTGACAAGAAGCCGCAGACCGAGGCGCCCCTCGTGCCGAGCATCGTCCCGGTCGAGGCCACGCCGCTACCGCCGCCCGCGCCGATCCCTGCGCCGGCCGCCGCTCCTCCGGTCCCGGTCGTCGTCGCCGTGCCGCAGGTCGGCATATTCGTACGCATGTGGCGCTTTCTGTTCGGCGCGCCGGCAGCTCCCGCTCCGAGCGAGCCGTCGGCATCAGCGGCACCGACGCCGCGCGAGCGACCCGCGCATCGTGACGCGCGCTCGGATCGTTACCGCGAGCGAGACCGCAACCGAGACCGTGGTGGCCGCGATCGAGATCGCGAACGTGACCGCGATCCCCGGCGCGAGGCGGCACGCGAGGGAGGGGCGCGCGAAGGCGCCCGCGAACCGCGCCGCGACGGCCGGCCGCGCGCCGACAACCGCGATAACGGTCGAGGAGAGCATCGTGGCGAAACGCGTCGAGCCGATGGGCCGCGCGGCGATGCACCGCGCTCGGAGGGACCACGCGCTGAGGCGGCTCGCTCCGATGGACCCCGCGCCGAGACCCCGCGCAGCGATGCCGGCCGCGGCGACGGTCGGACAGAGCGGACCGATGCACCGCCGCGTAACGAGGGCCGCAACGGCGCCGAGGCGCCGCGCCAGGGTGAGCCTGGCGAGCGCGCCCCGGGCGAGCGCAGCGGCCGTGGACGCCGGCGCCGTGGCCGCGGGCGCCGTGACGGCGGCGAGAACACGGGCAACGGACAGCTGACAAACGGCGAAGCCAACGGGCGCGGCCCGGATTCGCCCTCACCGCGTATCGATGGGCCGCGTGTCGACGGCGGTTCGTACCAACCGCCGGCCCCGGAGGTCTCCGGCGGAGGCTTCTCGCCCGCGCCCTCAAGCCCGCAGCCGCAGCCCGCAAGCCCGGCCTTCTCGCCTCCTCCGGCAGCGCCTGCACCGCAGGCGGCACCGGAGGCGCCGCGCCCGGCCGCTCAAGAGAAATATGTGGTGTGGTCAGGGTCTGGGGACGCTCCCCGCAGCGGCCCGGATGATCGCTAGGCCCCTGGGTTATGGGCCGACTAGGCCGACTGGCCGCGCGGGTCCGCGCGGCGCAGACGAATCGTGACGGCAATGCTGACTGCAACCAGCGCCGCGGCAAGGCCTCTGAGCACAGCGATCGCCGCCGAGCCCAAGGGCACGATCAGCGCCGGGATGGCGCTTCGACCCGGGTGCTGCCTCCACAGAAGGAAGACACCGCCGAAGGCAGCGGCGGTGAGGACATACGCCGCAACCCAGGCGTAACGTTCGCGAGCTCGCAGACGACGCGGCAATGAGGCGTCGGCGGGCTTGCCCGGCCGCAATCCGTACGCGACCACCGCAGCCACGGCGATCAGCCCAATCAGGGAGTTCACATCCTGCACGAGCTGCATGCCTCGGAGTGCGTGCCCGTCGATGTAGGTGACCGGATCCTCGAGGAACGGAAGCATGCGTACTCCTCGCCCGCCCTCGTGAGTGAAAGCGTCCCAGACGAGATGGGTGATCGCCCCGCCAAGCAGGCCGCAAGCGGCCCAGATCCATTGCCTGACGCTTTTATAGTCCGCCGGTGCTTCGGACCAGTGCCAGCGCGCATAGGCTCCAGGCGGCAGTAACTCCATGATCGGCCTACGGATCAGCAGCTGAAACAGCCAGTAGCTTGCCAGCCCGACGGGCAGGCAGAAGGTCAGCAGGGCATCCAGACTATGGGTCTCGAACCGCGCCGGGTGCAACGGCATGAACCAGCCGAAATCGGGCACCATGCTGCCGATGACCGCGGCGGACAGCAGCCGCCAACGCGCCAGCGGCCGGGCGAAAGGCAGGACGGCGGCGGCGTGCGAAATTGTAAATGGCATCAATAACCTGGGGTTGTCATGTCGTTGTCACAGTCGGCAACAATAATCGCGCGCTCCCCCGGCCGTCAGCGAGAAGCCCATGTCCAATATCGATGTGATACACGCGAGACCATCGGCTCCCGCCCCCAAAGCCTCGCCCCTCAGCGCACATAGAACGAACCCCTGGTTCAACATCCTGGCCGGCGTCGTCGTCGTGACCGGCATCATATATGCCGGCTATCACCTCGCGAGCGACTTGTCCGTAGTGCGTAATGCGAGCGTCTATCCGTTCATATTGCTCGGCGTCGCACTGTTCATCGCGCTCGGCTTCGAGTTCGTCAACGGTTTCCACGACACCGCAAACGCGGTCGCCACGGTCATTTACACGAACTCGTTGTCGCCCAATTTCGCCGTCATCTGGTCGGGCGCCTTCAATTTCTTGGGTGTGTTGATCTCGAGCGGCGCGGTCGCGTTCGGCATCGTCTCGCTCCTGCCCGTTGAGCTCATCTTGCAGGTCGGGAGCGGTGCGGGCTTCGCCATGGTGTTCGCGCTGCTCATCGCGGCGATCATCTGGAACCTCGGCACTTGGTACTTCGGGCTGCCGTCATCGAGCTCGCATACCCTCATCGGATCCATCATGGGCGTCGGGCTCATGAACCAGCTGATGGCGGCAAGTGCCAGCGGCACGAGCGGCGTCGACTGGGCGCAGGCGGCGAAAATCGGCGAGTCGCTCCTGTTCTCGCCGCTCATCGGCTTCAGCCTGGCGGCGCTTCTTTTGATGATCGCGAAAGCCTTCGTTCCCATTCCGGCGCTCTACCAGGAGCCGAAAGGCAACCAGCCCCCGCCGCTCGCGATACGCGCTCTACTCGTGTTGACTTGCACCGGCGTGAGCTTCGCGCACGGTTCGAACGACGGGCAAAAAGGCATGGGACTCATCATGCTGATTTTGATCGGCACCGTGCCCACGGCATACGCGCTCAACCGCACGATGCACGAGCAGGACGTGGATCGGTTCGTCGCGATCTCGACGCAAGCGCAGACTGCCCTCGCCCGCTACGCGAAGGGCCCCGCTCCCGCAGATCCGCATCAAGGTGCCATCGAGATCGTGCGCTCGCGGTCGGTCTCCGCCCAGACCCTGCCCTCGCTCGTGGCCCTGTCCGGCACCATTCAACAGCAAGTCGACGCGGCTCATTCCCTGGCCAACGTACCCACGGGCGACATGGTCAACATTCGCAACGAGATGTATCTCGTCAGCGAGGGACTGCGCCTCCTCGACAAGACCAAGTCGATCCCGGTCTCCGCCGCGGACAAGGGAACGCTCGCGCAGTACAAATCGCAACTCGATAACTCCACCAAGTTCATTCCGACCTGGGTAAAGGTCGCGGTCGCCATCGCCTTGGGACTCGGCACCATGATCGGCTGGAAGCGCATCGTGGTGACCGTGGGCGAGCGCATCGGCAAGACCCACCTTACGTACGCCCAGGGTGCCTCCGCCGAGCTCGTGGCGATGTTGACCATCGGCGCCGCGGACATGTACGGTCTCCCGGTGAGTACGACGCACGTGCTGTCCTCAGGGGTTGCCGGCACCATGGTTGCGAACCGCTCGGGCCTGCAGTGGGCCACCGTCCGCAACCTGTTGATGGCCTGGGTCCTGACACTGCCCGTCTCGATCGCGTTGGCGGGCGGCCTGTACTGGCTGTTCCGCACGTTGCTGTAGCGCCCTTTCTGCGGCAAAGTCGGCCGAGGGATGTCTCGAGCGGCGTGCTTTCGAGTAGGATCCGTCTATAAGACGGCCGCTCGTAGACGGCCCGAGGAGATCTCATGGCTCACGTCACGGTCGTCAGTGAATTTCATTTCGCCCAGCAGATCGTCGCCGGCCACCATCGCGTCATGGCAGACGAGCCTCAGGCCCGCGGCGGCAGCGATACCGGAGCCTCGCCCACCGAGCTGCTGCTGGGAAGTCTCGGTGCCTGCACCTCCATCACACTGCGCATGTATGCGGGGCGCAAGGACTGGGAGCTCGGCAAGATCACGGTGGGCCTGCGCTACACGCCCGCCGCGGACGGTCGCAAGGCGCACATCGAGCGGCGGCTCTCCTTCGCAAAGCCGCTCACCGACGAGCAGTCTCTGCGGCTTTTGGAAATCGCGGGCAAGACACCGGTGACGCTGGCGCTCACGTCCGGCATCACCATCGACACCTCGATCCAGCACACGACCGCGGCCTGAGGCCGCAAGAGGACGCCTCCTCAGCGGACGCGCAGTCGCGCGCGGGCCCGCTCGAGGTCCGCGGGTGTATCGACGCCCGCGGGCGGAGCCTCTTGCAACGCGACCACATGAATGCGCATGCCGTGCTCGAGGGCGCGCAGCTGTTCCAGCTTCTCGACCGTCTCGAGCGTGGTCGGTGGCCAGCCGGCGAACTCGAGCAAACTCTTCACTCGATAGCCGTAGATGCCGATGTGGCGAAGGGCATGGCTGAAATCGCCGGGGCGGCCGGCGCTCGCCGCATCGCGAGGCCACGGCACGCAGGCTCGGCTGAAATAAAGCGCCTCGCCGCCGACGCCGCGCAGCGCCTTGACGCAGCTCGGATCGAGGAATTCGGCGAGACTCGTGATCGGCGCGGCAGCCGTCGCAATACCGCACTCCGGATGCTCGGCCAGCGCGGCCGCAACGCGGGCCGGCACCGCGGGCGGCATGAGAGGCTCGTCGCCTTGCAGATTGATTACGATCGACTCGGGTGCGAGTCCTCGGGCGCGCACCACCTCCGCGATGCGATCGGTGCCGGAAACATGTTCCGCCGACGTCATTGCCACGTCCGCGCCGAAGCCGGCCGCAACGGAGCAAATGCGCGTATCGTCCGTCGCCACGATCACCGACGCGGCGCCGCTCGCTCGCGCGCATTCCCAAACCCACTGGATCAACGGCCGGCCGGCGACGTCGAGCAGCGGCTTGCCCGGCAGACGGCTCGCCCCGTACCGCGCTGGAATGATTACGTGAAAAGGCGTGACCACGAGCGACGCTAACGGTTCAGCAGTGGATCGTCCGCTCCCAGCACGCGTGCCTCATCGGGCAACATCATCGGAATACCGTCGCGCACGGCGTAGGCAAGACGATCGGGACGGCATACGAGCTCGAGCGTCGCCCCGCTCCCCACGGGGCGCAGCGGCCCCTTGCAGATCGGGCACACGAGCAGCTCGAGCAAGCGCTTATCCATCCAAGTCCCCCCGCCGCGGCGACTCGCGGTTTGCTATACGGTGCATGACGACATTCAGCAGTGTATGCGATTCGCCCGCCTCGAAACACGCGCTCACGGGCACATACCAATGCCGTTCATCCGCCGCGCCCGCGCATTTTACGGCATCTTTCTCGGTCATGAGCACCGGCCGATCATCCCCGAAGAGCACGTCCTTCGGCGCAATGCGTGCGTGGTCCGCGAGCGGATGTCCGATGACCTCGATGCCGTGCGCCCGCAGCATGTTGAAGAATCGCTCGGGGTTGCCGATGCCCGCGACCGCGTGCACGGCCATTCCGGCGAAGGCAGCGAGCGGCGAGACGCGCCCTGCGACGAGCGCCACGGCGCTGCGCGCCTCGAGGCGCATGCTCAAAGCACCCTCGAGCATCGCGCGGCCGCCGTTGACCACGACCGCGTCGGCCACGGCGAGGCGCGAGCGCGTCTCGCGCAGCGGGCCGGCCGGCAGGAGCCAGCCGTTGCCGAAGCGGCGGTCGCCGTCGATGACGACCACCTCGCAATCGCGCGCCAGCGCGTAATGCTGCAGACCGTCATCGCTCACGATCACATCGCACCCGTGACCCACCAGTAGTTGCGCCGCGGCGGGCCGGTCGCCGCCGATCGCGACGGGCACCTGGGTCCGGCGCGCCAACAGCAGCGGCTCATCGCCGACCACGCGCGGATCGTCGGATTGCTGGATCAGCCGTACGGTATTCGCGGACCCTCCGTAGCCGCGCGACACCACGCCGGGGTGGAATCCGAGCTCGCTCAAGCGCGCGACCAGCCAGCACACGAGCGGCGTCTTGCCGGTGCCGCCGACGGTGAGGTTGCCGACGATGATCACGGGTCGCGCGAGGCGCGTCGAGCGGCGCAGCCGCTTGGCGTACAAAAAGCGCCGCGAGCCCGACACCGCTCCATACAGGAGCGACAGCGGCATCAGCCACCACGGCGGTCCCGAGCGCTCGTACCAGACCCGATTGAGCCAGGATTCAGCGGGCACGTGTGTCAATCGGCGAATTGCATTCCGTGCAGCGTCGCATACAAGCCGCCGAGCGCCAAGAGCTCTCGGTGGCTTCCCATCTCGACGATTCTCCCGCGGTCGAGAACGATGATCCGGTCGGCGCTCTCGACGGTGGAGAGACGGTGGGCGATGACGAGCGTGGTGCGACCGCGCATCAGGGTGCTCAACTCCTGCTGCACGCGCCGTTCCGACTCGTTGTCGAGCGCCGCCGTCGCCTCGTCGAGAATCAGCACCGGCGAGTCCTTGAGCAACGCGCGCGCGATGGAAATGCGCTGGCGTTGACCGCCGGAGAGATTCTGTCCACGATCGGAGAGCGGCGTATCGAAGCCCTGCGGCTGTTGGGCGACGAACTCCATGACGTTCGCCGCGTGCGCCGCAGCCTCGACCTGCGCGTCGGTCTTCTCGACGGCGTTGAAGGCAATGTTGTTGCGGATGGTGTCGTTGAACAGCACGACGTCCTGGCTGACCAGGCTCACCTGGGAGCGCAGATCTTTCAGCCGATACTCGCGCACATCGATGCCGTCGAGCAGCACGGCGCCGCGCTGCACGTCGTAGAACCGCGGCACCAGGCCGACCAGCGTAGTTTTACCGCTCCCCGAGCGTCCCACGATCGCCACGGTCTCGCCCGGCTCGACTTGGAAGCTCACGTCGTGAAGCACGCCGCCCTTCTCGCTCGCATATTCGAAGGACACGTTGCGAAACTCGATCTGCCCGCGCGCACGCGCCAGGCTCTGCGAACCGCCGCTGCCCTCCGTCGGCTCATCCAGTATCTCGAACACGCTCTCGCCCGCGGCGATGCCCTGCTGCAAGGGTCCGCTCATATTGACCAGCGTGCGCAGCGGCCCGGGGATGGAGGCCAGCGCCGTGAGGAATCCGAGAAAATCGGCCACTTGCAGATGGCTGGTGAATATCTGGCGTATGACGAAGAAGAGCACGCCCGCAAGCGCGATGGCGGCGATCACCCCTACCACGGGATTGCTGATGGATTTGGCGAATGCGAGCTTCATGTTCGACGCCCGGTTCAGCTCGTTGACCGGCTCGAAACGGTCGGTCTGGTGATCCTCGGCGTTGAAGATCTTTATCAGGCGATGCGCGTCGACCGCTTCCTTGGCGACTCGAGTGATGTCGCCCATCGAATTCTGGATGCGCTGACTGTAGCGACGAAAAGTACGGTTCGCGATCTGCATGAGCCAGGCGATAACGGGCGCAGCCAAGATGCAAAAGGTCGCCAGCCGCCAGTTCAGATAGAACATCACGATCAGCAGGCCGACGATCGTCAGGCTGTCGCTGATCATCGAGATCGCGGCGCCGGTGGCCGCGCCGGCCACGAACTCGATGTTGTTGGTGAGTTTGGAGAGGAAATGTCCCGACTGCTGGCGGTCCAGAAATGCCGTGGGGAGCCGTAAGTAGTGGGCGAACACGTCGCGCCGCAGGCTCTTGACGACCTGGCGCCCGACCCAGCTCGGGTAGTAGTTGCCGACGAAGTCGCCGATCCCGCGCAGCGTGAACAGAACCACCACGGCGAGCGGCGCCTCCCACAGCATTGCCGGGTCTTTCAGCACGAACGCGCCGTTCATGAAATCCTTCACCACGATCGCGAACACCGAGTTGGCGCCGGCGAACAGGATCATCCCCAGCACACCGATGAGAAAGACGCCCATGTAGGGCCGGGCGTAGCGCAACAAGCGCAGATAGATGGACAGAGGAGTGTACGTCGCGTGGCCCCCGCCGGCCTGCGACACGTTGCCTTTCAAGGCGATGAGTCCTGATGCACGGTCGCGATGTTGAGCTGAGCAAAGCCGAGCCGGCCCGCGACGTCCATGGCGGTGACCACGGCCTGATGGGTACTGCGCGCGTCGGCGCGAATGGTGAGCGGCCCGCGATCCGAGCCCGACTCCTTCAAGAGGGCTGCCCGTAAAGTATCGGGGCTCGCATTGATGAGCGGGCGCTCGTTGACCCGATAGCCGCCCTCCGCGGTCACCGTGATCACGATGGGCTCGTGAGCGCCTCGCTGCTGCGGGATCGCGCTCGCCTGCGGGAGCTGAACCCTGACGCGGCCTTCCTGGTTGAACGTGGTCGAGACCATGAAGAATATGAGCAACACGAGCAGCACATCGATGAAGTTGATCAGATTGATCTCGGGATCTTCTCGACGGCTTTGTTGACGCAAGTTCACGAGCTCAAGCCCTCGCGGCGAGGTCGCCGCGCTCGTCCAGCGCGTCGACCAGCTTCATCGCTTCCTTTTCCATGCGGATCACGAGCCGCTCGACCTTGCCGCGCAAGTACCGATAGGCGATGAGCGAGGGGATGGCCACGGTGAGGCCCGCGGCGGTCGTGATGAGCGCCTCGCCGATGCCCCCGGACAAAGTACGCGGATCGCCGAGTCCGTTCGCCGTGATGGCGTTGAAGGCGTGGATGATGCCGGCCACGGTTCCGAGGAGCCCCAAGAGCGGCGCGATCGCGGCAATCGTGCCCAGGGTATTCAAGAAGCGCTCGAGCTCGTGGACCACGTGCCGGCCGCCGTCCTCGAGCCGCTCGACCATGAGGGCGCGCGGCTTGTTGCGGTTTATGAGACCGATGGCCAGGAGCTTCCCCAGCGGGGAGTTCTGCTCCAGGGCGACCACCAGTTTCTCGCTCAGCTGGTCCGCCTCGATCCAGTTCCAGACCTTTTGCGACAGATCACGCGGAATGACCCGGCTCGACTGCAGTGTCCATAGCCGCTCCAGAATGATCGCCACCGAGGCGACCGAGCACAGGATGATCGGCCACATAAAGCCGCCGCCCGCGCGGATGATCTCCCACATCGTGTCCTCATTAAGTCAAAAGAACTGGCGGCATGATACTTGACCGCCCCGGGTTTAAGTACCGTGATTACCCGCCGAATGTGAAGTGGATCAAGACTTAAGGCGCGGAACCGCCGGCGCCCCGCTCGACCAAGGCGCCGTCGACCAGGGTGAGCACGCGATCGAGCCGGGCGGCGAGGCGCTCATCGTGGGTGACGATCACCAGGCTGGTTCCGAGCTCGCGGTTGAGCTCCAGCATGAGCGCAAACACCTGCGCCGCGTTGGCCCCGTCGAGATTGCCGGTCGGCTCGTCCGCGAGCACCAGCTGGGGACGCGTCACCAGGGCGCGCGCCACCGCCGCGCGTTGGCGCTCGCCCCCCGAGAGCTGCGAGGGGCGGTGCTCCAGACGCTCTGCCAGACCGACGCGGGTCAGGATCGCGGCGGCCTGCGCCCGCGCGATCTTCGGCTCGGTGCGTCTCACCAAAAGCGGCATGGCGACGTTCTCGAGCGCCGTGAACTCCGGCAGCAGGTGATGGAACTGATAGACGAACCCCACGGCGCGGTTGCGCAGGAGCCCGCGCTCGGTGTCGCTCAGTCGGTTCATCGCCGAACCCGCGATGGATACGGTTCCCCGCGTCGGCAGGTCGAGCCCGCCGAGCAGCTGCAGGAGCGTGGTCTTCCCCGAGCCGGAGGCGCCGACGATGGCGATGCGCTCGCCGGCGCGCACGCAAATGGCGGCGCCTCGAAGCACCTGCAGCGTCACGCCGCCTTGCACGAAGTCCTTGGCGAGATCCTCGCCCTCGAGAACGATATCGTTGGAATTCATCATGGCTGTTCGGGGAAATCCTTAGTCATTTCGCAAGGACTCGGCCGGCAGCAGCCGCGCGGCGCGCCAGGCCGGATAAAGCGTCGACAAACACGCGAGCACGAACGCGACGCCGCAGATGCGGGTGAGGTCCTTGAGCTCGACGTGCGCCGGCAGATCGCTCATGAAGTACACGCGTGCGTCCAGGAACTTGAATCCGACGATGTGCTCGAGTCCGTGCACGAGCTGCTGCAGGTTCACGGCGATGAGAACACCCAAACACAGGCCGCCCAGGATCCCGAGCACGCCGATCAGGCTCCCCTGGACCATGAAGATGGCCATGATGCTGCCTGAGGAGGAGCCGAAGGTGCGCAGAATGGCGATGTCGCGCCGCTTGTCCTTGACCACCATGACCATGGTCGACACGACGTTGAAGGCGGCGACGGCGACCACGAGTGACAGGATTACGAACAGCATGCGCTTGGTGATCTCGATCGACCGGAAGAAATTGACGTGCTGCTCGGTCCAGTCCTCCACCTCGAATCCGCCCCCGAGCGCGACCGCGGCCGCATGCACGAGGCGCGGCGCCGCATACGGATCGGCGAGGTTCAAGCGGATGCCCGTGACATCATCGCCCATGCGCAGGAGCGTCGCGGCATCCTGCATGGCGACGATCGCGATGCGCCGGTCGTACTCGTACATCCCGATGTGCAGAATGCCGTCCACGTGGAAAGCGCGCATGCGCGGCAGCACCCCGATCGGAGTGACGTCCCCCTCAGGCACCATCAGGACCACTCGGTCGCCCACGTGGACCGACAAGGCCTCCGCCAGTGCGGAGCCGAGAATCACGCGGTAGGAACCGGGCGTCAGATCAGCCAAGTGCCCCGACAAAAGATGCGGCGCGAGGTCGACGACGCGCTCCTCGTCCTTGGGGAGCACACCGCGCAAAAGGACGCCGGCCGACTTGCCGGCGCGCGTCATCATCGCCTGCTCTTCGATGTACGGCGCCGCCGCCAGGACGCCGGGGAAATGCGCGACCTTCTCCACCTGTGGACGCCAGTCCGGAATACGGTTCTCGAGGCCGGAAATGGTCGCATGCGCCGTCAGGCTGAGGATGCGCGTGCGCAGCTCCCGCTCGAAACCGTTCATCACCGACAGCACCACGATGAGCACGGCTACGCCGAGCACGAGGCCGACGATCGCGATGCTTGCAATGAGCGATACAAAGCCGCGCTTCGGCGAAGCGCGCAGATACCGCAGACCCAGGAATCCCTCGTACCAGGTGCGCATCATTCGTATCGCAGCGCCTCGGCGGGTTGCGTCTTCGCGGCCTGGAAGGCCGGGTAGATCGTCGCGAGCAGCGTCAGCACCATGGCGGCGGCGGCGATGCGGATCACATCTGCCGCGTGGGGCTCGCTCGGGAGCCCTGCAATGTAGTAAACGTCCGGGTCATCCATGATGTGCACGTGGAGCACGCTCTCGATGAACGGCACGACGACATCGACGTTGAGCGCGAGCGCCACGCCGGCGATCACGCCGATCGCCGTTCCAATCCAGCCTATGAGCACGCCTTGCGTCATGAACACGGCGAGCACGCCGCGCGGACTCATGCCGAGCGTGCGCAGAATGGCGATGTCGGTACGCTTGTCGCTGACCACCATCACGAGCGTCGCGACTATGTTGAAAGCGGCCACCGCGACGATCAGCATGAGAATCAATCCCATCATGGTTTTCTCGATGCGAATCGCGCGAAAGTACGCCTCGTTCTCCTGCGTCCAATCGCGCACTTGATATCCGCGCGGGAGCCGCCCGAGCGCGGCGCGAGCGAGCTCGGGCGCCTTGAGCACGTCCTGAAACTTGAGCCGAATTCCCGTCGGGCCGGCGAGACCTCGCAACGCCTCGGCGTCCGCGAGATTGACCAGCGCCAGCACGCTGTCGTGCTCCTGCAATCCCACCTCGAATATTCCGGCCACCTCGAAATTTTGTAGCCGCGGCACGATGGCACCGCCTGCGGAGGCGCTGTCGGGGATCATCACGGTGACCGTGTCTCCCATCCCCACTTCGAGCTGATAGGCGAGCATGCGTCCGAGCACGATGCGGTTCATGCCCGGCTGCAGGTCGCTCAGCTTGCCCTCGCGCATGGCATTCGCAATGGTCGAGACTTGGGCTTCGAGCGCCGGATCGATGCCGCGCACGATGGCGCCGCCCATCGCCGGCGGATGGCTCAGCATCGCATCGGTATCGAGAAAGGGCGCCGCGCCGATGAGCCCGGGCGTGCCGTCGAGCTTGTGAATGCTCTGCTGCCAATCCTTGAGTGCATCGCCGCCGTCCGCGGTGATGGTTGCATGCGCCGAGAGGCTCAAAAGGCGCCCCCGCAGCTCGCTCTCGAAACCGTTCATGACGGAGATGACCGTGATCAGGGCGAGCACGCCCAGCGCGACACCGAGTAAGGACACCCAGGTGATGAAGGAGACGAAAAAGCTATGCTCGCGGGCCAGAGAGTAGCGCAGGCCCACGAACACCGGAACGGGCTGAAACATTTCGCGGCGCATTACACCACAGCCGCGCCCCCCTCGGGACGGCTTTCCGGGCCCCTGCCCGGACCCTCCGCAAACCGCAGCGCAATCAGAGTGTTAAGTGGTTCAAGTTTTGGCCAACCCCGGGGCGGTATAGTGAGGGGCGGCGAAAGAGCGAGGTATAACCATGGACCATCGAGCCTTAACGGTGAGCGCGATTCTCGCCACTACCACTATCACCGGAGTCGTGGCGTTTGTCCCCCTCTGCCGCGCGGACATTGTCGCGTCGGACAGTGGCATTGCCGTGCGGGACGCCGGCGTTGCCGCCCCGGCACGCGGAATGACCATGGCCCAGGTAGCAAGCAAGTTCGGCGATCCGGTCACCAAGGTACCGGCCGTCGGCACCCCCCCGATCTCCCGTTGGGAATACTCCGGTTTCGTGGTGTATTTCGAGCGTGATCACGTGATCCACGCCGTGGTCTCCGAATCGGCCCCGATGGAATCGTCCGGGTCCGCCGCGCCGTCCGTCGCAGAGGCGCCTGTCCCGGCACCGGAGCCCGCCACCGCGGCGGTCGTCCAAGCCCCAACGGCCCCAACCTCGGCGACCTCAGCTTCGGTTTCCACGCCGGCGCCGGCCCCCGCCGAAGCCCCTCCCGCTGCGCCGAGCGCCCCTGCCGAGTCCGAAGCGCCTGCTCAGCCTTAAGATCGCGTAAGATCGGGTTCTCTCTTTACACCTACCGCGAGCTTCGGCTCGCGGCGGGTTCGCTTTTTTTGTTTTTGGTCGCCGATGCCGCTATTGGATCCCACCCTTCCTGTCGCCCCCGCCACGATCGTCAAATGGGGGAAGCTCTACGGGGCCGCAGCGCCCCTGGCGATCGCAGAGGCGGCGGCCAAAGCCACGGCGCCCCTGGTGGTCATCGCTCCGAGCCCCCGCGATGCGGAGGCCCTGAGCGAAGAGATCGGGTTCTTCGCGGGCGCCGGGACGTCCGTGCATCTGTTCCCGGACCTCGAGACCCTGCCCTACGACGGCTTCTCCGCGCATCCCGACATTACCTCGGCGCGCCTGAAAACACTCGCGGAGCTGCCGCGCGCGCGTGCGGGGGTGTGGGTGGTCGCCATCGAGACGCTCCTGCAACGCCTCGCCCCGCGCAGCTACATCGAGGCGCACTCGCTCAGGGTCCATGTCGGTGAACGGCTCGATCTCGAGGCTTTGCGCGAGCGTTTGACGCTCGCGGGTTACGCGGCCGTGACGCAGGTTGTCGCCCACGGCGAGTTTGCGGTGCGCGGGTCCCTCCTCGACGTATTCCCCATGGGCTCGGACAGCCCGTTCCGCATCGACCTGCTGGACCGGGATATCGACAGCATTCGCCTCTTCGACCCCGATACCCAGCGCTCGGGCGAAAAGCTCGATCGGATTCAGCTCCTGGCCGCGCGCGAGACACCCTTAAGTCCCGACGCGGTGCGCGAGTTCCGGCGCCGTTACCGACTGCGATTCCCCGGCGATCTAGCCGAACAGCAAGTTTATCGAGACGTGAGCGCGGGACAGGCGCCGGGAGGGATCGAGTTCTATCTGCCGCTGTTCTTCGAGCGCACTTCGCATCTGCTCGAGTACTTACCGCCTGCAAGCATCCTGATCGACCTGCACGAGGCGACCGAAGGCGTAGACAAGCTGTGGAACGGCATCGTCGAACGGCATGAACAATTGCGCCACGACCGTCAGCGGCCGATTCTGGACCCTGAGGAGGTGTTCCTGCCGCCCCCGGAATTCCGGGCGCTCTTCGCCGAGTGGCCGAGAATAGAGCTGCGGTCTTTCGAATGGCCGCCCGAGACCGGTGGCCAATGGCAGAATTTCCCGAGCCTCGCCCCGGCTGCGGTGCGTGTCGATCCGCGCGCCGAGCAGCCGGCTGCGGAGCTCGCGGCGCACATCGAGTCGGCGCCCGGGCGCGTGCTGCTCGCCGCTGAATCGGCCGGGCGGCGCGAGCTGTTGCTCGAGCTGTTGCGCGCCCGCAGTGTCCAACCGAAGATCTTCGAGGACTTCGCATCGTTCCTGGCCAGCGACTTGAAACTCGGAATCACGGTGTCGTCGGTGGTTTCGGGATTGCGGCTCGAGGCCCCTCCCCTCGAGATTCTCACCGAAGCGCTGCTGTTCGGCGATCGCGCCCGCCAGGAAAGGCGCCGGCGGCGATCGGAGCGCGACCCCGCCAAGATACTCAAAGAGTTGTCGGACCTGCGCGTCGGCGCTCCGGTGGTGCACGAGGCGTACGGCGTAGGCCGCTACGTAGGCCTTCAGACCATGGACGTCGCAGGCTACACGGGCGAATTTCTGGTACTCGAGTACGCGGATGGCGACAAGCTGTACGTGCCGGTGCAGGCGCTGCACCTCATATCGCGCTACACCGGGGCCCCGGCCGAGACGGCACCGCTGCACAAGCTCGGCGGCGCGGAATGGCAGAAGGCGCGCCGCAAGGCCGCGCAACGTATTCGCGACGTGGCGGTCGAGTTGTTGGACTTGTATTCCCGCCGCGCCGCGCGCGAGGGCACTTCGATGGCGGCGCCCGAGTCGGACTATCGCGGCTTCCAGGCGGGCTTTCGTTTCGAGGAGACGGCCGATCAGGCCGCGGCCATCGACCAAGTGATCGCCGACATGAAGTCCGGGAAGCCCATGGACCGGGTCATTTGCGGCGACGTCGGCTTCGGCAAGACCGAGGTCGCTTTGCGCGCGGCCTTTGTGGCTGTGTCTGCCGGCAAACAGGTGGGCGTGCTCGTACCGACGACGCTCCTCGCGCAGCAGCATTACACGACCTTCGTCGATCGCTTCGCGGATTGGCCGGTGCGCATCGAAAGCCTGTCGCGTTTCCGCACGGCCAGGGAGGCCTCAGCGGTGATCGCAGGCGTCGCCGACGGCGCGGTGGACATCGTCGTCGCGACACATCGCTTGCTGCACGGCAACGTGCGCTTCAAGAATCTGGGTCTCGTCGTGATCGACGAGGAACACCGCTTCGGCGTGCGCGACAAGGAAAAGCTCAAGGCGCTGCGCGCCGAAGTGGATGTGCTGACACTCACCGCGACACCCATTCCGCGCACGCTCAACATGGCCATGGGAGGCTTGCGCGATCTGTCGTTGATCACGACGCCGCCGGCCGAGCGGCTCGCGGTGAAGACCTTCGTGCTCGAGTGGAACGAGAACATCATCCGCGAAGCGCTGCGGCGCGAGATTCGCCGCGGCGGCCAGATCTACTTCGTGCACAACACCATCGAAACCATCGAGAAGACGGCCCAGGCGGTGCGCGAGCTCGTGCCCGAAGCGTCGGTCACCGTCGGCCATGGACAGATGCGCGAGCGCGAGCTCGAGCAGCTCATGCTCGATTTCTATCATCGCCGATTCAACGTCCTCGTGTGCACGACCATCATCGAGAGCGGGATCGATGTGCCGACTGCGAACACCATCATCATCGATCGAGCGGACCGGTTCGGCCTCGCCCAGATCCACCAGCTGCGCGGCCGCGTGGGACGATCCCACCACCGAGCGTACGCCTACTTGATCACCCCGCCGCGCAAGGCCATGACGGCCGATGCCATCAAGCGGCTCGAGGCATTGGAGTCGCTCGAGGAACTCGGCGCGGGCTTCACGTTGGCCACGCACGATTTGGAGATTCGCGGCGCCGGAGAGCTCCTCGGCGATGAGCAAAGCGGCCAGATCCAGGAGATCGGCTACAACCTGTACATGGAGTTGCTGGAGCGGGCGGTCGCCGGACTCAAATCCGGCAAAGAGGCGGACCTCGAGCGGCCGCTCGATTCGAGGGCCGAGGTGGAGCTGCATTTGCCGGCGCTTATCCCCGAGGATTACGTGCCGGACGTGCATCTGCGCCTGGTCCTCTATAAGCGCATTGCGGGCGCCGAGTCGCGCGAGGAGCTCGACGAGCTCAAGGTCGAGCTGATCGATCGCTTCGGCCCGTTGCCGCCGTTCGCACAGTCGCTGTTCCGCGTAACCCAGATCAAGCTGCGTGCCGCAGAGCTCGGCATCCGCAAGATCGACGCCGGCGCGACGGGCGGCTACATCGCCTTCGACGAGACCAACAAGATCGATGCGGCGCGCGTGGTGAAGCTGATCCAGAGCCGGCCCAAGGACTATCGTCTGGACAACCCCTTGAGGCTGCGCTTCACGCACGACGCGCGCACCGAGGAACAGCTGTTCATGCGCATCGAGATGCTGGTCGAGCTGCTCTCCTGACGGCGCGGCTGCGCCGCATGACGCCTCGCTATATTTCGCCCAGGTAGTCGAATTTGCCGACCTCGACGCCGTTGTGCCGCAGGATGGCGTACGCGATGCTCTCGTGGAAATAGAAGTTCGGCAGAACGAAATGGTTCAGGTAGCTGAGCCCGGTGAAGCTCAACGTTCGGCTCGGGCCCTTGAGCTCGATCGAGCGCGTCTCGGCCCCCTCGAGCTGACTCGCCTTGACGCCCTTGATGAAGTCCAGCGTCTTGGCGATGCGCTGCTTCAGTTCGGACAGGGTGGTCTCGTTATCTTCATGCTTCGGCATCTCGATGCCGGCAAGGCGCGCGGCGGCGCCCTTCGCGGTGTCGCATGTAATCTGCACCTGACGGGTGAGTGGGAACATATCCGGAAACAAACGCGCCTGAGCAAGTGCCGTCGGATCGAGTTTCTTGGCCTCGGCATGCGCGGCAGCCTTGTCGATAATGCTCGACAGGTTGTTTAGACCGCGCACCAGGACGGGAATCGAGACATCGAAAAGAGACAGCGCCATGGAATACCCCCGGTTATCGAAGAGGGCGCTACTCTAACGCATGATGCGCGGTAGTGCAGTATGACACCCCAGGCGATGCAACTCATCATTCTGCCGGGCCTGGACGGTACGGGCGCGCGCCTCACGCCGTTCCTGCGGGAGGTGGAGCAGATCGTGCCCACGAGAGTCATCGGCTACCCGCCCGACCGGCCCATGGGCTATGCGCAGCTCGAGTCGCTCGTCCGGCTGTCGCTCCCCGAGGCTGAGCCTTATGTGCTGCTCGCCGAATCGTTCTCCGGCCCCATCGCGATCCGCGTGGCGGCCGACCCGCCGCCCGGTCTCGCCGGTTTGATACTCTGCGGCACCTTCGCGAAAAATCCGTTTCCGTGGTTGCGCGCCGTGCGCGCACTCGCCGTGCGGGTGCCGTTCAAGTCCCTGCCCCGCTGGTTGCGGGCGCCGCTCTTCTGGGGATCAGGCGATCCGAGAGGCGCCCCGCCACGGGCCGAGCGCGCCAGCGCAGTCGTCGACAAGGCGGTCATACGAGGGCGCCTGCGCGCGGTGCTGACGGTCGACGCCGCCCCATGCCTCGAGAACATCGCTTTGCCCACCTTGATCTTGGCGGCGATCCGCGATCGCATCGTGCCGC